>Ga0335085_10002051_pt1 | contig 39226 bp, 43 predicted proteins | sample Lox_Sample_45_FD_206712 | JGI IMG/M metagenome (GOLD analysis project Ga0335085, IMG submission 206712) | Soil microbial communities from Loxahatchee National Wildlife Refuge, Florida, United States - Lox_Sample_4.5 | ecosystem: Environmental > Terrestrial > Soil > Wetlands | place: USA...
CGTACGACGAATAGAGGTAGGGCGTGGACGACGGGAACTCGCCCGCGCAGGTGTCGACGGTCTTGTACGCGGGACGCACGCCGAGGCGCCAGCGCAGCTGGCGCACCTCGGACTCCGTCGTACCGCGCAAGGCCGCGAGCTGCGGATCGGAAAAGCCGAGCCGCTTCATGCGCCTGAGCTCAGCAGCGCCGATCGCGTCGAGCCGCCCGAACCAGTCCTCGGCGGCGAGCAGCTCTTCGAGCTGATACAGGAACCAGGGATCGATCCCGGACGCCTGGGCGATGACGTCCACCGACAGCCCCGCCCGAAGCGCGCGCTTGATCTGGAAGACGCGCTCGGGCGTGGGCGTGCGCAGCGCGACGCGCAGGTCTTCGGGAGAATCGCTCGTGAGGCGGTCGTCGGCGAGCGTCTGGCCGGTGGCCCATCCGGACCGTCCAGCCTCGAGCGCGCGCAGGCCCTTCTGGAACGCCTCCTTGAACGTACGACCAATCGCCATTGCTTCGCCGACCGACTTCATCTGCGTCGTGAGCCGGAAATCCGCCGTGGGAAACTTTTCGAACGCGAACCGCGGCACCTTGACCACCACATAATCGAGCACCGGCTCGAAGGAGGCGGGCGTCGTGCGCGTGATGTCGTTGGGCAGCTCGTCGAGCGTATAGCCGAGCGCGAGCTTGGTCCCGATGCGCGCGATGGGAAATCCCGTCGCCTTGGACGCGAGCGCGGAGCTGCGCGAGACGCGGGGATTCATCTCGATGACGAGCATTTCCCCGTCCGCGGGATTGACGGCGAACTGGATGTTGCACCCGCCCGCTTCCACGCCGATCTCGCGAATGATCGCGATCGCGGCGTCGCGCATGCGCTGGTACTCGCGGTCGGTGAGGGTCATCGCGGGCGCCACGGTGATCGAGTCGCCGGTGTGGACCCCCATGGGGTCGACGTTCTCGATCGAGCAGACGATCACGACGTTGTCGCGGCCGTCCCGCATCACTTCCAGCTCGAATTCCTTCCACCCGAGCACGCTGCGCTCGATCAGCGTGGTGTGCACCGGCGACAGGTCGAGGGCGCGATCCACGGCTTCCTCGAATTCCGCGCGATTGAACGCGATGCCGCCCCCGGTCCCGCCGAGGGTGAACGAGGGACGGATCACCGCCGGATATCCGAGCTCGCCCACGATCTCGAGCGCCTGCGCGACACTCGAGACCGTCTGCCCAGCCGGGACGGCGAGGCCGATACGCCGCATCGCCTGGGCGAACTCCGCGCGATCTTCCGCCATCTGAATGGCGCGCGCGTTGGCGCCGATCAGCTCGACATCGAACCGTTCGAGCGTCCCGTCGCGCGCGAGCGCCATCGCGACGTTCAATGCCGTCTGGCCCCCCATCGTGGGCAGCAGCGCGTCGGGCCGCTCCCGCTCGATCACGAGGCGCACCCATTCGGGGGTTACCGGCTCGATGTAGGTGCGGTCGGCAAGCTCGGGATCGGTCATGATCGTGGCGGGATTCGAATTCACGAGAATGACCGTGCAGCCCTCCTCCCGCAGCGCCTTCACGGCCTGCGTGCCGGAGTAGTCGAATTCCGCCCCCTGTCCGATCACGATCGGACCGGAGCCGAGCAGCAGAATGCGGTTCAGATCAGCCCGTTTGGGCATCTACGACCTCTTCCAATACCTGTTCGAGCGAGCGTCGCGGAATCCAGCCGGTGGCTGCCCGAAGCTTCGAGGCGTCGCCCACGAGATACGGGCGCGCATCGGTGCGGACCTCCTCCGGCGCGCGCTCGTGCAGCGGGTGCACACCGATCACGTGCTCGAGTTTCGCATGGACTTCTTCGAGCGCGATCGGGCGCCCGGATGCGATGTTATAGACCTCCCCCGCCCTGCCGTGCTCGAGCAGCCCCAGATACGCGTCGACGACGTCCTCCACGTGCAGGAAGTCCCGGATGGGCGAGAGATCTCCCACCGGCACCGCCGTCGCGTTCCGGCGCTTGGCCTCGAGCAGCACGCGGCTGCGCTGCGCGACCCAAAACGTGGGCGCCTGCCCCGCTCCGATGTGCGGGAAGGGCCGCACGACCATAGCGCGGACGCCCGCTCCGCGCCACCAGGATAACGCCGCCAATTCTCCTCCGAGTTTGCTGGCGGCGTACGGGGTCGTGGGACCTACACGGTCGGTTTCCAGATGGGCGCGGCCGGCCTGGGGTTCGTACACCTCGGCGCTCGACGCGAAGATCATCACGGGATCCCGCCCGCTCGTGTCGCGCGACCGTGCCAGAGCCTCGGTCACGTACGCCGTCCCGAGCGCGTTGACGGCCCACGCCTGGCCGGGCGTCTGGTTCGCTTCTCTGACCGACGCGATTCCCGCGAGATGAATGAGGGCGTCACACGGCACCGCCACGAAGTTTCGCACGGACTGGGGATTCGTGATTTCCAGCTCCACCCAGCGCACCTGGGCATCGTCTGCGGCGGCGGCGCCCGCCCCCGCTCCCGACCCTGGTCCGTATCCCGCGACCACCTCGACGCCCCGCGCGCGCAGCCGGCGCACGAGGCGGCCGCCGACGAAGCCGTTCGCGCCGGTCACGAGCACTCTCACCCGAGGCGCTCCAGATCGGCATCGACCATCATCCGCACCAGTTGCTCGAATGTGGTGCGCGGGGTCCAGCCCAGCTCGCCCCGCGCCCGGGATGGATCGGCGAGCAGCGTGTCGACTTCCGCGGGCCGCACGAAGCACGGATCGATCTTGACGTATTTCTGCCAGTCGAGCCCGACATGCGAGAACGCCAGCTCGCACAGCTGCCGCACGGTGTGCGCCACCCCCGTCCCGATGACGTAATCGCGGGGCTCGGGCTGCTGGAGCATGCGCCACATCGCCTCGACATAGTCGCCCGCGAAACCCCAGTCGCGCTTCGCTTCGAGGTTGCCGAGACGCAGCTCCGTCGCCTGACCCTTGACGATGCGTGCGACCCCGTAGGTGACCTTGCGGGTGACGAACTCGAGACCCCGGCGCGGCGACTCATGATTGAACAGAATACCGCTGACGGCGTACAGCTTGTACGACTCCCGGTAGTTCACCGTGATCCAGTGTCCGTACACCTTCGCCACCCCATAGGGCGAGCGCGGATAAAAGGGCGTGCTTTCGCGCTGGGGGGTCTCGACGGCCTTCCCGAACATCTCCGACGAGCTGGCCTGGTACACACGGGCACTGGGACAGCCGAGGCGCACCGCCTCGAGCAGGCGCGTGACGCCGAGCGCCGTGAATTCGCCGGTGAGCACGGGTTGGGTCCACGAGGTCGGGACGAAGCTTTGGGCCGCCAGATTGTAGACCTCCTGCGGCTGGGCGTCACGAACCACGGCCGTGAGGGAGTGCTGGTCGAGCAGGTCCGCGGGGACGATCTGCAGACGGTCGAGCAGATGCCCGATGCGCTCATACGAATCGTGGGACGTGCGTCGCACCACGCCGACGACGGTGTAGCCCTTTTCCAGCAGCAGCTCGGCGAGGTAGGAGCCGTCCTGTCCCGTGACGCCGGTAATGAGCGCCGTCCGGGGTTGCTCCGGACGAAGGGCGTCCTTAGGTTTCGCGGCTTCCATGCGGCCTGTGCCTGCTTTCCTGGGTGGTCGCGGTCGTTCCCGGCTCATTCTCGTTGGATGCGTTCCCTATGGCTCGAGTCTGTGATATCTGCGGCAAAGGCCCCGTAGCGGGGCATAACGTCAGTCACGCCAACAACAAGACCCCCCGCCGCTGGTATCCGAACCTGCAGCGGGTGCGCGCGCGGGTGGACGGCGCTACGCGACGTCTCCGGGTGTGCACGAGCTGCCTCAAGTCGAATCGCGTCGTGAAGGCGTGATAAAATAAAGAAGGGGGACCCTTTTGGGTCCCCCCCGTTGCTGCTCTCCGGCGACCTGTGGTCGGTTCACTCACCCAGTAGTTCAATCCGAGCCAACTCGGCGCCGTCGCCCGAGCGATGGCCCAACTTGATGATCCGCGTGTAGCCCCCGGGCCGGGCGGCAAACCGTGGCCCCAGATCCGTGAAGAGCCGGTGCGCCACGTCTCGGTCCTTGAGGCGCGACTCGACGAGGCGGCGGGCGTGAAGGTCGCCGCGGCGCGCCAGCGTGATGAGCCGCTCCGCATACGGCCGCAGTTCCTTGGCCTTGGCTTCGGTGGTCACGATGCCATCGTGCCGAAACAGGCTCGTCGCCATGTTGGCGAGGAGCGCTTTGCGATGGCTCGCGGTGCGCGACAGTTGCCGGGCTTTGGCGCGGTGGCGCACTACTCCTCCTCCACCGGAACGCCGTCCGTAGGCTGCGCCTGGGGCGTGGTGCCTGGATCCACGACCCGGAATTCGCCATCCACTTCTTCGGTGCGCATCCCGAAATTCAATCCTTCGCGCCGCAGCAGCTCGGCGATTTCTCCGAGCGCTTTTTCACCCACGTTCTTGACCTTGAGCAGGTCTTCCTCGCGGTACTGCACCAGGTCGCCCAGCGTCCGGATGTTGGAATTCTTGAGCGAGTTCACTGAGCGTACCGACAGACCGACATCGTCGATACTGCGATTCAGGACTTCGCGCAGGCGACTCGACGCGCCGCCGTTGCCGGCCGCGGGGGCGGTAACGGTGGGCACCTTCCCGAAATCGACGAAGAACCGGAAATGCTCCTGGGCGAGCGCGGCGGCGTACGCGACCGCGTCTTCGGGAGAAATGGTCCCATTGGTTTCGACCGTGAGCGTCAAGCGGTCGTAGTCGGTGCGCTGTCCGACGCGAGTCTCCGCCACCGTGAAGTTGGCGCGGCGCACGGGATTGTAAATCGAGTCCACGCGGACCACGTCGACCGGCATGGAGCGGTCGAGCGGATGCTGCTCCGCTTCGACGTAGCCGCGACCCTTGTTGATGTAGAACTCGCCGGACAGGTCGCGGTCATCCTGCAACGTGAACAGCAGCAGGTCTTGATTGACGATCGTGATCGCGCTGTTCGGTTCGATGTCGCGCGCGTACACGGGCCCCGCCTTCTGGCGGCGTACGTGGAGCACCGCTTCTTCGGCGTCCGGCGCGAGGACGAGCGTCAGCTGCTTCAACCGCTGAATGATCTGATGCACGTCTTCCACCACGCCGGGAATCGTCTGGTGCTCGTGCACCACGCCTTCGAGGCGAAACGCCCAGACCGCCGCGCCCCGCAGCGAGGAGAGCAGCATGCGACGCAGCGAATTGCCCAGCGTGTATCCGTAGCCGCGCTCCAGAGGCTGGAGGCGGAACTCGGCTGCATTCGGGTTGTCCTCCCGCTTGGTCATTTCGACCAGGTGCGGGTGAACGAGCCCCGTCAAATCGAGAGTGGTAATCACTTGGAATAGAGCTCGACGATTAACTGTTCTTGCGCAGCGATGGGGATGGCGTCACGCGTTGGCCGCTCCGTCATCCTTCCCAGCGCCTTCTCGGTGTCCACTTGGATCCATGAAACAGGTTGGCCTCGCACCGACTGTTCGAGCGCCGCCCTGACCTGCGCCAACTCCCGGCTCGCCTCCACGACTTTGACCTCGTCGCCGGGCTTGACCCGATAGGAGGGTACGTCGAGAATCCGGCCGTTTACCGCGATGTGACGGTGCCGCACGAGCTGGCGCGCCTGCTTGCGCGAAACGGCAAAGCCCAGCCGGTACACGAGATTATCGAGGCGGCTCTCGAGCGCCACCAGCAGTGCCTCGCCCGTGACCCCCGGTTCTTTCAGCACGCGATTGAAAATGTTGCGGAACTGGCGCTCCGAGATCCCGTAAATGCGCCGGACCTTCTGCTTCTCACGCAGCTGCTTGGCGTATTCCGACGCCTTGCGACGCCGGCCGCCCGACTGCCCGTGCTGCCCCGGCGGATAGGCTCGCCGCTCGACGGCGCACTTCTCCGTGAGGCAGCGCGTCCCCTTGAGAAAGAGCTTCGTGCCCTCGCGGCGGCACAAGCGGCACACAGGACCGGTATAGCGCGCCACGTCAGACCCGCCGCTTCTTGGGCGGCCGGCACCCGTTGTGGGGAATGGGTGTGACGTCGCGAATCGAGCGGATCTGCAGGCCCGCGGTGGCGAGCGCCTGGATGGCCGACTCGCGGCCCGACCCTGGTCCCTGCACCCGCACGTGCACCCGGCGTACCCCAAGATTCAGGGCCTCGCGCGCCGCCTGCTCGGCAGCAACGGTCGCCGCAAAGGGCGTCGACTTTTTCGAACCCTGAAAACCGGCCTTACCCGAGGAACCCCAGGTGATGCCGTTCCCGTGCATGTCGGTAATCGTGATGAGCGTGTTGTTGAACGTGGCCGTGATGTGGGCGATCCCTTCCGCCTCCACGACTTTCTTGGCGCGCTTGGCGCCCGCTGGTTTCGCTTGAGCCATTTACTTTTTGAGCAGGGGCTTTTTCTTGCCCGCGATGGCGCGCCGCGGTCCCTTCTTGGTGCGCGCGTTCGTGTGTGTCCGCTGCCCGCGAACGGGCAGACCCTTGCGATGACGCGTGCCCCGGTACGTGCCGATGTCCATCAGTCGCTTGATGTTCATCGCCACCTCGGTGCGCAGAGCGCCTTCGACTTTGTAATCCCGTTCAATCACCTGCCGCAGCCGCGCAACTTCTGCGTCACGCAGGTCGCGCACGCGCGTGTCGGGATTCACGCCCGTTTCCGAGAGCAGCCGCTTGGCGTTGCTCGGGCCGATACCGAAAATGTACGGGAGGGCGTACAGCACCTTCTTTTCACGCGGCAGATCGACGCCAGCAATGCGGGCCATCGATCGTCAACCCTGCCGCTGGCGGTGCTTGGGATTGCGCTTGCAAATCACGCGAATGACTCCCCGCCGTCTGATCACTTTGCAATGCTCACAGATCGGCTTGACGCTGGTACGAACCTTCAATCCGTCGCTCCGTTTGTGCGGGATTTTCTTTCCGAGTCTCGCATTATAGACGAGCCTCAGGAGGCACGCAAGGGCTTGAGATTCAATGGATTTACGGTGCCGCCCGCAATTCGGTGAGCTGCCAGTCAGCCGCGACTTTCCGGTAACGCAGGTAAAGCGTTTCGCGCCGAACGTCGGTCGTTCCCGCGAGCGAGTACGCGCGTTCCAGCACGACGAATCCCGAACCGGGTGCGTCTTCCTTCACTGTCCTGATGGATGCGCCCTGTTCGCGTGCCGGCCGGAGATAGCGCCGCAGCAGCTCGATCGCCTGGGCGGGAGGAACCGGGCCCGAAGGATTGGCGCCGGGAATCTCGAGGGCCACCCGGCTGCTGCCGCCCACGAGCGCCTCAGGGTCGTGCGCGCTCCAGGCCGCCGCGGCCTGCCGGGCAGCGTCCGGCAGGGTCGCCTGGCCCGAGAGCCGCGAGTTCACGCACAGGAGCGCGCACAGCGTCAGTAGCGTTCTCACAGCGTGTTCACGAGCTCCCGGTAGACCCGCGAGGGGTTTGGCGCCGCGGTGATGGGCCGGCCCACGACAAGATGGGACGCACCGCGCCGCACCGCTTCCGCCGCCGTAATGGTGCGCGCCTGATCATCGCGCGATTCTCCCGTGGGCCGGATTCCCGGGACGACGATCCAGGGTCCGGTGCCGAGTGCCGTCCGCAAGATCCCAAGTTCGTGGCCCGACGCGACTACCCCCCGCAGACCCGCGGCGATCGCGAGCTGCGCCAGTCGCTCGGCCTCGAAGCCGACATCGGGCACGCCGCGTCCCAGAACGGCCGCGAAATCGGCCGAGTGATGGGACGTCAACACCGTCACCCCGACGAGCGGGAGCTCATCCCCCCCGGACCGTACGGCCGCCTCCAGCATGGCGCGGCCCCCGAGACAGTGCACGGTCGCGAGGGACACCCCGAGCTCGCGCGCCGCCGCAACCGCATCCGCGACGGTGCTCGGAATGTCATGCCACTTGAGATCGAGAAACACGCGAACGCCCCGGGCTACGAGCTGCCGCACGATGGCCGGGCCCTCGCGCACGAACAACACCGGGCCGATCTTGGCCCACCGCAAGTCATCCAACTGGTCGGCGAGCTCGAGAGCCCTGGACGCACTCGGCACGTCGAGCGCGACAATCAGCTCAGCCATCGGTCCAACGCTCGCACGACCCGCTCCGGAGTACGTGGATCGGCGAGGGCGGCCGTGCCGATCGCCACGAGCGTCGCTCCCGCCTCGAGATATCGCCGTGCATCCGTTCCAGTCCTGATTCCTCCCATGCCGATGATCGGCAGATCGAGCCGGCCCGCAATTCGGCTGACCGCCAGCACACCAATCGGCAGCAGTGCGGGGCCGCTGACTCCTCCTACCGCATGGCCCAGCCGTCCGCCACTCGCACCCGGAAACGTATTCACGACGCTTACCGCGTTCGCGCCCTCGTGCGCGGCGACTTCGGCCATCGCCGCGATATCCGGGAGGACGGGCGACAGCTTGACGATGAGCGGCCGGGACGTCGCCGCCCGGCACCGACCTACGAGCTCACCCAGTGCCGTGGGACTGGCTCCGAACTCGAGGCCGCCCGCTTTCGTGTTGGGACAGGAGGCGTTGATCTCGAAGGCCACAATCCCCGGGGCCGCGTTCAGGCGGCCGAGGACGCACACGTAGTCGTCGACCGTGGCGCCGGCCACGTTCACGATGACACGGGCCCGCTTGACGTGCGCGGCGAGCCAGGGCAGCTCGTGCTGTAGAACCGCGTCGAGCCCGGGATTGGCGAGCCCGATCGCGTTGAGCATGCCGCCCCGGAATTCCGCGACACGGGGAGCCGGGTGACCCCGGCGCGGTTCCGGAGTCACGGCCTTGGTAATCAGACCGCCCAGGCTGTCCAGCGCGATCACCCGTTGCACTTCCCGCCCGAAGCCGGCGGTTCCGGCCGCCAGGAGAACGGGATTCTGGAACGTCGCGCCGAGAAACTCGATCGCGCTCACTGCCGGTCGACCGGGGGCTGGGCGCCGCGTTTGCGCCCTGGTTTCGCGTCGCCAGCCCGCACGGGGTTGGCAGTGGGGCCGGTGACCGCGTCCGCGGAGGGTCTCGCTTCGCCCAGTGAATCGAGCGGTGGTCCTCGACGTCCGGGCACGGGAACCGGGACTCCAACCGCGAGCGGCAGCTCTGGAGCCTTGCCGCCGAGCGCGATGGCGAGCGAATCCTCCGCCGCCGCGTATGCCGGGCTTTGCTCTCCTTGCCAGGCCAGGGTGTACGGGGATGCCGCGTAGGTCACCGCGAGGACGTCGAAAATCGAGTCGCGGACGTCGGGCCGGAGCGGGGCAGCCGCCAGCAGGGCCTTCGGAGCAAACAGCGAGTTGGGCCGGTCGCGCGCAAGGTCCAGGAACATCGTTCCGGCAAGCTCCAGCGCATGCATGGAATCGCGCGCGACCTCCGCCGCCTGCAGCCGCGCCACGTCGGTTGCGTCATCGTCGAGAATCACCCGACTCAGCACGCCGTCCAGGGATCTCGCGAGTTGTGTACTGCCTCCGTCGAGACTCGGGATGAGACTCAGCAGGTCCGAGCGAACGGCGCGCAGCTCGGTCAGATTCCGGGACGTCACCGCCCTCACCCACATCCCTCGTACCACTGCCTCGTGCCCGATGACGGAATCGGGCACGAGGCCCGCTGCCGTCTTGTAGCGGGATCCGGCGCTCTCCCATGCCATGATCGCGAACAGGCGATTGCCATCCGCCACGAGCAGACGCGCGCGGGAACCCGTGCCGAGCCGGGTGCGCGTGAGCACCCGGTTCAAGACCGCACTGGCGCTTTCGGCCGATGTGGTCCGGCTGACGTGATCCAGGAGATTGGCCCATTCCGTTTCCGATGGATGTGACGAGAGCAGGGTGTCGAGTACGCCGTCCCACGGCGCTCCGAGCGCGAGCAGCACATGCGCGCGCGACATGCGGGCCTCGGGATCCGTGGAGCCGGCGTATGCGTGCTCGGCTACGCGGAGATCGCCGCGCAGCTCAGCGACACGTCCCGCGAGGAAATATGCCCGTGAGGCGCGCGCCTGATCGGAAGAGCCGACGACGATCCCCGCCAGGCTGTCGGCACCCACCAGGTCACCGCGCTCGAGCGAGCACTGGGCGCCGGCAAGCGCGGCGCGTTCTCGCAGGTCCGTGGCCGACACGGTGGCCAGGACTCTCGAGAGCGGGTCCATCGCGCGATCACAGCCTCCACTCGCGGCGAGCCCTTCTCCCTGCAGCACGAGCGCCTTGGGGACATAGCGGCTATGCGGGTGGCGGGACACGAGCGACTCCGCGCGGATCGCGGTCTCGGACCATGCGGCACGCGCTACGTCGCTGCGACCGGCGCGCTCCGCGCTCCGCGCCTGGCCGGCATAGTGATTCACGCTCCACATGGCGTTGAAGTACACGCATGCCGTCTGTGTACCGAGCGCGAGTCCGAGCGTCAGGCCCGCACGCCTGGCCGCGCTCATTGCGGCGCCCGGCCCGCGGCCGTCATCCCGGAGAGTTTACGCTCGAATTCGAGGAGGTAGGCGACGATCCCGTCGGCGATCGCGCTGGCGACCTTATGCTGACCGAGACTCGACGCCAGGAACGCGGCGTCGGTCCGATTGGTGGCAAAGCCCGTCTCGACCAGAATGGCCGGCCGGCGCGCCGTGGTGAGCACCATGAAGCCCGCCTGTTGCACGCCGCGATCGCCGCCCGGGTGCACCAGGCTCACGCGCTGTTGCACGAGCTGCGCGAGCCGGGCGGATTCGCGAAGATATTCGTTCGCCTGCAGGTCGCGCAGTATGAACCCCAGATCTCCCGAAGAAACGTTCGACGCCTCCGTCTCGAAGCGAATCGCGTCGTTTTCCATCTGCGCCACGCGGCGCTGATCTTCGGTTTTCGCGTCGGAAAGAAAATAGGTCTCGACGCCACTCGCCGCCGACTGGTGCTGCCCGCGAGGCATCGAATTTACGTGGATGCTGACGAACAGGTCGCAGTCGCCGCTGCAGAAGCCGCCGCGGTCGGCCAGATCGATCAGCGTATCGCGGGTCCGCGTCAGACGCGCGTCGAGCCCTCGGCGGATGAGCTCGGCGCGCAGCAGCTTGGCGACATTCAGCGTGATGTCCTTCTCGACGAGTCCGTCCGGGAAGTAGAGTCCCGGGTTTCCCGGATCCGCGCCTCCATGTCCGGGGTCGACGAGGATGGTGTGCCGGAGCCTCAGTCCGGTGAGGGGATTGGGCGCGTTCGAGAGCAGCGCCGAGACCGCCGCGGCGGCCGGCACCGGCAGCTCCTCGAGCCGCGCCGCGGTATCGTCCCAGTGATAGCGGTCCTTGAACACCTGGGGAATCGTCACTGCGACCCAGTCGAGCGGCAGGAACAGCGTGTCGCGCGCGAGGTAGGGGCCGAGTGACATGGAGTAAATGGCCCCGCGCGCCCGGACGAACGGCATGCCCAGCTGGAAAATGAACGTTGTGTTCCCGAGCCCGACGGTGGCCTCGGAGCCATCGAGGGTAACGGTCAGGTTGAGCGCCGCAATGAGCGGCGGCAGCGGAACCGCGGCGCCGCCTCGTTCCGTGGTCACCGGAACGACCGTTTCGCCCCGCGGTGTCGCGATCGCGATCTGCGCCGGCGCGACGAGCGCGGCAAGGAGCAGGAGCATCACGTCTTGCCTCGGTTGCGAAGCGCCCGCGCCATCTCGCGATCGGCGTCGCGACGCTTCAACTCATCGCGCTTGTCATGGACTTTCTTGGCGCGAGCGAGCGCGATGGCCACCTTGGCGACTCCATCCTTGAAATACAGCTCGAGCGGAACGAGCGTCAGGCCACGCTGCGTCGTTCCCCCGATCAGCTTGCGGATCTCGCGTTTGTGCAAGAGTAACTTGCGCGAGCGCGCCGGCGGCGGGTTGTTGTAGCTGCCCGGCCCGTAAGGGGAAATCGTCATTCCCTCGAGCCAGACTTCGCCGTTCCGGACGTGCGCGTACGCCTCGCCCAGACTCGCCTTGCGCTCGCGCAGCGATTTCACTTCCGTGCCCGTGAGGACGAGGCCGGCCTCCCAGGTTTCCAGGAGATGGTAGTCATGTCGCGCCCGTGGATTCCGGGCGATGGAGAGCTTGTCCACCGCGAGACCGGCAAGATAGAAACCCACCAAAGAGTGGTCAAGCCAATAGTTGACTTGCAGTTATACCGCCGTCTATCTTTTCCCGTTCCCTTCGGCCGAAGTGGTGGAACTGGTAGACGCGCTGCGTTCAGGGCGCAGTGGGCGCAAGCCCGTGGGGGTTCGAGTCCCCCCTTCGGCATGTGAAAGCAAAAGGCCCGGCATGCGGGCCTTCTTGGTTTGCGGTCTCCCTTGACGTCTCTTCTCGACGTCTTTCTCTCGACGTCTTTTCTTGACGCCTTCTAGTATCTCGGCATTTCCGGGTCCACATTCACGGCCCACGCGTCGATCCCCCCAGCCAGCATCCGCGCCTTCTGGAATCCGGCGGCACGCAGAATCTCGAGCGCCTTCACCGCCCGGGCGCCGTGGTGGCAGTGCGTGACGATCTCGGCGTGATCATCGAGCTCGCGCAGCCGATTGGGCAAGTCACCCAGCGGAATGAGCTTGGCACCCTCGATGCTCGCGATTTCGGCCTCGTGCGGCTCGCGCACGTCGAGCACCAAGACCGGTTTTCCCGCATCGAGCTCTTCCTTCAGGTCGAGCGCGGTCACCTCGGCGCCGGGATATGCCGGCTCCGGAGTGACGCCGCAGAACGCCTCGTAGTCGATCAATGAGGTGATCGTCGGATTCCGGCCGCACACCGGGCAATTCGGATCCTTCTCGAGCTTGAGCTCGCGAAACTTGAGCCGCAGCGCATCGAACAGCACGAGACGCCCGATGAGGGTTTCGCCATTGCCGATGACCAGCTTGATCGTCTCGAGCGCCTGAATCGAGCCGATGATCCCCGGCAGCACGCCCAGCACGCCACCCTCCGCGCAGGAAGGAACGAGTCCGGGGGGCGGCGGCTCAGGGTACAGGCAGCGGTAGCACGGTCCTTCTTTCGCGTAGAACACCGACGCCTGGCCCTCGAACCGGAAAATCGAGCCGTATGCATTGGGTTTGCCGAGCAGCACGCAGGCATCGTTCACGAGATAGCGGGTGGCGAAATTGTCGGTGCCATCGGCGACGATGTCGAAATCCTTGATGATGTCGAGCGCGTTCTCGGACGTCAGTCGCGTCTCGAATCCCTCGACCTGCACGTTGGGATTCAGATCCCTGATGCGGCGACGCGCCGATTCGAGCTTCGACACGCCGACCGTCGAGGTTCCGTGCACGATCTGACGCTGCAGGTTGGTCGAGTCGACCACGTCGAAGTCCACGAGGCCGATCGTGCCCACGCCGGCCGCCGCGAGATACAAGGCGGCGGGCGATCCCAGGCCGCCCGCACCGACGAGCAGCACGCGCGCGGCCTTGAGCTTTCGCTGCCCCTCGAGCCCCACGTCCGGGAGAATGAGGTGGCGTGAGTAACGGAGAATCTCTTCGTGCGAAAGCTTGGGCAGGGACGGCGCCGCAGGACGGCGCGTCGCGGCGCCAATCGTTCCCGTGCCCGCCGTCGTCCCCGCACCACCCGCGATGCTCGGAATGATCGACACGGTGTCACCGGAGGTGACCCGAGTGTCCTGCTGGGCGAGATGACGGATATCCCGGTCGTTCACGTACACGTTCACGAAGCTCCGCAGCCGCCCGTCCTCGGCGAACAGATGGCGCCCGAGCTCGGTATGGTCGCGGGTGAGCCGCTCGAGCAACTCGCGCACGTTCCCACCCTCGAGCTCGAGCGTGTCCTTGCCGTCCACGAAGGGACGGAGGGGAGTGGGGATCAGGACCGTCACTGCCATGCAACCTTCCGTTCTTCTTGCGTAATGGATTCCTCTTGAAACGTCGAGCGATCGTCCACGAGCCGCCAGCTGCGAACGTCATCGGCACGTCCCGCCGCGACCCTCACAATCACATAGCTCCACCACGGCAACGCGTGTTCCCGATCGAACTCGGAAGGTTGCGCCGGATGATCGGGATGCGAGTGATAGATCCCAACGATGTCGAGGCCCGCCGCATCGAGCTCGGCCTGCGCCCGCATGTAGTCTTCCGGGTCGATAAGATAGCGATTATGCGCCGAATCGGTCCGGGTATTCGTCACCGGCACGAGCCGCGTCACGCGCGTGCTCTCGCCCTGCTTCGAGCCGGCCAGGAGCCCGCAGGTCTCCCGCGGATAGTCCTGCTCACCCTGGCGGCGGATCGCCGCGACGAGCTTCGCGTCGAGCAGCAACGTCATGGTGCGGTGCCCTCGAGCCGCTCACGTTCGCTCAAGTACCGCAGCCCCGAATCCGGACCGATCACTACGGTCAGGTCTGTCGCGGGCCGTCGCGAGCCGCCCTGGGCGGTCGTGACGCGTTCCGCTGCGACCACCGCGGCCCCGGCCGACCAGCCAACGAAGAGTCCGGCTTCGCGCGCGAGGCGGCGAACCATCGCCTCTGCATCTTCCGTTGCGATGAACTCGGTGCGGTCCGGGATCGAGGGATTGTAGATCCCCGGAACGATCGCCGTGGCCAGATGCTTCAAGCCCTCGAGCCCATGAAATGGGCCCTCCGGCTGCACCGCGACCAGCTCGATGTTCGGATTGAGCTCGCGCAACCGGCGACCGGCGCCCATGAGCGTTCCCGTGGTGCCGAGTCCGGCGACGAGGCGCGTGACGCGCCCCTCGGTCTGACGCCAGATCTCTTCCGCAGTGGTGCGCGCGTGTGCGTCCGGATTCGCGGGATGGTTGTACTGATCGGCATACCAGTAGCGATCGGGTTGTGCGGCGGCCAGCGACTGCGCGTGCCGGATGGCGCCATCCGTGCCTTCGAGCGGGTCGGTATAGATGGTTTCGGCCCCGTAGGCCTCGAGCAGGGCCTTCCGTTCCACGCTGGCGTTCGCCGGAACACACAACGTGACGCCGATCCCGGCGGCCGCGCCGAGCATGGCGTACGCGATTCCGGTGTTCCCGCTCGTGGCGTCAAGCAGACGCTTTCCCGGCAACTCGCCGCGAGCTATCCCATCGCGCAGAATGAACAGCGCGGGCCGATCCTTCACGCTGCCGCCCGGATTGAACCACTCGGCCTTGAGAAAGACGGGCGGACCGGCGGATGGGCGGATCGGCGGATCGAGCGGGAGCAACGGCGTGTTCCCGACAAGACTCCACAATGTCGGCTCGATAGAGGCTCCACCGACCGCCGGTCCGCCGGTCCGCCGATCCGCCGCGGTCTTCACTCACTCCCCTTGACGATCGGCGCTCCCACCAGATTGCCCCATTCCGTCCACGAGCCATCATAGTTCCGAACCTTGTCCACTCCAACCAGGTATTTCAGCGCGAACCAGGTATGACTCGAGCGTTCGCCGATGCGGCAGTACGCAATCACCTCGTCGCGGTCGAGCACCCCTGCCTGGCGGTACAGACGCTCCAGCTCCTCGCGCGGCTTGAACGTGCCATCGGGAGCCACGGCTTGCGCCCAGGGCACGTTCCGCGCACCGGGTATATGCCCCGGGCGTTGGGCGGTTTCGGTCATGCCTGGCGGAGCGATGATATCACCCAGGAATTCGGCGGGCGAGCGCACGTCCACTAGGCCGATCGACTTGCCGCGCAGCGCCCGCTCGATATCGGGACGCTTGGCCCGCAGTCCGCTATTGGCGCGCTTTGGCGTGGGATACGTCGTCCGCGCCACGTTGGCCGGCGTGGTGACGAGGGGACGCCGCTCCGCAACCCATTTCGCGCGTCCGCCGTTCATCAGTCGGGCATGCTTGTGACCGTAGAGCTGCAGTAGCCAAAACGCGAACGCGGCGAACCAGTTGTTGTTGTCGCCATAGAGCACGACGGTCGTTTTCGGCGTAACCCCGGCCGCGCTCATCAGGTCGGCAAACGCGCGCGAATCGGGAATGTCCCGCCGCAACCGATCGTTCAGCTGCGATTGCCAGTTCCATCCCACCGCACCCTCGAGGTGGCCCGAATCGTACGCCGTCGTGTCCACATCCACTTCGATCAGCCGAACTTCGGAATCGTGGAGATGCGCCGCGACCCATTCAGTCGAGACCAGCACCTCGGGATGTGCGTAGTCCACCATAGTGTCTTCCCCCTGTGGCTCTCCAAATACGATAGCAAAACCCGACGTTGCCTGTCGGGTTTGGAATCAAAAAAAACAATGTCGTGGTAAGGCTAGTTCCCGACCAATACTCCAGTAATCTGATAGACCGTCGGCTCGTCGTGCTTCGTCAGGTCGGCGAGGGAGATGCTCGATAGCAGCTCATTAATCCGCTGCTCGAGCATCCGCCACACCGGCCGGATGCTGCACGACGCGTCGCGGCTACATCGGTGCGGGTCGACAGGGTGGGCGTCGCAGTTGACTTCGAAGGTGACGTGCTCTGAGGCGGCGATAACGTCTTTGACAGTGACATTCTCGGGAGACCGGGCAAGCTGGTACCCGCCCTTTGCTCCCCGAACGGACTCGACCAATCCCGCGCGCCGCAGGCGCAGCAGAATCTGTTCGACATAATCATGGGGCAGCCGCTCCTGCTCGGCCAACTCCCGAGCGGCAACGGGGCCCTCACCCGCCCGTCTAGCCAAGGTGAGCGAAACGATCAGGCCGTACTCGCCCCACGTCGTGATCCGCATGCCCCAATATGCGATGCGATATGTCGGGTTTCAATGCCTGAGCGCGCTCAAGGCGTGGTTCGGCGGGCTCCGGGAACCCCAAGTTCAGTCATGGCACGGAGGTCGAGCACTTCGTCGAGCTCGGCATCGGTAAGCAAGCCCTTCCCTTTCACCAGCTCCCGGACCGTGACGTTCTGGGCGACTGCCTCCTTGGCCAATCGCGCGGCTTCGGCGTAGCCAATCCGCGGCGCGAGGGCGGTGACGATCGCGGGACTGCGTTCCAGCCAATAGGCGCACTGGTCCGGATCGGCCGTGATGCCCCCGACGCACCGCTCCGCGAATACGCGGGTCGCGTGCGCCAGGATCAGCATGCTGAACAGCAGATTGTGCGCAATCACCGGCATCATGACGTTGAGCTCGAGCTGCCCCGCCTCAGCGGCCACGGCCACCGTGACGTCATTTCCGATCACCTGATAGCAAACCATGTTCACCATCTCGGCGATCGAAGGATTCACCTTGCCCGGCATGATGCTCGACCCGGGCTGCACGGGAGGCAGATGGATCTCGGCGAAGCCGGTGCGAGGACCCGACGCAAGCAACCGGATGTCGCTCGCGATCTTCCCCAAGTCCGCGGCATACGCGCGAAGCGCGCCCGAAAAACCTGCCGCATCGCCGAGAGATTGCATCAGCTGCACTCGATCGGCACCCTCGCGGAGCGTGAGTCCGGTGATCTCCTGGAGATGTCGCACCATGAGCTTGGGGTATGCCGGCTCGACATTGAGCCCGGTCCCCACGGCGCTGCCGCCAATTCCGAGCTCGCGCAGCGGATCGGCGGCGCGCGCGACCCGCTCGCGATCGCGTTCACAAGTGTGCCCGTACGCCGTGAATTCCTGGCCGAGGCGAATCGGGGTTGCGTCCTGCAGGTGCGTCCGGCCGGACTTGAGAATCGCATCGAACGCCTGGCCCCGGGCCAGGAACGCCCGGGCAAGCTGCTCCTGCGCTTCCAGCAGGGCGGGCATTTCGAGCAGCACGGCGAGTCGAATCGCCGTGGGGATGACGTCATTCGTGGACTGCGCCATGTTGACGTGGTCGTTCGGATGAACCGGAGTGTACTCGCCGCGCCGGCCGCCGAGCAGCTCGTTGGCGCGATTGGCGAGCAGCTCGTTGCAATTCATGTTGTGCGACGTGCCCGCCCCTGCCTGGTAAGGATCGACCACGAACTGGTCACGATGTTCCCCCGCCAGAACCTCGTCCGCCGCCTGCACGATCGCGTCGGCAAGCCGGCGCTCGAGCCGGCCCGTGTCGCGATGGGTGAGCGCCGCGGCCTTCTTGATGGCGATCACCGCGTCGACGAAGCGTGCCAGGGGCAAGAGACCGGAAATCGGAAAATTCTGCCGGGCCCGCTCGGTCTGAATGCCATACAGCGCGTCCGCGGGCACGGCAAGCTCACCCAGTGGGTCACGTTCCGTACGAAACGCGCGTGCGGGCGCACTCGTCCGCTCGGTACGCGCACCATCGGTATCGAGCCAGGAATCAGGCGAAAGCATGCCGAGAATCTAAGGGATAATGCATCGAGCGGCGCCGAACCATAGACGCGATGTACGCCTTTTCCTTCGTGTTGGCGAACTTCGGGATGGCGATGGCGGCGAGAATGCCGATGACGACCACCACGATGAGCAGCTCGCCCGTTTGACGGCGCTTACGGCCGCCACGATAATGCCGTCAGGCGCCTACCAACCGCGGAGCCACCTTCATGAACGAACCCCGCATCCCGCCCATCGCTCCCGACGCCGCCGACCCGGGCGTTCGGCCCATCTTCGAGACGTATCTCAAGGAGCGCGGCAACATTCCCAACATGTTCCGCACGGTGGCGATCCGGCCGCCGCACCTGCGGACCATGATCGAGCATTTCCGCACGGTCATGAACGAGGGAACCGTTTCACCGCTGCTCAAGGAATTGCTGTGGGTCCGCATCTCGCAACTGAACCGCTGTCGGTATTGACTGAATTCGCACACCGTCCTGGCAGGACGGAAAGGCGCGAGTGCCGAGCTGCTCGATGCGATTCAGGATTCGGGAGACGCGCAGGACCTGCCGGGGCTCGCGCCAGGTTGGCGCACCGCCCTCGAGTATGCCGATGTCGTCCATGGCTCCGGACACGACGTGTCGGACGAGCTGTACGCCCGCCTGCGCGGCATGTGGGATGATGGGGAGATCGTCGAGATCACCCTCGTGATCGGAATGGCGGAATACTTCAATCGGTTCAACGACAGCCTGCGCGTCGAGCCTACGAAGTAGGCGCGCTCAACTGTCGGGCGTTTTCCGCCGGCGAGCCCAGCCGATCTTGAACAGCTCTCCAGCGGCTCGATAGCCGACGCTACGAATCAGCGCAATCCCGCCGAGCACGGCGAGGAGGATCGTCGTGTAGAACCGCCAGAGCACGAGCATGCTTACCTGGCGCCCGCCAAAATCCCCCGCAAACCCGGAGAGGAACGCGACCTCGATCCCACCGCCACCCGAGGGCAGCGGCACGACCAGCGGGGCGTGCAGCAATGCCAGCGAGCCAAAGAACATCGGCGCGAAGGGGGGGTGCGGCCGCAGATCCATCGCGAGCGCGGGGAGAATCAGGGAACGGGCGGCAATGCTGATGGCCGTCAGGATAATGCCGAGCCCCAAAGCCCAGACCGGCGCGCGACGCACGTGCGCCAGCGCCACGCGCCACTGGCGTCGCACGCGATGGCGGATCATTCCCGCGCGCGCCATGCGCTGCAGCATGTAAATGACCAGCAGCAGGATGAGCGCGACCAGTTCCACGGCCACGAGCTGTTCCGCGCGATGGCGCCGGAGCCAGTGACGCGCGGCAATCTGCCAGTCCGGCACGTAATAGGCGACGAGTAACACGCCGAGCAGCACGAACACGGGCCATTCGGCCGCGACCTCGACGCCGATCGCGACGAGACTCTTCACCGGCCGGACGCGGGCCTCGTTGAGTCCCAGAAAGCGAGCCGGCTCGCCGCCGAGCCGATTCGGGGTCAGTGCGGAGGCTGCTTCACCGTACAGGTTGAGCCGTACGGCGCTGGCGAAATCCAGCCTGCCCCCGGACGCCCACACCGCGAGCTGAATCCGCCAGGCTCGCACCACGGTGTCGATCACGAGCAGTGCGAGCGCGAGAAGATGCGTCACCTCGACTGGCGGCTGTCAGTCAGAACAGTCTCCCAGCGGGTAGAGAAACCCACAATGCGGGCAAGGATTTTTGCACCCCCAGGGCTTGCGCTGCACGAATCCGCCGCAGCGCAGGCAGGTGGGACGGTCGTCAGACCGGCCGGGCCGCTCCGGTGAGGAAGGGGTTCTGGCGGCGTTCGCGCCCAATCGTGGTTTCCGGTCCATGACCGCTGTACACGATCGTATCATCCGGCAGCGTGAGCAACTCCCTTTCGATACTGCGCATCAGCGTGTCGGCGTCAGCCCCGAAGAGGTCCGTGCGGCCGATGGATCCCTGAAACAGCACGTCTCCCGTGAACACCACGCCCTGCCCCGCCAGGGAGACGCTTCCGGGGGAATGGCCCGGCGTCCAGCGGACCTGAAACCTGAGGCTCCCTACCGCGAGCGTCTCCCCCGGCACGAGATCGCGGTCGGGCGGCGGCAACCGATCGGCCTGCATGCCGAACGCGAGCGCCTGCTCCACGACATGATCGTACAGCAGCCGGTCGGCCGGATGGAGGGCAATGGGCAGGAATGGAGTGCCGAGCCGCTCCCGGACGCGGCCGGTTCCCAGCACGTGATCGACGTGGGCGTGGGTGATCCAGATGGCGAGTGGCGTCATGCGCGCGGCGGCCACGTGACGGACGATCAACTCCACGTCCTCGCCCGGATCGATGATCGCGCCGACCCGTGCGGCTTCGTCAACCACGAGATAGCAGTTTTGGACGAGCTGCCCGTTCGGGATCTGCACGACGTTCATGAGGCGATCGCGGCCGCCTCGGTCTTGCCTTTTTCACGCAGTACGGCGAGGTACTTCTCGACCGCGAGCGCAGCGGTCGTTGCATCACCGACGGCCGTCGTGATCTGGCGCGTCAACTGACTGCGCACGTCGCCCGCGGCGAAGAGCCCCGGAATCGACGTCATCATACGCTCGTCCGTGATGAAGTGGCCGCTGACGTCGTGACGGAAGTGCTCCGTCAGCATGCCGGTATTGGGCTTGAAGCCGATGAAGATGAACACGCCCCCCACCTGGAGCTGCGAGTGCTTGCCCGTGAGCGTGTCCTCGAGCTCGAGGTGTTTCACGCCGGGAAGCTCGTCCCCAACCGCTTGCGTACGTCCCACGATCTCGAGCACGCGCTTGTTCCACAGTGGCTCGATTTTCGGATTCGCGAGCGCGCGCTCCTGAATGATCTTCGAGGCACGAAAGTCATGGCGCCGGTGGACGATGTAGACCTTGCTCGCGTAGCGCGTGAGGTAGTCCGCCTCTTCCACCGCCGCGTCACCACCACCGATCACGGCGAGCACCTCGCCCTTGAAAAACGCGCCGTCGCACACCGCGCAGTACGACACCCCCTGACCCGCGAACTCCTTTTCCCCGATCACCCCCAGCTTCACGGGCGTACCACCGGCCGTGAGAATCACTGCCGGCGCCCGAAAGACGCGCTCCCGGGCCGTGGTAATCTCGAAGCCGCCATCGGGCAGCCGTTGGATGCGCTCCACGGTGTCCGTCATGAACTCGGCGCCGAACTTGCGTGCGTGCTCGGCCATCTTCTGGGCCAGCTCGACACCTTTGATGCTCTCGAAGCCGATATAGTCCTCGATGAGATCGGTATTGAGCAGCTCGCCCCCCGGGGCCCCGCGCTCGATCACGAGCGCTTTCAGCATCCCCCGCCCGGCATACAGGGCCGCGCACAGGCCGGCCGGCCCCGCGCCAACAATGAGTACGTCGTAGGTGGTCTGGTTCTGGGTCATGGTTCCCTAATAATAGAACGGGCCAGTGTTCCTGGATGCGCGCGGCTATCTCAGGAGCCTGCCCCCATCGACGACCAGCGTGCTTCCGGTCACATAATCGCCGCCTTCGAGCAGGTAACACACGGCGCGGACGATGTCCTCCGGACTTCCCAGGCGCTTGAGGGGCGTGGTCTCGACGAGATGCTCCCGGGCCTCCTTGCTCCAGGTCTCGGGGACGAGCACGGCTCCCGGGGCCACCGCGTTGACCGTGATTTCGGGCGCCAGCGCCCGGGCAAGTCCCTTCGTGAGCATGACGACGCCCGCTTTACTCACGCAGTGCGGCACGTACTGCGGCCAGGGCTCGAACGCGGCCACGTCCGCGATGTTGATGATGCGACCTCGCGCCGGTCGCAGATGCGCGATCGCCCCCTGCGACACGAAGAACACCGCGCGCAGGTTCAAGTCGAGCGTCTCATCCCAGCTCTCCGGGGTTACCGCTTCCACGCGCTGCTGCGTCATGATCGCGGCCGAATTCACGACGATCTCGAGCCCGCCGAGGGCGCGCGCCGCGGTTCCGGCGAGCGCCTGGGCGGCCCGAGGATCGCGGAGATCGGCGCGCACCAGCTCCGCGCGTCTCCCCTGCTCCGCGATCGCGCGGGCGGTCTGTTCTGCCTCCCCGGATGAGCCGTGGTAGTGAACGGCGACGTCGCAGCCCGCGCGCGCCAGTCCGACGGCCAACGCGCGCCCTACCCTCCGTGCTCCCCCGGTGACCAGCGCGCGTTTGCCGCTGAGCTGCACGTCAGAATGCCCCCGCGCCGACGGGGATAATCGCACCCGAAATAGCGCGCGCTTCGTCGCTCGCGAGGAACAGCACCACCGCCACCAGATCGGCGAGCTCGACCCACTGGACACTGCTTCCCGTCATGGCGCGCTGGTTGTCGCCGGTGCGGAGCGTTCCCGGCGCCACCGCATTGACCCGGACGCCGCGCGACGCGAATTCGCGGGCCAGCCCGCGGGTGAGACCCGCGACGCCCGACTTCGCCGCGAGATACGGAGCCATCTGCGAATCGCCTCTCAAAACCGCGGCCGATGCAAAGTTGGTGATGGAACCGCCGCCGCGCGCGATGAGCGCCGGAAGCGCCGCTTGCGAGACGACAAACGCCGTCTTGAGGTTGATCGTGAGCTCCCGCTCGAGGATGTCCGGTGCGGCATCGAGCGTCGATCCGAAATAGGTGAAGCCGCCGGCCACGTTGATCAGGCCGTCCAGGCCGCCGAACGTGCGCACCGCCAGCGTTACCGCGCTCGCAGCACTGTCGGGCGTGGTGAGATCACCCGCCGCGCCACGTACGGATACGCCGGCCTGCGCGAGGTCCCGCACCCGGTCGTCCACGGCCGACGCGTTTACGTCGGCGATGACGAGATTCGCTCCGGCGCGGCCCAGCGCCTGTGCCACCGCGTGCCCCACCTGCCCGACCCGGCCTACGCCCGTGACCAGGACCGTCTTGCCGTGAAAGTCTGGGGGCACGTGTCCCTATTCCACGGCCGCCACGATGTCGCTCACCGGCGGGGTGCCGCGCTGCGCAAATCCGATCGTGCCGTCGCGCTTGACGAGGTAGACGCTCCGCTGGATGCCCTTGTCGTCGTCCTTCAGCGCATGATACGCACGCGCGATGGACCGATCGGGATCGGTGAGCAGCGGGAAATTGAAATTCATTTTCTTCACGTACTTTTCGTGACTGTCCAGGCCCGCCGGATTGACCCCGAACGGCTGAATGTCACGACCGGTGAACTGCGTCAACTCATCGCGCACGGCGGAGAGTTGGCGGTTTCACCCCGGGGTGTCGTTCCCGGGATAGAACACCAGGACGACGTGGGTCTTCGCGAGGAGGTCAGCCAGGCGATACGTCCGGCCATCGGAGGCGTGAGCCGTAAAGGCGGGGGCTTGCGACCCGAGCGGCAGCAAATCGCTCATGCGGTTCCCTTCGCGACGGGTGTGGAAGAACTCGAAACGCGTTGGCTTTCGTTTTGATCGCGCCGCGCCTCGAGGCGGTCGAGCCATGCGGACGGGATCTCGAGACCGCCGAGCGCGGCATGCGAGGTCCCGAACTCCGTTTCACCGTGCCAGTCGGAGCCGCCGCTGATCACGAGGTCCAGGCGGTCCGCGATGCGGGTGAGTCGCGCTTCGACGGCCACCGAATGGCTGGGGTGGCGGACCTCGACGCCATCGAGCCCCTGCCCGACAAACTGCCGGATCTGGGGCTCGGTGCCGTGATCGCCGAGGTGCGCCGCGACCGAGAGGCCGCCCACTTCGCGCACCAGGGCCGTGACGCGCTCGAGGGTGGGGAGCGGCTTCTCCACGAACGCCGCTCGTCCTTTGCCAATGAACCGTTCGAACGCCTCGTTGATGTCGCCCGTGATTCCCCGGTCGACGAGCGCGCGCGCAACATGGGGCCGGCCCACGGCGCCGTTGCCCGCGCGCGCCGCGACATCGGCGAGCTCGATAGCGAGCCCGAGTTGCTGGAGCTTTTCGACCATCTGCTCGCCGCGCCGGCGCCGCGCCGCCCGCGTCTCGAGCAGGAAGGACTGGAGCCGCTGGTCCTGGGCGGTGAGAAAGTAGCCGAGCACGTGCAGCTCGCCCCACGGCGCGCGGGTGCTGAATTCACACGCACAGATCACGCGAACGCCGAGCGGTTCTCCGGCGCGCGCGGCCTCGGCGACGCCGTCGGTCGTGTCGTGGTCGGTGAGCGCGATGGCCGACAGACCGGCGCGCCGCGCCTGGCGCACGACGTCCGCGGGCGGAGACTCTCCGTCCGAGGCCGTGGAGTGGCAGTGCAGGTCAACGTGCGCCGTAGGACCCCTCCGGCGATGTCCACGCGGGCTGGGATTGGGAGAACAACGACCGCAACTCGTGCTCCGACAACTCCTGCAGCGACGCATCCGGCATGCGGCTGCCGAGCGGTGAATACCGCGTGAAGCGGCGCTTGCGCTCCGGTCCCGTGCCGGACTCGAACACGAGGCCGAATTGATCCTTGTCGTAGATGGTCACGCGCCCCGATGGGTACACGTCCCATGTCTCACCGTTGACGACGATCGTGCGTCGCGCCATGCGCCTCAGAGTTCCTGCTCGGGTTCGTCCGGTATCGCGAGCGGGACTTCGGTCCACAGCTCCCAGGCGTCGGGAGCGTAGGTCGCGATCGTCTGGAGCTGCCGCTCGAGCTTCAGCTCCTCCGGCAATCTCGAGGCCTGCGCGCGGTGCGACATCTCGGTCGGGCTCTCGGAAAACTCGATGAAGAGCTGGGGATCCCTGGCGCTGCGAAACACCCAGATCCGCTGCCCTCGCGCCACAGCGAACTGGGCGAGCTGCCGCAGGACCGCAAGGTAATCGGCTTCGCCGGTGGGCGGCACCCGAACCCGGGAAGCCGTCAGCGCACGGGGAAGTGCATTCGGGGCGCTCATACCGCGCCCTCGGGAAAGTTCTCGAGCAGCGCCTTGACGTCTGCAAGGAACCGATCGGCATCGGCGCCATCGACCACGCGATGATCGTAGGACATCGACACCATCCCCATGGTGCGGATCGCCAGTGCTTCCGCGCCGTCCAGCACCACGACTTTGGGGCGGCGCTCGATCGCGCCCACACCGAGAATCGCGACCTGCGGCTGATTGATGATCGGCGCGCCCGCGTACGACCCGAACACTCCGGGGTTCGTGATCGTAAACGTGCCCCGCTGCACGTCGTCGGGTAAAAGTTTCTTGGTGCGCGCCCGCTCTCCCAGATCATTGATCGCGCGCGCCAGGCCCATGAGCGATAACTCATCCGCGTGCTTTACGACGGGCACGATCAATCCCCAATCCAGCGCCACGGCAATGCCAACATTCACGTCGGCGCGGTAGATGATCTGATCGCCCGATACCGCGGCGTTGACGATCGGGTGCTTGCGGAGCTGTTCGGCGCAGGCCTTGGCAATGAACGCGAGGAATGTGAGCTTGACGCCGCGCTCGAGATACGAACTCTTGTGCTTCGCGCGCAGCTCGGCGACGCGCGTGTAGTCCACCTCGAAGAAGCTCGTCACGTGCGCCGAGATGCGGCGCGACATGATCATGTGATCCGCGGTGATTTTGCGGATCTTCGAGAACGGCTCGACGCGGTCGCCGGGCCAGGGCTCAACCGACACTGCGGCGGCCGGTGAGACAGCGGCTGGTGAGACGGCGGCCGGTGAGACGGCGGTCGGGCGGGTGGCGCGCTGGTCGATGAAGCTCAGGATGTCCTGCTTCGTGACACGTCCGCCCAGGCCACTCCCCGGGATCGCGCCAATATCGACGTGATGCTCGGCGGCGATCTTTCGTACCAGGGGCGTCGATTTCTTGCGCAGCCGGTCTTCGGCGGTGTCGGTGGCGGGTGGCGCGACTGCCGACGGAGCGACGGGCGGTGGAGCGACCGCAGAGGCGGCGGCCCCCGGAGCAGCCGGCGCCCGCGGCGGCGGCGCTGCTGCGGACGGGGCTGCCGCCGGAGCGGGCGCCGCGTTCGGCGGCGGCGGTGCAGCGGGCGCCGCGGCGACGGTCGCGCCCTTGTCAGTCTCAATCACCGCGACGAGCGTCTGCACGGGAACCGTCTGTCCCTGCTGCACCTTCATTTCCGCGAGCACGCCGGCCGCCGGCGACGGAATCTCCGCGTCCACCTTGTCGGTCGAGATCTCGAACAGGGGCTCGTCGCGCTGCACCTGGTCGCCGACCTGCTTGAGCCACTTCGAGACGGTCCCCTCGGCGATGGACTCCCCCATCTGGGGCATCAGGACTTCAACGCGAGCCATATCCCGTCCTCAATATTTCGCGAGCCACCGCGCCGCCTTCACAATGTCGTCCGTTTGCGGGAGCACGAAGTCCTCCAGGGTCGGCGCGTACGGCAGCGGCACGTCATGGGCGGTCACCCGCATGATCGGGCCATCGAGCCACTCGAATGCCTGCTCGTTGATGCGCGCCGTAATTTCCCCCGCGAGCCCTCCGGTCCGTGTGTCCTCGTGCACGATGAGCACCTTGTTGGTCTTCCGCGCGCTCGCCATGATGCTCGCGTCGTCCAGGGGCAAGAGCGTGCGGAGGTCGAGCACCTCGACCGAGATCCCATCGGCTTTCGCGAGCTCCTCCGCTGCCTCGAGCGATTTCCACACGGTGGCGCCGTAGGTAACGATCGAAACGTCCTTCCCTTCGCGCGCCACGCGCGCGCTCCCGATCGGCGTGAGCACGTCCTCGTCGTCCGGCAGCGTTTCCTTGATGCGCCGGTACAGCCACTTGTGCTCCAAATAGAGCACCGGATCGTCGTCGCGCACCGCGCTTTTGATGAGTCCTTTTGCGTCTCGCGCGGTCGCCGGATACACGATCTTCAGGCCAGGGGTGTGAAAGAAGGCCGCCTCCACGTTCTGTGAATGAAACGGACCCCCCCGAACGTATCCGCCGCACGGTCCCCGAACCACGATAGGCGTCGGCAGGCCGGCCCGATACCGGGCCGTTGCCACGTAGTTCGTCAGCATGTCGTAGGCACAGGAAATGAAATCGATGAACTGCATCTCGGCGACCGGGCGAAGTCCCATGTGTGCCGCGCCCGCGGCCGCGCCGACGATGGCCGCCTCCGCGATCGGGGTATCGATCACGCGCGATTCTCCGAAGTGCTCGAGGAATCCTTCGGTCACCTTGAACGCGCCGCCATAGCGGCCGACATCCTCGCCCAGGATGAACACCCGATCGTCGTGCTCCATCTCCTCCCAGAGCCCCTGGCGCAGCGCCTCGAGATACGTGATCTCGGCCACTAGAGTCGTCGATACCAGAGCAGGGGCGCGGCGCCCGGTTGGGTGAGGACGCCCGGGAGCGCGGATGCGGCGGCAGGCAACGGGTCATCGATGCAGGAGGCGAGCGCGGCGTCGATCTCTGCCGCCACGGCACGATCGATCTCCGTCAATGCGGGAGCCGTTGTCCAGCCCCGCTCCACGATGCGCTTTGCATATCGGTCGATCGGGTCATTGTCCTTCGCCCAGCGATCGATCTCCCCGGGCGGAACGTAGCTCTGGTTGTCGTGCTCCGCGTGTCCTTTGCGGCGATACGTCTTCACTTCGATGAACTGTACGCCGGCGCCGCTCCGTGCCCGAGCCACCGCCGCTTTCGTGGTGGCGTACACCTCCAGCACGTCGTTTCCGTCTATGGTCTCCGCGTGAATCCCGTATGGTTTCACGCGATCGGCAAGGTGCGGAGCCGCGAATTGCCGCTCCGGCGGAGTCGAATACGCCCACTGGTTGTACTCACCGATCACGACGAGCGGCACCCGCTGGACCGCGGCGAAGCTCAGCCCTTCGTGGAACGTTCCGGTCGACATACCCCCATCACCGATGTAGACCAGCGCGACCCGTGGCTCGCCGCGCAACTTGAACGAGAGCGCGATGCCCGCCATGACGGGAATCATGTCTCCGAGATGCGAGATCTGACCCAGAAACCCGAGCACGAGGTCCCCGAAATGGACGTTCAGCTCGCGCCCCACCGTGGGTGACGTCGCCTTGGCCATGTACTGCCGCAGGATTTCGACCGGCTTCGCACCCATCACGAGCATCGCGCCCAGATTGCGGATCAGCGGCGAGAGAAAGTCTTTGTGCTCCCCACGCTCGAGCGCGAACGCCGACGCCACGGACTCGCCTTCCTGCCCCAGCGAGCGGAATAATCCGCCGATCACCTTCCCCTGCCGGTACAGCGCCGTGAGCCGCTCCTCGAGCGAGCGTGTCAGGCGCAGGTAGCGATACATTTCCAGCAATTGCTCACGCGTGAGACCGACCGGGATGCTCGCAGCGGTCGCGGCGTCTCCGGGAGCGGCGGGAGCACTGACGCGCGCAGCCATGTTATCAATCATAGTGGACGAAGAAGCTCAGGGGAGAGCGCGGCGAAGGCAAGCACAGGAGACGATAGCACTATGGCGAACATCAAGTTACGGGTAAGCGGCATGACCTGCGCCCACTGCCAGGCAAAGGTAGAGCGGGCGCTCCGGAGTACGCAGGGGGTGTATTCGGCGGTGGTGGACTTGGGCTCGGGTGAAGCGGACGTCGATTTCGAGGATGACAGCGTGACCACGGGTCAGCTGGTCGCCGCCGTCCAGCGCGCCGGGTACACGGCCAAACTCGCCGGCTAGTACGCGCCCCGCAGCTGGTGCGCCGGCTCGGCCTGGCGGTGGAGCTCCGCCAGAAAGCGCCGCGCCAAGCGGTCCAGCTCCGATTCTCCCACCTGATCGGTCGACACCTCGACCAACGTGTAGTGGCCGCCTTCCGGCCGGGCGGTGACCGCCACTTTGCCAAGCGAGCCCGAATAGGCGCGCCGCCGCGGCGCCTCCTGAGCAGGCGCCATGCGAGCGCCGAAGAACTGCTTGGCCGCCCCAAGAACCGTATCGGTCGAGAGCTGGGAACGGTGGAAGTAGCGCACGTCACGATCCTCCGGCGAACGCGGGTTTGAAGCGGCGCAAGGTCAGGCTGTTCAGGACCACGCTCAGACTGGACCACGCCATCGCCGCGCTCGCGATCACGGGAGAAAGCAAGATTCCGAAAAACGGATACAGCAGGCCGGCGGCAATGGGAATGCCGATCACGTTATAAATGAACGCCCAGAAGAGATTCTCGCGAATCGTGCGCATGGTTCGGCGCGCCAGATCGAACCCCACCGCCACGCCCACCAGGTCCCCCCGAATCAGCGTCACGTCGGATGCTTCGATGGCGATGTCGGTGCCGGTGCCGATCGCGATGCCGACATCCGCCTGAGCGAGTGCGGGAGCGTCGTTCAATCCGTCGCCCACCATGGCAACGCGCTGTCGCTCCTGCAGCTTTCGCACGAGGTCCGCTTTCTGTGACGGCAGCACTTCGGGGATGACCGTTTCGATCCCCACCTCCTTCGCGATCGCCTCGGCGCCCTTCCGGGAATCTCCCGACACCATGATTACGTCGAGGCCGCGCTTTCTCAGGAGCGCGACGGCCTCGCGGGAGCTCGGCTTCAGAGGATCGGAAATCGCGATGACCGCGTACACCGTGTTGTTCACGACCACGACGACCGGGCTCTTGCCCTGGCCGGCAAGGCGGTCGGCGTCCTGGCCGAGGGTGCCGAGCTCGAGACTGCGCTCACGCGCGTGACGCAGGGAGATCACCTCCACGATGCGGCGGTCCACCGTGCCGCGCACGCCCCGCCCTTCCATGGTCGCGAATTTTTCGACCGGCAGGACCTCGACCCGCTTGTCGGACGCGGCTTTGAGCACCGCTCTGGCCAGGGGATGCTCGGAGCGTTGCTCGACCGACGCCGCCCACTTCAGGACCTCGGCGGGCGGAATCGGCGTTCCGTCCGGCCGCCGCGCCGCGACGACGTGCGTGACGGCAGGCTTTCCCTCGGTCAGGGTTCCGGTCTTGTCGAGCAGGACCGTGCGGACACGGGCCAGCTTTTCGAGCGCATCGCCGCTGCGGATGAGAATCCCGTACTCCGCGGCTTTCCCCGTTCCCACCAGCAGGGCCGTCGGCGTGGCGAGCCCGAGCGCGCAGGGGCAGGCGATGATCAGCACGGTCACGAGTCCGATCGTCGAGAACAGCAGCGCCGGCGCGGGACCGAAGTCAAACCACAGCACGAAGGTCGCGATCGCGAGCGCGATCACGATCGGGACAAAGACGCCGGCGACGCGGTCCGCCAGGCGCTGAATCGGCGCCTTCGTGGCCTGGGCCGACTCGACCAGCTCGATGATCTGGGCGAGGGCGGTCTCCTTCCCGACGCGCGCCGTGCGGATCACGAGCGCGCCGCTCGTGTTCAGGGTGCCGCCGATCACTTCGTCACCGACCCGCTTCATGACGGGGATCGGCTCGCCCGTGAGCATCGACTCGTCCACCGCCGACCCGCCGTCGATCACCGCGCCATCGATCGGAATCTGCTCGCCGGGCTTTACCACGACTTCGTCGCCGGGCGCCACGGCTTCGATCTCCGTGTCCACCTCGCGCCCGTCGCGGCGCACGTGCGCGATCCTTGGGCGCAGGGTCGCGAGGCGGCGGATGGCTTCCGACGTCCGGCCCTTGGCCCGCGCCTCGAGCAGCCGGCCCAGGAGAATGAGCGCGATGATGGCCGCGACGGACTCGAAGTACACGTCCGGCGGCAGCCCGGCGCTCGTGAAGAGCTCCGGCACGGCAGTCGCGGCGAGGGAGTAGAGGTACGCGGCCCCGGTGCCGACGGCGATCAACGTGTTCATGTCGGCGGTGCGATGGGTAACGCCGCTCCACGCGCCGCGATAGAACTGGCGTCCGGACCAGAGCACCACCGGCAGCGTGATAATCGCGAGGGCGATGCGAAGCCATGACCCATCGATGGCCCCGTGGGGATCGATGAGGGCCCGCAACGGGCCGGCAAACGGCATCAAGATCCGCTCGAGCAGGTCGTACTGCTTCATCGTGCCGGAACCATCCGGCGCGGTCATCAGGAGCATCGACCCGATCATCGCGATGACTGCCACGACGGCCGCGAGCGCGAACTTCCCGGTGAGAGCGCGAATCTCCCGCTCGCGCGCTATGCGTTCGCGCTCGAGCGGATCTTCGGTGGGGATGGGGGCGGCGATGCGGAACCCCGCGTCCTGGACGGCGCGTTCCAGATCTCCGGCCGTCGTGGCTCCCGCCACATAGTCCACCGTGACCGTCTCCGTCGCCTGATTCGCAGCCGCGCGCTGCACGCCCGGCACCCGGGCGAGCGCCTGCTCCAGCGGCGCGACACTCGGCGCGTAATGCAGTTCCTCGACGCCGAAGGTGACGTTGGCCATCCCACAGTCGTAGCCGCTCGAGCGCACGGCACGGATCAGATCGCCCACGCGCGTCTCGGCATCGTCGTATTCGACCGATGCCTTGCCCGTCGCGTAGTTCACGGTCGCGCCCGTGACGCCCTGCGCGCTGCTCAAGGCGTCCTGCACGGTCGCCGCGCAGCTGGCGCAGCTCATGCCTTCGATCGGCAGCGAGATGCGGGCTTTGCTCATGGGGTCGGATGCTGATGCAGGGTATGCGGCGACGCGGTCGGGCGGCGATCCCGGTTCGCGGGCTCGACGACCAGCAGGCCCTTCAACATGTTCATGCCGCAGCGGAACGAAAACTCCCCGGCTTCGGGGGGCGTGAACTCGATCGTGGTGGTCTCGAACGCGGGCAGGGCCACGTCCACATCGAAATCGGGGAACACGACGCGTTCCGAGCAATCGGCCGTTTCATCACGATAGAACTGCAGCCGCACCGGTTTGCCGGCCTCCACCACCACGGTATCAGGCGTATACCCTCCCTTCACCACAACGCGGATTTCCTGGGTGCCGTTCCGTGAGCTCGCGGCGACGGCTCGTCCCTTCGAAAACAGGAAATACCACAAGACCCAGACGATCCCTGCCACGCCGACGACGGTGACAGCGAGTTGGGCGAGGGTCACACCTTCTCGTAGTACTCGATTCCGAGGTGGGTGATCTGCTCTTCCCCCATCATCCAGCGCAGCGTGTTCTTCAACTTCGTCTGCTGGATGAACAGGTCGTGCTCGGGGTAGAGGCCCGGCGCAGTCTGCGGGCTCTTGAAGTAGAACGACAGCCACTCCTGGATGCCCGACATCTTGGCGCGCTGCGCCAAGTCGAAGAACAATGCCAGATCGAGCACGATCGGGGCGGCAAGAATCGAATCGCGACAGAGAAAATCGACCTTGATCTGCATCGGGTAGCCGAGCCACCCGAAGATGTCGATGTTGTCCCAGCCTTCCTTGTTGTCGCCGCGCGGCGGGTAATAGTTGATGCGCACCTTGTGGAACACGTTCCCGTATAGCTCGGGATAGACCGACGGCTGCAGGATGTACTCGAGCACGCCGAGCTTGGATTCTTCCTTGGTCTTGAACGACTCCGGGTCGTCGAGCACCTCGCCGTCGCGGTTACCGAGGATGTTGGTCGAGTACCAGCCCGAGAGGCCGAGCATGCGCGCCTTGAACGCCGGGGCGAGCACCGTCTTCATCATGGTCTGACCGGTCTTGAAATCCTTGCCGCCGATCGGCACGCCGCGCTGTTCCGCCAGCTGGATCATGGCCGGAATGTCGACGGTGAGGTTGGGCGCGCCGTTCGCGGACGGCACGTTCTCCATCAGCGCGGCGTAGGCGTACAGCATGGAGGGCGCGATCGAAGGATCGTTCTGCTCCATGGCCTTCTCGAACGCCTGGATCGATTGATGCGCGGGACCCTGCGTCAGGAAGATCTCGGTCGAAGCGGCCCAGACCATCACGACGCGGTCCACACCGGCCGACTTCTTGAACTGGCGGATGTCCTCGCGCAGTTGCTCGGCCAGGTCGCGCTTGTTCTTGCCGCGTTTCACGTTCGTGCCCTGGAGCCGCTTCACGTACTGCTGGTCGAACGCCGCCGGCATCGGGCGGAGCCGCTTCAGGAACTCGGCGATCGGCTCGAGATGGTGCCGTTCGAGCACCCCCGCTTTCACGGCCGCGGTGTGCGCGTCGTCGGGAATCGGATCCCAGGCCGCGAAGGCGATGTCTTCGAGCTCGGCCAGCGGCACGAATTCCTTGATCTTCGGCGCGCGCATCTCGTCCCGCTTGCCGAGGCGGATCGTGCCCATCTGGGAGAGCGAGCCGATGGGGCGAGCCTGCTTGCAGCGGATGTTCTCGACACCGGCAACGAAGGTCGTCGAAACGGCTCCGAGGCCGACGAGCATGATACCGAGCTTCCCGTTCGCCGGGGCGATCTCACGAGGCGATGAACGCTTGGGCACGTCAGGTTCCTTTCCGTGATTGCAACGCCGGCGCATGACCGGGCAGCGTGTCTCTGGGCCGCGGCACGTTCGCGGGCTCCGAGCCCGTCAAGCGCGCCACGTGGATTATCCGCTGGGCGACCGTGATCATGGTGGCAGCCGCGAGTGCGGCGGTAATCCAGAAGAGGAGTGTGCCGTGCGGCCCACTCCCGAAGAACAGCGTTGGTACGCCCAAGAGGAGCAGCCGTTCCGCCCGCTGTGCCACGCCGACGTTGCACTCGAGCCCAAGCCCTTCGGCGCGGGCCCGCGTGTACGACACCATGAGCGAGCCGGCGAGCGCCAGGCACGCCACGATAACTCCCGTCGCCATCAGGCTCGGCGCGATGCCGCCATTCAGAAAGAAGACCGCGATCCCGGTGTACAGGGCGGATTCACCCACGCGGTCGAGCGTGGAGTCGTAAAACGCCCCGAAGGTCGTTCCGGCGGCGCCGTCTCGCGCCACGCGGCCATCCAGCATGTCGAAGATCCCGCTGAACAGGAGCAGGAATCCGCCCCAATGCGCGTTGCCCAGCGCGAACGCGACGCCCGACGCGATGACGACCAGAGTCCCAACCGTGGTGATCGCGTTGGGACGCACGTGCAGCCGGATCATCAACTGCACCAAGGGGTCGAGGAGCTGCGTGGCGTTCCTTCGCACCACCTGCGGGATGAGATTCATTGCGGGGAGAACCTAACCGCCCCCCGAAAAGGGCGGAAGGGTAGAGAACCGGAGAAGTGCGCTTCGAGCAAGCAGTTACCGAGTATGCGTAGCGGCATATACACCAAACCAACGATGGCACCCTCAAGCAGAACTCAAGATCAGGCGCTCAGTAGAGTAAATACTTGCCGCGCGCCTCCCGGAATCGAGCGAGCGGCGCCTCCCACTCCCGCCAGATGGCCGCGCCCGTGCGTCCGCGTTGCAGCGCTTGGCGCAGCTCCGGGCCGCCCGCCAGGAGATCGAAATGGTCGGGGAGAAACGCAAAGGAATCGGGGGCACTCGCCCGTATCGCGACGAGCAGTGCGACCGCCGTGCGGGTTGGGTCGTAGGTCCGACGATCCGTCACGCGCAGGCGGATCGTGTTGACCCGCACACCGCCGTACTTGTTATCGGTCGGCGACACGGGCGTGATGGTGCCGGCTGAGAGCTCCACCCCGCGAAACACATCGCGACTGCGCTCCCCCGCCTCCTGAAAGCGCTTGAGAATCGCGTCCGCGCGGAGCCAGGGCGCACCCACGACCTGAAACGGAACCGCCGTTCCCCGCCCCACCGAGAGATTGGTCCCCTCGAACAGGCACGTCCCGGGATAGTGCATCGCGCTCTCGAGATCCGGCATTGCGGGAGAGGGACGGACCCACGGCAGCCCCGTCTGATCGTAATACATCTCGCGGCGCCAGCCAGCCACGGGCACAATCGTGAGCCGCGCGTGAATCCGGAGCGTATCGTTGGCGAATCGCAGCAATTCACCGAGCGTCATGCCGGGGCGCATCGGAACGGGGAGGAAGCTGATCAGGGTCGTGGCGGGCGCGGGCTTCGCCCGCACGTTGCCCTGCACCAGCACGCCGCCGATTGGATCCGGACGGTCGAGCACGATCACCGGGATGCCGCGCCGCGCGGCGTGCTGCATGAGGATCACGGCGCTCGCCACATAGGTGTAATAGCGGGCGCCGATGTCCTGAAGATCGATCAGGACGGCGTCGAGGCCATCGAGCGGAGGCGCAGGCGTATGCGGTCCCGCATAGAGACTATAGATTGGTAGGCCGCTGCCCGAGTCGGATGAGTTCGTGACGGGCCGGTCCAGGGCGCCGCCAAAGCCATGCTCGGGGCTGAACAGCCGAACCAGATGGACCGAAGGCACGGACCGGAGCAGATCCACATCGCGAGTCCCTGCCCTGTCCACACCTGTCTGATTGCTCAGCAGTCCCACGCGCTTTCCCGCCACGAGCCGCGTTGAATCCGTGAGCAAGACCGTTATTCCCGGCCGCACGGGCGCCGCGACGCGAGCCGAGACGGCCGCGGCGACAACCCCGAAGGAGAGCACCACGAGCTGATGCGCACGCACTATCTGTTGCTCCTGTTCATCCTCGCCGCCTGTTCGTCGCGATTCCCGCCGGCAAGTGGCGCGAGTGCCGCCGTCACGCCGGCGGCCTCCGGGGGGCGCGACACGGCGCCGGACGTGGAGTCCATCCTGGCACGCCTCAGCACGCGCCAGAAAGCCTCGCAGCTCGTGATGCCGTGGCTGTCCGGGGCATACACCGCGTTCGACGACTCGGAATTCCAGGTCGCCGTGCGCTGGGTGGATTCGCTCGAAGTGGGTGGGCTGATCGTGTCGTCAGGATCGCCGTTCGACGTCGCGGCCAAGCTGAACGCGCTGCAGCGGCGCTCGCCGCTTCCTCTCCTCGTTTCCGCGGATCTCGAGTGGGGCTCGGGGATGCGCCTGTCGGGCGGCACGTCGTTCCCGATGATCATGGCGGTGGGTGCGACGGGCAACCCGCATGACGCATATGCCATCGGCGAGGCGGCGGCGGTCGAAGGACGTGCGGTAGGCATTCACGTGAACTTCGCACCCGACGCCGACATCAACAACAATCCCCTGAATCCCATCATCAACGTTCGCTCGTTCGGTGAGAGCCCGGAAAAGGTCAGCGCCCTCGTGTCGGAGTACGTGCGGGGCCTGCAGGATCACGGCATGCTCGCCACGCTCAAGCACTTTCCCGGGCACGGCGATACACGCCAGGATTCGCATATCGGCCTCCCCGTGATTACGGCGGACTTCCGGCGCCTGGACTCGGTCGAGCTCGTGCCATTTCGGGCCGGCATCAGTGCCGGCGCGGGCGTCGTCATGAGCGCGCATATCGCGTTTCCCGCGTTCACCGGCTCGAATGAGCCCGCCACGCTCTCTCCCGCAGTCCTGACCGGACTGTTGCGCGACTCGCTGCATTTTCAGGGGCTCGTCGTCACGGATGCCCTGATGATGGGCTCGATCACTTCTCGCTATGGCGCGGGCGAAGCCGCCGTCCGCGCCCTGCTTGCCGGATCGGATCTCCTGCTCATGCCAGCCGATCCCGATTCGGCGGTGGCCGCGGTCGCCGCCGCGGTCCAGAGCGGACGCCTGCCCGCGCAGCGGCTCGATGCGTCGGTGCGCCGCGTCCTCATGGTCAAACGACGCCTGGGACTGTTTGGGCACCGCTATGCGCCCCTGGACTCGCTGATGGTGACGGTTGGCATCCGCCGTTACCAGGATGAGGCGAAAGATCTCGCCGTGCGCGCGCTCACGCTGGTCCGGGACATTGGCGGGCCGCTGCACGCGCTTCGATCGAGCCGCACACGCCTGTCGCTCGTGGCCTACGCCGACGAGTTGAACGGCAGCGTCGGGCAGCGCGTGGCAGACGAGCTACGCCACGGCGGGGATACCGTCGAGTACTTCCGGCTGTGGCCGATGTCTGGAACCGCCTCGTATGACTCGGCGCGCGCCGTCATCGCCCGGACCGGCCGCGCCATCTTTGTCGCCAACGTTCGCCCGCTGTCATGGAAGGGCACGATCGCGCTGCCCGATTCGCTGGCCCATCTCATCATGGCGACCGATTCGTCCCGTGCCACCGTGCTCGTCTCGCTCGGGAGTCCGTACTTGCTCGACCAGACACCGACGGTGAAGTCGTACCTTATCGCCTGGAGTGGAGTGCGCGTATCGGAGCGCGCCGTCGGGCTCGCGCTCCTGGGCCGGGTCCCCATCACCGGTCGCCTGCCCATTCGGATTCCCCCCAATTACCCCGTTGGGCATGGTGTCGTGGTGCCGGACTCGAATCCGTGAGGCCTGGCGTTCGCGCGGTGCTCGCACTCGCCTGTGTCGCCAGTTGCCACCACGGTCCGCCTCCCGCTGCCCCCACCCCCGCCCCCGCTCCCGCTCCCACTCCCGCTCCCGGTCCGGGCAGCGAAGCCGTGCCCGCCGTTCCTGCCGCGGCAATCGGGTTCGACGGCGCGCGCCTCGGGCTCGTGGTCTCATACCTGCGGGTGGAAGCGGAGAGCGGCGCCTTCCCGGGAGCCGTGGTCGCCGTGGGACGGCATGGACGAATCGCGCTGCTCGCGGCGGTGGGTCAGTACAGTGTGGACGATCACCGGCCGGTGGACGTCACCACGATTTACGATCTCGCGTCGCTCACGAAGGTCATCGCGACGACCACGGCCTGCATGCTGCTCGTCGATGACGGCAAGCTCGAGCTCGACAAGCCGGTGCAGCAATATCTCCCCGAGTTCCGGGGAGCGGGCAAGGAACGGGTGACCGTGCGTGAGCTGCTCACACACTCGGCGGGGCTTCCGTGGTGGCGACCGCTGTACCGCGAAACCGGGTCGCGGGAGGCCGCGCTCGCGCTGGTGGACACGACACCGCTCGTCACCACGCCGGGCGAGCGATACGTGTACTCGGATCTGAGCGCCATCCTGCTGATGCAGATCGTCGAACGGCTCTCGGGAGAGCCGCTCGACTCGTTCGTGACCCGCCGCGTGTTCCGGCCCCTCGGGATGGCCTCGACCCGCTACCTCCCGCCTCCGGCCTGGCAATCACGCATTGCCCCGACCGAGAACGACACGGCGTTTCGCCATCGGATGCTGCGCGGTGAAGTGCACGATGAAAACGCGGCTCGGTTGGGCGGCGTGTCCGGGCACGCCGGTCTGTTCTCGAATGCGCCCGACCTGGCGCGATTCGCGGAACTCATGCTCGACGGCGGCTCGTGGGACACGCTGCAGCTCATTCGCGCCGAAACCATCGCGGAGTTCACGCGTCGGCAAAATCTGCCGCCGGGCTCCTCACGCGCCCTGGGCTGGGATACGCCCGACGAGCCGCGCGATTCGGCCTCCTCGGCCGGGATGCGCCTGTCGCCCTGGTCGTTTGGCCACACCGGATTCACGGGCACGTCGCTGTGGATCGACCCCGATCGCGACCTGTTCATCATCCTGCTGACCAATCGCGTGAATCCCACGCGCGCCAACAACGCCATCCGCCGGGTCCGACCGCACGTCGCCGACCTGGTCGTGGACGCGCTCACGCATCCGGAGCTGTAGCTACTCCACGACCGTTTGCCACCCGCGTCGTGACAGATCGCGATAGATGTAGCCGCCCGCGACGAATCCGAGCGCGAGCAGGACCAGGCCTAGCCCGAATTCATGCAGCAGCAGTTTTCCCACCCCGAACAGCACGCCGTAGATCAGCACGCAGCCCGCGATCCAGTCGAACAGGTTAGCCACGCCGTCCGTCGAGGCCACGACGTCCGGGGCCTTCGCCGCGATCGGCCCCCAACCGGCGCGCGAGGGACGGGTGCGGCGGTAGAACGCGATCAGCGTGTCGTCGGTCTCTGGCGGCGTGAGGAATGTGACCGCGAGCCACACCACGGTGGTGATGGCGACGGTGATGATCATGATCCAGGCGAAGTCGACCGGTTTGTCGGAATCGAGATGCCCAATGGTCTGCAGCGACACCGACACCACGAACGCACAGATCATCGCCGCCACTTCGCTCCACGCGTTGATGCGCCACCAATACCAGCGCAGCAGCAGCACAGCCCCGGTTCCCGCTCCCGTCACGATGAGCAGCTTCCAGGCCCCGGCGATCGAACCCATGTAGAGCGTCACGACGGCGGAAATGATGGTGAGCAACACGGTCGCGAGCTGCGACGCGCGCACGTAATGCCGCTCGCCGGCATCGCGGCGGACGAAGCGGCGATAGAAGTCGTTCACCAGATAGCTCGCGCCCCAGTTGAGCTGGGTCGCGATCGTGGACATGTACGCCGCCGCGAAGGCCGCGACCATGAGACCCCGGAGCGACGAGGGGAGGTAGTCGATCATCACGCGGACGTACCCCGTCTCTGGGTCCGCGAGATTGGGGAACAGAATCAGTGATGCGAGCGCCACGAGAATCCAGGGCCAGGGTCGAACCGCGTAGTGCGCGATGTTGAACCACAGTGTGGCAAGCAGGGAATTCTTTTCGTCCTTG
>Ga0335085_10002053_pt1 | contig 39186 bp, 31 predicted proteins | sample Lox_Sample_45_FD_206712 | JGI IMG/M metagenome (GOLD analysis project Ga0335085, IMG submission 206712) | Soil microbial communities from Loxahatchee National Wildlife Refuge, Florida, United States - Lox_Sample_4.5 | ecosystem: Environmental > Terrestrial > Soil > Wetlands | place: USA...
CTGGCAACTTGTGAAAAATCAAATGCAATCGCCTGAGTAGCATTTTCGGGAGGCAATGTTATCCTGAATTTTGGCCGCGGAAGTCTGTCGGCTGGGGCCAAAAGGATAGCACCAAACCCGACAAAAATCTGACGCATCGCTTCACCCATACACTTCCAACAACAGCACTTTTCTTACCTGAATTCGACCACAGAGTCAACCAGAAGTTCAAACAGTCAAGCCATTTTCGATTCTGCCACAATAGCGGCCCTGACAGCGGTTTCCGCCGATGTGACTGGCGGGATTTCTAGCACCGCGACAAACCGCTCGTCTTTATCGTCTTTGCCGGTGGGGTGTGACCACCCATAGCATCGGCTGGCCTTGGGGTGGCCTTCCAAGTCAAAGACCTCGACCTCGCCCTTCCAGACAGTTTGGCCTCGAAACACCTCATGCACCTGCACGGTGTTGCGATGCCTTGCGGCGCAGTTGTGCAAGTGCTGAATCGCCGTCTGTAATCGGGTCAGATAGTCCTGTTTATTCTCCACAACGTTCAACCAGTTCCGGCACTGTCCAAAACGTCTTTTCGACGCCTGCGGCCATTGCTGGTGTCATTTTCAACGCTCCATGCGTTTTGATGAAGTTGTAATAAGCGAAATGAAGCGCGATTGCAGCTTCAAAATTTTCAAACTTCCGGCTGAATGCGTTCGTTAAACGGGTGAGCCTGCGGCAATGCATGCGCAGCGTGTGATTCTGCTTTTCAACGTGAGACGTAGAAATCAGACGAACATCTGGCGAGCCTTGCACAATCGTCTTTTCGGTTTTCACAACCTCGGCGGGGCTATACCTACTTGCTGCATCTTTGTTGAGGTTGACGAGGGTGTAGGTTTTTACAATTTGCCCGTAATCCGCTTCCGAACCGAACCCACGTTCAACGGCCTCTCGATAAGTGAAAAGCGCATCCGATGAAATTTGGGGCCGATACGTCAACCGGCTCGCCAAATCATCAATGAATGCCCGCGTATGATAGGCGTCGCGCTTGCCAACGAGGAAAGATGGAACCAGTTTGGTTTCGCGGTCTAAACTGATAAACGTCCAAACATCGCCGAACGCTCCAACACGGTTGGCCTTGTTTCGCTTCGCGCCGATGAACCCCCAAATTTCGTCAACTTCGATTTGACGACAATTCAGGCCGCGCATCTTGGCATCTTGGATGCCCCTGCACGCATTGCCCATGCGGACACCTAGGTTCATTATGGTATTACGATTGATGCCCGTCATGCGCTCAATGCCACGGATGGACGCACCTTCACACAGGGCAGAAACGACCATCGCCTTCTTTTCGGTCGGTAGATTGTTTGCCATGTTTTGAGTCTCTCATTGCCGCCCGAAAATAGCAAGCATTATTTTCAAAAAAATTGTGCTTGCAAGAAAGGACACCTTTGTTATATTTGAGACATGCTTGCTGATGACTCAATCCAATCAATGGGCGGAAAGGCCCGTGCTGAAGCCTTGTCCGATGCACAAAGAAAAGACATTGCCAGAAAGGCCGCCGAGGCCAGATGGGCCATGCCAAAGGTCGGGTGGGAGGGAGAAATGGTAATTGGCCCGCTCAAAATTAAATGCGGGGTAATCCCTTCCAAATTGACCAACGAGAAGCCGCTGCGGGTCATTTCAGAGACGGCGTTCATGGCCGCTCTTGGAATGTATAGGAGCGGGGCGCTTTCGGTCAGGCGTGATGTTTCCGAGACCGGTGCACAAATACCCCTTTCATTAGCATTCAAGAACCTTAAACCATTTATAGTTAAGCATTTGGGCGATGTGCACTTTCAGCCGATGAGGGTCATTTTTGCCAATGGCTCCATAGGGCATGGGCTAGATGCCATACTCATTCCAAAAATCTGTGAGGTTTGGATGGATGCGCGAAAGGCCGGTGTTTTGGGCAAAAGGCAAGAAAAGATAGCCGACATGGCGGAAATTATTCTTCGGGGATTAGCTCACGTTGGAATCATAGCCCTTGTTGATGAGGCTACTGGTTATCAGGCTTTTCGAGACAGGCTTGAACTTCAAAAAATACTCGAAAAATACGTGACGGATGAGTGGGCAAAGTGGACAAGGCGTTTCCCTGATGAATTTTATCGCCACCTATTCAGACTTAAAAGCAGGGCGTATCCGCCGACAGCCGGAAAGAACAAGCCATCCTATGTCGGCCATTGGACAAACGATGTTGTGTATTCAAGGCTTGCGCCTGGAATTCTACAGAAATTAAGGGAATTAAATCCGCGAGTTGGAACCGGTCGGCTTCGCAAACACCATCAATATTTAACCGAGGACATTGGCGTTCCAGAATTAGAGCAATTCTTGTCAAATGCCATATTTCTGATGCGGACTTGCACTTCTTGGAATGAATTCAAGATAAGGCTGGACGCAGCAGCACCTAAATTTGGAGAAACACGAAGTCTTGCTCTTGATGCTTAAAATTGGGGGTGGCTGGAGCTGCTTCGGGCTATACATCCACGTCGCATGAGGTTCGATTCCTCACACCCCAAACCAACCCCGATGCAAATACTTGCATATATCGGGCCATGATGCCAGCCTAAAACTGTGCGGGTTCAAATCGTCAAAGACATCAAGACCGGCTACGCAAAATGAAAACAACAGCCAAAAAGGTTATCGGATGGATTCTGATTCCAATCGGCGTGTTGGTTGCAATTTCAAGCCCCTTCATATTCATTGTTGCTAACGCTAGGGCTGAACTTACCGTTGCTGCCATTGGATTCCTGATTTGTTTTGCCGGCATCTGGCTTTTAATTTGGGCCAGAAACGATAGGAACATTTCAAATTAAGACACTACCCGACTGGCAGAACAACTTGACAAGCGGCGTTACTTCCGTTTTGCGGAGCAATTACGCGCAGCCACATTGAGCATCACAAACAACATCGCGGAAGGCTCAGGAAGCATTTCAGATGTGGATTTTGCCAACTTCCTGAACACGGCCCGGCGCTCGGTCTTTGAGGTGGCCAATATGCTAATATTGCTGACACGTGAGAAGTATTTGCTCGCCGCCGAAACCGAAACCATTTTGCCCGAACTGGCGGAACAAAGCCGCATGATTCACGCATTTCGTAAAAACCTTAAAAATCAATAAAGCACGGAGCGGGGAGCAGGGGGCAAAAAAACTGGCTCGCGTTTCTCGCTCCCGGCTCCCAGCTCTGCGCTCCACGCTCTTAAAACATGATCCGCACCGCCAATCTCACTCTTTCGATTTCCCGTAACGCCGGCGGGTTGTTTGAAAGCGTCCGGCGCCTGGTTCAGTCCCTGGTGCAAACCGGCATGGAAGTCCGCGTTTGGGGTATGCGCGATGAATTCACGGACGCGGACATACCAGCCTGGCAGCCGGTACCGGTGTTGGCTTTTCAACCGACCTGGCCGGAAAACTTCGGCTTTTCGCCGCGTTTTCTTGAGGAATTAATCGCCTTTGAGCCGGACATCACCCATACCCACGGCATCTGGGTCTATCCCAGTATTGCCACAAATCACTACAGTCGCAAAAAGCGATCGCCTTACCTCATTTCCCCCCATGGCATGCTGGACCGCTGGGCCATCGAGAATTCGCGCTGGAAAAAAGCCATGGCCTATTTCCTCTATGAAGGACCGCATCTGCACGGCGCCGGTTGCCTGCGCGCGCTGTGTGAGGCGGAAGCCCACGCCATCCGGGAACTCGGATTTAAAAATGACATCGCGATTATTCCCAATGGGATTGATTTGCCGGAGATGGGAGATCGGCCCGTCCTCCGCAGTAGCACTGCTACGGAGGGTGGAAGATCGGAGATCGGAGATGGGAGATCGGGGATCGGAAAGCCGCCGTGGGAAGGCGTGGTGGGGCCGGGACAGAAGGTTTTGCTGTATCTGGGACGCATCCATCCGAAAAAGGGGCTGGCGGAGTTGATAAAGGCATGGGCGGACGTACAGAGATCAGAAGTCAGAAGTCAGAGGTCAGTGGTCAGCGGTCATGAGTCAGCGGACTGGGTGTTGGCCATTGCCGGCTGGGATCAGAGAGGACATGAGGCGGAGTTGAAGCGGCTCGCTGCGGAGCTAGGACTTTCGTTTTCAGATGTCAGAACTCCGATCTCCGATCTCCGATCTCCGATCTCTGTTTTGTTCCTCGGCCCTCAGTTCAACAGCGCCAAGGCCACGTGCTATCGTTATTGCGACGGCTTTATTCTGCCTTCGTTGAGCGAGGGTGTGCCGATGGTGGTGCTGGAAGCCTGGGGGAACTCGAAACCAGTATTGATGACGCCGCAGTGCAACCTGCCGGAGGGATTCACAGCCAATGCCGCAATTAGCATCGAGCCAAATCCGGAGAGCATCGCACACGGCCTGCGTACGTTATTCCAATATTCCGACTCCGACCTCCAGTCCACGGGTTCGCGAGGACGGGCGCTGGTTGCGGAACGATTCGTGTGGCCGCGAATCGCGGAGCAGACAAAGCAGCTTTACGAATGGATGCTTGGCGGCGGCCCCCGTCCCGCCTGCCTCGCCGATTTCTGACCGAAATCGACCACAGACCACTGACCACGGACTATGGACTACTGCTTGTCGCGTGGCTGTTCCGCAGCTTTACGCGGACTACGGACAATTGACAGACGACCACGGACATCTCAAAAAGCTGAAATGCTGAGAAACTGATACACTGAAATACTGGGATACCTGACCTCTGGCCTTCTATGTTTCGACGCGAATTCTGGATCCTGTGCAGCCTGGCGGTTGGAGTCCTGCTGGCCGTGGCGGCCGCCGGCTTCTGGGTGGGGCACACCATCCGGGAAGACGCGGACAAAATCGCCTTGGACACGCTTCCGAGCCTTGTGGATGCAGGGAATGCCATGTCTTTGGCCCAGGACAATTGGCATCGCCTCCACCTGCTCTCCAACGCTAAATCAGCGGCGGAACAAGCTGCGCTCATCGAGCAGATCCGAACAAATTCAAACGAAGGCGTCTGGCGTGATTACGGTCAAAGCATTTATTCCCGCCAGGAGCAGCAGGAGTATCAGGAACTCTTGTCAGTTCGCAACGAATTCATGCGATTGCGGGAGCAGTATTTCGCTTTCGTCCAGTCCGGCCGTGACGAGGAAGCAAGAACATTTCTCGAACAGAAGCTGGTGCCCACCTACGAGAATTACCGTGAACTTTCGAAGAGGTTGTTCGAATACAACGCTCAAGCAGGCAGTGACTACACCGCAAAGGTTGTCCGGATGTCTCGCGCGGCGCCGCTGGTGTTGAGTGTCTGCGGTATCGTGATTTTTGGCTTTGGCCTGATTGCTGGATTACGAGGCGCATTGGTTGGACTGAGTCTGGTGTCGTATCGCCCGAAGACAGAGAACAAAAACACTGAGGCGCTAAAAAACTGAAACCTTGTGAAATGCTGAAACACTGAAACGCCGTAATAAAAAATCTGAAATTCTGAAAGCTGAAAAACTAAAATGAATTCCAGCTATTTGGCCGTTTAGAATGTTAGCTTTTTGAGATGTCAGCTTTTCAGCTTTTTTATGAACGTTGATTTGTCCACGTACCGTCCCACTGGCTTCGACCGTGGCGCCGGCCGTCTCAAAGAGGGCCTGTGGCTGATCGTCAGTCTGGTCCTGTTTCGACTGTGCCCGTTCAGCTTCTCGGCACTGAAGCGGTTGATGCTGCGCGCCTTCGGCGCCCGGATTGGACAAAATGTGACCATCAAACCGCAGGTCAAAATCACGTTTCCATGGAAGCTGACGATCGGCGACCACGTCTGGCTGGGAGAAGAATGCTGGCTGTTGAATTTGGACCGCATAACTATCGGTAACAACGTGAGCATTTCACAGCGCGCCTTCCTCTGCACGGGCAACCACAATTACAAATCACCGACATTTGATTTAGTTGTGAAGCCGATCACGGTGGAAGACGGCGCGTGGATTGGCGCCGGCGCGTGGGTGGGACCCGGTGTGAAGGTTGGCAATCATGCCGTGCTGGCCGCCGGTTCCGTTGCGACAAAAGACCTCGAACCGTTTGGGATTTATCAGGGCAATCCGGCCGCAAGCGTCAAGAAGCGAATCATAAGTGTGCAAGGCTGAGAGCAAGAGCCACGAAAGTGGGAATCGGCGTGTTGGTTCGATTATTGCATTGGGATGAAACATCGTCTCGCACATTTGGACCTGCTTCGCGGCGTGGCGGCGTTAATGGTATGCACTGAACATCTGCGGGCATTTTTGATGGTACACTTTGCAGAGGCTAAATCGCATGGGCTGGGCGAGCGCATATTTTATTTTTCCACCGGACTTGGGCATCAAGCGGTAATGATTTTCTTTGTTTTGAGCGGCTACTTTGTGGGCGGCAGCGTCGCAGGCGCATACCAGGCGGGCAAATGGTCATGGCTTCAGTATGCAATTCGGCGACTCAGCAGGCTTTGGCTCGTCCTGATTCCCGCGCTACTGCTGACATGGATCTGGGATCTGGCAGGAAGAAGCCTGGCCGGGGAAGGTTATAGTGGTGCTTTTCATGACTTATATTCCTCTGGCCCATCCATTCAGGCTCCTGCGGATTTGCGACCGATAACGTTGCTTGGCAATGGAATATTTCTACAAACGATCCTTGTGGCTCCTTTTGGCACCAATGGTCCACTTTGGAGTTTGGCCAACGAGTTCTGGTATTACCTCTTGTTCCCGCTTTTTTGGGGCGCATTCAAAGGCGTGACTCTGTTGCCCAAGCTCATCTCCGCCACACTGGCAGTCGCCATCATGATTTGGCTTCCTCACGGAGTTTTGTGTGGTGGCCTGATATGGTTGCTGGGCTATGGCGCTTATTTGGCCGGGCAATACTCAGTTTCGCGGCGCATTTGCGGTCACCCTTTCTGGCTGGCTGCGACGGGGGCGTTGGCGGTTGCTTCTCTCGTTGCCAGTAAGACCAGTCTACCACTCGGTTCAAATCTGGCGATTGGCGGTGCCTTTGCATTGTTCATCGCCGGTTTGGCCAATCGAAGGTCTGCGCCCCATGCCTACGCGTGCATGGCGGCGGCGATGGGGGAGACATCGTACACTCTTTATCTCGCCCATTTCCCGTTTTTGGCATTCATATTTTTCACCTTATTCAGGGGCAGCCAATTCCAACCAGACCTTTCAGGCTTTGCGAGATTCTTTGGGATTCTGTTGATTGCACTAACTTACGTGCTGGTAATTTGGTGGTGCTTTGAGAGAAACACGGACCGTGTCCGGAGGCGACTCGAAATGACGTTTAGTCTGCGTTCCCAAAGTTCAGTTTCCTGAAGTCATGAGTGTCTGCGTCATTGAAACGTCTTTTCAGGCCAAAGATTGTTTAAGGCTGGGCATGTTAGCGGCACGGCGGCGCATTTATCGTGGCACCCGCCAGTGCTTTTGAAGCAGCGAGTCATAGAGCGGTAGCCCGCGTAAAGCCGCAAGGCGGAGCACGGGATCACGGGACAACAGACCACAAGACGACAAGACCAGAGGTCCGGTGGGAAAGCAGACAATAGAAAATAGAAAGCAGAAATTAATCTCAGAACTTTAGTGTTTCAGAAAGTTGGCTCTTCAGCAGCTTAATGAGTCCGTAGTCCGGTAGTCCGTAGTCAGTGGTCCTTTTATAGTATTTCAGTGTTTCAGCTTTTAAGAAGTCAGCAGTCAGATCATGCAAACAAAGCCGCCAACACAAGACGGCAGTCAGTCCACGCTCTCTGCACTCCGTAGTAGAGCCACTGCGGAGGACGGGCGCACTTCGCACTCCGTGCTTCGATGGGCGCTTGTGCTGTTGCCGTTCGGGTACCTCTGGTTCCGGCTGATTAACAACCTGCGGCTGGAGTGGATGACCGACCCACAGTATGGCTACGGCCTGCTTCTTCCCTTCCTCTGCATTGGTTTGCTCGTTCGAAGATGGCATGCTGCGCGGAGCGTGGAGGCCAGAGGTCAGAGGTCAGAGGTCGGAGGTCAGATTTCAGCTTTCCCAATTTCAGCATTTCAGCTTTTGTTTTTTGCGCTCGCCTTTCTCTACCTGCCCACGCGTCTGATCGGAGCCGCGACCCCGGAATGGCGCCCCATCCAATGGTCGCTCGGCGTCATTGCCATCGGATTGACGCTCAGTGCCATTCACGCGGGCCTGGGTCGGGGCTGGCTGAGGCAGTTGGCGTTTCCGATTTGTTTCTTTTTCGTGGCCATTCCCTGGCCAACGCTCATCGAGCAGCCAATCATTCAACACCTGACGCGAGTAAGCGCCGTCATTGTGATCGAGTTGCTCGGATGGGTTGGCGTCCCCGCCATAGCCCACGGCAATGTCATCGAAGTCAGCACCGGCATGGTGGGCATTGACGAGGCCTGCAGCGGCATTCGTTCCTTCCAGACCAGCCTGATGATTTCCCTGTTCTTCGGCGAGTTTTATCGCTTGAGCACCGGACGCCGCTGGCTGCTGGTCCCGCTGGGATTCCTGTTTTCAATTGCCTTCAACATATGCCGTATGTCGTTGCTGACGCTGATTGCGGCGCAGGAAGGCGTGCCCGCGATTTCCAAATACCACGATGAGACGGGAATCACGATCGCCATCCTTTGCACGCTGGCGCTGTGGGGCATAGCGGCGGTGTTGATGAGAAAGCAGACAGCAGAAAGCAGAAAGCAGAGGGCAAATGACAAGAGCATGGAAAATGCTGAAATGCTGAAAACTGAAACCCTGAAAGGGGAAGACGGGAATCTATTTCAGCTTTCAGCTTTCAGTATTTCAGCTTTTAAGAACGTCCGTAGTCTCTCTGTTGCGCTTTTGGCGTGGTTGGTTCTCGTCGAGGCCGGCGTCCAGACCTGGTATCGGGTCCGCGAGGCGCACCTGCAACCGGGGCCAGACTGGACACTGGTATTTCCCCAGGACAATCCGACGTTGAAGGACATCCCAATGGACGCCAAAACGCGGTACCTGCTGCGGTTTGATGACTTCAAACAGGCCGGGTGGAGCGAGTCAGATGGAACGCAGTGGGAAGCCTTCTACTTTGATTGGTTGCCGGGCCGTGTGGCGGGCTACCTCGCCAAACGTCACACCCCGGAGATTTGTCTCACGGCAACAGGGTTCAAGCAGATTTCCGGCCCGATACTAGCCATGATGAACGTCCATGGCGTGCAGTTGCCCATCCGCTGCTATGAGTTTCAAACTCCGGAGGGGCTCATCCAGGTGTTCCACTGCCGTTGGGAAGCCGGTGAGCAGAGCGACGCCTATGTGGCACATGAGTCTGCACGTTACAACCTCATCCGTGCGGTCTGGACCGGGCGCGGCAACAAAGGACAGAAAGTTCTGGAGGTCATCATTACTGGCATGACTGATCCGGAACAGGCCAAGGCTGCGCTCGAACGGGAATTGGACAAGTTGATTGTAGTACAGGGGAAAGAGGTCGGAGGTTGGAAGTCAGAGGTCAGTAGTCAGTAGTCCGCGTAAGGCCGCTAAGCGGCCACGCGGCTGGCAGAAGTCAGAAGCCAGAGGTCGGAAGTCAGGAGACAGATCATGCAAATAAAGTCGGCAAAAGATTTGGAAGTTTACAAAAAGGGATACTTGCTTGCGATGGAAGTTTTTCAGTTGAGCAAAAGCTTTCCTTCAGAGGAAAAATTTGCGCTGACGAGCCAGATCCGTCGTTCGTCTCGATCCATCTGTCTCAATCTTCGGGAAGCCTGGGCAAAGCGCAGATACGAAGCTCATTTCGTCTCGAAGCTTACGGACTGCGATGGTGAGAACAGCGAGACGGATTCCTCGTTGGATTTTGCCAGAGATTGCGCCTACATCACCTCGCAGCAACACGGCACGCTGACGGCCCTTTGCAGGGAAGTGGGTGGGATGCTTGGTAGCATGATAAAGAATCCTGCTCCCTTTCTGATTTCCGAACGCTGATCTCTGATCTCTGACCTCTGACCCCGGACTACGAACAACAGGACAACGGGATTACAGGACCGCGAGAACACCGGACGACATGAAAGCTAAGAAGGTCTTTGTCAGCGGGTGTTTTGACATGCTGCACAGCGGCCACATCCGCTTTCTGGAACAGGCCGCCGAATACGGTGACGTGTATGTCGCGATTGGCTCCGACCGGACGGTGATGGATTTGAAGGGGCGCGCGCCGGTTACCACCGAGAATGAACGCAAGTACATGCTGGAAGCCGTCCGGCACGTGACGCGATGCGTCATCAGCCGCGGCAGCGGCATCATGGATTTTGTCGGAGAACTCAAAAAGATTCAGCCGGACATTTTCATCGTCAATGAAGATGGCAATACGGCGGCGAAAGCCAGGCTGTGCCGGCAACTGGGGATCAAGTATCTCGTCTTAAAACGCGAGCCAGGCGTTGACCTGCCCGCCCGCTCGACGACCAGTCTGCGCACCGAACGCCGGATTCCGTATCGGCTTGATCTGGCCGGCGGCTGGCTGGATCAACCCTTCGTCTCCAGGCATGGTGCCGGACCGGTGCTGACGATCAGCATCGAGCCGACCATGGAATTCAACGAGCGCAGCGGCATGGCTTCCAGCACGCGCCGGCGCGCCATCGAATTGTGGAAGACGAACCTTCCGGTGGGCGACCGGCAACACCTCGCGCGCGTACTGTTTTCTTACGAAAACCCGCCGGGTACAAAGGAATTCTCCGGGTCGCAGGACGCCATCGGGATTGTGTTACCAGGACTGAACCGGCTGGATTACGACGGTGAATTCTGGCCGAAAAAAATCACTTCAGTCGAGGACGAGAAAACATTGCGGTGGCTGGAGACGCACCTGTGCATGGTGCCCTTGGGACCGCGCAAACCCGGCTTCGCAGTTTACAAGGGAAAACGCATCACGCCCGCGCGCGTCCGGGCGCTGGCCCGCACCGCGGATGGTTGCTGGAAAGCCATTCGGAACTTCGACCTGGCCGGGTTTGGACGCTTCTTTCGGGAATCGTTCGAAGCGCAGGTCGGCCTGTTCCCGGCCATGATGACCCCCGACGTGCGGGCGACAATTTCGCGTTACGCGACCACCGCATACGGCTGGAAATTGTCCGGCGCCGGCGGGGGCGGGTACCTGGTGCTGGTCACCCGGGAACCACTTCCGGGCACGGTGCAATTGAAGATTCGGCGGGGAAAGGAATGAGCGGTCGGCAGTCAGAGGTCAGAGCGGAATGCAGACAGAAGAAAGCAGAAAGTAGGAATTTATTTCAGCTTTAAGCAACCATCCGTGTCATCCGCGTAATCCGTGGTTAAATATTCCACCGGCGACATGCGAATTCTTCTTCTTAATCAGACATTCTATCCGGATGTCGTAGCCACGGGCCAATACCTGAGCGAGTTAGCCGTGACTTTGGCTGAACGCGGCCATCAGGTCACCGTCGTCACTGGACGCCGTGCCTATGACGATCCAGAAAAAGTTTTCCCCAAACGAGAAATGTGGCGCGGCGTCCGTATCATGCGCATCGATTCTCTTGGGTTAGGCAAAAGTGCGAAATGGAGACGGGCTTTGGATTTTGCCAGTTTTATGTGCTCCTGCTCGGTGCGCCTTCTGCTTTTGCCCCGTCAGGATGTCGTGGTGACATTGACATCGCCGCCGTTGATTTCGTTTCTGGGAGCTCTGCTGTCCCGATTGCGTGGCAGCCGTTTCGATTACTGGGTCATGGATTTCAATCCGGACGAAGCCATCGCCGCCGGGTGGCTCCGGGGGAATTCGCTGGCCGCGAAAATCCTTGAATGCATTTCACGATTCAGTTTGCGCCAGGCTACGGGAATTATTGCGCTCGACCGGTTCATGCGCGACCGTATTGTCGCAAAGGGGATTGCCGCTGAAAAAGTCACCGTGCTGCCGCCGTGGTCACAGGATTCTGACGTTCGTTTTGACGCCGCGGGGCGTGCTGACTTCCGGAGACTTCACGGGTTGGAGGACAAGTTTGTGGTGATGTACTCCGGCAATCACAGTCCCTGTCATCCCCTGGATACGATCCTGAATGCCGCGGCACGACTCGCGGGAGATCAGGAGATTGCGTTTCTGTTCGTCGGCGGCGGCAGCCGGTTCTCCCAGGTCAAGCAATTCGCCAGCGAACATTCATTGTCCAACATCCTGTGCCTGCCATACCAGCCAATGAGCCAGCTCGCGGGCACCTTGTCGGTCGCCGATTTGCACCTGGTGGTGATGGGAAATCCGTTCGTGGGCCTCGTTCACCCATGCAAAATCTATAACATCCTGCGGGTAGGTTCGCCCCTGCTCTACATCGGGCCGCAGCCGAGTCACGTATCGGAAATCCTCCGGACACTCAACGGCCAGCTGCCTTGCGGCTCGGCCGAGCACGGAGAAGTTGACCGCGTGGTGGAGTGCATCGGAGCGTTGAAAAAGAAGATGGCCCGACCCAATGAAGAGCGTGGCGTGGCGTTGGCGAAGGCCTTTTCCAAAGAGCTTTTGCTGCCCCGGCTGACGGAGATATTGGAGGAAAACGCTGAAAAGCTAAAAAGCTGAAATTCAGAAAGTGGAAAGCAGAAATCCATTTTAGCGTTTCAACGTTTCAGCACTTCAGCTTTTGGAAGCTCGCGTTCTGCCTTCCGATTTCAGGGTTTCAGAGTTTCAGAATTTCAGCTTTTTAAAACATGTTTGGTGATTTTGACAAATACATTGCGGCTTTCCTGACGGCGCTGGTAGTCACTTACCTTTTGACCCCGTTGATCCGGGAACTGGCTGCCCGTTTCGGCATCATGGACCAGCCGGGTGAACGCCGGCCGCATAAACATCCTACCGCCCGCGGCGGCGGCCTGGCGGTGGTTCTGGGCGTGAATGCCGCATGCCTCCTCGCGCTGGCGTTTCCCGCCATGGCCCGACCCGGCGGATTCGATTTGCATTGGTGGTTCGGTTTTGCTCCGGCCTCCCTCGTATTGCTCGTGGTCGGAGTGACGGATGACATTCGCGGACTGAGACCCAGGACGAAACTGGTCGGACAGATTATCGCCGCGGTGCTCATCTGCCTCTCCGGAACGCGCTTCGGCAAATTGTTCGGAATCGAACTGCCGCCGCTCCTCGACGGCGCCTTGGTCGTATTGTGGATTGTGGCGGTGATCAACGCTTTTAACCTGATTGACGGGCTGGACGGGCTGGCATCAGGGCTGGCCATTATCTCGGCCACCGGTTTGGGCGGTATCCTGGTGCTGGCACATCAGTCCGGCGCTGTCCTGGTGCTTGTGGCCCTCATCGGGGCGTGCCTCGCGTTTCTGCGTTACAATTTTCATCCCGCCACCATTTTCCTCGGTGACACCGGCAGCATGTTCATCGGGTTGGTACTGGGTACCGTGGCGCTGCAAACGTTCACCAAGAACACTTTTTTCCTGTCCCTGGCCATCCCCACGCTGGTGCTGGGTGTTCCCATCTACGATACCCTGCTGGCAATCTGGAGGAGGTCGGTGCGTCGCCTGGTCAAGGGTCAGCAACCGGCCGGGACCGGGCAGCGCCCCGGAGTAATGCAGGCGGACCTCGAACATTTGCATCATCGGCTGCTGAAAGGCGGGCTGAGCACTCGCCGCGTGGCCACCATCCTTTGCATCGTGAACGGAGGGTTGGTCGGGTTCGGGTTGTTGATGGCGACCTTCCAATCGCATGCCTATGGGATTTTCCTCCTGGCCTTGCTGGCCGCGGTTTATGTGTTGCTGCGGCGCATGGCGGTTATTGAATTGCGCGACACGGGCAAAATGCTGTTGTCCGGTCTGCGCCGTCCAACCCATGCCCAGCTCAAAACGCTGGCTTATCCGGTCTGGGACATGATTTGTCTGGCCGGTGCGGTGGCGTTTGCCATGTGGATATTCGAGCCGCAAAAGCCGGAGTTCTGGCACGCCTGGTTCCTCGACTTGCCGGTCTGGGTCACGCCAACTTTCTCGCTGCTTGCCCTGTCACGCACATATGTAACCGTCTGGACCCGCGCGCGGGTGCTCGATGTGCTGATGCTGCTGTTTACACTTCAGGGAGGCCTGTTGCTCAGCCTGGGTATTGCCATGCTGATTGACCCATCCAACACGTCTCAGTGGTTGCTGCGGGCGCTGGTCGTCGGTGCGCTTGCGCACCCGGCCATTATCGGCGTCAGGGTGTTCTACCGATGCATCGAGGAGATCGTTTTGTATCTGAAGTCAGCCAGCGACCCGAACGCGGACAACGAGCGGGTGGTGCTTTACGGGGCGGGCGGGCGTTGCCAACTCTTTCTCCGGGAACGCGGCTTCAACGATTCCCGGAGCTTTGATGGCAAGACTATTGTCGGGTTGATAGACGATGAGCCGTCATTGCACTTCAACTGGGTCCATGGGCACATCGTGTTGGGCGGATTGCGTGACCTGCCGCAGCTCATTCCCCGTCATCGCATCAAAGGAATCATTATCACCGCCCAGTTGAAACCAGAGGCTTGGGCGTCAGTGCAGGAACTCGCACGGCAGCAGCATCTGCATCTGAGCGAGTGGTGCTTTGAAAATCGGAATCTGGTGGGGGTATAATTTGAATTTTAGCCGGCGGCGGGGCACCGCCGCTCTACCAGGAATAATCCCCGCGAGCCTGACCACGCCACAGCCGCAATTCGGGCAAGTGGCATCTGCATTGCAATTCGTTATCACCATCTTATACCAAGGTGCGTTCAATCTGCTACGAATTCCCCCACCCGATCCCTCTCCCCCATTGGGGGAGTTACCACAATTCAAGAATTGCGTATGGAGGCCATGAACCTTGCGATTGGAGCGCCGGTCTCCGATCCGGCGCGGTGCGGATTCGATCGCTGTTCGACACGCCGGGTCGGAGACCGGCGCTCCGGTTCATGAAAAGGGTGGACGAAGTCCCGGTGAGGGGGATTTGCGTCGTTTTGAAGTCAAATCAGTATTAATCGTAATCTTAATCAACGGGGACGGAGCAGGATTAAGAGCAGGATTAAGATTAAGACACTTCTACAATCTGAGCTTGTCGGTAACCTGAAATCCGGTATGCTGGCAATGAGTGCGTGTCATGCTTGCAAAGCGCCGGACCCGAAAACATGCGTAAAATATTCATAATCCTTCTGTGCTGCATCGCGGTCTTGCTGACCGGTTTTGCGGCTTATCGCGGCTACAAGGTATGGAAATGCAGCCATTTGATGGGCATGGCGCACCAATTCCTGGCGAAGTCCGACACGCGCAACGCCTTGCTTTGCGTACAGCGGGTGCTCCAGACCGAACCGCGCAATCTGGATGCCACCCGGGTGATGGCGCAGCTCAGCGAGGCGACGCGCTCGCCCAGTGCCCTGCTGTGGTGGAGCCGGGTCGTTGAATACAATCCACATTCGCTCGATGATCGGCTGGCCCTGGCGCAAGTCGCTATGTTCGCGCGCGACTACACGACAGCGACCAACACCCTTGCCGGGGTGGCGCCAGCCGACAAAAACACGGTTGCCTATCACAATATCGCCGGTGCCGTGGCTGCCGCTGCCAACCAGACCGCCCAGGCTGCGGCCGAGTTTCAGGAAGCGGCCCGACTGGACCCGGCCAACCAAAGCGTGCAATTGAATCTGGCGGTCGTGCGCCTTCACGGCAGCAATGATCTGGACCAGGCCGAGGCGCGGATCATGCTGCAAAGGATCAGCGCCAACCCGACCAATGCGTTCCTGCGCGTTCAAGCCCTGCGGGAACTGGCGGTTGACGCACTGCGCTACCGGCAGTCGGATCTCGCGCTGTCATTATCAAAACAATTGTTGCAACAAACGAATTCCACTTTTCACGACCGGCTATTGCGGCTTGACGTGCTCCAACAAGCCCAACCGGCCGGCTTCCTGCCGGCTTTGAAATCGTTTCAACAGGAAGCCGCAACCAATCCGGCCGAAATCCACGAGCTGGCTACCTGGCAAATGCTGAACACTTCGCCGCGGGACGCCTTGACGTGGCTCCGGACCCTGCCCGGGAACATGCAGACCAATCAGGTGGTGGAACTGCTGTCCGCCGATTGCTACACGGCCCTCCGCGACTGGCATGGATTGCAGTCATCCGTCGAACCGCAGAATTGGGCCGAGCTGGAATTTGTGCGCCACGCGTTTCTGAGCCTGGCCCTGCGCGGGCAGGCCTTGCCCGATTCCGCCAAAGTGGAGTGGGATCGGGCGTTGCAGGCCGCCAATGGCCAGGAAGGCAGCCTGGTCATGCTCTTCCGTCTGGCCGCGCAGTGGCGGTTGGAGAATGAAGCCGAAGATATCCTTTGGACCATTATCAATCGGTATCCGGACGAGAAATGGGCGCCTCAAACACTCAGTGACGCGATGTACGTGGCTGGCCGAACCCGGTCACTCATGCAGCTTTTCAGCCTGGAAAGTCAGCGGAACCCCTCGGATCTCGGAACGAAGAACAATCTGGCCATGACCGCCCTGCTGCTGGACGCGCAGGAGCTCAAACCCTACGATCTGGCACATGAAGTATATCAGGCGTCCCCTACCAACGGGTCCTATGTATCCACCTACGCATTCTCACTCTACTTGCAGGGAAAAAATGCAGAGGCACTCAAGGTCATTAAAACCCTCAAACCCGCCGACCTCCAGAATCCATCCATTGCGGGTTATTACGGCCTGATTTTGAAGGCGACGGGCGACAACACACGCGCCCGGGCTTACCTGGATTGGTCTGCCAGAACCCGCCTGCTGCCGGAAGAACGGAAGCTCTTTGACCAGGCCAAAGCCGGGCTCTGAACTTTGAATATTTAACCGCGGATTGCGCGGATTTCACGGATTGAATTAAAAATCCGCGTTATCCGCGTCATCCGCGGTCTTGCTTTTTGTATTCACGTGGGCGTCAACTGGTCGGCGTCAATTTTGACCGCGGCGGCACGGTTGATAAAATCCAGACGCAGCAATACAGTCGTCATGCCGTAGCGCCGTTCGACCCAGCCCTCAAGGCCCTGTAACGGACCGGCCTTGATGCGCACGCGCATGCCCTCGCCGATAGATGGCGCCAGGCGCACTTCCAGGTCTGTTTCCAGCGCGAGGAGAATGTCCTGTAACTGCTGTTGGAACGTTTCCTGATCGAAAACTTCGAGGAGCTTCGCCACATGGTCGTTCTGGACAACGGAATCCTTCCGCCGCGGCTCGAGTTGAAGGAACACGTAGCCGGGGAACAGCGGTTTTTGGAACACGACGGTTTTGCCACGGTACTTGTGCGCGGTGTTGTAACAAGGAAGGGTCGCGGCGAGGTTTTGCCGTCGACAATATTCAACAAGCTTTTTCTCCCTTCGCGGTCTGGTATGGGCCACGAACCAGCGCAATGAGGACACGCCATGTATCTTTCGGCAGCCGGTCTGCGATGTCAACCGGAAGTTTCAACTGCGGATTTTAACGCGGAGGCGCAGAGATGCAGAGGTACGCAGAGGTACGTGGTCCGAACGGCTTTGCGTTGAAACCAGGACTGGATTTTTGACCGCGGAATACACGGATGACACAGATAACGACACAGCGTTACCAAGCCGCCAAGTTCGTAGCGCAGTCGGCCGACCATGCTCCTTCTCCGTTCCATCCGATGCGGGTCCCTCGCCCGCGGGAGTGGGAGAGGGTGGTCCTGCAATGCGGGACCGGATGAGGGCTGTGCGGGAATGCACGCGATTACGGGAAGGGACAGGGTGGGGTGAGTTTTGGTAGAATTGACGACAAGTAAATCAAATATGGTGCTCCCCGAAAACGAATCAGGCCGGTCTGAACGACCGGCCTGCTCGTTTTTTGCTCTGATTGCTTCGATGATTAAACCGCCCGCTTCCTGCGCAGAACCCGCAGTGTGCCCGCGCCGAACGGCAGGAGCAGCAGGGCACCCGTGATTACTGTTGTCGGCTCGGGCACTGGTTCCAAGGGCAGGTCCAATTGCAAAACCGCCCCCGGCCCATCCACCTCAGCGTAGAGCAGGTCAAAGTCATACGTCCCGCTTGGACCGTTATAGGTTACGCTGTCTGTCACAGGCGCAGTCGGCCCGGGAACGTTAATCAAATAATTACCTCCCACTTTGAACGTCATTCCATCGTCGTGAGTGACGGTGAACGTTTGTCCCTGCGTCAAAGTAACCTGACCCACAAGCTCAATCAAAACATTATTCAGGTCGTCATTGGCGTGGTTGTTCCCGGTCAGAATCGCCGCCCCGCCTGTGCCCAGGAATGAACCGACAGTGTAATAAGCGCCGTAATTGAAACCGTTGCCATCATTGAATTGCAAATTGCCAGCGGGGCCACTGGGGTCTGTGATGCTGGTAAAGGCGATCGGGCCATTTGCAACTGAAAACGTGACGTCCGGTGCAATTAACGGTGCAGACGCCGGCACGGATGAACCATCACCGAGCCCGCTGTGTGGTGATTCCCAGAGGCTTCCGGTGATGGCCGCCTGCACCGTCGCGGCGGACGCTAAAACGGCGGCCACCCATATTACAATCTGCAACTTTGTTCTTCTCATTTTTTCTCCCGAGTTGGTAAGTGTTCTAACCTCAATTGTTGTCAGCACTTATCCTCTCAAAAATGCCCGTTTCCGTCTATCCGAAGGCCGGACATCCTGGGTCACTTTTGGGACGCAGAGTTCAGGTAGTCGCCGCACAGATTCTGATACCGCCTATCATCGGTCCCGCCACAGTTACCGTGGCTTAGCCAAAACGCGAATTCTCCATTCCCTCTGGAACGCTCTCGTCAGCATCGCGCGCGATCCAGAGCCCTGTTGAATCTGGTCAACCGAATACAACAGCGATATCGTCGATTGGCGGGCAAATATCCTGTCGGAAGAACCACGAATACACTGCGGTGGGCCGTCAACGGGAGCGACCGGGGCCGTCGTGCTTCCCATGCGCCATTGGCCATCTCGAGTCATGGAAAAAATCAGGCCAGTCTTGGAGGCCGGCCCGAAGAGTAACAGGGATTCTCAAAACAATCCCTTGCCGATGCGTGTTCTTATGCTCGGCCTATGCCATAGATCAAACAAGTAATGGATTCATAATCCCAGAGAGCGGGGTTAGGCACCGTCTTTTAGAATTCTAAGAATATCCCAAGGCGCGGCAATACGGTTCTAACATTGGCATAATGGGAGCAAGATACTTCTCGTAGGCGCGCCAACGGGCAACGGCCCGGGTATAAACCGGCTGACTAGCATCGTGATAGGTAGGCGAATACATTTGTTTCTTGCTGCTTTTCTCGTGGAATCGTGTCTGTGCCTGGTCCCACGCCAAACCAAGAAACTCCGTGACCCGGCGACCTTCCTTCTCAATGTTAGCCACGATATCTTCATAGCGCGTCTCGGTCCAGTCCAAGCCTTCCCATTGCCGCGCAGCCAGCCAGATATCCATTAAATTGGCGTAATGGTGAGCGGTCCGTTCCAGAGAAAGAAAGTTTACGTTAATTACATTCAAAAGAATGTTCTGAAAATAGCAACTAATCACCACGTCTCGTGGATCTCGCAAGGCAATGATGACGCGCAACTCCGGGAATAGCCGTAACCAGATACGAAGTCTGGCTGTGGGCGATGGGTTCTTGTCCAAAAGTAACTTTCCGTCAAACCTACCACCCCATTCCTTCTGGATGGATTCCAGATAGCGGCGGCGAATGAAATTCAGACGGGCGGCAGATAGCTGCGGAGAGGCGTTGAACAACTTGCAGGCAACCATCGTAAATGCGTTCGGCTCGTCCAAGGCCACAACGTCAGAGTGGGCACCGAGAATCTGCTCTAAAAGCGTTGTGCCGCTCCGCGGATGGCCTCCGAGGAAGGCCAACTGCGGCACGGGCTCACGAACACGCTCAGGGAATTCTCTGGCCCAGGTACGAAGGATGTTCTTGGGCAATTCGAGGGTGGAACGGCGGTACTGCCCTGCCCCTTGATCATATTCCTGTAACAAAGCTTCAATGTTTCCCAAACGGCGCTGCAAGTTTTTGGCTTCGAGCAGTAATTGCATCGCTTCGTCAAACCGGCCGGTTCGGTTGAGTATCTCGGCCAATTCATATCGGCTGGCATACTGGACGTACTGGTGCCGGGGTTCACCTGCAAGCAAATCACGCAATTGGCGTTCTGCGTCCTCGATCTTGTTTTCGCGACGGTCGAGGAAAGCGGCGAAGTAACGGGCTTGCTCATCACCGCGATCGATCGCCAGGCACGACTCAATTACCGTACGAGCTTCCGCAAAACGGTGATTTTGCTCCAGCAAGATAGCCAAACCAATGCGCGGGTTGATAGCAGCGGGGTCGGCGGCGGCGGCTTGCTCAAACCAAATCCGGGCCGTCTGTGGCTGGCGCAAACTTTGACATTGATGACCGATTTGCAACATAAGCTCGCTATTGCGTGGCTCCAGTTTCACCGCCTGACGCCAGGCCTGATCGGCCAGGTCCATTTGCCCCGCACCTCCCGCAGCGCATCCATATTCAAACCAAATTTGGGCTTGGTGCGGCAATCGTTGAACCAGTTTTTGATAAGCCGGCAAGGCATTCGCAAATTCGGATTTCGCCAAAAGCCCGCGCGCTTCGTTCAACCTGTTATTGGAGGAAAGTAAGTTCATGAGTGGACTGCTTTTGCTCAAGTACCGTCCCTCGCTGAGACTGTGTATGGAGTTCGTGCCACAATTGGCGAAGCATTTGCACAACCTGCCATAGTGCTTGCCGGTGTCAACCGGCCGGAAAAGCGTCAGGCCGGTCCTTAAGACCGGCCTGATTTGTCATAAAACAAGATAGACTTTCTTAAGTGTGCCGTTACACAGATTTCTCCTTTCGCAATATCCGCAAGGCACTGGCGCCAAATGGGAGCAGCATCAATGCACCAGCGATCATTGTGCTTGGTTCAGGCACGGGCGCGGCAAGTTCGAAATCGTAAGTGGTTCCGTTAATGGCTACGTCTTGTACATATCCTTCATTAACACCGCCGTTCCAACCCATCGTGACACTGATGCCTCCCGCGGCGGTAAATGGAGAATTATCCGCGACAGTGGCGTTTGGATACAGGGCCAAAAATGCGGCGAGCGTGTTAACATATCCCGGTCCATATCCACCAGTCCCCAACTTGCCATTATTGTCCCACCAAAGGCCGGTGTCTATGTTATTCCACGCCTGCCACGTGTTGAACACGACGGGACCTGGGGGTTGAGAGGCTTGATAAGTCGGCTCAAAAAACAGCTTGTCGTAGTTTCCATGCCCGTCATTGAGCGCAACGTATATTGTAAAGTATGGGGTTGCCTGTCCATTCCACTGCACGGTTCGCTCTACGTAGCCCAACGAGTTGAGGCTCGAAAGCGACATGCCATCGTATGCTGTCGTCGAGAGCACCGCCGCGCCACCAGCTGCGCCGGTTTGCAATTGGACGCTGGCACCGGTCCCCGGCGCCGCGGGATTGGCAACTATGGGCAATGGACTGTGAGTGTAGGTGTACCCTCCGCCAGAGTAACCGATTGACTCGTACTGCCAACTACCCGGACTGCTCGGGGTAACTATGGTGGTGCTCGCTTCGACGGCGACAGCAAAGCCTGCCAGTCCAACGTAAGCCAACACGTATTTTGGTACATTCGTTCTTTTCATATTAATTTATGTTTTTGCTCACCACTGAATGTGATCTCTGGCTCGAGGTCCAAGCCACAACCTAACCTTTCACACCACGGTCTGGCTTTGTGAAAACCGACCTAACACACTTAAGATCATGCACAAATGAAAGTATCTTCTCTATACAACCCTGGGACATTTACGGCCACAAAAGGGACACGCTATCAAGAAAGTGCCGAAAGGCCGGAAAGCCGAGATCAGGACACAGTGAGGCGCGAGCCAAAGGTTACCCAACCGCTGAGTGAACAGTCTCAAAAAAGCGACCAAGGGAGTGACGAAACGGAAATTCTGACTTCAAAAAAAATCAGGCCGGTTTTTGAAACCGGCCTGAGGGGTAACTAAGAATCTGAGAATTCCTGCTCGATAGTTTGTTTAACAAATTGATCCTCTGCTGTTCTTGCGCAGTATCCGCAAAGTGCTCGCGCCAAACGGCAGAAGCAGCAATGCGCCGGCAAGCATCGTGGTGGGTTCCGGCACTGGTGTCACGCCCGACACTTCGACAACGAGATCATTGAAATCGTAATCACCGTTAGCTGAATCTTCAAAAGCGATCACATAGTGTGGTCCACCCGTAAAAGTTGTATACGAGCCTGCAACGCCGGCGGTGGCAAGATACCCGCTCACCGCGAAAGTAACCATGTGATCCTTCCCTCCGTCAACTGTATTGAGTGCCGGATCCGAAAACCAATTGACTCCACCGCTATTATCCATAAACAGGAAGGGCTGGGTTACCGGCGTGTAAGTAGTGGGACTCCCGGATCTCGAAGGAGTGCTAAAGGTGCTGCCACCTCCACTGAGAATAAGCGAAGTGGGGACGCCCGCAAGGCCAGCGGTGTACAGCGCCTGACTGTTACCAGCATAAATGGCGTCAAAAGTAGCACCGCCGCTCAGGCCCTCCCATTGGAGGTCGCTGGCATCATCTACTCGGGCGAAATTTCCGATGCCGTACAGATACTCCATAATTCCATTTCCCTGCCCTGCCCCGACGCCGGTGTTGTAGAGGTTCCACTCCTGATTTCCAGGCGCACCTGTTCCCCAAATATCGTTTACCGTGGTGAGATTGGCATGACTTGAAGCGGAGGCAAGAACTAATCCCGCACTGAGCAACAGCAACTGCATTTTTTTCATAATCCGTTCCTTTTGGGGTTTCCCTTTTCTGAATCCGGTTGTTAAAATTAAGAAAGGCGGTTCCTGCGCAAAATCCGCAGCGTGCTGGCCCCCAAGAGCAGGAGCAGTAAGGCACCCGCAATGACCGTTGTCGGCTCGGGAACAGCCACAACGTAGCCCTGACCACTGTCAACCAGCGCGATCAGATTCGCTTCAGTAGTAAGACCAGGGAGCGCTGCCAACATGTTGCCAGCTGCCGTTGTGACCAAGCTATTGCCACTAACAGTGAGTGTGTATTTGCCCGCGGTATCTATGCCGGGGCCACTATTATTGGCCTCGTCCTCCCAGATGGCCACCTGCAGCGCCGCGGCTTGCACCGAAGTCATGGAGGGGCTGTAGTACGCTGCCCACAGTTTCTCGATATCCGTTGCGGCCTGAGCGCCCATGGGGCCAATGATGCTGACCGGCGATGACGCGAGCGGGTTATAATTGTAGTCGGTGTACAATTTATTCTCGATTTGTTCAGTGGCTATATCAATGCAGAAGGACGGTGTCGCCACCCCGTTGACCTTCAGATTGTATACTCCCGCCTCAACGCCCGGTTGATTGAGGCTATAGCCGCCGGAGGCAACAAGCGTCACAACCTGGTAGCTATTATTGCCCACTTGACCTACGCTAACCAAATCGAGCGTTACTGAAGCGCTCGCGCTACCCCCAACCGCCAAGGCAGCCGTTACGAGCACCATCCAATACCTTTGCATATATTCGCTTTTACTGATTTGTTACCGATTTCCAAATGCTATACTGTCGGTTTGCGGCGCAAAATCCGGATTGAGCTGGCACCTAACGGCAGGAGCAGCAGCGCGCCTGCGAGCACGGTCGCCGGTTCGGGCACGATGGCCAACTGGTCCTGGTTGAGGTTATAGGTAACACCGTTTTTAGTGACCTGTGTGGCGGCTGGCCCGTTGAAGAGATTCAAGGCGATGACGCCGTACGCTCCATCTGAGTCGGCCTCGATTTGGGCCAAAGTTTTGCCCAGCTTGTTTTCAACAAGAGTTACATAACCATTATTAACACCACCCACTTCATCCTCGAGGAACCAAATTGCTTGCTGCAATTCGCCAGCATTCAACTGCCGATTTGCATTAAAGTAAGTTCCAACTCCTGTATCTAGGGTTAATGTGCCCGCACGGAACTGGCTATAAAGCCATGCTGTGCCAAGTGAAACATTGTCCATCGCGAGACCCGTGTGCGAATCGATCGCGTCCGTGCCTGCACCACCTGCCACCGCTCCGCTATTCATGTTGTAGTCATACGTGCCCCCCGGGACAAACTCCTCGTTATACTCAATGCAAAACGTCTGAAATGTTCCGAGGCCCGTGGTCACAGCTGTGAACTCACCGCCGTTACCATAGGAATATGGACCTTGAGCCAGAGTCATTGACCCATCGTAACTGGCATACAGATTGGATCCCGCCATCACTCCTGCCAATGTCATTACCGCCCAATACTTCTTCATATTTTTCCTTTTACTGATTTGTTACTTTGTTATTGGTTTACTGACTTATTGATTAGCCGAATTCGATGCCGCGTGTTTGCGGCGCAAAATCTTGAAGGCACTCGCGGCAAACGGGAGCAGGAGTAATGCACCGGCGATCACGGTCGGCGCCTCGGGGACCGCAATCAATAAGCCCTGCGGCGGTTTGCCATCGGTGTACCAACCGTTTGGTTGTTTAGAGCTGGAGGGCGTCAACAGGTAGCCGGCCAGACCGAAGTCGCCTTCGTCGTTCAAATTATTCAGAGCCGCAATCCAGGCGTTCGCCTGGGTGATCGCCGCCTGGTCGCCAGCCGTGACCTTGAAGCGCGCACCGCTTCCGCTGACAATGTCACCGGTTGTTGTCGTGTTGTACAACGCATCCCACACGGCCAGTTGGAGGGCCGCCTTCAGCGTGGTGGTGCCAAGGCCGACACCCGTGCTGGTCAGTTGACCATACGTGTAAAAGAGGTAAGCCGCGTTTTGAATTGCCTCCGCGGCTGCACTGCCGTTACTCGGAAGCCCCCATGTGGGAGCGATACCTGTCTCACCGGCAAACGGAGTCACCGGTGTGTTGTATTGATAACTCTGGCCGAGATAGAGAGTGCCTTCGATGTCCGTGCACACCGTGACGTAGCTCTTGGGCATTGACGGGTCACTGGAAGATACCTGATTTATAAGGATGCCCCCGGCCAGTGCACCATTAATTACGGTGTTGTCAATTTTGACGTTAAAAGACTCCAAGCCTCCGTTGTTGACTTGATAAGTCACGGAAGCACTGGCCGCGCACACTAAACCAACAGCCGCCAACGCGCACGTCAGCGTTTGGATCGCGCGTTTTGTTTTCCTCGTTATCAGTCTCTGATTCACAATATCTTTCGTTGCACCTGAATTTGGTTTACTTGCCGATAAACGGCGTTCGCCACCAGAAACGAAAGCGGCTTGTTACCAGATTTTAAGATATTCGATTTCTCCGCAGAATCCGCAGCGTGCTCGCGCCCAACGGCAGGAGCAGCAACGCGCCGGCAATTACCGTCGTCGGCTCCGGCACCTGATGGAACGATTGCTCCACATCGGACAAGCCCACCAATTCTCCGGCCGCCGCAGCGATTGAAATATCCTTTACAACGATCAACTGCTGCGAACCACCGGGAATATTAAGGTTATCGCCCGGTTCTGCAACGGGGTCGGCAAGATCCACAGGATTTAGCGTCAGCGTGGAAATGTAAGTGTTGTTATTCACGCTGTCTCTCGCAGTTTCACCAATTATGATTTGACTGTTGGCCACATTAACCGCATTCGGTGTGTAATTCTGGTCAATCATCACGATCGACCCGGCAGTTGCGGTGACTGTATAGCCGATCTTCAGGTCCCCAAGCAGATAGCCCGCACCAACAATATTATTGACCAAGATCGGACCAGTAAAATCCAGGTAGTCTACACCATTCACCTCGGAGGTTGAAACTGTAATCTTAGTTGGATCAAAACCCGATATCCCCCCATTGACGTAGTTGATGCCAGTGAAGATTTTGTCATCAACAGTTAGATACGCGCCAGCCTTTGCAGTCCCATCGGGATTAGTAAGGTCGGACAAGAGAGTGGCTTGAACCGTTGGTATCGTCGTGGCCATTGCGAGTACGACTCCCACTAATACTGCGTTTCGTAGTTTCATATACTGTGTCTCCTTTTTCGTTATTTTCGATTCTTTATTCTTCTGCTCGTTGATTTCAAATTGCATTTTCCCGTTCTATTGTCGGCGACAATTATTACGCCTTTCACCAATATTCGTCTATCCCCACAGCGGACATCTTGATTCACTTTCGAGACCTCCTCCGGTGGCCGTTTTATGCATTCCAAATGTCCTAAAAATGATATTGTGGATAGGGTTACAAGACCACAGACCACACGACAACAGGACCATGAGACTACGGCAAGACGGACATCCGCAATCACATTTCGGACACGGGGAGCCGATGACGAGCGATCACGGACTACTGGGCGACAGGACAACGTGACTGTCGTTAAAAAGCTGACATTCTGAAAGCAGCGAAATCAAAATCAGAAATCAGGAAATCAGAAAGCGGAAATCACAAACTCTAGGCTCAAAGCTGAGATGCTGAGGTCGGAAAGCTGAAATACATTTCTGTTTTCTACTTTCTGCTGTCTGCTCTTCCTCTGTGTTGCCATGTGGCGGCTATGTGGCGTTACGCGGATGGGGGATCAAACACCATAAGTGCAAGAAAAAAGGCCGGTCTGAGGGCCGGCCCAATGTGTGGAACGAAATTATTTATTGTACAATCTTCAAATGTCCCGACTTCTGCGCAAAATTCGCAGCCCGCTTGCGCCAAACGGCAGCAACAGCAAGACGCCGGTGAATAAAGTCGTTGGCTCGGGGACAACGCCAGCGTTATGAACCTGTGGCGTGATTTCGTAGGTGATGGTAATGCCGGCGTTACCCACGTCGTTGGTGATATCAGGGTTGCTCACCGTGTATATGGTGTATGGCCCGGGCGTCTCCTCAACATAGACCACGTTGTCCGAGAGCGTATAGTCCGCCCAGAATGATGCCGCATCCGATACCGGTCCCTCGTACGATATTAGTCTTAAAAAGGTATCTCCCTCGCTGAAGGTCACCACGTCACTCCAGTTTGATCTGTCCGGATTTGGAGTGTTGCCACCTTCCAACATCACGACGTCGCCATTAACGACCTCTTCGCCGTCGGGAGGGAACAGTGAGCCCAAATCCAGCCCGTACACTGAGTACGTCCCGTAATCATTATAATCTCCTAAGGCACCGCTGGGCGGCTGTTGGGCGCCGTACAATATGTAGGTTTGATCAGGCAGTCCCGGTGTGGAAGGCGTACCAGGATCCATGCTGGCCACACCGTATTGAGCCCACAGGCCGACGAGCGCCGCAATGACCGCTACTTTCTTCGTGTAAGCCTGAATTTGCACGTCGGTTATATTCCCTGAATCCTGGGATTACTTCTACCCAATGTTGGGACATCCATTGTCACATTTAGGACTCAGGAACTAGGAACTTGAGCAAAACTGAAATTGAGAACACAGAAATCAGAAATTCATTGGTTGAAAACTGACACGCCTAAAAATCAAACAGCGGAAAGTGCAGACGGGGAAGCGGCGGTTCCGCGTATAGCCGAGGGACGACGGCGAGGGAAGCAGACGGCGGGGGTCGACCGCCGGCGCGCCGGAACGCTAGGGCGCGCCGAGAAGTCAGAACTCAGGGGTTGGGAACGCAAGAGTGCGTCACAGACCCTGCCACTTGTGTGACTCAGTTTCAAAAGCAAATCGGCGAGCCGACTACGTGTTCGGTTCGCCGATGCTGCGTTTAGGGCGATTTTAGAAAATGCCGACTGCAACCGTCAGTGACTTGCAACCTTGCGCCGTGATCTTAGGAATAACAGCAATCCGCCACCCAAGCTCCCGAGCAACATGGTGCCCGGCTCCGGAACTTGATGGAACGACTGCTCCACATCTGACAAACCCACTAACTGGCCGGGAGCTGCGGTGATCACAATGTCCTTTATAACCGACAGTTGTTGCTGGGGGGGATTAATATTGAGGTTGTCACCGGCCTCAGGATTCGGATCACTGAGATCCTGCGGATTCAGAGTAAGCGTGGAATTGGCTACAACTACGTTAAGAACATTGGCAACTGTTTCAGCGATTACGATTTGGTTACCCGCTACTGGCAGCGCAGTCGGCGTATAATTCTGATCAATCATAGCAATTGATCCTGAACTCGCGGTGACCGTGTAACCTAACACCAGTTCTCCAGAAAGACTGCTACCACCAGCCAAGTTGTTGACGGCAAGCGAACCGCTAAAATCCAAATAGTAAATTCCGTTCGCTATGGACGCGGAAACACTTAAAGCAGAAGCTTGTGAGTTCAGTTCCGAAGTGTCGGCACCCTTAGCAGTCCAACTGAACCCGCTGAAACTTTTATCACCTATGCTGATTGCTGCGCCACTGGCGACAAGGTTACCCAGAGTGTAAACCTGAGCAAACACTGGAATTGCCCCGACCGCGGAAACGCAGGCCAGCGCCACCAAGGTTTTCACCAACCGTTTTGTTGGATCCCAAAAAAATTTCATAAGTTTTAGACTGTATTTGCGCGTCAACCGACCCTTCACTCCCATTTGGCACGCCATTGCTTTTCTGACATCACTTTTCTACCACTGTCCGTCCACTGATGGCAAGAAAAAAGTTAAGGTTTTTTTTCACAGGATTGATTCAGACCCTATCGGTTATGCCTGGCAGATCGCAAAAGTCTGAAATGCACGTAAATACTTGAGGTTGTGCTGGAAAGACTGCCGACCAGGCTTGAATTTCAAGGTTGGTGCCCACTTGAATCTGCTTCACTCCGATTTTGCTCCATCGAGACAAATTGATTCGCTTTTGGGACACAGGCACTGCAAAATCCTGGAAAGCTGAAAGCCGAAATTTAGAAATCAGAAATCCATCGGTTGCAAATTGACAGAGTGGACGCCCGAAAAGCAGAAAGCGGAAACTGGAGATCGGAGGTTCGCGTAAAACCGCAGGGCGGCCACACAGCGAGCGTCGGTAGGTTTTCGTGGCGTCGTGGTAGCGTGTCCACCGCTTATTCTCCATGGCGTCAACTATTACCGCCGTCCTTGTTGCGTTCGGGACAAATACAGTCACAATTGGGACATCAGGCCTTGAATAATCTTGACTTTCCCTCATGTGCAGGTAGGTTCGCGAGCACTAAGAGTTGAGAAGTAATATTGGTCAACATCGCCAGACTCAGAATTCATGTCGTGAAGATCCCCAAACTTTTTTCAGCCATTCCCGTCATTTTGCTGTCAGGGTTGCTTGCACCACAGGTGCACGCGGCGATCATCTTCACCAACCTGGTCTCATTCGAAGAAACGAATGGCGCTTCTCCCGAAGCCGCGCTGATCCAAGGCAAAGATGGGAATCTTTACGGCACCACGTTTTCCGGAGGTCCGGGGGATTTCCTTAACAATGGCACAGTCTTTCAACTCACACCTTCCGGGGCTTTCACTAACCTGATTGCGTTCGACGGCACCAACGGCGGGCCGCGCGCCGGGCTGGTGCAGGGCATTGACGGGAATTTTTATGGGACCACGTACGCCGGCGGTACCAACACCGCCGGCACAGTGTTTGAACTCACCACCAACAGCGCCTTGACAACCCTGGTCACGTTCGCGTTTGACGACAACAACGGCACGTACCCAATCGCGGGATTGACGCAGAGTCACGATGGCAGTTTCTACGGTACGACAGCCTTCGGCGGCACGAACAACTATGGTACAATTTTCAGGCTGGCACCCACCGGGACTTTTGTATCCGTGCTGTCCTTTGATTACGCGGATGGTGCGAGCCCCTACGCCGCCCCGGTACAGGCCAACGATGGGGACCTTTACGGTACCACTTACCAGGGTGGCACAAACGGGTTCGGCACCATCTACAAACTGACGACCAACGGGACATTCAATTCCCTGTATTCGTTCACCGGTGGTAACGATGGTGGCAATCCCTATGCCGGACTGGTGCAGGGTCGCGATGGCAATTTTTATGGAACCACATTTTACGGAGGCAGTAATGGTAATAATGGCACGGTGTTCGAATTTTCATCCAGTGGTGCGTTGACAACATTGCTCTCATTCGACGGCACGAATGGTGCGAATCCGCAGGGCGGGTTGTTGCAGGCCTCGGACGGCAATTTTTACGGGACGACCTTTTCAGGAGGCGACAGCGGTTACGGCACCATATTCAGGCTCGCGACCAATGGTGTCCTCACGACCCTCATATCATTTGACGGCACGAATGGCGCGGCTCCGGAAGCTGGACTGATGCAAAGTGCTGATGGTAACTTCTATGGCACGACGACTCACGGTGGCACGAACGGATTCGGCACGTTGTTCCGGCTGGGCGTCATCGTACCACCACCGAAAATCCAGACGGTGACCCGGGCAGGCACGACGTTGACATTGAACTGGTCCGCGACAGTGGGACAAAATTACCAGATGCTGTATAAAACCAATTTGAGCCAGGGCGCCTGGAGCAATCTGAATAATTCTGTCACTGCGACCAATCCAACCATGACGACTTTCGATACCACGGGGCCGGACCGGCAGCGGTTCTATCGAATTCTGTTGCTGCCCTGAGAACAAGCTTGGGGATTCAAGGCACGAGCAGGAACGTCCGAGGGGACCAACCAGACCGAATTCCTGAACTGATGCTTCGGATCGAGAAAGCGGAGACGCTTTTCCGCGGCGTCTTTATCGGTGCTAATCAGATTGGAGGTTGACTTTGTGCCATGCGAGCCTACGCTTCTAGTGCGTATCAAGTGACCGGGCGCGGGTGCAGGGGTGGAGAATCGTCGGTTGTTGGCCCTGTCTTAACGCAGGTTTGTGACCAAAGCAGACCACCGCGCGAAATTGTTTAAAGGAATTTATGGGCCATACCGCAGAGATTGCACCAGATAATTAACCAAAACCGCCACCAAATGAAATCTCGCGTCAAAGCAACGGTGAAAAGTGCGAAGGCGCAACCGAATGGCCGCCGCCGGAAGATTTTCATCGTCGAGGACCACCCGGTTTTCCGGGAGGGCCTGGTGCAGATTATCGGAGGTGAGAAAGACCTGAGTGTCTGCGGCGAAACGGGTGACGCCGACAAAGCAATTGAGGCCGTAGCCCGGCTTAATCCGGACCTGGTATTGGTGGATATTACGCTGCCGGGAAAGAGCGGTCTGGAACTGATCAAAGAGCTTCGTGCGCAGAAATGTCCGGTTAGAATTCTGGTTGTGTCCATGCACGACGAAGCGCTTTATGCCGACCGGGTCTTGCGAGCCGGAGGCGATGGATACATCATGAAACAGGAAGACCCGGAAGAGATCGTTCACGCTATTCGCGATGTTCTGAGTGGGCATATCTATGTCAGCGAAGAAGTACTGGCCAGTACAGCCAAAACCGTGCTCAAACGCGTGGCCGAACCCGAATTGCGTCCGCTGGATCAACTCAGCGATCTGGAACTGAATGTCCTGGAACTGCTCGGAAAGGGAATAAACAACCAGGAAATTGCCCACCAACTTCACCTCGATGTCCGGCAGATTACCACTCATTGCGAGGAGATGAGGAGAAAGTTGAAGCTGAAGAGCGAGAATGCGCTGGTGCGTTATGCGGCGTTTTGGGTCGAAGCGGATGCCTGAGGCACTGGCGGGTCCAGTTATGCCGAATCAGCTTGCCGCTTGAGTGTCAGACCGATCGCACCGGCCGGCTTCCCCATCAGCTGGCCGGCAGGCAGGGAATGCGGACGCTGATAATGGTTCCTTTTCTCGGCGTTGATTTCACCTCACAGGTGCCGCCCAAAGACAAGGCCCGCTCGCGCATGTTCGTGAGGCCGATCCCGCGCCATTTGCCCCGGCGCACCTTGGATCGTTGGGGAGCGAACCCGCGCCCGTCATCCCGTATTCGCAGCACGACCGAGTCGCCCTGGAACGAGAGTTCCAGCCGGACCGTACTGGCCCGGGCATGTTTCTCGACGTTCGTCAGGGCCTCCTGCACAATCCGAAAGAGATTCAGTTCAACCGCCGGGGACAGGTGCCGGCCAAGGGGCGCGATTCTGCATTTCACCGTCACATTCGCTCGTGCTTGAATTTCCTTGCAAAAATTGCGGCAGGCAGCGGCCAGACCCAGCTCATCCAGGTCGCTGGGCCGAAGGTTGTAGGCGATGCGGCGGTTTTCCTCCAGTGCCTGGACGAGCAATTTGTCGCAACGTGCCAGGATTTCCCGATCGGCCGGGTTCAGTGTTTCCGCCCGGCCTTGCACCTTGTGGAGCCGCATCTTGACAGATGCGATTACCTGATTGACGCCGTCGTGCATTTCGCGAGCCACACGCAGGCGCTCGGTTTCCTGGGCCTCAATGATGCGCCAGGGCAACTGCCGCAACTCCGATTCGACCCGTTTGTGCTCGGTGATATCGCGAATGACGCATACCCAGCTCACGAGACGGCCCACTTCGTCCCGGATGGGCATCACGCTGTGCTCGGTTGGAAACACCGTCCCGTCCTTGTGCCGCATCTTGAACTCGAAGTCGCTTAGAAAACCCTTCTCTTCCACTGCGGATTGCAGATGGCCGGCGAACTGTTCCACCATTGCTTCATCCACATGCAGAGCGGCAGTCGTCTGCCCGATCAATTCTTCGCGGGTGTAACCAAAGATCTGGGTCGTCGCCGGATTGCATTCCTCGATGGCCATCGTATCAGCGTGCACAACCAGGACCGCAGACCGCAGGCTGTGAAGCGTCTTCTCCAGCAGCCGCCGATTGGCGCGCAAGGATCGTTCCGTCCGGATTCGGGCGACGGCGCCAGCGGCTTGAGTAGCGATGACCTCGAGCACCTGGCAGGACTTGGCAGGTATCTCTTCATGCAGGTGGGAGCCAACGCTGAGCACCGCCACCACTTCTCCATTATGTTGGATCGGGAGGACATCCATTGCCCGCAGTTTTTCACGCTTGAGCTGCCGGACAATACCAGTCAACGGACCGTCTTGCTGGTGGGAGCCTGCCTGGCCCATGCCGGAAGCGCGCTCGGGAACCGGGTTGGCAGCAAAATGCGCCGCGCGTTTGGCAAAGTCGGCTGAAAAACCACGGTGCGCGATCAGGTCCAGCGCCCCGGTTTCCTGATTCACCAGAAATACCCCGCCACAGTCAATGCCTTCGTTCTGGAGGGCAATTTCCAATAACTGCACTGCGGTGGCGTTCAAGCCGATACTGGAACTGAGATAGGTGCCAAAGTCGCGCTGGGTGCGGAGCAACCTCTCCGCCCACTTGCGTTCAGTTATGTCCTGCGCCACGCCCATCAATCCAATCACGCGGCCATCCGGATTTACAATTTTCGAAGTGCTCAGAAAAATGGGGAATTCCGTCCCGTTTTTCCGGCGATCCAGCAATTCGCCGCGCCAGCCGTCCCGGCGGGATTGCTCGAAAATTTCGGAGACCAACATCGGCGAATTGTTCGGTGAAAAAATCATGTGCGGTGTCTTTCCCAGAATTTCCCCGGTCGTATAACCGTAGGCCCGCAAAAAGGCGCGATTCACAAAGGTGAACCGATCCTCCAGATCCGTGATGCAAATCATTTCGGCCGTGCTCTCAACGGCGTGGGCGAGCGTCGCGACCTGCGCTTCCGCAAGTTTGCGCTGGGTGATATCCTGGATGGTTCCCTCGAAGTATTCAACGCTGCCGTTCGCATCATGCACGACGTGCGCGTTCAAACTCACCCAGATGACGCTGCCGTCTTTACGGTAATTTTCCTCTTCAAAACCCTGAATCGCCCCCCGTTCCAGAAGCAAGCGTGTCATTTCAGCGCGTTTTTCGGGTGAGACATAAATCTGCCTTTCGATGTCAGTCACGCTGGATATCATCTCCTCGGCCGACCGGTAACCGAACATGCGCGCCAAAGCGGGGTTGGCAATGAGAAGATGACCATCCGGGGTGGACCGAAAAATTCCTTCGGTTGCGTTTTCAAAAATGCCTCGGTATCGGGCTTCCGCCACCCGCAACGCTTCCTCGGCTTCCTTGCGCCGGGTGATGTCTTCCGCAATCCCGACAATCCGGTAAACCTTTCCGGAATCGTCGCGAACAGGAAAGCCGCGATCCTCAATCCAACGGATGGCGCCATCCGGTCTGAGAACACGATAAACTTCGTCGTACTGGCCTGAGACCTGTTTCGTGAGGGCTGCTTCCAGAACACGGGTGCGGTCATCGGGGTGGATGGCTTCGACCCAGTCCCGCGGGGAATCGTAAAGGCTTTGGCAAGTACGCCCCCAGATTTCCTCATAGCCCGGGCTGACGTAGATTATCTGATTCTTCGCCGGGTCGCTGATCCAGAACACTTCCCGGATATTGTCTGCCAACTGCCGAAAACGCTCTTCGCCAGCCCGTAGGGCTCGCTCGGTTTGTTTACGCTCGGTGATGTCACGAAAGAAGGCAAATACGCGAGGTTCCCGCAACTTGAGGAAAGTAGTGCTGACTTCGAGCTCGATCACCTGTCCATCCTTGCGGCGGTGGCGGGTTTCGAAAAAATCGCTTCCAGCCTTGGTGACGCGCCGCACGTGCCGAATCACCAGGTCGGGTGATGGTTCGTTCAGCTCCACGTCGCTGACCTGCATGGACAAGAGCTCCTCGCGGGAATAGCCGCTCATGCGGCTATACGCCTCGTTCACATCCACAATCCTGCCTTCAAGGTCGATCATCCAGAAACCTTCCATCGCAGTACCTACGATCTTCCGGCCCCATTCCTCGCGCTCCCGGAGCGATTCTTCCGTTTGCTTCTGTTCCGTGAGATCGCGAGCAATACCCATCACATGCGTCACCGCTTCTTTCGGATTACACAAAGGCACCAGACGGGTCTCAATCCATTTCTCGGTTCCCCGGAACGAATCATTTCGCTCGGTACGCGCCCCCTTCCCCGTCTTGAAGATCCGTTCAATGACTTCCTGATGTTGTCGCGCGCGTGCTTGCGGGAAAAAGTCGGCCTGCGAGTGTCCCACCAACTCGCTTTCCGGTTTGCCCAGCCATTGCACCGCAACCCGGTTCACGTACCGGATGACAGAATCCCGATCCAGGATGAAAATCGCGTCGGGCGATGACTCGGCCAGACTGCGGTAGCGTTCCTGGCTCTGCCGGAGTTCCTCTTCAGCCCGCTTGCGCCCGGTGATGTCGGTGCTGATACTCACGACATGAGAGGGTTCGCCAGTGCGCCCGCGCACCAGCGTCCATCGGCTCTGCATAATGATCGGCTTCCGGGCTTTGGTTATCGCCGGCATCTCACCTTCCCATTCGCCAGTTTGAAGCAGCTTTTCTTGAGCTTTGGCAAACGTCGAAGTGTCCTCGAAAAACAAATCAACGGTACGGCGTCCCCGGACTTCTTCCACGGTCCAACCCAAAAGATGTTCGGCCCCGCTGTTGAAATACCGAACGTGCCCTTCCAGGTCGCGGATGATGATGGCGTCGGAAGCGTGATCGAGCAGGTCCAGGAGTTCCTGGATCTTTTCCTCGGCCTGTTTGCGCTCGGTGACGTCGTGGGCGACGATGACCAGGGCGGCTGGCTGGCCTTTGTTATTGAGTGACACCGTCGCGCTCGATTCCACCTGAAACCGGGCACCATTTTTTTTCAGCAAGGTGTGCCCGGCATTTCGCATCTTCCCGTCCCGAAGAGTGGCCGCGATGTCGGCACGGATTCGTTCGTGCTCCTCCGGCGGGGCAATATCGAAGGTACTCTGCTTGAGCAACTCCTCGGGACTGTCATAACCGAGCATAGCTACTGCCTGCGAATTGACCGCGAGCAACCGGCCGTCCGGATGAATCAGGCAAACGGCATCGGGAAGAATATCTATCAAACGGCGATGATGCTCTTCACTGACCCGGAGTGCAGCCACACTCTCCCTGAGTCGCACGATCGTCCGGATCCGCGCCAATAATTCCTCAGGGTCCAAAGGCTTGACCATGTAATCATCCGCGCCGGATTCCAAACCTTGGACCTTGTGGGCCGTGCTTGTGGCACTGCCGGAAATCAGAACGACAAAAATATCCCGCAGATCAGGGTCGCCCTTGATTTGTTTGCAGACCTCCATCCCGTTGAGGTCAGGCAGCAGGACATCCAGTAATAACAGGTCGGGGCGCTTTTCGCGGGCCAATCGAAGGCCGTCCTGGCCGGTTGCGGCCTCCAATATTTCGTATCCGGCGGCGGCAAGGATCAGGGCAAAGACTCTCAGGATTTCGGGTTCATCGTCCACCACGAGTATGCGAGTGGTTTGCTTCATACCTGACGCTGCCTGGTTCAAGCCGCAAATTGCGTTGTAACCGAGAGGCTAATACCAAAACGAACGTCAGAGCAAGAACAAACCGATTGGTTCCTCAGCTGCCGGGATGGCGCCGGGCCTGACGAGCCCCGACGCAACCGATTGCGATTGAGCTGAATGCGGAACAGATCCCACCCCGTGCCTGTGGGCAAGGCCCCGTGGTTGTTCACTTATAGACGCCTGGCCGCAGGCTCAAAAACTGTCGAGCCTCCAGCACTGAATGATTCACTTCGGCGGTGCATTAGTCCCATTGCGTTGCTCCAGTTGCGCCTGGAGATATTGGTCCTCCGGTGCCTCGAGCCAGGCCGTGTACCAGATGTTGCCAAGCATCTGGCCGGCTTTTACGAGCTGGCCTTCCAGAAACGGGCGGCCTTCCAATCCCTTGTCACCTTCGCCGGTCAGCTTGCCTTCTTTTTCCAACTGGTAAAGTGGTTCAACCAGTTTGTTTTGCGCGGTCAGATAAGTTACCGCGGCGCGAAACATTCCGTCAGGCGTCTCCGCATTCTCGATGCGCTCGGCGGGATGAATTCTGCCAACCAACGTCTCGACTTTTATGCCGCCGGTCTGCCGGAAGTAGCCACCATCAATCCAGGCGTGAAAAGCCGCGTTCGTCGTGTAGCCGTGCGGGTTGTCGCCGACCCAGCCGTGGTGATGTATCGTGGTATGCAGCGGTTGCGAACCGTCCCCGACAAAATGTCCCATCACGCCCATGACATACACGGCGTTCGCCTGCGCGTTGGCGATTTCCTCCCGCGTGCCGCCGTATCTCCGGAAGGCTTTCAGATAACTGAAACAGGATTTCAATTTCCCGTAGTTCTCCGTGATGGCCCACGGCAAAAACCCGTCCAGTTCGCGCGTGTGGTCGGCGTCCTTCTCGGGATCAATGGCCGGGAACCTTTCCGGATGGGCGGCCCGCGCTCGCGCAATGTCCGCGGCAAAATCGTATCGCATGATCGGCAGCGTCTCCGGCGTCAGGTCATAAAGTTTCAATTCCTCCAGATCAATGTAATGGTCCGGTCCGTTGAGATTCTTCAATGGCAAATCACCTATGTTGCGCCAGCGGTCCGGCTCGCCGGCGAGAAACTCGATGCGATGCTTCAAGGCAGGCGTCAGGGTGAATGCGTCGAAATCCTTCGGCAACGACGCGAGCGCCAGTTCATTGATGGCGTGATGCCCCTCGTAATCCCACGCGCCCAGGTTGAAGGTCAATGTGCCAAGCACAAATGTCACTGTGAGCCAATTCAATTTCATATTTAAATTCCTGATTCGCTCCAGCTTAACCAAACAGGACAGAATTGCAAAAGCAAAGTCGCGCCGATGAAAATATTTTTCACTTTGCTTTCTTTGTGATTTTCGCGCGAAACTCAGCCTGTGAAAATCATCACTGACGAACACTGCACCGGCTATTCATGTCTGGGGCATCCGGAACGCCCGCTGCGCGTTCTCGCCACACGGCAACGGCTGCGCCATCAGACGGAACTGCCGATTGATTGGGTCGCGCCCGGCCAGGTCAACGATGCGCAAATTCTTCGCGCCCATTCGGCGGCACATCTCGCACGTCTGGACAAACCGGAAGATTTCGACGCCGACACGCCGTTCTACGAAAACATCAGCGATTACGCCCGTGCATCGGTCGCCGCCGCGCTGGACGCGTTGAAAGCCGCGCGCGCCGGTGAAAATGTTTTCAGCCTCATGCGTCCGCCCGGCCATCATGCCATGCCGGATCGGGCGATGGGATTTTGCTATTTGAACAACATCGCCATCGCCGCGCTCGAAGCCGTTGCCACCGGCGCGAGCCGCGTCGCGGTTTATGATTTCGACGTGCATCACGGCAACGGCACTGAGGCCATTCTGCTCGACCGGCCCGACGTTGCCTTTTTTTCGGTTCACTGGTACCCGTTTTATCCCGGCACGGGGGCGACGAACGTAGGCAAAAACTGTTTCAATTACCCGGTTGCCCCGGACGCGTCGCGCGCGGCTTACCGCGCCACCCTCGCCCGCACGCTCGACGATTTGAAAAAATTCCAGCCCGACCTCGTCGCCGTGTCCGCCGGCTTCGATGCTTACGTGCATGACCCGCTCACGCAGGGCGTACTGGTAGTCGACGATTTTTACTGGATCGGCCAGTCATTGCGCGCACTCGGCCTGCCGATGTTCAGCCTGCTCGAAGGCGGTTACAGCCACGATCTGCCTGAACTGATTCTGGCCTATCTCAAAGGCGTGGCCGGGAAATGAATCATGCGCTGGTGAGCGTGAACTTGACGCGTGGCATCTAAAAAATTAACGTGAGAACCGGTTGGTGGCCGTAGCTCAGCCTGGTTAGAGCCCCAGATTGTGGATCTGGCTGTCGCGGGTTCAAATCCCGTCGGCCACCCCATTTAACCGGTTCACATTAGAACGTGTGAGTGTGCCCAAAAAGTGGTCCCCAAAACCATTAATTGCCTGTAACCGGGGGGTGACCACTTTATGCCTTTAACTTGGTGAATCCTTCGACAGCGCGTTGCCACCCACCAGCTTTTGAAAAATTCTCGTGGTGAGCCAGTTAACACAGCTTTTATAAGCAATCTTGCGGGGAATTCACAGATCATGAAAAGCGTTCGTGAGGTGACCAAAAGTGTCCGCCCTGAAAAACACGCGGTCTGGTCACTGGAAAGCTTGCATGATCATAGAAAAAGGCTGCAAGGAGAACAGGTAATCACTCCGTTTACACCGACCGACTGGAAGTTAACCTTCGACGGAGAGACTGTGTCGCTTTGGCCATCCATCGGAAACTGGAATTTTTCGTGCCGGTCGCACTACATAATTCGGCATAGCCGAATTGTCTCGGCAGATCCTTGGGATGACGACCACATTAGGTGGGGGCGTCGCCGTGACAAAAAGAAAAAAGAACAATATTACAGCGGCGCCAAAATCGCTGCGGGCGGTCAGAACCTGAACGAAAAGCCAAAGGCTCAAGAATTGGGTTTATGGGACCGATTTAAGAAAAAAATCCGTAAGCGGCGGCCTTGAGTAGATCAGGCAAAAAGGCCTCTTCCGCAGTTGATTTGCTGTTGCGCTTGGATAGTGCCACTGGAAGTGCCAGTGTGCTTTCAGGAAATGAGCCATGAATTCAGCATTTTGCTCGTGGAGCAAGAGATTGCGAGGCGAGTGTTTGTGAACCGACCCTCGCCTCAAAAAATTC
>Ga0335085_10002054_pt1 | contig 39153 bp, 34 predicted proteins | sample Lox_Sample_45_FD_206712 | JGI IMG/M metagenome (GOLD analysis project Ga0335085, IMG submission 206712) | Soil microbial communities from Loxahatchee National Wildlife Refuge, Florida, United States - Lox_Sample_4.5 | ecosystem: Environmental > Terrestrial > Soil > Wetlands | place: USA...
TGATATTGGATTGGCCGATGTCGTCGCCGAAAATGACGAGAATGTTCGGTTTCTGCCCCGGCTGCGCCGGTTGCTGCGCTTGCGCCTGCCTCTGTTGCCCCTGTGCGACGCGCGGTGTCGCGTTTAAGGCCGAAGCCGCAGCCAGAGTGGTGCCCCCGAGCAGCATGTTGCGGCGACTTACGTGGTTTCGCCCCTCATTGTCCTTCTTGCTCATCAGGTCCTCCCTTTCAACAAATTGACAGCGGGGGACGCGTCCCCATCGTGAGCGACGGACACCTTTTGACGCTTTTCCGGACAATCAGTTGGCGCCCGTGCTTTCCTTTTGCTGCACTTTTGTAACCGGCGGTGGGTTCCACAAACCGGTCAGCGCCTCCGATTTCGGCGCATAGAGGCGCATCGTAAGATTGAATGGTCCCTTTGGCGCCGGGAGCCAGTTGGCCTCCCGATCCGCGCCGGGGCTTTCGTTCTGGAAGTAAAGTGTCAGCGATCCGTCGGCGTCGCGTTTGAATGGCATCCAGCTGCTCACCGCAAAGCGGTTGAGTGAGTTTGCAACCTGGAATCCCTCCGGGTCGTAAAGCGTGATCGACCAGAATGCATCGACCGGAGGAAGCTCATTGCTGGCAAAGCGAATGGCATATTTGTTCGCGCCATCCAGCGGCTTGCCGGCTTCGTCACCAAGATTGAGCGGATAGATCGCATCTTCGGGCACATTTGCGCCAAGTCCGGCCTGCGCAACAATGGCGCGCTTTAGATAGTAATTTCCGTACACGCCCATGGTGTCGGTATTCATCGACCAGTAATTTGCGACACGGGCCATGGTCGGCGTCTTCCATTCCATCAGCTTCTGTGCCTGTGCCGGCGCGTCGTCGATTGCCTTCCGCACTGTTGCGTCAAGTTTGGCAGTGTCAAAGCTCTTGCCCGCCTCGAAGCCGATCCGTTTCAGGCGAGCGATGATAGGCTGATCGGTATCGTGCGGCGGGTGGAGCTTGAGTAACTCGGCCGCATAAGCAAAAAATTTCGCGCCCTCCATCGTATCGACCTGTCTTTTCGGCGGCGTCTTGGTGTCGACCGATGGGTCTATGACTTGCTTTACTGCGACGGTCGGCTTGCCCCATCCAGACAACGGCGTGAGCTTGTAGCCCTTCTGGATGGCATGAACCGCCTCGTAGTCTTGCGGTCCATCTGTCTTGGTGCGGCCGATGATCCACACGTAAGGCGTCGGCGCATCGATGCGCGTCATTCCTGCCGGGACCTTGCCATTCCACTTTGGCGGTACGAGCAGGAAATTCGCCGCCTTAGTGCCCGTCGTGCGCCAGCCGGGGGAGGCGAAGACGTCGGTCCACATATCGAGCATCGGGAGAAGATAGTAGCGGCCATTTGTGTCGGGGGCCGAAACGACCATCGGCCCGCGGGTAAGGTCCACCCACGCGCTTGAATAAAGCGTATCGAAGTTGGGACGAACGACAGCCCTCATGTCTGCGGTGGGAAACGTGGGAATGTTGTCAAAGGTATTCGTCGGACCGCCGATACCGGTGCCTGGCGGAGAATTGATGAGCTGCTTGCGTGTCACATCCATTGTGATGAGCGGGTAGAAATAGATGTAAGCCTCCTGCGCAATGGCACGCGCCTCCGCTTCGTTGGTTCCAGCTGCCATAGTTTGCGCGCTTGACACGGTTGCAAAGGCAAGAGTTGCAAGAATGCCTGCTGACAAAAACAGTGAGACTTTTTTCATTACGCTTCCCTTTCCCGAATGACGCACCGAAATCCGATGTGGCTGGTTGAAGTATCAATTGGCTGCGCGTGGCGCGCAGCCGGGCGATAGCGGCGGCAATAGTTCGGCGCGCAAAGGTGCGATCCGCCCTTGAGAACCTTCCGCGGAATCCTGATGTTTGGCTGGCGCGGATCGTAGCTTTCGGCTTCCGGTCCGCCGCGCGGATTTTCCGGAATACAGCACGCCTTTGGCGCATCGGCCTGGTGTTTTGGCGAATACCAGTCGCTGGTCCACTCCCAGACATTGCCGATCATGTCGTAGAGATCGTAGCCGTTCGGTGGAAAGGCGCGGACCGGCGTCGTGCGTTCGAAACCGTTGGGGCTGCGCTTCTGGTGTGGAAATTCGCCTTGCCAGGTATTGGCCATCTGCCGCTCGCCCGGCATGAACTCGTTGCCCCACGCAAATTCGGCGTCTTCCAGGCCACCGCGAGCGGCGAATTCCCATTCGGCCTCTGTTGGCAAATCCTTGCCGGCCCAGCGCGCATAGGCGAGTGCATCGGAATAAGCGACATGCACGACCGGATGATCATCGAGCCCGTCAATATTACTGCCGGGCCCATATGGATGGCGCCAATCGGCGCCCTTCATGAACATCCACCACTGGCTCCAATCACGCAGATCGACGGGATGATCCGGCGGCGTGAACACCAGCGATCCGGCAAACAACATGTGCGGGAGCGCGCCGGGATAATGTGTCGGATTGGGTGGAATCTCGGCGAACGTCACATGGCCGGTTTCGCGCACGAATTCCCTGAATTGCGCATTGGTGACCGGGGTGCGGTCAATCCAGAATGGATCAACGGTGACCCGGTGGACTGGCGCTTCTTCTGGATAGTGCTTGTTCGATCCCATGCGGAAGGTACCGCCAGGGATGTGGACCATGTTTGTGTGTAGCGCCGGGCCCGGTGTGTCGACTGGATCTATAACTGGCGGCTCGACGAACGACACGACTCAACTCCCGCATCGGCAGGGGCAAGAACAAAGCCGCAGACATGTTGCGGCGGATGCCGCGTGTCATCAATTGACGAAATTGTGATGGGCCAGCATCGCTGATCGACGGCGCGAGCTGTTCCGAATTCCGTTCTCACCCGGTTTTTGCGTTCACGCTAAGTTCCCGAAAGTCTTACGTTTTGCGGCATCCCGGTACGGCGGCTGTGGCACGACTGTCACGCCTGCGCGGATTTTCGGCGATCTGCCGTCCGCCCAATGTGCTCCGTCACACGACAGCCTAATCTGTCGACTCGAAGGCGAGGCGACGGTGAAACAAGTGGCGCATAGCAAGCTTGCAAAGCAAATAGCACTCTGCGCACTCGTCGCGATCAGCTGTGCTGCGAAACCGGCCATTGCCGACGAAGGCGGCGTGAGTTTCTGGGTCCCGGGCTTCTTCGGCAGTCTGGCAGCGACGCCGCAGGTACCCGGATTTTCATTGGCCAATGTTTTTTATTACAACCAGGTTTCTGCCGGCGGGAACGTGGCGTTCGCGAAGCAGGTACCTGGCGGCAACATAAACGTGAACTTCAACGGCAACCTCAACGCTAACGTTCACGGCAGCGCCGAGCCATTGTATCTCGCGATCCCGGGCTACACGTTTGCGACACCGGTGTTGGGCGGTCAGGCCAACATCAGCTTGGGAGTACCCTACGGACGAATTGAGAGCAGTGTTGACGCAACAATAGCGGGCAACCTGGGATTGGGTGATCCCGGATTTACGATTGGGCGCAGCCTCACCCAAACGGCTACCGGTTTTGGCGATCTGCTACCAATGGCTTCCCTGCGCTGGAATTTTGGCGTCAATAATTTCATGACCTACTTGACGGGAAATCTGACGACGGGAGTGTATCACTCAAGTTCAATTGCCAATCTCGGTATAGGACACAACGCAATCGACGCGGGCGGGGCCTATACTTACTTCGATCCGAAGACCGGACGCGAATTTTCCGCCACACTCGGCTTCACCTACAACTTCGAAAACGAGCACACGAACTACCAGAACGGCATCGACATGCATCTGGATTGGGGTGCATCGCAATTCCTGACCAAGCAGTGGCAAGTTGGACTCGTTGGCTATTGGTACCAGCAGCTCTCCTGCGACAGCGGCTCAGGCGACCGCGTCGGATGCTTCGAATCGCGCGTGGTCGGAATTGGACCGCAGATCGGCTACATCTTTCCCATCAGCAAGGAATGGCAGGGATACTTGAATCTCAAGGGCTATGGCGAATTTGCCGCACAGAACAGGCCCGATGGCTGGAACGCCTGGCTGACATTCGCGATAACGCCCGCAGCGCCTGGCGAAGCGCCGCCGTCGTCCAGACGCATCGTCACGAAATAAAGTGTAGCCCCGCCGAAAACACTAGGCGGGGCTACCGAATACAACACGCCGGGGTGTGGCGGGACCCGACGATTGCACTCGAACTGTAGTCGTGGCGGATGCGAGAATGGTTCATCTCATCCGCGTCGAAAATCGCGTCAGCTGAAAATTACTGAAAAGATGTGAGAGGCGAGGGGACCCAACAGTGTCTCCAGCACCAAGCTGAAAAGGCCATAGAGCAGCGCTGCGGCCCAGACGGCCGATAAGCCCAGTCCAAAAGTCACGGCGACCGCCGGCCAAATTCGACGAAAGGATGCGGCGGCTTGCGGGTCATGTGTCATCAATCCATTTGACGGACGATCGATGACAAAGGTTCAAAGCATTTTTGAATGATTTACTGCCGAGGTGTCTTGGCACCGGTGGCTTGCTCCCGTCGCCTGCCATTGATACCTAGTCCCAGACTGGTCATGGCCGGGCTATCCCGGCCATCCACGTCTTTGAACGAACACCCGAAATGCCGGCCAAGACGCCTTTTTACATTACCACCGCGATCTCATATCCGAATGGCCCACCGCATATCGGCCATGCCTATGAGGCGATCGCCACCGACGCCATCGCGCGCTTCATGCGGCTCGATGGCTATGACGTCTATTTCCTCACCGGTACCGACGAGCACGGGCAGAAGATCCAGCAGACGGCGGCGAAGGAAGGGCTCACGCCGCGCCAATTGCTCGACCGCAACGTCCCACGCTTCGAGGCGATGGTTAAACGGATGAATTGCTCGAACGACGACTTCATCCACACGACTGAAGAGCGTCATCACCGCTCATCCGAAGCGATCTGGCAGCGGATGGAGCAGAATGGCGACATCTACCTTGGCAAATACGCCGGCTGGTACTCGGTGCGCGATGAAGCCTACTACGCCGAGAACGAGACCCATCTGAATGAGCAGAAAGTACGCGTCGCCGCCAAGACCGGCACGCCAGTCGAATGGGTCGAGGAGGCGAGCTATTTTTTCAAGCTCTCCGCCTATCAGGAAAAGCTGCTTGAACTGTACGCGCGGCCGAATTTCGTGCTGCCGAAAGAGCGGCTGAACGAGGTCGCCAGCTTCGTGCGCGGCGGCCTCCAGGATCTGTCGATCTCCCGCACCACGTTCGACTGGGGCATTCGCGTGCCCGGGACCGACGGCCACATCATGTATGTGTGGGTGGATGCGCTCACCAATTACATCACAGGCGTCGGTTTCCCGGATACCGGCAGCGAAAAATTCAAGCGCTACTGGCCGGCATCAGTGCACGTGATCGGTAAAGATATCGTGCGCTTTCACGCAGTCTACTGGCCGGCTTTCCTGATGTCGGCCGGCCTCGACGTGCCACAACGCATCTTCTCGCACGGGTTTCTGTTCAATCGCGGAGAGAAGATGTCGAAGTCCGTCGGCAATGTGATCGATCCATTCACGATGGCCGATACCTACGGAGTCGATCAGTTTCGCTATTTCTTCCTGCGCGAGGTTCCGTTCGGCCAGGATGGCAACTACAGCCATGAGGCGATCGTCAATCGCATCAATGCTGATCTGGCAAACGACCTCGGCAACCTGGCACAACGGTCGCTGTCGATGATCGCCAAGGCTGTCGGCGGCAAGCTACCGGAGCCCGGCGCTTTCAGCGAAACGGACAAGACCATTCTCTCTGCTGCAGATGCGATGATCGGCACCGCGCGTGAGCACATGAAGACGCAACAGCTACACCAGGTGCTCAATTGCGTCTGGGCGGTCGTCGCCGATGCCAATCGCTATTTTGCTTCGGAGGCGCCTTGGGCGCTCGCGAAGACCGATCCGAAGCGGCAGGGGACCGTGCTGTACGTGACCGCGGAAATCTTGCGCCAGGTTGCGATCTTGGCGCAGCCATTCGTGCCGGCTTCCGCGTCCAAACTGCTCGATCTTCTCGCAATCAGATCGGACGAGCGCAACTTCGACGTGCTTGAACCGACCTCAAGGATCAAGGCTGGCGTGACTTTGCCGGCGCCGACACCTGTGTTCCCCCGTTACGTCGACGCAGAAGAAAAAGCGTGAGTCATGCTTGTTGACAGCCATTGCCATCTGGATTTTCCGGATTTCTCCACCGAACTCGACGCGATCGTCGCTCGCGCGCGTATGGCCGGTATCGGTCGTCTGGTGACAATTTCAACGCGGGTGCACAGGCATGCTCAGGTGCTGGCAATTGCCGAGAGGTTTCCCGAAGTCTTTTGCTCTGTCGGAACCCATCCGCATTATTCGCACGAGGAGACTGACGTCGACGCCGCCAAATTGATCGCAATTTCGAAACACCCGAAAGTGGTGGCGATCGGCGAGGCCGGCCTCGACTATTTCCGCAATAACAGTCCTCGCGACGCGCAAGCCGCAAGTTTCCGGCAACACATCGCAGCGGCTCGCGAGACAGGCCTGCCCTTGGTCATCCATTCACGTGACTGCGATGTCGATATGGCCAAAATTCTTCGCGAGGAAAGCGGGAAGGGTGCCTTCCCCGCTGTCCTGCACTGCTTCACCGGTGGCCGCGACCTGGCGTTCGCCGCCATAGACCTGGGGCACTATGTGTCATTCACCGGAATTTTGACGTTCAAGAATTCGGACGCACTACGCGAAATCGCAGCCGCACTCCCGGCCGATCGCATCCTGGTCGAAACCGATGCGCCCTATCTCGCGCCGCTGCCTTATCGCGGAAAACGCAATGAACCTGCTTACGTAGCAGAAACAGCTAAGGTTTTAGCGGATACGCGCGGCGTTTCCTCTGCCGACATCGCGCGGCTGACGACCGAGAACTTTTTCCAGCTGTTCAATAAAGTGCCGCGCGAGTTGGCAGACGCCGCATGACATTAACCTTCACCATCCTGGGCTGCGGCTCGTCGATGGGCGTTCCACGGGTGGCGCTGGGCTGGGGCGAGTGCGATCCGAACAACCCGAAGAACCGGCGGCGACGCTGCTCGCTCCTGGTTGAACGTTCGAACGCCCAGGGGCATCGGACGCGGGTCCTCGTCGACTGCTCGCCCGATCTGCGCATGCAGTTGTTGGATACCGAGGTCGACTGGGTCGATGGTGTGTTGATCACCCATGAGCACGCCGACCACACGCACGGCATTGATGATTTACGGCCGTTGTTCGTCCACAGGCGCCGCCGCGTCGGTGTTTATCTCGATGAGCCAACCTCGCGCGCCATGCACGCGCGGTTCGGCTATTGCTTCATGACGCCGCCCGGCAGTGAATATCCGCCGATTGCGATCGAGAAGCGTCTGGTGCCGGGCGAGCTGGTTAACATCGCGGGGTCTGGCGGCGCTATCGAGGCGTTGCCTGTTCTCCAGGAGCACGGCGACATCCCGTCTTTGGGCTTCAGGTTTGGCAATGTCGCCTATTCGGCGGACATCAAAGGCTTGCCGGCGGACAGCATCGCGGCTCTGACAGGGCTCGACGTCTGGATCGTCGACGCGTTACGCAAGACGCCACACCCGAGCCATTTCAACCTTGATGAGGCGCTGCATTGGATTGCCAGGATCAAACCCAAACGGGCCATTCTGACCAATCTGCATACCGATATGGACTACGCGGCGCTCCGGGCGCAATTGCCGCCGACAGTCGAGCCGGCCTACGACCTGATGAGCTTCGCTACGGGCTAAGGTGAATCTCGGCTCCGCCCGGCACTCGACTTTTATCCAAATTTGTTGCGAGCCCCGCAATATCAGGCCTTATGAGAGATGTTCCATAATATGTCTTATGCGAATCATGGATGTATCGTCGCGGCCGCAGCCCCGCTTTGCTACGGTCGCAGCAACGCTTTTGCCAAACCCCAAGCTCACGTCCGACCCCTGTGAAGCCATCCCGCGATATTGCCCGCCTGATCGAGATCATGGGGGCCTTGCGCACGCCTGGGAGCGGTTGCCCGTGGGATCTTGAGCAGGATTTCAGGAGCGTCGCTCCCTATACGCTTGAGGAAGCCTATGAGGTGGCCGACGCCATCGCACGCGACGATCTTGCAGGACTGAAGGACGAACTGGGCGATTTGCTCTTGCAGGTCGCATTCCACGCCCGGATGGCAGAGGAACAAGGCGCGTTCGATTTCGGCGATGTGGTTGAAGCCGTCACTACGAAGCTCATCCGTCGCCATCCGCACGTGTTTGCCGATGCTGACGGCAAGACCGCGAAGGCGGTTGAGGGGCTTTGGGCACGGATCAAGGCGGAGGAAAGCGCCGAACGCGGCGAGGAGGTGCCCAAGGGGGCGCTGGCAGGAGTGCCGGTTGCCCTGCCCGCGTTAACCCGCGCCCTGAAGCTCCAGGACAAGGCCGGACGCGTCGGTTTCGATTGGAAGGATCCGCGTGCGGTTCTCGCCAAAATTCGAGAAGAGGCGGACGAAATCGAAGCCGAGCTTGATCGTGGCGAGAAAGGCCGGATGGCCGCGGAAGTTGGCGATCTTCTGTTCGCCGTCGTCAACCTCGCTCGCCATCTCGATGCCGACCCTGAAGGCATCCTGCGCGACACCAACATCAAGTTCGAGCGCCGTTTCGCTTCGATCGAGCGCGCGCTCGCTGCTCGTGGCAAGGCGCCCAAAGATGCAAGTCTGACGGAAATGGACAAACTGTGGGACGAAGCAAAAGAGGCGGAGAAATCTCAGTCTAAGCGTTGAATTTTGCACGCACCTGCGCGGCTTTGTCGGGGTCGGCGCGCACCGTTACCGCCAGCCGGCCGTCGTCACGGAGACCCTTGGACAGTACCTCGGAGTGCCGGTAGAGCCAGCTCAAACCTGCACCGTCGGCCGGATCGATTGAAAGTTCGAGAGTCTGCCGGCTTTCGCTCAAGCGCACCTCGATCGCATCGATCAGGCGATCGATGCCTTCGCCGCTCAATGCCGACACTGTCACGGTCCGACGATGTGTTGGCTGCCTTTCGACAAGGTTGAGCAACCTGGCGCGGCCTTCATTGTCGAGCCGGTCGATCTTGTTCCAGACCTCGATCAGACGCCGGTCGGAGGCTGCGATGCCAAGTTCGGCCAGCACCGTCTCGACATCTTTCGATTGCGCTCCGGAGTCGTCATGCGACACGTCGCGTACGTGCAAAATGACATCGGCTTCGATGACCTCTTCCAATGTCGCTCGAAAAGCTGCCACCAGCATGGTGGGAAGATCCGAAATAAATCCCACCGTGTCCGACAGAATGATCCGGACACCGTGTGGCAGATTGACCGCACGTAACGTCGGATCGAGCGTGGCGAACAACATATCTGCCGACAATACGCTCGCAGTAGTCATGCGATTGAACAGCGTCGATTTGCCCGCATTGGTGTAACCGACCAGCGCTACAATTGGATATGGCACGCGCTTTCGGCTATCGCGGTGCAGTTTGCGGGTGCGCTTGACCCTTTCGAGCTCCGCCTCGATGCGCGCAATGCGCTCCTCGATAACCCGCCGGTCTGCCTCGATCTGGGTCTCGCCCGGCCCGCCAAGAAAGCCAAATCCGCCGCGTTGACGCTCAAGATGGGTCCACGAGCGAACCAGCCGGCTCTTCTGGTACGTGAGATGCGCGAGCTCGACTTGTAATGCGCCTTCCCGCGTGCGGGCGCGCCGGCCGAAGATTTCAAGGATCAGGCCCGTGCGGTCGATGACTTTCGTATTCCACGCCTTCTCAAGATTACGCTGCTGGACCGGCGAGACGGGGCAGTCCATCACGACCACAGACGCTGAAAGGCTTTTCACCAGCCCCGCGATTTCGTCGACCTTTCCCTTGCCGATATAGGTCGCGGGCCGGATGTCATTGAGAGTCACCAGCCCCGCTTCGACGACAGTCAGGTCTATGGCACGCGCGAGGCCGGCCGCTTCCTCAAGCCGCGCTTCAGGCGTCCGCGCATCCGCCGGCGCAAGCGCGCCATTTTTACGCGGTGGATTTTTCAACCACGGCTCAATGACAATCGCACGGCCAGTCTCAGTGCCCGTTGTGGTTGGGCTCAGGAGATCGGCGCGTTGATCACGGCGACGTACTTCCAATTAGACCTTGTCTCCGGCCGGCGGCTCGTCGGCCCCTTCGAAGAGCTGAATAGGATGACCCGGCATGATCGTCGAAATCGCGTGCTTGTAAACGAGTTGAGAATGTCCGTCCCGTCGCAACAGCACGCAGAAGTTATCGAACCAGGTCACCACACCCTGCAACTTGACACCATTCACCAGAAAGATGGTGAGAGGAATTTTGCTTTTGCGGACGTGATTGAGAAAAGTGTCTTGCAGATTTTGCGCACGATCGGCTGCCATGGCCGTTTTTCCATTTTTTGCTCGCGTCTAGCGCGCGAGACCTTTATTTGCCCAAGTCCTTCCGCACACCCTTTTTGGAGGATGCGCCGCTTTGCCCCTCGCAGAAGCGGTGCGAGGCCCGGGAGGCACTATTAGATTGCAGGTGCTTCCCCGGCGCAAGCACAAGTTGGCGTAATCCATATCAAAGCTTTGAAATAACACATTTTTTCGCGCTTTGGCCGGCGGCCAAACTGCAATGCCCCGTCCGCCGGCAAAAGGCGAGATTATTCGCTGAGCTCGGCGTGGCGGTGATAATCGCGGCGCAACGCCGTTGCGATCAAGCCGGGCGCCCCATTCCCAACGGGGCGTCCATCAATACTCACCACCGGCAATACGATCTGGCTCGCGGAGGTGACAAAAGCCTCGCGCGCGGCATAGGCCTCCTCGACCGTGAAGCAACGCTCTTCAAAGGCAAGCCCCTGAGCCTTGATCACATCGATCACCACCGAGCGCGTGATCCCCGGCAGGATGTCTTGGCCGAGCGGATGGGTGATCAGCTTCCCGTCCCGGCTCACAATCCAGGCGTTCGATGATGCACCTTCGGTGACGCAGCCCTGCTCGTCTACAAGCCAAGCCTCACGTGCCCCCTGCTCGCGCGCGCGCTGTTTGGCTAACACGTTCGGCAGCAACGCCACCGATTTGATATCGACGCGCTTCCAGCGAATGTCCGGCACTGTGATAACCGCAACTCCCTCCGCGGCGAGTTGCTCGAGTTGCTCCGGATTATTGCTGCGTGCCGTGACAACCAGAGACGGCCGAGTTTCATCGGCTGGGAATGGAAAATCCCGTCGCGCAATACCGCGGGTAACCTGAACGTAGACGATACCATCGCGCACGTGGTTGCGCCGGATCGTCTCGCGCAGAACAATCTGCATCGCGGCTGACGACATTGGACGTGCAATACGTAGTTCGCCAAGCGAACGGTCGAGACGCGCCATGTGCCGCCTTTCGTCGACCAGGCGCCCTCCCCTGACCTCGCAGACTTCATAGACACCGTCGGCAAACTGGTAGCCGCGATCCTCGACGGCGACCTTGGCATCGTTCCCTGGCAAATAGCGTCCATTGACGTAAGCGATGCGCGACATGGAGAGTTAGTCGATTCCAAGCGCCTTGAGCTTGCGATGCAAGGCGGAACGCTCCATGCCGACGAACTCAGCGGTCCGCGAGATATTGCCGCCGAACCGGCTGATCTGTGCCACCAAATATTCGCGTTCGAATACCTCCCGGGCATCGCGCAGCGGCAGGCCCATAAGCTGCTCGCCGCCATTTCCATTCGGCATGCTTGGCACCATTGAGCCCACATCCGGCGGCAGCATGCTCGCATTCATGACAGCCTCCGGGTCGCCGCCAGCAAGAATCATCAAACGTTCGATGTTGTTTCGCAGCTGTCTTACGTTGCCTGGCCAGCTATGCGATTGCAAAACTGCCATGGCATCATCGCCGATCCGCCGCTTCGGCAAGCCGGTCGCCAACGAAATCTGATCCATGAAATAATCGACGAGATCGGGAACATCCTCGCGCCGTTCCGCCAGCGGCGGCACACGGATCGGCACGACCGCAAGACGATGATAGAGGTCTTCGCGAAATTTACCTTCGGCGATCAGCACTTCGAGATTGCGCGCGGTCGACGATACGATCCGGACATCGACGGCTATTTTGGTGCTGCCGCCGACCCGCTGGAAGGTTTGGTCCACGAGCACGCGCAAGATCTTGTTTTGCGTCTCGCGCGGAAGCTCGGCAATGTCATCAATAAACAGTGTGCCGCCATGGGCTTCTTCGAGAGCCCCCGACTTGCGTCCTTCCGAGCCGTTGGATTGATCGACTCCGAACAGTTCGATTTCCATGCGATCCGGTGTAATCGCGGCTGCGTTGATGACGATGAAGGGACCGCTCGCCCGTCCGGATAATTGATGAAGCGTTCGCGCGGCGAGTTCCTTGCCCGCCCCCGAAGGACCGACCACAAGCACACGGCTATTGGTAGGCGCTACGCGTTCGATGGCCTGACGCAATTGCCCCATCGTCGCCGACCGCCCAATCAGCGTCGAGGGCTGCGGCGACATCTGCTTGAGTTGCTTGACCTCGCGTTTGAGTCGTGAGTTTTCCAGGGCGCGGTCCGCGACGAGAACCAGACGGTCAGCCTTGAACGGCTTCTCGATAAAATCGTAGGCGCCATGTTTTATGGCAGCCACAGCGGTTTCGATGTTGCCGTGACCGGAAATCATCACGACAGGCAATTCAGCATGCTCTTGCTTGACGGCGTCAAGCAATTGCAGGCCGTCGAGTTTGCTGCCTTGCAACCAGATATCCAGAAAAACCAGATTTGGCCGACGCGTTGTGATTGCCGTCAACGCGTCATCGCTGTTACGCGCGGTCCGCGTGCTGTAACCTTCATCCTGCAAGATCCCCGCCACGAGATCGCGGATATCTGCTTCATCATCGACGATTAATATTTCCGAGGCCATCAGGTCACTCGCACATGATCTTTGGATTTTTCGGGCTCAGGGTCGACTTTGCCTTCGGCGGCAAAACGTAACCGCACCCAGGCACCGCGTTGCTCGGGAATTTTCTCGGCAGCATCACGCAGCTCAATGCTGCCGCCATGCTCCTCGGCGATCCGCCCCACGATGGCAAGGCCAAGCCCTGTCCCCTTCTCCCGTGTGGTGACATAGGGCTCAAGCAACCGGCTGCGGTTTGCTGTCGGCAAGCCAATGCCGTTATCAACCACATCGATCACAATGTCCGCGCCATCTCGTGCTGCGTAAACGCGAATTTTGCCCTTCCCCAGCTCACCCGGAGGCACGGCCGCAATTGCCTCAGTCCCGTTCTTGATAATGTTGGTCAGTGCCTGCGAGATCAAACGCCGGTCAAATCGCGCCGGCATCGGATCTTCCGCGATCTCTGTTTCTATATCGATTTCCGAATTTCCGACGCGCATCAGAAATACGGTTTGCCGCACCACATCGGCGACATCTTCCGAAGCAAGCACCGGTTTCGGCATCCGCGCAAAATGAGAAAATTCATCAACCATCCGCCTTATGTCATCGACCTGCCGGACAATGGTGTCGGTGCACTGCTCGAAAACGCCGCGGTCTTCGCCAATCATTTTTCCGTATTTGCGGCGCAAACGCTCGGCTGAAAGCTGAATTGGTGTGAGCGGATTCTTGATCTCATGCGCGATGCGCCGCGCAACGTCGGCCCAGGCGGATGTGCGTTGGGCGGTCACTAGATCGGTGATATCGTCGAGTGTCACCACGTAACCGCGATCGGAATCGCCCGATTGTTCGCTGGTGACCCGCACCGATAAATTGCGTTCCCGACCGTTACGGCTGATCGTGATCTGATCCTGCGTGGGAGCGCCCGATTGTGCGCCGGCCATGATGTCCGCGAGCTCAGGCAGCACTTCGTTCAGTGGCCGGCCAAGCGCTTCGCTCTCGGCGCGTCCGATCAATTTTTCTGCCGATCGGTTGAGGATGCTGACATTTCCGGCGTTATCAACGCCAATAACGCCAGCGCTGGCGCCAGCAAGCACGGCTTCCGTAAATCGCCGGCGGCTGTCGATAAGATCGCGCGCATGCATGATGTCATCGCGCTGCGTGCGCAACTCCTGCGTCATGCGGTTGAAAGTTTCGCCAAGGTGCGCGAGATCGCCTTCTGCTTGCCGTACCGGCACGCGAACATAAAGATTTCCTGTTGAGACGGCGTTGGCGGCTCCGATGAGTCGTCGGATCGGCGCAACCAGACGGTTGGCGAAATTGAAGCCAATCCAGACCGCCGAAAGAAGAACGATCAAGGCGATTACCGTGTACATCAATGCAAAGGCCACTTGTACGCCAACGCGTCGCGATTCAATGGCGGCATATTCAGTGACGCTTGCCCGGGTGGCCTGCAGCTGCGGTACGACGCGTGGGTCGAGCAGGCGGGTTATATAGAGGTAATAATTTTCGTATTGATCGAGCTTGATAATCGCCGCGACATAGTTCGTGTCCGGCAACAGGACGATTTGCGGCTCTTTCTCGGTAATGTGAGACAATGCATCGCGCGGCGGCAATGCGAAGGTCTGGTTCACATTCAGGTCAGCACGCGCGATGACCTTGAGATCTTTGTCGATCACGATCGCGGCTGCCAGCCCGCGCACAGACGCCTGGAAGGTGAGAAACTGCCGGAGCTTGTCCGGATCTTGGTCGAATATCGCTTTGGTGCGCCCGATATCGAAAGCCATCACCATGATGTCGGATCGAACGATCTGCGCATGATCGCGCAGGTAAGCTTCCGCGACGATTAGCGAGTTCTCGATTGCCGAGCGCGTGCGCGTGGAAAATAACCGATCGAGACCACGGTCGAGTGTCACACTCGCCACGATCGCCACCATGATTGCCGGAGCGGCGGCGATGATGGAGAACAGCCCTACGATGCGCACGTGCAGCCGCGCAGCAGCGCGTCCGCTGCGCCGGGCCTGCACCACCTGCCACACTTCCCGGACGATGAGGCTGAGTAGCAGCAAGACCGTCGCTGCATTCGCAAGCAGCAGCGTCACGACGACATTGTGGGTCGGCGAAATGGGTGTGAGGTCGGCTAGAACGACGAAGGTGGCGAAGGCCGACAGCAACGCAAGCGCGACCGCCATCGGGCCGAGAACGCGTGTTTCCCCACGTTTCGCGGGTGCGCCGGCAAGCGCTGTCTCGGCTGTGGCGGCCTGTTCGACGCTCATTGACCCCTGGCAGCGACAAATTGGGAGGAGTGGCCGTCCTACTGGACGTCTCCGCGAGTAGTGATGCTTTTATACAACAATGTTGCCGAATTGCGACAAATCCGCGGCGTGATTCGCTCGAAATTCACCGGGCTGGCGATCAGTTGCCGCCGCGATAAACCTGAATATCGAGATCGCGGATCTTCTTCCGTAGTGTATTGCGATTGAGGCCCAGAAGGTCTGCTGCGCGGATTTGATTGCCGCGGGTGGCCGCCAAAGCCGCTGTCAGCAAGGGATATTCGACCTCACGCAGAATACGATGATAGAGGCCGGCCGGCGGCAAGCCGTCGTCGAACCCCGAAAAATAGGCTGCGAGATGCCGCTCAACGGCGCCACTGAGATTTTCTTCCCGATGCGGCTCCTCGCTGCCGAGCGGAAGCGACGGCTGCGCCAGCTCGGCATCCACAACCGCGAGGCTGATGGTTTCCTGCGGATAGAGAGCCGCCAGCCGGCGCGCCAGGTTCTCAAGTTCACGGACGTTGCCGGGCCAGCGGTGTCGCTTGAGGCGATCGAGCGCGGCCTGCTCCATTTGTTTTGGCGGCAAGCCCTCGCGCTGCGCCTGCGCGAAGAAATGGCGAATGAGGTCGGGTATATCCTCGGCGCGCTCGCGCAGCGGCGGTAGGCGGATCGGCACGACGTTAAGGCGGAAGAACAAATCTTCCCGGAACAAACCTTGCTGGATCAACAACCGCAGATCCTTGTTCGTCGCGGCGATGATGCGCACGTCGCTCTTGATCGGCGTCCGCCCGCCAACGGTCGTGTACTCGCCCTGTTGCAGCACGCGCAACAATCGCGTTTGTGCCTCCATCGGCATATCGCCGATCTCGTCGAGAAAAAGTGTTCCGCCCTCGGCCTGCTCAAAACGGCCGGCGCTGCGAGTGTTGGCACCGGTGAATGAACCTTTTTCGTGGCCAAACAATTCGGATTCGATAAGGTCGCGCGGGATCGCGGCCATGTTGATGGCCACAAAAGTGCCAGCGCGCCGTTTGCCGTAGTCATGCAATGCGCGGGCTACCAATTCCTTGCCTGTCCCGGACTCGCCCGAAATCATCACCGTCAGGTCGGTCTGCATCAACCTCGCCAGCACGCGATAAATTTCCTGCATGGCCGCCGATCGGCCAACAAGCGGGATGCTTTCAAACTCTTCGCTTTTGACAGCAGCCGGACGCGGGTTTTTTGGCTCTGACAGCGCGCGACCAACAATGGCAATGAGTTCCTTCAGATCGAACGGTTTCGGCAGATATTCATAGGCACCCCGCTCGGAAGCGCGAATTGCCGTCATGAAAGTGTTTTGGGCACTCATGACAACAATGGGCAGATCGGGACGCGCCTTGCGGATGCGCGGAATGAGATCGAAAGCATTTTCGTCAGGCATCACGACGTCGGTAATCACCAGATCGCCATCTCCCTGAGTGACCCAACGCCACAGCGTTGCGGCATTTCCGGTAGAGCGCACCTCGTATCCGGCGCGCGAGAGTGCTTGATTGAGGACGGTGCGGATCGCGGCATCGTCGTCGGCAACCAAGATGCTTCCCGTCGGCATGTCTTGCCTCACGAGCTCTGGACCGACGGCGCATCGCCAGTGACTTCGCCGTCGCCGCTGTAAACCGGCATGAGCACGCGGAAGATGGTCCGCCGCGGCTGTGATTCACATTCGATAATGCCCCCGTGGTCGCCAACAATCTTGGCCACCAATGCAAGACCGAGGCCGCTGCCACTTTGCTTTGTGGTGACGAAAGGATCAAACAAATGCGGCATCAGGTCTTCGGGCACGCCCGGGCCGTTGTCCTTCACGCAAAACTCTAGCGGTAACGATACGCGCGTTTTACTGCCGGGGACGGACAGCCGCACGCCGGGACGGAAAGCGGTTGTAAGCTGAATTTCGCCGTCAGTTGCCGTTTCGCCGATAGCCTCGGCGGCATTCTTGAGCAGGTTGAGAAAAACCTGAACAAGCTGATCGCGATTGGCAAGAACGAGTGGCAACGAGGGGTCATACTCTTCGACGAATTTGATGTGGCGTCCAAAACCCGATTGGGCGAGCCGTTTTACGTGGTCCAGTATGACGTGAATATTCACTGGCTCGCGGTCGATAGGGCGCTCGTCTGCAAATACTTCCATGCGATCGACCAGCTTCACGATGCGATCGGTCTCATCACAGATCAGCTTCGTCAGCGGCCGATCATCATCCCCCGCCGACTGCTCGAGCAGCTGTGCGGCGCCGCGAATGCCCGACAGCGGATTTTTGATTTCATGCGCCAACATCGCTGCCAGCGCGATAACCGAACGTGCTGCTCCGCGATGGGTCAGTTGGCGATCCATCTTGTCGGCTATGGTGCGCTCCTGCAGCATGACCACGACGTGTTCAGGATATTCGGGCAATGGCGCCACATAGAGGTCCACCAGGCGCTCGCCCGGATTGCGTGGCGTTGCAAGGTCGACCTTGTATTCGTTAACCGCCGCACCACGCTGCCGTACCTGTTCGATCAGCGGCAGCAACGGAGAACCGAACGGCACCAGTTCCCGCAGCATGTGCCGGCGCAACATTGCGGTTGACGCCTCGAAGAACTGTTCCGCCGCAACATTGGCGTCGGCAATTTTGCCGTCGGGCGACACCATGATCACCGGGTGTGGCAGCGCATGCATCATCGCGTCGGCTGGTGTGTTGACGATCGCCGAGATGGCCTGGGCACGGGTCATGCGGCAGTCCTCAAGGCCAGATCGTCGTAGGCTTCGGCAAGAAAACGTCTTGCCAGTGAGGGCGCTTCCGCGGTGAGAACGCGATTGCGATAACGCTTGACCAGCTCGATCGGCGCGCCAGTAGTTACCGCTGCGGAATCGAGCGCCCACCCAAGATGTTTGCGGGCATGACGGCGACCGATGGCTTCGCCATGATGTTGCAGCATCTCATCGTAAAGCCTGTCGACCAGTTTGAATTGTTCGCTGAGCGGCGGAGCCTGCTCGCGTGTGCCGGTCGCGAGGTAGCGCGCAACCTGCCCCGGAAACCAGGGTCGGCCCTGCACCGCACGGCCAATCATGACCGCGTCGGCCCCGGAAATAGCCAGCGCGCGTATGGCATCCTCAAATGAGCGGATATCGCCGTTGACAACGACCGGAACCGAGACGGCTTGCTTGACGGCTCGCACGGCCTGCCAATCGGCAGAGCCGTCATAAAACTGGCACCGGGTCCTGCCGTGGACCGTGATGAGCTTGATTCCGGCACCTTCCGCGCGGCGTGCGAGTTCCGGCGCATTGATGGTCGAGGTGTCCCAGCCAAGCCGCATCTTAAGGGTGACTGGCACGCGGACGGCGCCCACCGTTGCTTCGATCAAGGCCAGCGCGTGGTCGAGATCGCGCATGAGCGCTGACCCTGCCACACCATTGGTGACCTGCTTGGAGGGGCAACCCATGTTGATATCGATGATGTCGGCACCTTGGGCTTCGGCAATGCGGGCGCCTTCCGCCATCCATCGCGCCTCACAACCCGCGAGCTGCACGACGTGAATTCCGACGCCAGCGCCTTCGCTTCGAACGCTGGCCTCGCGTTCCCCCCGCACCAGTCCAGCGCAGGCGGTCATTTCTGAAATGACGAGGCCGGCACCGAGCCGCTCGGCCATCCGCCGGAACGGCGTGTCGGTAATTCCGGACATTGGAGCCAAAAAGACCCGGTTAGGCACCGCAACCGACCCGACTGCAATCGAGCTGGACGGAAAACCCCTAAATTCAAAGCCCCCGGACCGCTTGCCTATCATTTAGGCTAACCTTTTTGATGCTCATACTTTAGCCATTTCGCTACGCAACGCAAGTGCTGCAGTGCAAAAAAATGTTCATGGAATAGAGGCTGTGCAAGTGCTTATCGCGTTCCCGCCGCGAGACGAACGCGCTAAAGGCAGAGGGCTCGAGGGGAGTATTCGGATGGCGCAAGTCGCAGCCGTTGTAGTCGCTGCCGGGCAAGGCGTACGCGTGGGCGGCGATTTGCCCAAGCAGTTCCGGCGCGTTGCCGGTCAAACGCTGCTTGAACGCGCCCTGTCGGCCTTCGCGGACGTCCCCAACATCGCCTTTGTGCAGCCCGTCGTACGCCCGAACGACTTGGCCCTCGTTAGCGCCTTGTCCCACAACCTGAATGTTCTCGAACCGGTATCGGGCGGCGCTACCCGCCAGGCGTCGGTACGGGCCGGACTCGAAGCGCTATTGCCGCGCTCACCTGACATCGTCCTTGTCCACGACGCGGCGCGGCCTTTTGCGAGCGCGGACCTCATTGCGCGCGCCATCGCGGCGGTCGAGAAAACCGGCGCAGCCATTCCCGCTCTACCTGTCACCGACACTGTCAAACGTGTCGACGAGGCCGGCATGGTGGCGGCAACCGTTGACCGTAATGCCATCCGCTTGGTGCAAACGCCGCAGGCTTTCGCATTCCCTGCCCTGCTGCAGGCGCATCGGGACGCCGCCGCGCAAGGGCGCAGCGATTTTACCGACGACGCCGCACTCGCCGAGTGGGCCGGGATGAAAGTGAGCGTATTCGCCGGCGAGCCCGGCAATATCAAACTCACGACACCGGAAGATTTTGCACGCGCGGAAGTCATGCAATCTGCCGTGCTTGGCGATGTGCGTACCGGCTCGGGCCTGGACGTGCATGCATTCGGTCCGGGTGATCACGTCATCCTCGGCGGCATCCGCATTCCACACGGCAAGGCGCTCACCGGTCACTCCGATGCCGACGTGGCGCTGCATGCCCTGACCGATGCCATCCTGGGCGCACTCGCCGATGGCGACATCGGCGCGCATTTCCCGCCGAGCGACCCGCAGTGGCGCGGCGCATCATCCGACCGTTTCCTCGCATTTGCCGTCGAACGCGTGCGCGCCCGCGGCGGCCGGATCGCCCATCTCGATCTTACGATCGTCTGTGAAGCGCCACGCATTGGCGAGCATCGTGACGCCATGCGCACGAGCATCGCGCGACTTGCCGGCATCGACATTGACCGGGTAGCCGTCAAGGCGACGACCAGTGAGAAGCTCGGTTTCACCGGACGCGGCGAAGGCATCGCGGCCTATGCAACGGCAACCGTTCGCCTGCCGTGGGGCTGATGCGATGGCGGACACGAAATTGCACGATGCAGCGAACGCGTTGCTCGAAATCTGCAAGACAAAAAAACTGACATTGGCGACGGCCGAATCCTGCACGGGCGGGTTGGTCGCAGCGGCAATCAGTGAAATTGCCGGATCCTCCCAGGTGCTTGACCGCGGCTTTGTTACCTATTCAAACACCGCCAAGCAGCAAATGCTGGGAGTGACGCCCGCAACAATTGATGTCTACGGTGCAGTGAGTCACGAATGTGCCGAGGAAATGGCCAAAGGTGCATTGGCGCACGCTTCTGTCGATCTCGCCGTTTCAATTACGGGAATCGCAGGCCCGACTGGTGCAGTCCCCGGCAAACCAATTGGCCTTGTATTTTTTTGCGCTGCTTCACGCAGCGGCCGGGTCATCGCGCATGATCGCAAATATGGCGAGATCGGCCGTGCCAATGTGCGCCATGAATCGGTTTTGCAGGCGCTGGCCATGCTGCAAGAGCTGGCGGAAAAAGAAGAGCCCAGGCCACCCGCTGGTAAAAGTTAGCATTCATCGTCAAGTGGGGGCTTTTGCTTTGTCCCCATTGGCGTAAGATTGTTTAGTCGGCCGCCGTCACGAGGCGACTTTAGACATTCATGAGTAGAATCTCCTTCGGTCGGCGGACCGGCGTCAACGAGGGGAAACGCCATGAAACGTCGTCAATTCCTGCAAGCCGCGGGCGTGGGGCTCGCTGCATCGGCTGTTGCCGCACCTGCAATTGCACAAACGCCAGAATTGAAATGGCGGCTGACAGCAAGCTGGCCGAAGTCGCTCGATACGCTCTACGGCGGCTGTGAATATTTCGCCAAGCGTGTTGCCGAGATTACCGACAACAAATTCCAGATCCAAGTCTTCGCCGCCGGCGAGATCGTCCCCGGTCTGCAGGTCCTCGACGCGGTCCAAGGCGGCACGGTCGAGATGGGTAACACCGCGATGTACTACTATTTCGGCAAGGACCCGGCCTTCACCTTCGGCACGGCGTTGCCCTTCGGTCTGAATACACGCCAGATGATTTCGTGGGTCCGTCACGGTGGCGGCGAAGAGCTGCTGAATGGCCTACTCAACGACTACAACTGCATCGGCTTTGCGGCGGCCAACACCGGCGCCCAGATGGGCGGCTGGTTCCGCAAGGAGATCAACACGAGCGAGGATCTCAAGGGACTTAAATTTCGCGTCGGCGGTTTTGCTGGCTTGATCTTGCAGAGGGTCGGCGTTGTGCCGCAACAACTCGCGGCCGGCGACATTTATCCGGCACTGGAGAAAGGCACGATCGACGCCTGCGAATGGGTCGGTCCTTACGACGATGAAAAGCTCGGCTTTGCGAAAATCGCCAAGTACTACTATTACCCGGGCTGGTGGGAGGGCTGCGGCCAGGCTCACAATCTCATCAATCTCCAGAAATGGCGCGAACTTCCCAAGCCTTATCAGTCGGCAATCATCACAGCATCCAACGACGCCTGGGTGTGGACGTTGTCGAAATACGACTACGTCAATCCACCCGCCCTCTTGCGGCTGGCAGCCACCGGCACGCAACTACGCGCGTTCCCGCAGCCGGTGCTTGAAGACTGTTACAAGGCGGCAAGCGGCCTTTACGACGAGTTGTCGAAGACCAGACCGCACTTCAAGAAACTCTACGAGAGCCTCGTGCCCTACCGCACGAACGCCTACGCGTGGTTGCAGGTCGCCGAGCTCGGGTTCGACAGCTTCCAGATCCGCATGCGCGCACGGACCTGATATAGCAGTGAGCGTTAGCGGCTCCGGAGCGCTTGGCTCCGGGGCCGCTTTTCATTGCCTGTCGGTCTTTGCGCGGTTAATAAATTTCAGCAGCGCGTCACAAACGTTTGGGATCACGCTATCCCATGAGCGGGTGCGGTCCTGGCGGAACAGGCGAGCGGTCGGATACCAGGGGCTGGTATCGCGATCGAGCAGCCAGCGCCAATCGGGCAAATACGGCAGCAAAACCCAGACGGGGCGGCCTAAGGCCCCGGCAAGATGGGCAACGCTAGTGTCGACCGAGATAACGAGATCAAGATTCGCTATCAGCGCGGCCGTATCGGAAAAGTCTCGAAGCACATCGGCGAATTGAATGATGTCCTTTTGCTCGCCAAGCACCGCCGCATCGGCGGGACGAACGTCTTTCTGCACGCTGATAAAAGTCGCGTCAGCATCCAAAAGAGCCGACAGCGCGCTCAAGTTGATCGAACGGATCTGGTCGCGGTGATGCGCCGCGTTCCCCGACCAGGCAAGTCCGACCCTGGTTCGTGTTCGCGTCCCGAGTCGCGTGTCCCATTCCATCAATTTGTGCGGCGATGCGTAGAGGTAGGGTACTGACGACGGCATGGTTTCCAACTGCGTTTCGAAGACGCGCGGCAGGCTGAGCAAGGGGCAATGCAAATCGAAATCCGGCAAGGAGTCCCCCGCGGACACGACCTGAGCAGCCCCGGAAAGACTGAGCATCAAGGGGCGAAGCCGCTCGTCGACCTCGAGGATCACTCGCGCGTCGCGGGCGGTAACCAGCGGCGCATAGCGACAAAACTGAATTGTATCGCCGAGCCCCTGCTCGCCATGAAGTAAGATTGTCTTGCCGTCGATCGTTTCGCCACGCCAAAGCGGCTGCACAAAATTGCGCTTCGCAGACGCCAAGGTTTCATATTTCCAGCGCCATTCATATTCCATCCAGCCCCGTGTGAAGTTACCGGTGAGAAGACTGAGCGAAGCCGCATTCCAATGAGCCTCCGGATAGTCCGGTTGCAAGGCAATGGCTCGATCGTAGCTTTGCAGCGCCTCGCCGTGTCGTTTGAGTTCATACAATGTGGCACCGCGATTGGAGAACGCCTCGGGATAGTCAGGCTGCAAGGCCAGCGCGTGGTCATAGCTTGCGAGCGCTTCCTCGTATCGCGTCAACGCATGCAGAGTTGTACCGTAGTTATAGTGGGACGCCGCGTGACCGGGATTGAGACGCAGCGCACGATCGTAGCTCGCCAGCGCCTCTTCGAACCGCTTCAACCTGTTCAGCACATTGCCACGATTGCACAGTGCTTCGACAAGATTTGGCTGCAAGGCGAGCGCGCGATCGAAGCTCTCCAGTGCATGGTCGAGCCGATTCAACTCGTTAAGTGAATTTCCGCGGTTCGCATAGGCCGCGGCAAACTGGGGCCGCAGCGTGATGGCTTTGTCGTAGTTCGCGACGGCCTCCTCGTAGCGCTTGAGCGCGTGCAAGGTGCCGGCGCGGTTATAAAGCGCTTCGGCCTGATCCGGACGTATGGCGAGGGAGCGGTCGTAGCTCGCCAGCGCGTCGGCATAACGCTTAAGATCGAACAGAACTGCGCCGCGATTGGTGAGCGCCAGCGCATAGTTCGGTTGCACGGCGATTGCCTTGTCAAAGCTTTCCAGCGCCGCTTCGAGGCGCTTAAGCGCCTTCAATGTATTGCCGCAATTGGATAACGCTTCCGCGTGCCGCGGTTGCAAGGCGAGCGCACGATTATAGTGTTGGAGCGCAAGCTCATGCTTGCCGAGCATGGCTTGGACGACAGCCAGCACATAGAGTACATCGAAAGCATCGCCCTGCGTCGAGACAATTTGCTGGCAAATTTTTTCGGCTTCGACATATTGCCTTGCCCGGTATGCCGCAACAGCCTGGCCGAGGGTCGGCTGTAGTTCAAATGCGGGACTCGTCATCGCTCCGTCTTGCGGCCATCGAGAATCGGAATCACCCGATCTCTGGTTACAGGGACGCTAAAGCCCGGTGATGCGCTGTCAAGCGACCGAGGTGTTCGACGATCAGGCAGTCCGCTGGCTGCCGTAAATTTCATCGGCACGTTGTTCAAATGCTGCGGCAAAACGCCGGAAGGCGGTGTCAAACATCGCCCCCATCAATGCCGCAAGGGTGCGACTGCGAAACTCATAATCAATGAAGAAGTCAACATCGCACGCGTTTTCGCCGATCGGGTGAAAGGTCCAGCGATTCTGCATGCGCTTGAACGGACCATTGAGATACTCGACCAAAATGTTCAGGTTTGACCGGTCGAGGGTGACACGGCTGGTAAACGTCTCGCGAACGATCTTGTAGGCAACCGTCATATCGGCGACCAAAACCGCCGCGCCGTCCTTTTCCATGCGGCTTTTTATGGCCAGCGCGCTACAGAGCGGTACGAATTGCGGATACCTTTCCACATCAGCGACCAGGTCAAACATTTCGGTAGCGGCGTGGCGGACCTGGCGCTTCGTCGAAAATTGCGGCATTGAACGTCAGGCTGTGGCACGCGCGGCTTTCAGCCGCGAAAAATCCTCGCCGGCATGATGCGATGACCGCGTCAGAGGCGAAGCCGCCACCATCAAGAAACCCTTGCTATAGGCAACTGTCTCTAACGCCTTAAACTCATCAGGCGGCACGAAACGCTTGACCTCGTGGTGCTTGCGCGTCGGCTGAAGATATTGTCCTACGGTGAGAAAATCGACGTCCGCAGAACGCAGATCGTCCATTACCTGCAGCACTTCGTTCCGCTCTTCCCCGAGACCGACCATGATGCCCGACTTTGTAAACATTGTCGGGTCGAGCTCCTTTACACGCTGCAAGAGCCGCAACGAATGGAAATATCGCGCGCCCGGTCGAACCGTCAGGTAAAGCGATGGGACAGTTTCGAGATTGTGATTGAAAACGTCGGGCTTTGCCTCCACGACGATCTCCAGCGCGCCGTCCTTGCGCAAGAAATCGGGTGTAAGCACCTCGATGGTGGTCGTGGGACAATGTTCGCGGATGGCCCGGATGGTGTCAGCGAAATGCCGCGCTCCGCCATCGGCGAGATCATCGCGATCGACCGAGGTAACCACTATGTGCGCAAGCCCAAGCTTTGCGGTCGCATCGGCGACTTGCGCCGGCTCGTTTCGATCGAGATCGCCCGGTCGCCCGGTTTTCACGTTGCAAAAGGCGCAGGCCCGCGTGCACGTGTCCCCCATGATCATAAAGGTGGCATGCTTTTTCTCCCAGCACTCACCGATATTTGGACAGCCGGCCTCTTCGCACACGGTGTGTAGGCCGTTATCACGCATGATCTTCTGCGTTGCGAAGTAGCCGGGTGACACAGGCGCCTTGACGCGAATCCAATTCGGCTTCGGAAGTACCGCTGAATCCGGTTTGTGCGCCTTTTCGGGATGGCGCGGGCGCGGGTTGTTCACGAGGTCAAGGACGATCGCCATGGGCCCTACTTACGGCTGCGGCCGCGTCCCTGCAAGACTGCGGCCGATCATGCCCTTCGGATCGCGCGCCAGATCAGCAGGAAAACGACGGCGCCAATGGTCGCGGTGATCAGATTGCCCCAGAAATCCGGCACGACTTCGAGCCGAAGCTTTTCAAAAAGAAAACCGCCAACAATCGCGCCCACGAGCCCAACGGCGAGATTGTACAATAAGCCCCCGCGCCCGCCGAGAATCTGGGTGGCGAGCCAGCCGGCAATCAAGCCGATAATGATCCAGGCAATGACGCCCATGAATATCTCCCGATTTAGGATGCGGCCCGGGGCAGAAATCTATACAAATCCATACGAAATGCGAATGGCCGGCATTCGTACCCCGCCCCACCTCAAACGCCGCGATGGCTAAAACAGCACGACGACGTTCGAAAGCGAACGCCCACGCGCTCATCCTCGGTGTCTATATCGCCGCGGTATTTTTGAGTGCGCTGCTGCTGTTCGGCGTGCAGCCCATGTTCACGCGCATGGTGCTGCCGCGACTTGGCGGCTCGCCGTCGGTCTGGTCGGTGGCGATGGTCTTCTTCCAAACGATGCTTTTGGCCGGGTATGCCTACGCGCACGTGCTGATGCGCCTGCCAAATCGCTACGCGCCGATTGCGATTCATCTCATGCTTTTGCTTGTGGCAGCGCTGACACTGCCGCTCGCAATAGCTCAAAATTGGGCGCCGCCACCCGGCGCCGGTGTCGCGCCTTTTTGGCTGCTCGGATTGTTTGCCGTCTCTATCGGCTTGCCATTCTTCGCACTCGCCGCCAACAACCCCTTATTGCAGGCATGGTTCGTGTGCACCGGCCACCACGACGCGCACGATCCCTATTTTCTCTACGCCGCATCGAATGTTGGCAGTTTCATCGCCCTCCTGTCGTATCCCGTATTGTTCGAGCCTGTCTTTACACTGCGTGCGCAAAGCAAGTTATGGACTACTGGCTTTCTGTTGCTGATCGTGCTGATCGCCGGTTGCGCCTTTCTGATGGCACGCATGCCTGGTCGAGCGAGCGTGCGCGCTGCAGCTAAATCAAGACCAAAACCAGATTGGCCAACGATCGGACGTTGGGTTTTTGTTTCGGCGGTTCCATCCGGGCTTCTCGTTGCCGTCACCGCTTACATTTCCACCGACATCGCGGCCGCACCCCTGCTCTGGGTTATCCCGCTGTCGCTTTACCTGCTCACCTGGGTGCTTGTTTTCCAGCGCCGGCCACTGATCCCGCACAAACTCGCGTTGTTGCTGCAACCTTTCGCAGTCGCCGCCATCGTGACATTGATGCTCTATACGAAACGCCTGGGCTTGTTTTTCAACCTCACCGGCCATCTCGTGGCGTTCTTTATTATTGCCTTGGCTTGTCACGGGGAGCTCGCACGCACGCGGCCCGCACCGCAGCACCTCACGACGTTCTATGTCGCGCTCTCGTTCGGCGGAATGCTTGGAGGTCTGTTCGCTGGACTGATCGCGCCTTACGCTTTTCCCTGGCTGGCTGAATATCCAATCCTGGCGGTGTTTGCGGTCCTGTGCCGGCCGTTTGGACAAAACAACCTCAAGGTTTGGCCCTCCGCGCCATCGTACTGGCCGGTGATCCAACGCTCGTTCTGGCCGGTTGCTATCGGCACTGCATTCTTGCTCATCGTGCCAAGTTTCGGATTTCGCGCTGATGACAATACCGAATCGAACCTCATAGTTCTGGTTCTGGTACTTACGGCGATTTCTCTGGCGCTCCTGCGTGATCCACCCAAGTCTGCGCTTGTCGTCGCAGTCGCGTTTGCCATGATGTGGCTCTACCCGACCGATGAAATTCGCCTCGAAACGCTGCGAAGTTTCTTTGGCGTTCACAAAATACTCGTGAGCGATGACGGGCGTTTTCGCATTCTCAAGCACGGCTCGACCATTCATGGGGCGCAGATGATCGAAGATGAGGACGGCGAGCCGGTTACCGGGCGGCCGACTGCGATCACCTATTACCACGATAAATCAGCGATAAATCAAGCCATCGAAGCAGCGCGCGCGCGCAAACGCGGGCCGTTGCGCGTGGCCGTAATCGGTCTCGGCACCGGCACCCTCGCATGCCGGGTTGCAGAAGGCGAAAACTGGCGGTTTTTCGAAATCGACCCGACTGTCATCGCAATCGCGCGCGACCCGGAACGATTCTCCTTTATATCGTCCTGTGCCCCGAACGTTCCCATCATTGTCGGCGACGCACGACTGACTTTCGCGCAAGAGCCTGACCACACCTATGACCTCATTATCGTTGATGCCTACTCTTCCGACGCAATTCCTGTACATCTGGCGACAGCCGAAGCGATGGAGACCTACAAATCCAAGCTGGCGCCGCACGGCGTGGTGGTCATGCATATTTCGAACCGGCACCTTGAATTGCGGAGTGTGGTTGAAGGAATTGCCGCCGCCAACGACCTTAAGACCTGGATCTGGAGTAACGACAACGAGGAAACTGACGACGATGAATACATTTTTGGATCGGACGTAGCGATCGTGGCAGAAAACGCCGATGATATCGGCGCGCTCTCTCGCGACAAGTTCTGGGTGTTGACACCACCTAACCCGGCGGTGCGCACATGGACCGACGACTACTCCAACATCGCCGGTGCCGTCTGGCGTAAATACAATAAATAGACTGTCAGTGCGCTCAGGCCGCCTTCGGCGCCATCCGATAGTTCGGGGTCGAGTTGGAAATCTTCACTTCGTCGTCATTCATGTCCACGCCGATATCGGCGAACAGGGGCGTTGAAAGATAACGTTCGCCCGTGTCCGGCAACATGCAAAGCACGGTCGAACCGGGAGCAGCGCTCTTGCACACCTCGAGCGCGCCCGCAAAGGTCGCACCCGCCGTGATGCCGACAAAAATGCCTTCCCTTTGCGCAAGTTCACGGCTCCATTTCATGGCGTCGGCATTGGCGATAGTGATAATGCGGCTGATCACGCCCATGTCGACGGCGTCACCCGTAATTTTCGGAATGAAATCCGGACTCCAGCCCTGCATTGGATGAGGCTTGAATGCCGCATTCGGCTTTGCCGGTGAACCGTCTGGATTGCGCTCCTGCTTCGTACCGCTGGACAGCATGGGGGCATCAGCCGGTTCGCAGACGACGATTTTGGTGTCGGGACGTTCTTTGGCGAACACGCGGGCAACGCCTTTGAGCGTGCCGCCGGTACCAAAACCGGTGACCCAATAGTCGAGCTTCTCGCCTTTGAAATCGTCAATGATCTCGCGCGCCGTCGTGCGTGAATGCATGTCGGGATTGGCTTCGTTCTCGAACTGGCGCGTAAGGAACCAGCCATGCGCTTTCGCGAGTTCGATCGCCTTGTTGACCATGCCCAGCCCACGCTCGGCCGCCGGCGTGAGCACGACCTTGGCACCGAGAAAGCGCATCAATTTACGTCGCTCGACGCTGAAGGTTTCCGCCATGGTCACGACGAGCGGATAACCCTTCGCCGCGCAAACCATTGCAAGACCAATGCCGGTATTGCCCGAAGTCGCCTCAATGACCGTTTGCCCTGGCTTGAGTTCGCCCGATTTTTCCGCCGCCTCGATAACGCCAAGCGCCAGGCGATCCTTGACGGAGCCGAGCGGATTGAACGCTTCAATCTTGACGAACAAATTGGTGCCTTTCGGTCCGAGCTTGTTGATCCGGACCACCGGCGTACGGCCTACAGTTTCGAGAATGTTTGTGAATTTTGTCATTGGCTCACTTCCTTCGCGCGCTTACACATTCAATACACGTCCATACGCATCCAGCACTGCCTCCTTCATCATTTCTGACAATGTCGGGTGCGGGAAGATCGTATGCATCAGCTCTTCTTCGGTTGTTTCTAGGTTCATGGCCACGACATAGCCCTGGATCAGCTCTGTCACTTCGGCGCCAACCATATGTGCACCCAGCAGCTGGCCGGTCTTCTTGTCGAAAATAACTTTCACCAGTCCCCGATCTTCTCCGAGCGCAATCGCCTTGCCGTTGCCCAGGAATGGAAAACGGCCGACGCGAATGTCGAGCTTCTTGTCTTTCGCGGCCTGTTCGGTCAGTCCGACTGACGCAACCTGTGGCGAACAGTATGTGCAACCGGGGATCATCGATTTGTTCATGGGATGCGGGTTGAGGCCTTTGATCGCCTCGATGCAAACAACCCCTTCGTGCTCGGCCTTATGCGCAAGCATCGGCGGACCTGACACATCGCCGATGGCATAAATACCGGGAACATTGGTTCTGTTGAATTGATCGATGACGATGACACCACGATCAGTCTTCACGCCGAGCTTTTCCAGACCGAGGTTTTCGATGTTGCCGACAACGCCCACCGCAGAGATAACGCGCTCGATGGTCATCGTCTGAGACTTGCCGGCCTCCTCGATCGTCGCCGTGACGCTGTCGCCCTTCTTGTCGAGCTTGGTCACCTTGGCATTGGTGTGAATCTTGATGCCCTGTTTTTCAAAACTCTTGCGCGCAAAGGTTTGAATCTCGTGATCTTCGACCGGCAGAATCTGTGGCAATACCTCAACCACAGTCACGTCGGAGCCGAGTGTGCGGTAGAACGAGGCAAACTCGATTCCTATCGCGCCAGAGCCGATGACCAGCAAAGACTTTGGCACGAAGTCGGGGGCCATCGCCTCGAAATAGGTCCACACCAGTTTTTTGTCTGGCTCGATCCCGGGCAATACGCGTGGCCGCGCCCCCGTGGCGATGATGATGTGCTTTGCTTGATACGAGCCCGCGCCGAGAACGCCTTTCGGCACCTCACTCTTCGACGCTTTCACGGTCACCTTGCCGGGCGCATCGATTGCGGCTTCGCCCCAGATAATCGATACTTTGTTCTTCTTCATCAAAAAGCCAACGCCATCACTGAGACGTTTCGACACAGCGCGCGAACGCTGCACGACGGCTTTGGCGTCGTAGCCGACATTGTCGGCTTTCAGCCCGTAGTCCTTGGCGTGCTGCATGTAGTGAAAGATTTCCGCAGAACGCAGGAGCGCCTTGGTCGGTATACAACCCCAGTTCAGACAAATGCCCCCGAGGTAGTCGCGCTCCACGATTGCCGTTTTGAACCCGAGCTGGGCAGCGCGAATGGCGGTCACATAGCCGCCCGGACCGGAGCCGATGATCAGAACGTCAAAGGAAGTGTCGGCCACGCGCATCCCCGCTCGTCGGTTAGTACTGCCTTCCGTCTCCCACAAGGGACCGGTTCAATCAAGCACTGCGCACCACCCCATTGAATTGGGTGATTTTAGGGAATTTAATTCCCGCAAACGACAAGACTGAAAACGGGGAGAATACATTATGGTCGGGGTCATCGCTCGTCTTGTTATCTATGCGCTCTTCATTACAGCACAGTCGAACTTGGCCAACGCCGCCGAGATCAAAGTGTTCAGCACGATTGGGGTCAAAAGCGTGCTGGAAGAGTTGATTCCCAAATTCGAAAAATCCAGTGGTCACACATTAAATGTGACCTGGAGTACAGCTGCCCTGCTAACCAAGCGAGTGGAAACCGGCGAGCAGGCGGATGCCCTGGTCCTGATTAAAAACAACGTCGAGAGCTTGCTCAAAGAAGGCAAGATCGTGCCCGGCACCGAGACGTTATTTGGACAATCAATCTTTGCCGTCGGCATTAAGACCGGCACTCCAAAGCCAGATATCTCCACCCCGGAGGCATTCAAGAAAAGCCTACTGTCCGCAAAGGGGGTGAGTTACTCCAATCCGGCGTCGGGTGGCGCGAGCGGCGTTTATATCGCGAAACAGATCGACAAGATGGGGATCGCCGACCAACTCAAGGACAAAACAAAGTTCCCACCGTCGGGTGGATTTTCAGGCACACTCCTCATCAGCGGCGACGCTGACATGGCCATTCAGTCGAAACCCGAACTTCTGTCGATTCCGGGCGTCGAAGTGATCGGGCCGCTACCTGGCGATATGGCATTCACCGTCATTTATGCGGCTGGCGTTCAATCAGGCGCCGCGCAAGCGGACGCAGCAAAGGCTTTCGTCAATTTCCTGAAGTCGCCCGAGGCACAAGCGGTATTCAAGGCGAAAGGGTACGATCCGGCGTGACGTCTCTGTTCAGACGTACTGCGCGAAACCGTTGCCGAACGACCAATTCGCCTTGTCGACCTCAAGGAGGTTGATGAACACGTCCTGCGACCGCACTCCCGGCTGCTCGGACAGCAATTCGACGATACGGGCGAATAACGCCTTCTTCTGATCGACGTTGCGCGAATTGGTGACGGTGATCTGGATGATCACAAGATCATTTGTTCGATCAATATTGAAGTAATTTTTGCTGTAGAAAAATCCATCTTCATCGTGCTCGGTCACCACCATGAAGCGATCTTCTTCCGGCACAGTGAATGTCTCACGCATCGCTCGATAGATGTTGTCCCCAATCGCCTTTTTATAGGCAGCCGGTTTCCCCTTTCGCAGGTCGATACGAACCAAGGGCATAAGCTACACCACCATCATCACCGGGCTCTCGATCAGCATCTTGAACGCGCGGATCAATTCCGCGCCGAGCGCGCCATCGACTGAACGGTGATCGCAGGACAGCGTTACACTCATGATGGTGGCAGCTTCGATCCTGCCATTGCGCACGACGGCCCGTTCTTCGCCTGCACCAACCGCCAATATCGTGGATTGCGGCGGGTTGATCACCGCAGTGAAATCCTTGATGCCGTACATGCCGAGATTGGATACCGACGACGTCCCGCCCTGATATTCCTGCGGCTTGAGCTTGCGCGAACGCGCGCGGGCTGCAAGATCGCGCATTTCGTTTGAGATCGATGATAAGGACTTGCTTTCGGCATTGCGCACGATCGGCGTGATCAGTCCGCCCGGCAAGGCCACGGCAACGCCGATATCGGAATGCTTGTGCCTGAGCATGCCAGCCTCGGTCCAGCTCACATTTGCATCGGGAACACGCTGGAGTGCCAGCGCAAGCGCTTTGATGACGAAATCATTGACCGAAAGCTTGTAGGCGGGTTTGCCGTCCTTGTCCTTAGGCGCGGCGGCGTTGATCTCCTCGCGCGCGGCCATCAACCGGCCGATGTCGCAGTCCATCGTCTCGTAGAAATGCGGGATGGTCTGCACCGAAGCGGTAAGACGCTGCGCGATAGTGCGGCGCATACTGTCAAGCGGCACCAGGTCATACGAGCCGTCTTCGTACAGCGAAAGGATTTGCGCGTCCGACATCGCTGGAGCGATCATTCCGGCGCCGGCAGGCGCGCCGGCAGGTATGCGCAAGCCTTTGCCCGATTTTGCCTGTTCGATGTCACGCGCAATGACGCGACCGTGCGGACCGGAGCCCTGCACGCGGTTCAGATCGATGTTGGATTCCCTTGCCAGGCGGCGTGCGAGCGGTGAGGAGAGGACGCGGTTCGCGCCGCGCGACGGTTGAGCAGGCGGCAGCAGCGGCGGCACCTTGGGGGCAGCTGCTGAAACAGCCGGCACAGGCTTTTCGCCGGCTGTAGGTGCCGGCACGGGCGTTGGTTTCGGAGCGGCCTGAGGTGCGCCTTTTGCAGCGCTGGCCGCTGACTTGACGTCTTCGCCTTCGTTCGCGAGCACCGCGATCACCGAATTCACCGCCACGTCCTGAGTGCCCTCAGGCACCACGATCTTGGCGAGCGTGCCATCGTCGACCGCCTCGTATTCCATGGTGGCTTTGTCGGTCTCGATCTCGGCGATCACGTCCCCCGACTTAACCTTGTCGCCCTCTTTCTTCAGCCAACGCGCCAGGTTGCCCTTCTCCATTGTGGGCGACAGCGCCGGCATGAGGATGTTGGTGGGCATGCACGCCTACCGGTAGCAAACGGCCTTGGCCGCCTCGACAACTTCGGCGACCGAAGGCAGCGCCAGCTTTTCAAGATTGGCGGCATAAGGCATGGGCACGTCTTTTCCGGAGACGCGCGTTATCGGCGCATCGAGATAGTCAAAAGCATGTTCAGTGATGCGGGCGGCTATCTCCGCGCCGACGCCGGATTGCTGCCAGCCTTCCTCGACAGTGACGGCGCGACCGGTTTTCTGCACAGACGACAGGATCGTATCGGTATCCATGGGCTTGAGCGTGCGAAGGTCGATCACCTCCGCATCAATGCCATCGTTGGCCAATTCCTCGGCCGCCTTGAGCGCGTAGGTCATGCCCATCGACCAGGCAATAATAGTCACGTCGTTGCCCGCACGCGCGATCTTCGCCTTGCCGATCGGCAGCACAAAATCATCGAGTTTCGGCACGGGCGAAGAATGGCCGTACAGAATTTCATTTTCGAGAAAGATGACCGGGTTGGGGTCGCGTATTGCTGCTTTCAGCAAGCCTTTGGCGTCGGCAGCAGTCGACGGCGCGATCACCTTCAAACCCGGGATGTGGGAATACCACGCCGAGTAGTCCTGGCTGTGTTGCGCGGCAACGCGTGCGGCCGCGCCATTCGGCCCGCGAAAGACGATCTGGCAGCCCATCTGCCCGCCAGACATATAGAGCGTCTTGGCGGCAGAATTGATCAGATGGTCCATTGCCTGCATGGCAAAGTTGAAGGTCATGAACTCGACGATGGGCTTGAGACCGGCAAGCGCCGCGCCAACACCGAGCCCGGCAAAGCCATGCTCCGTGATCGGCGTGTCGATCACGCGCTTGGCGCCAAATTCCTGTAATAGCCCCTGCGTGACCTTGTACGCGCCTTGATATTCAGCGACCTCCTCGCCCATCACAAACACGTCTTTGTCGCGCCGCATCTCCTCGGCCATTGCATCGCGCAGCGCTTCGCGCATGGTCATGGTGACCATCTCGGTGCCTGCGGGAATATCGGGATCGCTCGCTGCCTGTTGCGCGGGAGCCTCGGGTGCTTTCGCCGGTTTGGGCGTGGCTGCGTCCTGCGTTTTCGCCTGCGGCTTTTGCGATCTCACCTGGGGCGCGGAGTCCGCAGCTCTTTGCTGAACGGGTTTCGACGACTTGATCGCGGTCTTGTCCTCGCCATCACCGAGAATCACAGCAATGGGTGTATTCACGGCAACGTCGGCGGTGCCTTCCGGTACAAGAATTTTGCCGAGCGTGCCCTCGTCAGCGGCCTCGACCTCCATGGTTGCCTTATCGGTCTCGATTTCAGCGATGACATCGCCGGATTTGATCTTGTCGCCCTCCTTCTTGAGCCATTTGGCAAGATTGCCCTTCTCCATCGTGGGCGAGAGCGCGGGCATGAGCACTTCGGTCGGCATGGGCACAATATCTTCCAGGCAACAGGATCAGCGATAGACGTCGGTATAAAGTTCTGACACGTCCGGTTCCGGATCGTGGGTGGCGAACTCTGCGGCCTGGTTGATAAGGTCGCGTACCTCGCCATCAATCTTTTTCAACGTTTCCTCGTTCGCAAATTTCCTTTCCAAAATGCGATGCCGCGCCATATCGATCGGATCGTGGTGCGTGCGAACCTCATCAACCTCTTCGCGGGTGCGATACTTTGCGGGATCGGACATCGAATGTCCGCGATAACGGTAGGTCAGCATTTCGAGGATGTAAGGCCCTTTTCCGGACCGGCACCAGTCGGCCGCCTTCTCGCCCGCCGCCTTCACAGCGCGCACGTCCATCCCATCCACCTGGTCACCTGGAATGTTGAACGATAGTCCACGGCGGGACAGGTTTACTTCAGCCGAGGAGCGTGTGATCGATGTGCCCATCGCGTAGCGATTGTTCTCGATCACATAGATTACGGGGAGCTTCCAGAGCTCCGCCATATTGAAGCTCTCATAAACCTGACCCTGGTTTGCGGCGCCATCACCGAAATAGGTCACACTGAGATTTTTGTTCCCGCGGTAGCGATTGGCGAAGGCGAGGCCCGTGCCCAACGGAACTTGTGCGCCGACAATGCCGTGGCCCCCGTAGAAGCCTTTCTCCACGCTGAACATATGCATGGAGCCACCTTTGCCTTTGGAATATCCGTGCGCACGGCCGGTCAGTTCTGCCATCACGCCCTTTGGATCCATGCCGGTCGCAATCATGTGACCATGGTCACGGTAGCCGGTAATGACCTGATCGCCCTCTTTGAGCACCATCTGCATGCCGACGACCACCGCTTCCTGGCCGATATACAGATGGCAAAATCCGCCGATCAGCCCCATGCCGTACATTTGGCCCGCTTTCTCCTCGAAGCGGCGAATGACCAGCATGGTGCGGTAGGCGGAAAGTTCCTGCTCCTTGCTGAAATCGGCGACGGATTTGACGTCGGCGCTCGGATTTTTCTGGGCGACCGCCATTAGCACTCCCTGCGAAAGCGTCCGGCAAATTGAGACGGGCGTCGGTAGGCTTCCAGACCCCCCATAGCGTAAATCACCCTGCGGCGAAAGCGCGAGCCCGGCTGCCTTGCGCCCAAAACGGTGTGGATATAGCCAAGATAAGGCAAGTTGCCGCGCTGTTCGGTACCCCTAGCGAGGATGCAACAGGAGGGTCAGATCGCGCGGGTCGACGTAGCCGAGGAGAGAGCGGGCACGTTCATCGAGCATGTCCGGATCGATACGGTCCGCACGGAGGAGCGAAATCCGTCGTTCCCAAAGCGCCCGCTCCGCTTTGAGCTGCCCTAACTCGCCCTTCATCGATTCAAGTTGCTTTTCGAGATCCTGCTGCGCACGCAGGCCGTGATTTCCGGTGAAGGCGTTAATACCGAAATAGCCGATAAACAGGGCGGCAAGAAAATAGAGACCGAGCACGGTCAGGATGGTGCGACGGCGGCGATGGGTGACCATGGCCGCCAAGATGGGGCAAGCCCGTTAAGGCGTCTTTAAATTTCCAAAATTTTTATCTGGTCCACTGCCCAACAGCGACTGGCCGGGGCGAATGCCGACGGGTTGTTCGGTGTTATTACCAGCATCGGATACGGAGGTTGATGATGACCCGCATGTTTTTCATCGCGACAGCTGTCTTTATTGTTCTGGCCGTGAGCCAGCGACCGGCGGCAGCAGACTACTATGGTGCCCCCTGGTGCGCAGTCCTCGCGATGGGCGACGGTGACATGCAGTGGGACTGTGAATATCAGTCGATCGAAGCATGTCGGCCAAATGTGTTGGCCGGCAATCGGGGTTGGTGCAATCCGAACCCGTACATGGCCGCTTCGTTTCAGCCGAAGGAAAACAGGCGCCCGCGAAAGCACCGCGCGCACGCGCAATAGCGGACCCTGCCGCGGACTTGTTTGCCTGCGCTAGATTCGGTGGCGAATTTCGTTGAGTACGAAATTGCCCAGCCGTTTGCCGCGGTTGCGCAAAATCTTCAGCACGCCCTGGTCAACGAAATAGGTGAGCAGGATCGAATCGCGCGTCTTCACCCGATTGTGCACAGGGTCGGCGGAGTGCCAGGTGTCATTGCCGACTGCGAATGCATAGCCGGTATTAGGCGCAAAACGCATCTGCGCTTTTTTCGGCATGGAGCCGTCGGCCAGCTTCTCATGGAAGATGGTGCCGATATCGGTATTTGCGTCGTCCTTCGGCAGATAAAGCTGAACGGTAATCCCTTTCCAATGCGTGTCAGTGTGCGGCGTAATCAGATAGCCGGGAATATCGCGGGTGAGGATCGGGATTGGATACATACCGACCTTGGCGAAGTCATTTCCGAAACGCTTTGATAGGCCGGGCGCCAGTCGTCGAATGAATGCTTGCTTGACCGGTTCTGAACACAGCGCGCGACCAACCACACCCCATAGAGCGCGCTTTTCTGGTGGCAGGTGACGGATGTATTCCGGGAACAAATCGATTTTCACGCGCGTATGGGTGCCATCATCGAGATCGTGACCCTTGCTCCGCCCGTGCATCGGCCGGTAGTCGGCGGACTCCGGCATGAGCGCCAAAATCTGGGCGTAGATATCGTCAGGGAACACCCGATCAAACTCAAGATGGTAAAATGGTTTCTCCGAAGCGCGCGCGCCATCAATCGACTGCACAATAAATTCTGCCAGTCGATCAGCTGCTCTGCGTCGATCGTAGGTGGACAGGGTTGTGGTCTGATCCATCGCAACTACTCACGTTTGGTTATTGGACGCAATTTGCGGCGAAACCGCCGGCAAATGCAAGTTCTCGAATGCCGCAACTTCATCGGCGCGATTTCAAAGCGTGACGCCCGGCGTATTTCGCTTGCGGGCCGAGTTGCTCCTCAATTCTTAGCAACTGGTTGTACTTTGCGGTGCGATCTGAGCGTGCAAGCGAACCTGTTTTGATCTGGCCGCAATTGGTCGCGACAGCCAGATCGGCAATTGTAGAGTCTTCGGTTTCGCCGGACCGGTGCGACATCACGGCCGTGTATCCGGCCTTGTGCGCCATCTCAACCGCAGCCAGCGTTTCGGTAAGCGTACCAATCTGGTTGACTTTCACGAGGATTGAATTGGCGACGCCGTCCTTGATGCCTTTCGCAAGCCTCGCGACATTGGTCACGAACAGATCATCGCCAACAAGTTGGCATTTCGCTCCAGCCAGATCGGTTAGAATTTTCCAACCCTCCCAATCGTCCTCTGACATGCCATCTTCAATCGACACGATCGGGTAACGTCCGATCAGTTCGGCTAAATATTTTGCCTGCTCCTGTCTCGATCGCTTTTTGCCTTCGCCTTCGTAAACATAGGTTCCGTCTTTGTAGAATTCAGTGGCGGCGCAGTCGAGCGCCAGCATCACATCGCCGCCCGGCTTGTAGCCGGCTTTGGCGATAGCTTGCATTATAAAATCAAGCGCGGCTTCCGCTGACTTCAAGTTGGGAGCAAAGCCGCCCTCATCGCCGACATTGGTGTTGAGATTTGCCGAATGGAATTGCCCCTTCAACGTATGAAAAATTTCCGCCCCGGCGCGCAGGCCCTCGGCAAAGGTCGGTGCGCCCAAGGGCATGATCATGAATTCCTGAAAGTCGATCGGGTTGTCGGCGTGCACGCCGCCATTCACGATATTCATCATCGGGACGGGAAGCACCCGCGCGGCCGTGCCGCCAACATAGCGATAAAGCGGCGCCGTCTTCGCCGCAGCCGCGGCCTTGGCCACGGCGAGCGATACGCCGAGAATGGCATTGGCGCCGAGCCGGCTTTTGTTGGGCGTACCGTCGAGAGTAATCAATGTCTCGTCGATCTTGGCCTGCGCCTCGGCGTCCATACCGCCGAGGGCATCGAATATTTCGCCAGTGACCGCGTCGACCGCCTTGCGCACGCCCTTGCCACCGTATCGTGCCTTGTCGCCGTCCCGCAGTTCCACCGCCTCGTGAGCGCCCGTGGATGCACCTGAAGGGACGGCGGCGCGGCCCGTCGATCCGTCCTCCAAATGCACATCGACCTCTACGGTCGGATTGCCGCGGCTATCGAGGATTTCGCGGCCGATGATGTCGGTGATGGCTGTCATAAGCGGGTCCGGCACTTGTAATCCGGGGCTTCTACAGGATCGACAACCCCCTTGTCATGTCCCGCGCTAACCGGGCATCCAATAGGCATAAACCATGCGATAAAAGCCAATGGCCAGAAAACGATGGCAGCTGGGCCGCCCAAGCCCGATTCCCGCTTCGCCTGACAGGGCGGTGCTTGACCGCGTGCCCAATCCGCACGCCGGCACAAATTATATTGCGCGTTTCACCGCTCCGGAATTCACCACTCTTTGCCCCATCACTGGTCAACCTGATTTTGCGCATCTGGTGATTGATTATTTGCCCGGGCGTTATCTGGT
>Ga0335085_10002055_pt1 | contig 39144 bp, 30 predicted proteins | sample Lox_Sample_45_FD_206712 | JGI IMG/M metagenome (GOLD analysis project Ga0335085, IMG submission 206712) | Soil microbial communities from Loxahatchee National Wildlife Refuge, Florida, United States - Lox_Sample_4.5 | ecosystem: Environmental > Terrestrial > Soil > Wetlands | place: USA...
CTGGACTTCGAAACGGGAATACAGCCCTAACACCGAATACCGGCGCGAAAATAACGTATCGTGGCTGGTGCCGGGAGGGGGAATCGAACCCCCACAGGCCTTTTGGGCCCTGCGGATTTTAAGTCCCGTGCGTCTGCCAGTAAACTACTGCAAACAAATAAGATGTATTGATGTAACTGCGGGACTGTGTAAGCAACTGTGTAACTTTCGCAGATTTTTCACAGATTAGCCCCACGCGTTCGGCAGCATCTCAACCTGGCGTCTGCTTCATTCATACAGCCCTCGCATCAATTTCCAAATGCATTCTGTATCTCCCACTTTGCACTTGCCTTCCCAAACAGGACTCTGACCTGGAACGGGCACTGACGACACAGAGATGCCGGTAGCCTTGTATCGCTCAAAAGCTTCACTCACAACGCTCCTAACCCGCTCTTCGCTAAGTTCTTCCAATGCCCCCATGCTGGGTAGGTCTGTTTTCCGAGTGCAGTAAAGAACGAGACGTGGCATTGATGTTCCTCCTCGCCGGCTGAATTCCCGCTCTGTATCAATCTAGCCCCCACGCAGATAGATTTCCCGACGAATTTACCATCAGCACGGCTAGTCCCAGCTTTGCCAGGCCCAATCTTGTTTCATTGAACAATGTTTGATACCGCGGGAAGTCTGGAAAGGCGAGGGCGACTTTTGCCTGTGGATGCGCAGTCTGTAAGCGAAGCGCTTTAAGAAGGCCGTGGGAGAACCATTTCTCTGCCTGATTCGCCGGATTCGTCGCTTTGTGCTCGTTCGCACGGCGTGGATCACGATAGCTCGTTGAGGGATAGCCCTTCGCCTCAACGAGCAGTACTGATCCCGACTTCAATGCTCGGAGGTCAACACCGTGTTCCTTGGAGTGCGTGTCCGCCTGAAATTCGATCTTCCATCCCTTGCTTGTCAGGCTGCGAGCGATAGCATCGACCACATTTCCTTCCCAAAACCAGTCCGTTGTTACATCCATTTTGTAGCCTCCCGGTTCGGATGTTTCGACTCGCCGCACTGTCTTCTTCCGTTCGGTACGTCTGGTCAGTGACTTGACGCGTAGTCTAGACGTGCGCCGGTTCCGTACCGCTTTATCTGCTTGCAGCCTGTAAATACAAAGTGGACTCAAGAAGTCGCCAAAGAACTAAACGATCGCAACCTGCGATAGAGCGGGACAGGCCTAAGTTTCCAGTCGGCACCAAGCGGACAGAAGCTTGGCATTCCTGATTTTTTAGAAGCGAGTCGCTGACTGAATTCCACCTTCATCGACAATGCCCCAATATCTGATCTACGGATTCATTTGGGGCTGATCTCGCATGCGTTGAGTCTCGTCTCAAGCTCGGCAATTGTCGGTTCGACGAATGCAAGGATTTCATTTGCCGTAGAGAACTGGCGTGGGCCCCCGAAGATTACAAGTCCGTATACGCTTTCGACATCAACCGGATAAATACCTCGAAAAGCTTTAGCCATTAATTCGCTGGCGAGATTGATTATTTGATCCCCAGAATAGCCGCCCGCCCCAACCTCGGGCCTGAGCCCGCCATCAATTCGCCTGTGTTTCGGAATGTTCCAATACCTCTCTCTGCATGCCTCGATGCGATCGTAGACCTCCCTCAGGCGCATTGCCGTGATTTCCGCATTTGCCGTGTTACGAAGATTGGCGAGCGACGTGACGTGGACATTCGTCAATGTCGCTGCCTCGATGGCACCGCTTTGAAACCCAACTTCCGAAAGCAGAATGCCTCTGTCTGCCCCTACGTCGGCAACTATCTCTCGTAGGGCCAGCACGTGCAACTTTGTAACCCTTCTTTTCCAGTGCTTGCATTCAACGATCCAAATAACAACAAACCCGACATGGTTTGACCTCACGTAGATGTCAATGTCGTGGGTCGTGCGGATACCCTTCACAGTGAAATCGGTAGTAGCTTCAAGTTCCAGGCTGCGAAAGAACATAGCCGCCTCTTCCTGATACTCTTGCCAACTATCGGCCATAAACGTAACTCCCGTTACCGCTCTCAACGAGTTTGGTTTTCAGCAGCAGGACACTCGACGCGCACAACAGACGAAGTTCAGCCTGCCATCCCTGCACCACGAAAAAAGTTGCATACCGTGCTCATGTGCTTTCCGAGGCACGCGACATCAGACGAAATCCTGCAAGCGAATGTGCTAGCAGTGAGGTCATTGTATTCGAGTGCTGGGATCGCTTCGAAAATGACTATGTGCCATGGCCCACGAACTGCGGACTTGTGGAACCGGAACAATAGAGCCTACTGGGAAGGCTCTGCAGGATTGTGGTATGGTCGGACAGTTCTGCTGCTACCTTGCGAGCATATTCGTCGGACAGACAGGACCAACACTCCGACGAGGCGAACTCGGGGTGATCAAGGAAGAGCAACTTTGGTATTGTCGTTTGCTTCAAAGTCGCTTCGTGCAATATGCGAAGACGAGAAACACGCGACGCGACAACTCACCAAGAATGCCACGAGAAGTCTCAGACACCGACTGGCCGATCTGGAAGCAGCCGGGTCGGTGAGGGACCTCATTGCAGGCAACCCCAGAAAGCGCAAGTCCTCCGACAATTACCAAGTCACGCTTGCGGATAGTTTCTGCTTGGAATTCGCCGCAAATCACGTGAAAAAACCTCTTGATACGAATGAGGAAGTAGACTGGAAAAGAGTCAATCGCATCCAAATCGTTCGGATCGGAAAATGTCATGAGTGAACTTCATACGTTCCGGCCAAACTGGGCATCCGCGCCCGGCGATACAATCGCGGATGTCTTGGAAGAAAAACAATTGTCCCTTGCTGTGTTTTCCAAGCACATTGGCTGTTCAGTTGACGAAGCCAAAGACCTTCTTGCGGGTAGGATTGCAATGACGCTTGGCCTTGCGCGAAAGCTGGCGTCCGAACTCGGTTCGACCGTCGAGTTCTGGATGTCTAGGGACTTCCACTATCGTGAGTCGGTGGCCCGATTAAACGATGCCGAGACTAAAGAGTGGCTTGCACAAATCCCTGTCGGCGACATGGTTCGTTTCGGATGGATTCGGCCCGTTGAGGCGTCGCGGGAAGCCGCAGCCTGCCTGCGTTTTTTCGCCGTTACTGATATTCAGGAATGGCACGCAAAGTATGCGTCACTCCAGCAAAACGTGGCCTTTAGATCATCGCCTTCTTTTGAGTCGCGGGAAGGCGCCGTCGCCGCATGGCTGAGGCAGGGCGAGATCGAAGCGCGGTCGATACCGTGCAAGCCTTGGAACGCTGATACCTTCGCTACCCAACTTGCCGAAGTTCGTGGGCTCACACGGCAAAAGAATCCCTCTGATTTCGTCCAAAGCCTTCGTGATCTGTGTGCGCCAGCTGGCGTCGCTGTCGTAATCGTCCGTGCGCCGAGCGGGTGCCGTGCTAGCGGCGCTACGCGTTTCATATCAGACCGGCAAGCACTACTGCAGCTCAGTTTTCGCTACCTCTCGGACGACCAGTTTTGGTTCAGCTTTTTTCACGAAGCGGGTCATCTCCTGCTGCATGGCCGGAGTGGATTTTTTCTGGAAGGGATTGGTACGCCCGCGACACCCCAGGAGGACGAGGCGAGCGCTTTTGCGGAGCGGATACTGGTTCCGCCGGAGTTGCGTGAAAGGATGCTCGCTCTGGGATCAAATTCGCGGGAGGTCATCCGATTTGCGCGCCGACTTGGCATCTCGCCCGGCATCGTGGTGGGCCAGCTTCAGCATTACGGCCGCGTCAAGCGCAGTCACTTGAATGGATTGAAGAGACGGTTCACGTGGGTCTGAGTAATGTTAACCGCGAAATGGTTTGAATTTTGTTGGGCTTTTTTGCCAGTTGCAAAGTGAATCCTCCATCACCTGCATTCCCAACCCAAGATAGTTACCGAGCTCTCGTGTGAGGTCATCAAGTCTGGTCGGAGGACCTGCCACTTTGAAGAGAAGAGCCGCGCCCTTGAGTGGACCCGTCGCCCCGACCATGTACGGTGATCCTGGTGCAATCTTCGCGAGCCCGAGTTTGCCAACCATGGTCAGGTAATCAAACCTGGCAGTTCTACCGAATCGTTTGAGCGCATCCATCGAACCATACAAGCAAGCGAACGCCTTGGAAGGATCGTTCCCCGCCTGCTTCAGGGTATCCGCGATAAGGACTGCATGGGTTCGCGGCGGAGCCACCCATTTCACGTAGGACTCAACGACCGCTCCTGTTCCGTTGTCGGATTGCGCATCGAGGCTTTCGTACTTGCGGTGATTGCCGAAACCTCCGGGCGCATTCGTGCGTCTTAGCTTCTCGGTATGCACGTGAAGCCAGTCTCGAAAACTATCAACGTCTGCGCTGGTGCTGGCCCAGTCCCACAGACCGCCCTCTCCAAATCTCCCGTAGATTTCACGGATGTAGCGCCATCCGCCGCGCGCGTGCTTGCCAAAATGTACGAACATGAAGACGAGCCAAAATGCCTCGTCGGTGTCGCCGTTGTGCTGGTGCAAGATGGCGGCCTTCAGCGGATCGAAACAATCGTTGCGGGGATCGGCGCATGCGGCGCTGATCTTGCGGTCTTTAAGCACACCGATATATCGCACACGACGGACGCTCTCTATCATTTGCTCTATGAGAGCCTGCCGTCGGTTGGGACTTTTGATGCCTGGTAGAGCGTGCACTCGGCCATCGAAAGCTGTCAGCGCATCCTGAAGTGCGGCGGCGTCCTTCTGATCGCCAGGTCTCACCGAAGAACTCCGTCTGTTTGTCCGGCAACCCAGTCTCGGATCGCGTTGATGGCCTGTGTGGTCACCCCGAAACTGCTCTGGATATTGTGGTTGTAACCAAGCACAAGAAGTTCTCGATTGAGTTGGACGTCCGCCAGTTGGCTGATCTTCCCGACATAGGAGAAACCTGCTACATCCCGGCCCGACTCACGTGGCAGAGACCAGTCTGACATCTCTTTCTTGTCAAGCACCGCAGCCGACACGTACTGAAATTGCTCGACAACGGTTTTTCCATTCAGAATGACGACGCGGACAGGCGAATCCCGGAGCAACAGGCCGAGAGCGTCCGCGGTGGCATTCAGCAGGGCCGTTCTCTCTTTCTGATCGAGCAACATCCATTTGACGGAAGTGGCATAGGGAATCAGGTCCAGATGGCAGGCGGGGTAGAGCTCAGCATAAAAAGATGCCGACGTGCCACTCACGATCTGATCGAGCTTCTTAAACCACCTGTCATACGGATTGTTGCGGAAATATCCCGAGCAGGATAGCAATATGAGCTGCAAATGCCGGGTATCCGCTTCTGACCAGGCGTCGAGCCCGAGAGAAGCCAAAGTATGGAATCGCCTATCGGTGTGGCAGAGTTCATGGCCAAGATCGTCGACGAATTCCCTGTTACTTGGATTTAGGCCGATCGTGGCTACAAGCGATGCGGAAAGATCGCCAAAAGATGGAACAGGCGCACTCCACTTGATCACGCTGGTGGCGGCGAGCGAGGGGCTGTCCATCCGGTTCAGCAGAGTTGTGAGTGCCAAGTGCATTTTTTCCTGATCTAGTGTACGGATGCCATCTTACAAAACATTCACGCAGTTGTGGTGTTCTCCAGAATTCGCCGGATGTATGTGTCATAGATCGGAGAGGCCATCTCCGCTCTTATGCGCTGAATCAACGTACCCTTCTTGCGCCGTCGCCGGTAGTTGAATATTTTGAGCAAACGGATCAGATCAGCCCAGTAGGGGCTGCTTGCATCTTCCGCGCTTCTCTTTGAGTCGTTATAAGTTCTTCTGCGGACGGAGGCTTCCGCCTTCAAGAGCAAAGTGATCGCCGGACGCGGATCTCCGTCGGGCATAGGCGGCATCGCGGACTTTGTAGATTGCCAGCCCTCTCGAATGAACGAGTCCGCTTTGAACTTGTCAGCATCGTAAAGATGCAGACTTCCCACGCAATGCTTGTAGATGCCGAGATCGACTGACATGATCCGCGCAACGATCTCCTGCAGCATCGTGAAGCAGAATATGTCATGCGGCAAGCCCTTGATGACATCGTTCGAGCGCATGTAGACAACGAGGTCTAACTTGCCGCCGCGTATCAGGAATTGCAGAGTACAGGTGCACGGAACATCCTTGTGCGGCTTTGCAAGATCGGTCGAATCGAACAATTGAAGAACTGCTTGACGACTGCTCGGTCGCTGCCTTAGAAGTTCGATCAGATTTTCGAACTGCTGCACGCCCTTCCAGTTTGTGAACAAGCGCGGGCCGTATCCTCCATATACCAAGCCGCCCTCACTGAAATTCCGGTACGCCTTGATGTAGTGCGCGACAAAAGCGGTGCGGTTGGTACCTTTCAGATACCAGCAGAGTTCTCCGATGCAGCTGAATATCCTGCCGCGCGATTCGGTGCGGCTGAGTCGGGCGCGAGCGTTTGTAAGTTCAAGGACGACGCCTCTAACTTCTCTTGTACGTCCTTTTGATGCCTTGACCGGCTCCCCATATTTGTCGATGCATTGCAGCGCAGAACGAAGTAAGTCATCGAGTGTCTTGGCTCTGAAATACGGGTTTCTCATACTTATTTGCTTCAACGGGTGAGAATACACCGTATATGAGAGACCCCCAAGGTAGTTTTCCGCCGGCATCCTGCGAGCCAATACCCCCATCGATTCGGTCAACTGCCATCGAGAGCTCAGCATGTAAGAGCTCACTCCGCAAGGGACATTCTCCTGGCGCGCTGGTCATCACCTATTCAGGCGAGACCCATGCCTAGACTATGTTCGGGTTCTTGTTTGACGGGACCCTCAATGGGTGCGGAAGCAGGTTCGACCTTCGGAATCGCCGGCTGTTGCTCCGGCATTTCTATTGCCGTACGTTGAGAATTCTCACGACTGAGGTTGCGCGCGAGTTGGTCTCTATCATTCGTGTAGATCCGTGCGTCGTATTGACCGCGAGAAACAGACACATACGCGAAGCGGCTGTTAACCAGCAGTTCGCTTTTGCCGATGTCCACGTGAATCAACACTCGGTCCGCGGTCTGTCCCTGGCTGCTGTGGCTGGTCACTGCGTATCCGTGGTCAAGATGCGGATGCTCGCGGATGTTGAATCGGACCTCACGGCCTGAGTCCATCCCGATTCTAAGATCGCCATGAGAGTTGACTTGCACGACAGTGCCGAGATCACGATTAGCAACGTGCAGTTCGCGTGATGGCGCGGTGAACTGAACGCGGTCGCCCTTCGAGAATCCGCGTTGGACTTCTCGGTGTACAGACACACCCGATAGCCGTCGCGGATCGTACGTGTGGGAGCTCTTGTTCTCACGTTCAATCGTTAGGCGATTTTCTTTCGGATCGACCGCGGTGACCCGCGCATAATTACCTGGCGCGATGCCCTCAGTTTTGCTCCCACGTGAGTAGCGAAGCACGTCCCCAGCTTCGTATTGTCCGGCCCATCGGCGGTCTGCGCCTGTTAGCTCCTGGCGCGATTCCAGAACCCGGAGCTTGTGTTCATCTTTGCTCACGTCGCCACGATTTTGCATTTCGCGATGTATGAGCAAATTCAATTCGCGTCTCGATTCATTGTCGGGCGAGATAACCAGCGTTCCCTCTGGATTGCGTGAATACTCACGGGCCATCGCACTGAACCGTTCCTGGGCATTAACTATCTCCTGCACGCGGCCCTGCTGGTCGAGACTCGCGACTCCTCCGAAAACGTCTCCGCGGGCGAGCTGCTCTACAGCTTCCTTAAGAGTTGGGTCCTTCTGGCGCACAATCTCACCCAGTCTGGCCGTCTGCATGCCCGCTTCTTGTAGCTGCTTATATGGTCTGCCCGCTTCCACTGCCTCATGTTGGCGTGTATCGCCAACCAAAAGCACTCGGTCCGGCGTCTGGAGGCGATGGAAGAATTCGTTCATTTGCTTGGTGCTTGTAAGACTCGATTCATCGATAACGAAAATCCGTTTCTGCCCGTCATCGGGCAGTTCGTTCCGGACGAGGTGGCGTTGCAACGTGTGCGACTCAATTCCCGACTCCGCCAATTTGTGCGCGGCGCGCGAAGTCGGAGCGAGTCCGATCACCTGGTAGCTTTCTCGTTCCGCAGCTTCGCGGATTGCACTCAACGAAGTAGTCTTGCCAGCACCCGCGACCCCTTCAAGGCCCACGATCTTGTCCTGAGTGGCCAGGGTCTGCTCTACGGCTGCTCGTTGGCTGGCGCTCAAGTGAGTGTGATTCTGCTGGACGGCCTGCCATGTTTCTGGATTTACAAGAACACAGTGTTGGCCTCGGCCTTTTCGCATCTCACTCACATTGTCGCGCTCGTACTGGATCATCTTTTCAGTAGTGAACGCGCGAGCCGGCGACCTGCTCTCCACCTCAATCAAGCGACCTGACTCTATGCGCTTTTCGAATCTCTCGCGGATCTCTTCGAAGCTCCCTTCACCCATCGAACGTTTCAGCGCGTCGCGCATTAGCTCGCGCTCATCGGTCACGGCGTGCCTTTCGATGTTCTTATCCTGGGCATATGTCAGCGCGACTTCGAGATGCTGGCGACTTGGGACATCTCTACCGACTTCCTGGGATAGGGCCGCGCGGATCACGTGTTCTGGCTGATTGCCGAATTGTTCGGCCATTTCCTTATGCATCCTCTGCATTTCCGAATGCGTAATGGACGGCAGTTTACCGCCACGCGTCTGGTGGGCTGCGATCTGCGCCGCACCAGCACCTTTCACGCCCTGCTGTTCGAGGTAGGCCTGAATTTGTTGACTTCTCGGACTGGAAGCATCGAGATATTCGCGTGTGTAGCCGGCGATCTCCGGCTGGCCACTCTTGCCCCTTTCGATTTCGTAGCCTTGGCCTTTTAGACGAAGTGCCAACTCCGACCGGTAAATTGCAGTCGCGTACTGTTGAGATCGGTAGAGCTCGTGCGGCTGTAAAGCTCGAACTTCGCCGTTCTTCGTTTCAGTCAGATTGAAAAACACAACGTGAGTGTGCAATTGCGGTGCCGCGTATCCATTCACTGGACGCGCGCTGTCATGCTCGAAGCTCGTTGCGATCCATTTGCCAGTCGTTTCCGGGAGACGATTGCCGCCCATGCGTGCTTGAACGAATCGCTCCATCTCGTTCAATGCGACTTTGACGCTGTCCCTATGGGCCTGCCGGACGGATTCGTCTCCACCCACGAGAGCAGTCAAAGAAACACTCTTGGGAGCCGAGAACGTCGCGTCCCACCCGGCGCGGTGCTCCATTGTGCTGACCGCCTGGCCTCGCGCAGTGACATATTCACGCGCGGTCTGGTGCCGCACTAGTTGTTCACCCGTTAGGGGATGTTGCCCGTTGGCGAGGCGCTGGAAGTGCTCTTCCTGCACTTCTCCGCGGAGCCCCCACTCCTGGGCCAACCTGCCGTGCCATTCGCCACGTATTCGGTCGCCCTCAGAGTAGTAATTCTCCTGGGCGTTGGCGAATTCTTCCTTGTGATATGTCTGGGCTTGGCCGGCGCTGAGCGGTTTGGAGATCGTGAGCATAGTTCATTCACTCGAAGTATGGTTCCTGGCCGGCAGCGATCCCCTTCGGGCTTTCTTCTAGCCCCCGCGGGCTAGTCTCTTGTCTTGCCGGAGCTACCGTTGGCTCAGGTAACCTCTTCTCCATTTCGATCACTCGAGGAGAGCTTGCTCTGGGTATGAATCCCTGTTGAGACTTCAGTGGCGGCGTGTAGGGAAAACCAAACGGCACGACCATATTGCCGACTTTGAGAAATGCATGAAGACGTTCGAGGCCACTGATTTCGGAAGGCAGCACGAGTGGCTCCGTTCGTCTTTCAAGGTGATAGCTCTTGGAGTTTGTGAGCTTCAGCGGCTGGGTGTTCACTGTCTCCTTCAGTCGTTCCATCTCGACTTCACCAATCGTGTCCGAAATCCACTTTGCAGCGCGAGGCTCGCTGGTGTGCAGGAAAATCTTGGTCGCCGGCTGGGACAGCATTGACTCGGCCTCATGCCCGTAGCGCACCTCGAGCTGGCTGCGGCCTTGGAAGCCGATCACAACGGGATTCCCCGATTTGCGGTTCTCGGTCAATGCGGTGTGCAATTGTGGCAATCGCTGGAGGCTCGCAAGCTCATCCAGCACGAACCAAGCGTGACGCACAGCAGGATCACCTTGGTTCATCAAGCGAAGCACTAGGGTGTCGAGCCAAAGGCTAGTGAGAGGCAATAAACGCTCGCGAAATCTCGGAGTGGAAGTTAAGAACAGCCAGCCGGTCTTTTTTCGCGCCCATTCCTCAGTCGTCCAGCGTTCCTTCGCGTCGCTCTCCCGCGGCAGGAGCTTCAGACTGCCGGCAACCATGTTGAGCGCACCGAGAACACCTCCACGCTGTGGACCGGCTCCGCGATAAACAAATGCTTCCAACTCGGTGCCCCGTACCTGCCGGTCCAGCTCTTCTTCGTGGCTCATCCACCGGACCAACTCCTCAGGAGCCGGCTTCAATGTAAGCAAGTGGGCGAAGATCTTTCTGGGCCCTTCGACGAAGAACGTATTCTCGTGTGGCTTTTCCGGGAAGAGTGACGTGGCTAGGGTTAGGGCTTCAGCTTCGTGAATCACTTCGTCCGAAGGCGACCAGTAAGGGCACCTTGCATCGAGAGGATTGAGGATGAGGTCGCCCCGGTCCGCGTTGAAGAACTGAGGTGTGTACTCGAGCGCCGGATCGTACACGATTGCCGTTTCTCCACGCTCGGCAACCTGGGCGAGAATGCGTCTCTGCAGGACACTCTTCCCAGCCCCCGTATCGCCCATGATCATGATGTGGCTGCTCTCCAGAGAGCGAGGAATGCGTAGCGCCTTCTTCTTCTCGGTAGTCAGGAAGCTGAGGCCGTCCGCGTCAGTCCGTCGGTTGAAATCCTTGACCGTTACCATCTCCGGCCCCTTCAACCTTGTTTCTTCATCTTTGTCGCGGCGCCTATGGACCCGGTCGCGGATGATGACGAACAGGAGACCTACAACGAAGAACCCGAGAGAACCGACCCAAGATGGGCGAATCAAATCGTAGGTCGATTGGCCGGCGAAAACCTTTTCACGGAGAATTTGCTCTATCTGCGCACTGCTGTAGTGAACTGTTTCGAGATTCAGCTGAACCGTACCTTGCTGCCGTGCCTGTTGGGACAGGTCAAACGGGATCAGGTGCCCTCGGGTGTCGGGAACCACGTCGCCGTTACCGGCAACACTTCGGTGCCCGGTCCGGTCAGTTTTGGTTAGCAACCAGTAGTTCCCGCGCTGGGTCGGAAAATTATGCGCCAAGGAATACTCATTGAAGTACCAGTCCTGCAGGGGAGTCCAGATTTGATACTCCTGGTAGGTGAAAATCGAAATTCCCAACACACCAGCCATCAGTGCTACCCCGACGCTCATTAGCAGCCAATGGGTTCCCGCGCGATACGTTTTAGTCACGGCTCACCCCACTCCAAACCGAACCCGCTTCCCCTAGCTTTGTTTCGAATGTGCTGTCTGCTCCAGCCGCTCGCGAGCCTTCTTGAACTTGTCCGAGTCTGCCCTTTCGATTAGCCGTTGCATCTCCTCGGATGTCAGACGCTCCCCATTCGCCTGCTTGAACAGAACGTTCAGCAGGATGGCCCGTAGAGCTACCACCTCGGCCATGAGCGCCTCGGCCCCATTCCCTCCGGCCCCATTGGCTGGCTGCCCGTTCGCGCTTCCCAGCATGACCTCCCGGCACCACTCCCCCAGTGTCTTGGAAGCCTTCTGGGCGGCCTGCTCCAACCGGACGAATTCCTCTTCGCTGACCTTTGTCCCAATGGATTTGGTGCGCAGATTCGGCTTGACCATGAGCTCGCCTTCCTAAACGTCACCACGACGCAATCTCTGTCTTTTCAAATAGTTCGCGTACGGTAACCAAAAGTTAGCCTGCAGCTCCCATTCTGGGGTGACGTGTCATTCTTCAGCCGCTGCGAAGCAGCGTTTTCGAACTTTACCGGAACCCGACCTGTAGGGAACCCCAGTAGCCTGACTCAAGCGCCGTCGGAACACTGAACTCGGCTATCCATAAACCGGCGAAACTCATCCAGAAGCCCTGGCGGAGGTGCCACCTTATAGTCCTCGCTACCTGGGCTCATCAGCATTCCATCGACGAACACGTTATGGGCGTCACCCTCATCCGGCTCCATGAGCGCAAACAAGATCATCGCCTGGTCCCGTTCACAAACGTATGCCCGGCGATCTCGCCGATCCAGCAGCAGGCAGTGGCAGGTTGGCGGATCAACTCCGCCTCTCATGATCTGTTCAAGCGAGGGCCGTTGGCTTCCGCGGGGGAACTTCCCATGCAGGGTGGGATATCGGCTCTCGGGCAGGTGCTGGGCTACCGCTGGGTGGTGAAGAAACCAAGACCACAGGTTCCCGTCGGAAGGCAAATCATCACCCCCATCGCTGTACCCAAACTGAGGGGAACCGGCCGTGTACCCGAATTGTACGTAGCGTAGATTTCCCTTGTAACCGAAAGCGGCCTCAAACGAGTGGGGTACCGAAAACGGGAGTGGGATAGCGCCGACAAACTTTGGCGAGACGTCGTTCTGAGGAACCTGCCAGCCAAGCTTTTGGACGGTACGCCTCGCCTCCTTTACAAAAAGTCGATGGACGTTCGACGCCGCCAGCCGGGTCCGATGTATTCCTCCCATAGATCTCATTGCTCCATCCTCTGCCGGCAGGGGCGTTGAGTTGCCGACTGCACATCGGCAAAGACCTCTCTCAGCTCTTCGGGTTTTCCAGCCCGTATATATGCGTCGTAGGCGTCATTCATGATGGACACGGCTTCATCCTGCCTGCCTGCTGATTTCAGCGCGAAGCCGTATAAGAGCCAAAGTTTCGGATCGGATCTGTCGGATTCGAGAGCCTGGGCGCAGCAGTCTACTGCTTTCTGGTACATGGCAAGCAGGTGGTAGACGAACGACATTCCCGTCCATGCTCTGATGTTCTTGCCGTCGTTGTCCGGGTCGAGTTGTAGCGCACGATCGAAAGCCTGCAGTGCAGATTGCAGACGCGATCTATTTGTTTCCTCTCGGTCGTTGGTTCGGTAAAGCGCTGCGCGCCGAAGCGCGAAACCGAGGTTGAGCCACGCTCCGGCACTCAGAGGACTGGTCCGATGTTGCAGGAGGGTGAGCGCTAGAACCTCAGGAGAAGACGCGGGGAGGTCCGTAGGGATAACAGCTCCGTCCTCGTACATTCCTCCCAAGAATCGCCCGGCGAACTCGGCAACGGCTTTGCTGGCTGGAATCCTGGATTGTCCATCTGCATACCAGTGAAGGACTTCCTGGACCTCGCCGGGCATATTCTCGAGAAATTGGTTTTGGGCTTCTGTCTCGGTCGTCACGTACCCTCGCAAATCAAGCTGGTGTTCGCTGCTTCTCGATCTGGACGAATTTAGTCTTCGGAGCCTGTCCTGCGCCCAGATCGACCTCTTTCCCTTTGGTATAGATTCGCTGCCGGCCATGCGTCCGATTCCATTCGGCCAAGCTGGCGGTCTGGTGCAAGTGCTCCACGATCTTTCGCCAACGACCTCCGTTGTATGCACAGAACGTGATTTCGCCTTCTTGGGTTGCCACGGGAGTCTTTGAATCGGACATCGTTGCAAAGTCGTAGTTAGCGAGATCCTGGAAGCTCATCGGGGTAACCATCACTAGCTTCCAAGAACCTGCGTACGAGTAGGCCCGCTCCGACCAACCTGGGCCACTGCCGGCGACCCGATAAAAACAATCCTCAAGCAATCTGCGAAGCTGCCTCACTCCAAAATCGGCGGGAGCCTTGGTACGGTCAAGATTCCGTGCGGCTGACATCGCAACCATTGCTTTGGTGATGGCGGGTCCGCGGCCGAGATCTGTTATGGCCGCAACATCACGAAGGAACTGCCGCACATCGAAGAACTTTGCTACTGGGACAATTTCTCTCGTGGTTGAGTTAATGAGGATCGGCGAGAACATTCCTTGATTGGGATGGATATCGCAAAACAAACTTCCTAAGGCCGCCTCGGGATGAAGCACATCGCATAAATTTGCGAAGGCCGCGTACGCCGATACCGGGAACCAATCGCGCATGGGTTCCCATCCGAATGAAGTTTGCTCCTGCAAATCGTACGCAATTTGTGAGACGGGGTAGCGTTTCGCGTAACGCTCGTCAGCCGAAATATCTTCGTCACGTCCGGAGAACATTACCGGTTGAAAGATAACGCCGTGAATCTTCTCGATGTGATCTGCAACGAACTGAATGATGTCGCCCACACCGTCATTGTTCCACCCGTTCACCACGGTCACCTGCAGCGTGGTCTTCATTCCGGCCGCTGCGATATTGTCGAGAGCATGGCGCTTCACTTCCATGCCGTTGCCTATGCCTCGATGAGCATTTTTTTCTTCAGTGACGCCGTCGAACTGGAGATAGACACCGTGGAGCCCAGCAGCCTTCGCTCGAAATGCGAAATCTTGTTCTTCGGCAAAACGAATTCCGTTGGTTGCTACATGGAGTCGATGGAAACCTACGCTCTTCGCGTGCCTTACCGCATCTAGGAAGATCGGTGAGAGCGTTGCTTCTCCACCCGAGAACAGAACGTTAATCTCTCGTTGAGGTTTGAAGGACTTGGCTCTTTCAAAGAGCGTCACCACATCCTGCATGCTCAACTCATGGACGTAGCTGGCGGCATTCGCGTCCATGTAGCAGGGCGAACAGAACATGTTGCAGCGATTCGTAAGGTCCACAATCAAATACGAACCGCGCCCGGTCCGGATACTGTTTGCGCCATGGTTGTGAACCATTTCGTCGCCGACACAATTGAAGTCTCTACCAAACGCGAGGCTCTCCATTCGTTTGAAGAACTCTGGATGATTCGAAAGCAGGTCTTCAAACGGGCCGTGCTTCTCGCAAGCTTTGCGCATGAGAATGCGCCCTGCTTCCTCGACAATCTCCGCGTCGATAATTCCCGGCCTGTCACCGAAGTCTGCGATGCTGCTCTCACCCCTAATCACAGTGTCGACAGCTTCTCGATTGCACTCGGGGCACAGTGACAGGGTTCGCCTTGGAACGCCGGTCGCCATTGGCACTCTCTCCCAGCTTCTAGGATGCTGGCTCGGGGCCCAGGACGGTTGAGTTGGTTTGCCGTGCGAAAACATTGAATTGACGTTTCTGGCAACGGACCATACGGCATTCGATAGTGATTTGGTAAAGCTAACTGGCTCGGCAGGCATAGGACGGAACCTCCTGTGGGGATTCGCTCAAAGGCGGGAATACAGAACAATTCGACAGCATGGGGGGAACCCTGCAGAGAAGTGGTTGCCCTATTCTACATTGGAGTCAACCCGCTCTAGAGGAATTTGTTGCTTTGACACCTATATGGCTTTATCCGGGAGCATTACGCCGCTACCTCGGGACTTTTGCCTTTTTGAGGCTTTACATCCGTCAGAAGCGTGCGAAGTTCGCCCAGAATGTCGGGATGATGCTTATCGAGGTGCTTCTCAACCCGAGAGTTCGAGAGCAAACGCTCAACATAGCCACACGCGATGGATAGCGTGAGCATGTCTGTTCCGTAAGATTCCTCCACTGCTTTAAGTTCGCGGATCAATAGGTCGGTTTCCTGCTCAAGCATCGCCTGAGCCGCTCGTGAGGTCGCTTCAATCGTTGGCTTGCGCTTTGAGGGCACCTCCACGAGCAATTCAGGGCGAGTCACTTCGAGTAGCGCTTTCGCGAAGCGCACCGTGTGGGTACCGGTGGCATGCATGTGTTCAGCGGCTTCGATCTGCCGAATCGGCTTCATCTTCTTAAGATAAGCAAAGACGGCGGGAGACACGTCGCGATTTCGCAAAATTTCAACTGCCTCCTTGCAAATTCCGTCGAGCATATTTCGACGCTGTCTGATGGCCGAAACGCTAACATTCAGCACCTGAGCTAATCGCTCCTCGGTTACACCGTGGGAAAGCGCCTTCAGCATCATGAAGTACTCGGCAACAGGCGGTGCGTGGTTCACTTTCTTGTTATATGTGTATGCCTCGTCGTCCATAGCGAAGATTGTGCGTACCTCTGTCACACCGCGTTGTTTGAGAATGTCTAAACGAGCGTGGCCGTCGAGCAACAGGTAATCTCTCGGCCCGCGCGGATACACAACGAGAGGCTCAATTAGACCGACATGTTCCAGGGAAGCGCTGATTCGCTTGTAGGTTGTGCTCTTTCGAAATTCAAGAGACAACTCCTTCTGTGGAACGATGTTTTCAATCGGAAGGACGACAACTTGCTGGTTGAATGCAGGTTTCACCTTTGAGTTTGCCACGTCTGAGCTCCTTTCTATGTGAGGCGAGCTGCGAGCTGTTCAGGCATATCGACTAGATTCTCGGCTCGCAAAAGCGTAGTGAAGTGTTCGTCCTGCATAAGGCGACGTATAGCGCTGGTGAGTAGCAACAGCCGTTCCTTGGTGAGGTTTGCTTTCTGAACAAGGTGGCGCTGTTCTCGCATGCGGTCCTTGTATTCGCGTACAAGCGCGTCGCCCGTGAGTTTACGACGAGTCTGGGCCAGCTTGCCCGCCCTTTGCAGCTTTGCAATTCGCTGAGAAATTACGCGCCTGGCGCTCTTCAGCCTATCTCCTCTGAGGTCGCCTTTCTCATAAGCCTCAGCCAAGGCCTGTTGCACTTCGTGGTCATTGCCGGTCGCAATCTGGACTGCAACGCTGATCGGCAAACGTCCAGCTTCAACCGCTTGCGCGAGCCCTTCCTCCCCTTTTTCCAACAGATGGATGATGCCGTTAATGTATGTACGATCAAGGCCAAGTTTTTGAGCAATTTCCTCGACCTTATACTTCCGCTCCCGAAGGCTCCGAACCTCCCTGAGTAGATCGCGATTTGATGGTCCTCTTCTGGCAAAATTCTCGACGAGGCTCATCACCATCTGTTCCTCCCGAGGAGCATCGGTCACTACTGCCGGGATTGTGGTCTCACCGAGAGCACGGCAGGCCTCCATTCGTCCTTGCCCGCAGACCAGATCGAACCTCGTGCCATCAGGCTCAAGCTCGCGCCGAGACACTGTGATTGGCCGCTTGAGGCCGACCGCAGCGATGCTGGCGACGATCTCTAGAAATCTTCCTTTGCTCCGAGTTCGTGGGTTCGTTACTCGAATTTCTGAAATAAGAATGTTTTCAATGTCAGTCTTGTTCACGGGATATCCTCAATTGAGGTGCGGCGTGCCATGCTCAAAAAGAAATCCAGATTGTCAAAGCGATAGGAATCCAACCTGATGCCGTTTTCTCCCGTGAGTCTGAGCTGGCTGGCCAACGTCTCGATTTTCGGGAAGATGTAGTAGTCAAGAATATGCTCGTTAGTTGGCGTGAGGCGGGCGGCTATCGTGATGTCGGGATCGAGAGTGTTCTCAAGCCTGATGAGCCAGCGATGTCTCCCGATTAGGGTTTCGCGGCAGCGGGAGATTACGAGAGAAGCAGTGAATTCTTGATTGACCTCTACCAGGCCATTCTTTCCCTCGCAAAGTTCGGCACCTTGGTTCTTCAACTCCTCCATAATTCGGGCGCACTGATCCTTGTGATATTCGCGCATTGTGCGGTTGATCTCTATGTATCGGAGGTCTCGCAGCGGTGTGTAGCCGATTAGGGCATATGCTCGGGCCAAGCCGCCGAACCGTCGTTGATAGACCGCACTAGATGGCATGTTCTCCGCTTCATCAATGACGATGCCTGACACCTCGCCCATTCGGGCGAGAAGACTCCGCAGGCGTTCAAGCAATTGCTCATCCGTCAAATACCTGTGCCGGCTCTCGATGATCGCAAGCGCTTGCTTGAACTGTTCAATCGGAACGATGGGAGTAAAGGCGTCATCGCGCCTGATCCACATTTCGGGTGGGTTGGCGACTCGTTTCCGCTTGAGCTTGAACGATCTGCGGTTATAAACGTTTGCGCCACCGTATTTGGGATTCGTAAGGATCTGGTGTACTGTCCCCCGCGTCCACGGACGCCCTAGATCAGTTACCAGACCGCGTCCATTAAGCCACGCAGCGATTTCACTCTCCGTTGAAGTCCCTTGCGTGAAGCGATCATAGATTTGCCGCACTACATGCACTTCAGGTTCCGGCCCTGGAACTAGGATGACACGGTCAGTTTGAATGCTCTTATGAACGCCTCGGGCTAAGATTTCTTTCGGGTTTCTGTCCTGATCGACTAATTGCCTGCGCAGCCCGTATCCAGCGGGTCCGCCCTGACGGAACCCACGTTCTATTAACCTGCACTGTCCGGCAAAGACTTTCACAGAGAGTTCGCGGCTGTATTCCCCAGCCATCGTCCGTTTTATGGTCTTAAGCAAAGTCGACGACAGGCTCCCGTCATTCTCGAACTGCTCAGCGCAATAGTGGACGCGAACGTTGGCTCGCTTGCAGATGTATTCGTAATAGGCACTTTCATCCACATCCTGGAATCGCCCCCAGCGACTCACGTCGTATACGAGGACTTCGGTGTAATCCGCGCGTCCGGTCTCAACATCCCGAATCAGGTCGCGCAGCCCGTTCCTACCCTCAATATTCAGACCGCTCCTCGCTTCATCCGAGTACGTACGCACAATTTGCATTTTGCGCCCGTCCGCATAACGGCCGACCGCATCCATCTGGTTTTCTGTCGAATATTGCTGGTGTTCCGTAGACATCCTGACGTACTGGGCTGCTCGGACAGGTCCCGCAATCTTCTCAGAAGCGATCTCTCTGATGGGCCTCATTTCGTTCCTACTTCCGAAAATTCTCTTTGAGATCTGATTACCTGTTGTTGCGCTGGTGCTGTTCCATACAGATATTTGCAACTTAGAGTTCCCGCTTCGGTGCGTAGAGGCGAATGGTGGATTTCTGCTTGGTTGAATGCGAATGGTTTTCGGTCGAGACACGGAAGTATTGTGCCAGGCGAAAGGGTTCCGTTCTCTTCTTAGGAATGCGTTCTCGTACGGTCCCCATCTCGCGCTACCGATTCTTGCTAGGAGCTGTTTACATCATGTGTTTTGAGCGCGTGAACAAATGGGTCTTGCTCTAAATGGCCGTTCAATTGGGATTCGTTCTCGCACTCGTTTGCTCGCTGAAGGGAAAGTCTTGCGGATGCTTCTCGAACCACTGAGGAGAACCTGCAATGCAATCAGCATCATAAAGAAAACTTCTGTTCGCTTTTGTTAAATTCTTGTGACACACGAAAGCCGCTGCTTGCACGGTTTTGCCTTAAAGATCTCTCCAAAGGGGGAAGATTTTTCCACAGGAACTTGATGCTGCTCTCGTAGCGGCGAGAGTGTGCCGTTTGTGAGGGATGGCTGGAGCCGAAAGGTTGGTTTTTCTGATAGCCGCTGTCGCAAGACGAGCGGCTGAAAAACGAATCAAGCCGCGCAGGTCTCGAAGACCTGCGCGGCGGCGGATTTCTGATTGAGGTAGTCGGCCGCCCGTTGCGCGTGAGCGGCTGCAGCAAAAATAGCGTGAGTGTCTTTCTTGAGGACTTCCAGCCACGTCGCAATATAGGCAGCGTTTTCTTCGCGCGGCTCCTCGTGAAGTTCCAGATCGGCGCACAGGAAAGCAGAGCCCAGCTCGGCAACGAGTTCTTCGCGGCTGTAACCTTCATCGCCCCAGCTCCTGCGGCCGAAGTCACGGTTAAGGCGCTGTGCGTGTTTTGTCCAGTGGGTCAATTCGTGAGCGAGAGTGGCGTAGTAGCTCTCGGCGTCCCGGAACGCTTCGAACGGAGGCATCTGTACGTAATCTAGTTCCTGCGCGTAGTAGGCACGATTTCCGCCGTGTTTGATTGTGGCGCCCAGACTGCCGAAAAACTTCTCCGCATGGTCTATGCGCGCCACAGGATCGTGCGTCGAAACTGCCTTCGCGTAGTAGATTTCGGGCAAGCCTTCGATCTGCTCGACGTTGAAAACCGTGTAGCCCTTCATGTAGGGGATTTCATGCTCGACATCCTCGCCGGTCTTGTCGTCATGCTCGGTCCGCGTGATGGCGTTGGCATAGACCACGAGCGAGCCTTTCTCGCCTTTGCGGACGTGGGCATTGAGTTCGCCGGCCTGGCGGTAGGTCATCCAAATCGGCGCTGCGAAATTCTGGCCAAGAGCAGACATCCACAGGGACAGGATGTTGATTCCGGAATAGGGCTGGCCGTTAAAGCGTAGAGGACGAGTAATTCGGCCGGCGGCGTGCTCAGCATTCCACGGACGAGTCCACGGGCGGACGCCTCTTTCCAAATACTCCACAATCTGTGCGGTGACGCGGCTGTATACGTCTTTTCTTTCGGTGGTGGTTTGCATTGTCTTCTTCTCCTTCAAAACAAATTTTTTCTTCGCGAAAACCCGCGACGGTTTTGAAGGCGTTCAGCGGCGCGGACCTGTCAAGGGCGCGGGCAAGTTCCGCGTTCATCGAAGACCCTTGACAGGGAGCACCGCTGGAATAACGCCGGTTGTGTAAGGCGCGGGTTGAGTGGAGAAAGAATTAAGGAGAGAAAGACTTTCGGCCAAGAACACCGAATTGATAGATGCGGAGCGCGGAAAGACGGACTTGTTGCGCGGGTGATTGACTGATCTTCGACCGGAGGTTCCAGACAAGGCAGTCCCCTCTTGGAGTACCTCCCTAGCACAGTCCAACGTCGTTAGCGTATCCTAGATAACTTCCCCTAAGTCAGTGACCTATGGCGCAGTCTACCCCACAACTCTCGCCAGAGAAGTTCCCTGTCGGACAGCGCGTGAGCCTGCCCGGCCACTTCTTGGAGCCTGTCACGCTTGAGGGGATTCGATTCATCGGCTCCGGATACGAATGCCGGGTTCGACTTGCAGATGGTACGCCGGATGAGGCGATCCTTTCCCTGGAAGAGGGCGCGGCGCTGGTAGGCCAAGCTGTTGTGATACCAGCGACAATCCATCCCGCAGACGCCGAGAAACTGCGACTGCTGGTCGAGTCCGCACGCATCCGCCTTGCATACGCTCACGACCGCCAGTTTGCGGTAAGCCTTTCCGGTATCCGAACCTTACCGCACCAAATTGAAGCGGTTTACATGAAGATGTTGCCGCAGCCTCGACTCCGGTTCCTTCTAGCGGATGACCCTGGAGCAGGAAAGACGATCATGGCCGGCCTGCTGCTGAAAGAGATGAAGCTGCGGGAGGCTATTGAGCGCATATTGATACTGTGCCCCGCGCCTCTGACAATACAGTGGCAAGACGAATTATTGCGGTGGTTCGGTGAACCGTTCGAGGTCATCTTTTCTGCCGTTGACCAACAGCAACTCGTAAACCCTTGGCAGCGTGCCACACAGGTGATTGCGTCCCTGGATTACGCCAAGCAGGAGGATGTGAGAGAGCGAGTCTGGCAGCAGCGATGGGATTTGGTCATCATAGACGAAGCGCACAAGTGCAGTGCCTACACCAAACGCTCTTCTGGTCGTGGCGACGAGGTCGAAAAGACCCGTCGTTATCAACTTGCGGAACGCCTTGCTGCAGATGCCGACCATCTGCTGCTTCTCACTGCAACACCACACCACGGTGACGATGACCGCTTCAGCCATTTCGTCCGATTGATTGATCCCGACCTATTCCCAGAACCTACTCGGGTAGGAGAACGCGCAGGCGAGATCAGGCGCGACATCCTTAGTCTCGGAGAGAATTGCCCTTGGGCACTGCGTCGCCTTAAGGAAGACCTACGCGACATCGACGGTCAGCGGCTTTTCCCAGATCGACACGCGCACACTGTGACCTTCCGACTAAATCACGAAGAGTTTGATCTGTACAAGGCCGTCACGGCATACATAAACGAGTTTTTGCCACAGGCGAGCGGGCGGAAAAAGCAAAGTGTGGCGCTGGCTCGTACCGTTCTCCAGCGACGCCTTGCCAGTTCGACGCAAGCCATTGCTGAATCCATACGTCGTCGTTTTGAAAAACAAGAAGAACTGCTAGATGAGTTGGAGTCTTTGTCGCCCGCGCAGCGGGCGAAACGGCTTGCACAAATTCAAGGGCGGCTGGTTGATGTCGAGCAAGATGAAGACGATCTCGATGATGCCGAACGCGACCTTCTCACTGACGAGTACACAACCGCAGTCGAACTCGATCAACTGCGCGCTGAGATTGCCGCACTTCGGGATTTGCTGGCGCAGGCACGCCGAGTGCGGGACCATGCTACTGATTCCAAACTCACGGCGCTTCGCGATTGCCTGGCAAAAGCTGAGTTCAATGAATTGAAGGACGGTCGCGGAAGGCTGCTCATCTTTACAGAGCACCGGGACACCCTTACCCATTTGTTAGATCACCTTGCTCGGTGGGGATATTCGACCTGCCAGATTCACGGCGGTATGAACCCGCACGAGCGGAAGCGTGCACAGGAAGAGTTCCGCACGTCAAAACAAATCTGTGTAGCGACCGAGGCGGCGGGCGAAGGCATCAATCTTCAGTTCTGCCGCCTGATGATCAACTACGACCTGCCCTGGAATCCAACTCGCTTGGAGCAGCGCCTCGGTCGTATTCACCGCATCGGTCAGGAACGCGATGTGCACGCCTTCAACTTTGTCGCGAGCGAATCCGAAGAAGGGCAGGACATCATTGAAGGTCGAATCCTTGAGCGACTGCTGCAGAAGATGGAGCAGATGCGAAACGCGCTTGCGGATCGCGTCTTCGATGTCATCGGTGAGGTGCTTTCGCTGAACGATGTCAATTTGCCAGAAATCTTGCGTGAGGCCGCCAACGATCCTCGCCGCTTAGATGAATACCTAGATCAGATTGAGCGGGTTGACCCCGCCCGACTCCTCCAATACGAGCAGGCTACGGGTATCGCGCTTGCACGGGCGAATGTCGATTTCTCGGGCTTCCAGACGGCAAATGCCGAGGCGGAAGAGCGGCGCCTGATGCCGCGGTACGTCGAGCAGCACTTCTTGAATGCCGCCCGTGAAATCGGCCTCAAGGTCGAGGCCCGCGCTGATGGCCTTTACCGAATCGAGCACGTCCTAGCCGACTTGCGTTCCGACCGTCTTGCGTCCCTGCGGCGGCTCGGAAAGCCTGAGACCACGTATCGTAAGGTGACATTCCACAAAGAGCATCTTGAGATGGATCAACACATTGATGCTGTGTTGATTGGACCGGGTCATCCCCTATATGCCGCTGTTGATGAGCGGTTGAATGAAATGCTCATGCCGCTAACGGCGGGTGTTGGCGTATTCGTTGACACCAATAGTGATGTTCCGTACAAACTTCACTTTTTCGAGATGGCTGTTAAGGGGCAGAACACAAAGGGCGAGGTGCAGACCCTGTTAGGCGAATTGGTCGCAGTACGGGAAGAGTTGTCGAGTGCCGAGGAGCGATTCTCAGTTATCCCTGCGGATACTTTGCTCGACCTGCCGGCGCACCCTGCGGGTCCGGAGAATCTGGAGCCAGAGGACCCTACGCCCGCAGCCGACTTCCTCAAAAGTACGTACCAGACGCAGCGTCGTGGTGAGTGCCAGCAGGAACGGCAACACTTTATCCAGGTTTGCCGCGACTACCTGCAACAGTCCTTCAACGCGCGTATCCGAGCCGCGCAAGATCGTGTGATGAACCTAAAGGCGCGAGAATTGCGTGAACCTGAAGTTGCCATTGCACGTCAGCGCTCAGAGAACGACCTTGCCGATCTGGAGCGAACGCGCACGGAGCGCCTTGCGGGTCTTCAGAGATTGACTTTGGCCAAACATGGTCCGGTTCGCCACATCGCCACCGCGCTGGTACTCCCGACTTCGCGTTCCGTCGAAGAACAAATCGGTGCGGCGCTCGACGACCTAGACCCCGAAGTGCGGCGTAGGTGCGAGATTGCCGCGGAGGATGTCGTTGTCGCCCACGAGACCGCCCGTGGCTTCGAGTGTGAGCGGGTCGGACACTTGAAAATCGGCTTCGACATTCGCAGCATCGGTCCCGCGGATCCGCAGACGGGTTACCGCGACCCGGTCACCGGCATTCGGCGCATCGAGGTGAAAGGGCGGCGGCGCGGTCAGCCCATCCGGCTGACGACGAACGAGTGGTACAAGGCCACTCAACTGGGAGACAGCTATTGGCTCTATGTGGTATGGAGTCCGCTCGATAATCCTGATCCGGAGCCGGTGCGGATTCAGAACCCTGCGAAGCATCTCGATCACGCTAAGCGCGAGGTAATCGCGGCCCGATACTATGACATTCCTGCTGACGCCATCCAGCTTGCAGCAGGAAAACAGAAGGAGTTGCTTCCGTGAGCGAAGGTAAGCGGGTTATTGAGGACTATCTCCCTATTGAAAAGATCAGCACGGAAGCCAGGCGTGAGAAGTCCGTTCGCAGGGGACATATCTCGACCTTACATCTGTGGTGGGCACGCAGACCACTAGTTGCTTGCCGCGCAGCGGTCTATGGCGCATTGGTTCCCATTTCGCGTTTTGTTCCCAATGGTGCAAGTGACGAAAAGAAAAAATCACTCGGAAGGGCAAATGCGGCGAAGTTTGTCGAACGGCTTTGTCAGTATCCGGGCAGCCCGAGCGTTATCGCTGAAGCGCAACAACACGTCCTCGAAGCGCATGCGGAGCGTTTGACGCTGGAGATAGAAACGAAAGTTACTGTTGATGACATCATCGAGGGCCGGGCACCCCGACCCAAGGTTCTAGATATGTTCGCGGGAGGTGGGGCCATCCCGCTGGAGGCACTGCGGTTAGGGTGCGAGGCGTTTGCTCTCGATCTCAATCCCGTAGCTCACATCACCGAACTGTGCACGCTGGTCTACCCTCAAAAGTACGGCAAAGCTGACAGCGCTGTGCCGGGTATGAGTGGCCCAAAAAATGCCGACGGTGAAACAACCTGGGGTGGACTCGCCGAGGAAGTCCGTTATTGGGGGGATCGGATACTCAAAGAGATCACTCCGGATATAGAGACACTCTACCCGAACATTCGCGACCCCGAGTTCTGTCGCACAGATACAGCGGTCCAGGTGGACCTTCTCAAGGAGCGCCAACACGACAATTTGCCGCAAGGATATCTAGCGCCAGTAGCGTACTTATGGACACGCGTAGTGACATGCAGAAACCCGCGCTGCGGCGCTTCTGTCCCGCTAGTCAAGCAGACTTGGCTCTGTCGGAAGACCGGCCGCTACGTCGCGCTGAAGATCGTTGCACCTTCGGGTAAGAAACAAGTGCGCTTCGAGGTTGTAGAAGCCCGCTCGGAAAAACAGATGGGTTTCGATCCTAGCATCGGCTCCAAGGGTGGCAACGCTACGTGCCACTTCTGCGGCACGGTTGCCGACAGCGACTACGTGAAAGTGGAAGGCTGCGGCGGCCGCATGAGCGAGCAACTCATGGCTGTCGTGGCCAGAGACAGTAAAGGCCACACACGCTATCTAGTGGCGGGCGAGTGTGCAGATTGTGTCCCCTCCGCGGATCTTATTGAAGAGAGGATTCAGTTGCTGTGCGAGAAGTCCAAATTGCAGATACCAGATACTGTGATCCTCGACGATGGCAAATCCAGCTGTTGGTGTCGCCTATACGGCCTCGTCCGCTTCAGTGATCTGCATTTGCGCCGCCAATTATTGTGTCTCTTAACAATCAGCGTAGCTATCAGAGCTTTCATTACAGGGTGCTTCTACCCTTCTAGCGATCATTCGAGAGCCGTAGCTACCTACTTGGCTCTTGCGCTTGATCGTGTTGCGAATTACTCCACCAGCGTTTGCGTATGGCGTCCCACCCGGACATGCGTCCTTCCCACATTTTCGCGACAAGCGCTCCCGCTTGCGTGGGATTTCGGAGAGATGAATCCGTTTTGTGGAAGTGCTGGCGATTGGACTGAGTCTGTGCACCATATCTCCGCTGCAATTGACGAGTGTAGCCAGTGCGAACAAAGTGGTGAAGTCACTCGTGGTTCTGCCACAAGACTCTGCTGGCCCTCGGAAACGTTTGATGCTGTAGTAACCGACCCACCGTATTACGACAATGTGTTCTACGCAAATCTGGCAGATTTTTTCTACGGTTGGCTGAAGCAAAGTATTGGGGATTTGTATCCTGAACATTTTACTTCGGTAGCGACCCCAAAGCGTGAAGAGGCCGTTGCCGATTCGTGTCGCCATGAAGGAAGCCGGGCGCAGGCTCTTCTATTTTATGAACGAGTCATGGAGCAGGCTTTTCGGGAAGCTAACCGGGTTCTCAAGCCTGGTGGCTGCACGTGTGTCATTTATGCGCATAAGACTACCTTGGGGTGGGCCACGCTAGTTGATGCCTTACGCAAGGCGGGTAGCCAAGTTACGGAGGCGTGGCCCATTGATACGGAGATGGCTGGCGGTATGCGCACGGACACAGCGTCCCTCGCATCCAGCATCTTCCTCATTGCGCGAAAGCGTGTCGGTACAGCGACCGGGTCGTATGAAGAGGAGGTCAGGCCTGAACTAGAAAAGATTATCCGCGAGAGGGTCAAGACGCTGTGGGATATGGGGGTTTCCGGAGCGGATCTTGTAATTGCCTGCGTTGGGGCGGGGCTGCGGGCATTCACTCGGTTTGAGCGGGTAGAGTACGCCAACGGAGACGAAGTTCCTGCGCAGCGATTTCTGACCGAAGTCGAGACGGTGGTTCTGGAGACCATTCTGGCGCAGTTGTCAAAGGATGTTGGAGGAAACGGCGGCAAGTACAGCCTGGTTGGATTGGATGCCGCGACGAGATTTTATGTGTTGTGGCGATATGCATATAAGGCCGCTGACCTCGACGCTGGTGAGGCAATCATTTTCGCCAATGGCACGCACGTCGAACTAGATGGTGGACAAGGATTGTCGAGCGGAACACGAGCTTTGGTTGCCAAGACCAAGAGCAAGTACCACCTCTTGGATTATGCAGAGCGCGGCGACGAACCTGCGCTCGGAGATCTTTCTGAGGACAACCGGGTAGTACCGCTGATTGACACGCTGCATAGGGTGCTGTGGCTCATGGAACGACGCCCATCCAGCCTTGGTGATTTCTTGCGGAAGGCACGACCGGATACCGAACAACTGCGTCTTGTGGCACAGGCGTTAGCCGGTCCCGCGCTCAAAGGAGGCGAGCTAGGTGAGGTAGCTTCGGGGACGGAGCTCGCTGCTCTCGCTAAGTTGACAGCGAACTGGCGCAGTGTTGTGGACGACGGAGGTGCAACCCCAGGCGAGAGAGAAGATCGCCGAAGCGGCCAAAGTAAATTGCGCTTTGAGAAGGGAGATCGCCGATGAGCGTGCAAGCCAGCGAATGGTCAAAGCGAGGCAGCGATATTGAGCGGTTAGTAAAAGATGGACATCACAAGCAAGCTCTGCAAGAAGCCGGCTCTGTCCTCGAAGGACTGCTCAAAGAACTATACCGCCGCACGGTCGATCAACTTCCCCCAGCGGAACAAACGAAGATTTCTGCCATTCTAGAGAAGGTCGGAAAGGGAAAGCCGGTCAGTGATCTTTCATTGGGACAGATCGTTGGACTGTTTCGAGAAACCGACCTCTTCGCCCATGCGGAGAAAGCCATTGGAAGGAAACTTCCGCATCTCTCATCCGCCAACTTCAACACATTTGTCGATGTTCGCAATAAAGCCGTCCACAAAGGCGAATCGGTCAATCCCAAAGAAGCACAGTTCTCCGCTGCCCAGGTCGTGCTATTCATTGATGAAACCGGTTTCGGCGAGAAAACCTCTGCCGAACCATCTGACCCTCGAACGCGGAGCAAAACGACACCTCCGCAGTGGGTAAGCGTCGTTTCTCTTCATCCGGATGTTCTCTCCGAAAACTTTTCCGAAGACATCTTCGCGCTTGATCTTGGGCCACTCGCTGATCGCAATCCGGCTGTTCCCGTCGTCTACCGTGATCCGGAACACTTCTTCCGCGTTTCATACCTGACCAAGGGGCTGCGTTCGCTGCTGCAGGACGTTCTTTCCCGCCTGGCCGACGGAGCCGGAAACCGCGTATTGAAACTGCTAACGCCCTTTGGAGGGGGCAAGTCCCACACCTTAGCCTCATTATTCCACGCTGCCCGAAGCAGGAAAGCGCTGGACGTTCTTCCTGAAGCCCAGGGGTTGGCAAGGCCAGAGAATGTTCACACAGCGGTATTCGATGGCCAGTTCTTCGACGCAACCAAGGGCAAGGAGCTTCCGGACGAGAAATTTCGTGCGCAAACTATGTGGGGCTGGATCGCCTGGTCTCTGGGCGGCAAGAAGAGTTACGAGATCATGCGCCAGCAAGATGAGAACCGTGTCGCGCCGGGCGCAGACGAAATAATGACCCTGCTCGCTGAGGGCCCAAACCTGATTCTGCTCGACGAGGTTTTGCAATACCTCATCAGCGCGGGCGGGGTAAAGGTTCATCAGACAACACTGAGAGATGAAACCCTGACCTTTCTACAACGTTTGACGGTTGCTGTGGGCAATACGCCGAACACTGCCCTAGTGTTCTCGCTTCAGTCGAGCAAGCGAGAGTCGCTGGAGTACGTTAACTTGCTGCAGACCGTTGACCATCTGGCCGCGCGAAAGGATCAACTACGTGAACCGGTTGAGGGCAACGAAGTTCTGTCGGTAATCCAGCGCCGTCTGCTCGCCCGAATTCCGACGCCCGAGGAGGCTACGCCGGCAGCAATGGCCTACCAGGACATCGTGACCCAGATGAAGCGCGGGTATGCCAAGGGCAAGGCTGAGGAGCAGCAGGCGGAAGAAGAAGGGCTTGCCCTCCGCGAGCAGATGCGTGCTGCATACCCGTTCCATCCCGCGTTAATCGCCGTGATGCGCGAGCAGTGGGCTGCGATCCCTGATTTTCAGCGGACACGCGGCGCTTTGCGCTTTTTGGCAGCTTGTCTTCGCGCCACAAAGCGTGAGGAACGAAGTCGCGCAGTGCTCGGACCGGGTGATGTTCCCATCAATGACGCTGAGGTTCGACTTGCGTTCTTCAAGGAGGTAGGCCAGCAAGCCGATTTCCAAGCCGTGCTGGAGCACGATTTAATAGGTGCCAATGCTCGGGCAAAGCGCATTGACGAAAGGCGCACCAAAGAAAGCCCTTCTGAAACGGGGAAGCGTACGGCTTCTCGCATCGCCACTGCGATCCTGATGTATTCGTTCGGAGGTCTGCGACGCGATGGTGCGACCGGAACAGAATTCCTGCCGCCGGGCATTACAGAAGCCGACCTGCTCGCAGTCTGCGTGGGGCCTGACTTAGACAGCACAACGGCGCTCGCCTGCCTCAAAGAGCTTAAAGAGCAATGCCTCTACCTGCATTTTGACGGTGTCCGGTACTGCTTCAAGAAAGATCCAAATGTCACGCTATTGATTGAGCAAGAGTCCAATGCTGTTGCGCGAGACGAAAGCCAAGTCGAACAGCACGTCAGAGAGATGCTGGAAGCAAGGATCACCGGACGGAACGCCGTCGTGTGGCGAGCGAAGTCCGGGGACATTCCTGACAAGGAACCGTCGTTCCTAGTTGCCTATATGCCGTTGGACTTTGGTACTGACGCGCGTACCGGGCGTGAGATGGCAGCCAAGGAGATCTTTGAAAACTATGGCAGCGGTCCGCGCAAATATCGGAATGGACTCGGCCTCGCGGTTCCTGCAGCCGAACAGATTGAGATTCTTCGCCGTTCGGTTCGTTACTTGCTCGCGATCGAGCATGTGACCGCAAAAGCGAAGATGCACAACCTCACTGATGAGCAGAAGTCACAGTTGCGTGAGCGTCAGCGCACAGAAAGCGCCGCTGCGGAGTCAGCCCTACTGAAACTCTACGCCGAGGTTTGGCTGCCCAAAGTGACCACTGATGGCATCGTGCTTGACGTTGCTGCCGTGGGTGGTCGTCCCCTGCAAACCACGTTGGACGAAAAGAAACAGGCGCGAGTACATGATCGGATAATGGAACTGCTTGTCGATCTCCAGCGGCGGGTATTCACTACGGTGAATCCGAGCAAGATCATTGAACTCTTCAAGCTAGGCGAAGGAAATCCGCCAGTGTTCGGGATCAAGACTTCGGATGTGGTTGACGGCTTTTATTCGTTCCTCGGCTTTCCAAGGCTGCTTAGTAGCGCCGTGGTGAAAAAGGCAATTGCGAAGGGCGTTCAAGACGGCTTTTTCGCTTACTATTCAGGCTCAGCGCCTGTCTTTGGCATCGATGGGAAATATCAAGTGCCACTGGCTCGTGTGCGCCTAAATGCCGGCCTCACCGAGGAAGAGATCGATTTGGAATCCGGCTTCCTAATGATGCCGCAGGCCGTACCAGTGGCCGCACCAGACGCGGGATCGGCGAGCGTCGATCCGAATGCGCCTGGGCGCGCACCAGTCGGCGAACCGCCGCTAGTGCTTACTCCGCCTATTGGGCCAAATGATGTCGCTGGGACATCGTCATCGGGTGCTCAGAGGTCTGTGGAGATTAACTTCTCCGCCGATAGGAGCCAGTTGTTCTCAGCATGGAACGCGATCGCCAATCTTGCTGATCTTGCAGGCAAAGTCAATGTGACAGTGCGAGCCGAATCTGCGGAAGGCTTTGACAAGAGCAAGCTTCAGAACGGCGTGCTAGAACCACTTCGGGAATCTGATCTGATCAAGTAATCCACCGAGGCTTCCGATGCCACTTCAAAGACTGCGACGAGTCTTAGAAGCAAACTACCGCGTAACGGTCGAAAGCAGCGATCAGTTACTTGTTAAGGTGAACCGCCAAGTGCAAAAGAGGCGGCAGGGCCTCCAGGCTAAGGGGGCACCGCTCCCACCCGCTAAGAACGCCTCGGTGCTCGGCGCACTCCAAGGGAGGAGATCTTGGGACATCCGAGCAATTGATTTGCTACACAAAATTGGATTCGTAACGACTCCGGCGTGGGTGAACATGGCTCGACTCAGTGCTAGCTGGGCTACCCGCAGGTATTTCTGGGCCATCGGTGAACCTGTCGGCCAGCAACCAAATCTGCGGTTAAGCGATGATGCTAGAAGAATGGACTTTCACCAGAAGACGCTGCTCTCCGACGAATTCGGCGTCGGGATGGCTGGTCTCCTGATGGAGGAATTCTTTGGGGCCGGTTCATTCGTGGACGTATCCATCGCGTTGAATGACCCGGCGGCATATCAAGACATTGAACAGGAAGGGGACGCCCAGCCCGACTATCTGATGTGGGGAGACGAAGCTGATTCACCGTACTACGTTGTCGAGTGCAAAGGCACGCAGAGCAGCCGGAGCGAGAGTCACAATCAGTTGCGCAGGGGGTTGGAACAGGTTCCTTCGGTAGTGGTGGGAGCCGGGCCACGACAAGTTGTAACAGTAGTCGTGGCTACGTGCTTACTGGATAACGGCACCGAGGTACTCGTCCTTGACCCGCCTCCCGATAAACCCGCTGACGACCGGCCCAGGGACGAGGCATCGGAAAAGGTCTCGGAGAGGACAGGCAAGCGCAGTTGGCGAATTAGCAATCCTGAAGCATTCCGCGAGCGTACCGTGGTTGCCGAGGAGTCTAACCTGCTGAAGTGGGCAGGGCAGTTTCAGACCGCCACGACCCGAGATAGGCGTCTGGAGAGAATTCAGCCGGCACTACTCGACATGCCGAATGCGCCGCTCGAAACGAAGAGAACGAACGTTGGTATCTTCCGGGGAGTCGAGCAACCCCTTTTCCCCGCTCTAGGTGCACGCGACCTCAGAATCTTTACCGGTGTCGAAGAGGAATTGCTGGAATCGCTCATTCACGAACGTCCAGGCCGGCCAGGTGGTGCGGTGCAGGCTGGAGGCGACTTGGAAGGACGACCGCCAATGCCAGCCACGGTTAGTGTCAGCCGCAGCGGCAGTTGCATGATCATTGAGGGTTTTTAGTTCGCAGCAGCGTGATCAACGCTCGAACATCACTTCGGACTGAGTTTCTGGCGTCATGGCATCCTGCCAATTGAGCTTTGGAACCCACAGACGTGCCTCGGCATGGGCCAGCGCTCCGAGGAAGCCGCAGTGTTCTTGGGCTTTTCGCGTTTCACAGCGCCTCCATGTAGGGGCGAAGGACATTGCTAACACGACAGATTTTCGCGTAGCGGCAGATTTCGTTGATGCTAGCCTTCTTTTGGTGAAGGCAATCTTTCAGTGCCTCAATTGCGACATCGAGTCCGATCTTGTTCCTGAACTCAAAACGGTCGACTACTGTCTTCACGGCGGAGTAGACGCGGACATGGACTCCTTCGATCTTATGGTCTTCAGTTCCTTCAGTCTGCGAAGGTCCGGAGAGGCGCACGATCCTGAGTGTTGGCGAAACGACAGCAGGTGTTCGTGCCCCTTCGCGGAGAGCGATCCAAACCGAGGCGGGACTCTGGGTTGTGATCTCGTGAAAGGCGAGAGCCGAAAGCAGGCAAATAACTGCTTCCGGGCCTCGCTTGGCTACTGCGGCGTAAGAATGGTGTTCCGTCACGTTGGCGTCTGGGAGCGTGTAGATTCCACGTCCATGCCGATTCAGCTTACCTTGGCGGTGGAGACGAACGAGATATTCCCGCGGAAGGCCGATTCGCCCCGATGTCGCGCGGCCTAACGAGCCCGTGCTTGCCGACGTACATAATCTTCTGAAGTGCCTCTGCCATGAGTGGTCTCAATATGTCATTACTTAATGATATCTAATGACATATTGCAACATACAATAAGCCTCCACGGCGAGACGAAGGTGTCGCATTCACTTAAGAAGAGTCACTTGCGAGCTGTACGCCAGAACCTATGGCTTCCGCCATTTGTCCCGACCACCTCGGTCCGTATCCCGGACACGCTCGACTTCGATGGTCGCTTTGGGATCCATCTCGCGTGCCCTCTCAATCGCTGCTGCTTGCGTGCCTTCTATAGCGCTTGCCCGGTCTGAGTCGGGCCTACGAATAGCGTAGTCGCCTTCCCTCTCTCGTCGTTCAATGAAGAATCTACTCATTGCCTGCTCCCTTCTGTCGTCTGTTTAGGTGGATCTGAACAACTTGCACTTTACATAGTGGACATCACGCTGAACGCATCGGGTCGGAGTCATTCTCGACGACAGGGTCTTCCTTGTCGCCCCTGACTTCGCGGAAAAGGTCGTAGCTGGACCGGACGTGCCGGCTGATGGTCTTCCATATTTTTCTCTTGGGCTAAATGGGGCATTGATCGAGAGACAGGAGATTGTCGTTCCAGTCACCGTCAGCGTGGGTGCGAACGTAAGGCGCACGGCCGGCGGGGCGTACGACGCCAACGTCGGAACGCTTGCCTGTGTAGGAATCAACAACAAAGAAAGTGTTAGTTCCTCCGTCGATGCTGCGGATAACATCTTCGCGGCTCCATTTCCAGCCCGCCTGGGGATTCCCCAGGTGCGTGATGTGCTCATGCGGGCTCTGTGGATGGGGCTTACTGATGCACGTCACCCGAACATCTGCCATGATTGATCTCCCTTCATTTGGCCCCGACCGCATACTTGCTGCACATCGCCGGCCCTGATTGCACAACCAGTATTCCGCAGGCACTTGCAGTATGTCAAGATGGCAAAGCACTATGTCAGCCACACAAACCGTCAGGACCCATTTCCTCTGATGTCAACACTGTAAACACGTTTATGGGGTTGACATATGGGGCAATACTGTTCAGAATTGAAAGCGATGGGATCCGACGGTTACGAAAAGACCTTTTACGCCGCCTTCGGGAAGCTGCTTGCGGAGATGAGGCGCAAGCGTGGAATCTCCCAAGAAATGCTGGCGGATGAACTCGGACTCTCACGCACCTCGATCACGAACATTGAAAAGGGACGGCAACCCGTCCAGCTGCACACCCTCTATTTGATTGCGCGTTTGCTTTCAATTGACATTAAAGAGCTATTGCCTTCCCAGAAAACCATGGATCTGCCCAACGAAGTTGGAGAGGTCAGCGTGAGTCGGTCGGAATGGCTCGAACAGATGAATGTTAAGTTACCGGGAGGACCAGATGCTACGGAAGAGAAAGAGTTTAGAAGACGAAGCAAGAAAGCTGTTGCAGACTAGCGGAGTCGAACGTCCTCCAGTTCCGGTCGAGAGTCTGGCTCGAGCGCTTGGTATCGACGTGCGCTTTTCCCCAGCCAAGGAGGACGTGTCGGGTGCCCTGATAAGAGACGGCAACTCAGTCGTAATAGCCATCAACTCTGCCCAGCATGAGAATAGGCAGAGATTCACAATGGCGCACGAAATTGGCCACTTCCTTCTTCATAAAGGCACACAGGTTCACTTCGATGAAGATTTCCGCGTAAATTTTAGAAATTCGGTTTCGTCGGAAGCCACTAATGTGGACGAGATTGAAGCTAATCGATTCGCCGCAGCACTATTGATGCCCGAGGGCTTCCTCCGTCGAGACTTACTTCGATTGAAGCCTGACGACAGCACACTCGATAACGCGATTCACTCTCTTGCTGTGAGATATAAAGTGAGCACACGGGCGATGGAGCTTAGGCTTGTTAATCTGGGCTTCATATCACCCGTCGACTAGAGTTTCGTTGGACCTCTCTCTAGAACGGTTCGGGCCGAGAACAATGTGGCGGTGTCGAGGGGCAAGTAGTACCAATTGAGCGTGTGACGAACAACGAGCAGGTATGTGAAGCGAGATGAGCTCACTGACGCCAGAGAAGGCTCTAGTTTTCAGAATTACGCATATCAAGAACGTGGCCTGGATTCTGGCAAATGGTCTGCACTGTCGAAACTCCGGGGTTTTGGACCCGGACTATGAAGAAATTGGGAATCCAGATTTGATAGCAATGCGGGCACATCGCGCGATGCCAATCCCGCCAGGTGGCACACTGAGTGACTACATCCCTTTCTACTTTACTCCGTATTCTCCAATGATGCTGAACATCAAGACTGGCTACAACGGCATCAAACAGACGCCAATGCGAGATATTGCTATTTTGGTTTCGTCATTGCGAAAAGTTCGTGAAATGGGCATCCAATTCGTGTTTTCCGATAGGCACGCTTATTTGATAGCTGCTGAGTTTTCAAGTGATCTTGACGATCTAAAGAAGATCGATTGGAAAATTCTTCAAGCACGCGATTTTAAGCGTGATCCCAACGATTTTGGCAAAGTTGAGCGTTATCAAGCCGAGGCTCTGATATATCAACATGTACCCATCGAAGCCTTGCTTGGCATAATTTGCTACGGGCCTGCGCAGCAGCAAACGGTCACGGAACTTGCCGCAACCCTTGATCGCAAGGTGGAAATCAAAGCACTACCAGGATGGTATCTCTGATGATTCGCTACGCAGAAGGAAATCTACTTGACGCTCACGCTGAAGCCTTGGTTAACACAGTGAATGAGGTCGGAGTGATGGGCAAGGGCATTGCCCTGATGTTCAGTGAGGCGTTCCCGGCGAACACGCGTGCATATCAGGAAGCCTGCAAGGACGGAAAAGTCCGGGTAGGACATATGTTCGTGACGGAAAATCCTTCTCTAATTAGCCCGCGGTGGATAATAAACTTCCCCACAAAGAAGCACTGGCGACACCCATCGAAGTTGGAATGGATTCGCGAAGGACTGCGGGACCTTGTCCAGGTGATTCAGGAAAAACAGATCCATTCGGTCGCGTTGCCCCCACTTGGTTGCGGAAATGGGGGGCTAGACTGGCAGCTGATACGCCGCGAAATCGAGGCAGCTTTAGCCGATCTTACAGAAGTAGACATTCTGGTGTTCGCGCCAACCAACGCTTACCAAAACGCTCCAAAGAGAGATGGTGTTGAGGAACTGACGCCTGCAAGAGCGCTCATAGCCGAACTCGTTCGCCGCTATGCCGTACTCGGGATCGAATGCACAAACCTCGAAGTCCAGAAACTCGCGTGGTTCCTTCAAAGGGCCATTACGACATTAGATCTACCAGACCCTCTGAAACTCCGTTTCGTCGCTAACAAGTATGGTCCTTACGCCGATCAGCTCCGCCATTTGCTAAACGGCTTAGACGGCAGCTATCTTCACTGTGAAAAGCGGCTGAGTGATGCTGGTCCTTTTGACGTGATCTGGTTTGAAGACTCCAAGCGAGAACGCGTCAACGATTATCTCCATAGCAGTTCAGCCAAAGATTTCCTTCCCGCACTAGAAAGAACCGCTAACACTATTGATGGGTTCGAATCACCGCTCGGTATGGAGTTGCTGGCAACAGTTGATTGGTTGCTCTCTGTCGGCGGCGTTGGCCCTAGCGTCACATCGATACGCGAAGGGCTTGCATCCTGGCCGGGAGGGAAAACAGCAGCTAAACGCAAACTAAGCCTTTTTGATGACAGGCTGCTCACCTTAGCTCTTAAGCGCCTTCAAAACTGAGGCGAACCAGCATTTTCAGATGCTGGATCAGCACGCATCCGGGCAGCTGCGCTGCTCCAACAAGACGTGGTGCGGGCGGAGGGACTTGAACCCTCATGGGCCGTTTAAGCCCTGCGGATTTTCATACCGTCTACGGCTTTCGCCGCCCGAATGTGACACCCTTGGAGGGCTCACGTCAGGTTTGCGGTCTGGACTATCCCTTCACCCTCCCCCGGAAGCTCCAGAGCTTAGGGTGCTGCCCGTCTAGTCTCTACACCTTCCCGGTTGGGTTTCTCCGGGCTTGGCTCGGGATTGCCGTTTAAGGTTTCCCCGAATTTGAGCAGTTCTGCATCGCCGGTTTCCCAGGCGAGCACTCAAGTTTTCCTTAAGTCCGCTGCGTATGCCATTCCGCCACGCCCGCGCGCGGCTGCCTTACTTATGATAGGGCACGTTGCCCGTTTTTACACATCCGTTTCCTGGTCAGCCGGTTCCGCCGACTCGGGACTGCGAGGCGAAGCCATGCCGTGCAAAATCAGCGATAATCGATGGAGGATAACTTATCGACATGGCCTTGAGTGATTCCGCAATCAAGTCTCTGGCGGGATTGTGGGGAAGCTATGACTTCTACCTGATCCGGGACCAGCATTTCAAAACAGCGTCGGATATGGTCGAGCGCTTTCTCGTAAGATATCAGCCGAGATGGAAGAAGTCCCCCCGAGACCTTGACAAGGAGTTCGTGAATAGCTCCAAGGCGGTGCGAGAGCAACTGACCGAATGGGCCGAGAAGAAGCTGGCGGTCGTGGCGGAAAACGAAGCGCTTCCGACGCTTCAGGCGAACATCATGTTCAAGCAGCTGCTCTATGACGGCCGAGCCATTAACTTCGGCTCGGTTGACACGAATTGGAAGAAGAAGATCGACATCGCGGCGGAACTCCGGCAGTACAAGCCTTGGTCAGTCGCGCATGCAGCTGCGACCTTGGGTGGACGAAAGAAGCTTCGCAAGCATGCGGAGTCGATCTTGGCCGACTCTGGATCGTCCCGAGAAGGGGAATTCTTCGAGGCCTGGTGGAACCTCTCGGACGATGGCGAGAGACCGATGCTCTTTCCTCAGGTATGGGGCCACACGACAGGAAAGATGTGGATACCATCGGGTGATAATACCGCGTTTCCAGCGAAGTTCAGCTTCGGCTTGGTGAACGTCGCAAGCAGAAGCAAGATCCTGATCCAATGCCTCGCGAAACCCTCGTCAGTCGACGCGGCGGCACAGTCCCTGCTGATGGAGAAGCGAAACCTCGCAGCCCAGGGTGGCTGGCTGCTGTTCGAGTTCTCAAATTCCCAAGTAAAGGATGACATGGACGGTTGCTTCGACACGATCGAGGACTTCTTGAGCTATTGAAGCTCCGCATCGTGCCGTTCGGCTGCTCTAGCTGAACTAGGGCCCCGCTTTGAAAAGCAAAGGCTCACGTTCGTTAAGCAACGTTGCCAACGCTAGCGTCGCTCGTCCTCTTCTTCCTCTTCGGTCGCATTACGTTGATTGCAACGGAGTCGAGCGAAGTTTTGATGTGTGACGCGTAGTACTTCTCGATCATCTCGACGCTGGTGCGACAGTTCTTGGCGATTTGGTAGATGTCGGCACCCTCCATCAAGCGCAGGCAGATGTATGTATGCCTCAGGCTGTACGCTGTACGTGGTTGGCCTTCACGGTCGATGCGGAGCTTTTCCTCATCGAGGATGGTTTTGAAAAGCTCTCGCTGCCACTTGGGAAAAATCAGATCCGTAGGTTCTGGCGTGCGCCATTGTCCGTTAAGAACAGGTGTCTCGGAAGTTCCTGCGGGCGCGTTCGCGCCATCAACGCGCGCCGGGCGGAGCCGGCTTCGAAGTCGCTTAAAAGGCAACACCGCACCAGGCATACTTTTGCAGTATCCAACTCCACGCTTTCCCCGAACTTCGATCTCTAGGATCGTCTTTTTTAAATCGTCGTCGAAAACGATCGTGACATCTCGGAACTGAAGGCGCCATGCCTCGTCCGGCCGCAGCCCGGTATTTACTGCGAAAAGGACATAGTCGTGGAGTTGCTCAGCTTCCCAATTGAAACCGCGTTTTTTCGGCCCTTGCGCGCGGGTTCGCGTCGCTTTGTAGAGTTGTTTGTATTCGTCTGGCGAGAACCACGCCCGATGAGAGATTTTGGGTGACTTACGATACGGTTCAGAAAAATCGGGAAGACGGTCCAACCATCCGTGGCGCAACGCCGTTTTCAGAGTCTGGCGGAGCGTCACGATTTCTTGATGCAGTGTGCTGTGGGCCGGCGGCTTGCCAAATTTCGCAATGGCTTCTTGGTGCCTGTGAAGTCGATATTCCTGGATCTTTCCAGAGGTAATCTCTGAAATCCCCAAGTTCCCGAAGAAAGGAACCAGGCGTCCGCTAGACCGCCAGTGCTGGCCTTCCACGTAGCGCTTGTTGCGCTGTCCCTGGGTCATGATGTCGAACTCGCGCAGGTAGTGCTCTGACACTTCGCGAAAGGTCTTTTCGTTCTTGATCTCGCCATCGCGGAGTTTTCCGCGAAGTCGGAGGTACCAATCCTCGGCGATCTCCTTGGCCCTCGAGAGACTGTCTTCCTTCGTGCTGGTTCGGTGATTCTTGCCCGCGAAAAAGCTTGAGCATTGCCAGAGGCTGCTGTTGGGGCGTTTGTAGACGTGGACCTTTCCGCCCAGAACCGTGTGGTGTTCAGTCATTTTCGCTCCTCGTGCGAAGTGGCGCGAGAACCCGAAAATGTGTAATGAATGTGAAGCTATTCCCGGCTCGACAACATGTCAATAAGAATATTGTTTACAGCGAGATAGTGTGTTAAACGATGTGGCCTGTAGGATTTTAAGTCCGCTGCGTCTGCCAATTTCGCCATCCCGGCCTTACTTGTTACAAGTGTAACAGTGGTTTCGAGCTTTCCCATCAATCCACTCGACGCCAAGTTGCCAACAGGAATTTTCATTTT
>Ga0335085_10002057_pt1 | contig 39131 bp, 37 predicted proteins | sample Lox_Sample_45_FD_206712 | JGI IMG/M metagenome (GOLD analysis project Ga0335085, IMG submission 206712) | Soil microbial communities from Loxahatchee National Wildlife Refuge, Florida, United States - Lox_Sample_4.5 | ecosystem: Environmental > Terrestrial > Soil > Wetlands | place: USA...
CCGGCTCTCCCCCTCCTCGGTCGCCCCGAAGAGGAAGTAGGCCGCCGCTCCGAGGAGCACCGCCGCCACCAGGTCGCCCAGGGTGAGCACGTGCTCCCCGAAGCGGATGGGGCGGGTGTCCAGCTCGAAGGGATAGGGACGCTCGTAGTTGTAGACGAAGAGGTCGGTGAAGTTCTTGAGGTTGCCGGCCAGGTCCTTGGCCACCAGCGCGAAGAGCGCCAGCCCGATGAGCAGGCTCACCCCGTGGGCGGCGATTCCCTCCTCCCAGACCTCGTCGACGAAGAGGGCGATGAGGATGGCCACCCCGGGCAGCACCGGGAGGACGTAGTGGTGGAACTTGGTCATCGACCCTTCCATGAGGGTGAAGGCGGCGATGGCCCACAACAGGGCGATGAACGCCACCCGGGCCCGGACATCCTGCGCGCCGAAGCGGATGCGCGCGGCCACGGCCAGCGCTCCGGGGACCAGCGCCACCCAGGGGAAGATGGCGTAACCGCCCTGCTCGATGAAGTAGGTGAAGCTCCCCCCGGGAGTGGTGGTGTGCACGCCGGTGAACAGCCGCTCCAGGTGGTCGTGGATGAAGAAGCGGACGAAGAACGTCTTGTTCTCGCTGTCCACCTCGGGGAAGAGCGACAGGGTCACGTACCAGGGCGCGGCCACGGCGAAGAAGACGACCATGCCGGAGAGGAGGTGCATCCGGGCCATCTCGGCGAAGAGCGGGGGCATCGGCTTGTTCCCCGCCCGCACCGCCGAGCGCTCCTCGGCGCTGAGCAGCCACCGCCCGTGGGCGGCGATGCCCTCGTGGTTCCAGGGAAAGACGAAGAAGGCCGCGTAGAGCAGGAGGATGACCGCCGGGAGCCCTACCCCGAGCAGGCCCTTGGCCAGCGTCCCCAGCCCGAGGAGGATGTAGAAGGCGTACCACCAGGCCGCGCGGCGGCGCGTGCCGCCGTCGAAGAGTCCGACCAGGGCGCAGGCCATGGCCGCCACCAGGGCGACGACGAACGGCGTGTCGGTCACCGCCTGGCGGGTGATCAGGAAGTAGAGGGGCATGGTGGCCAGCACGAAGGCCGCGGTCAGGCCAACCCGGCGGTTCACGATGCGCGTCAGCGCCCAGGCGAGCACGGCCAGGGCGGCCACGCTGAGCAGGGCGAAGGGCAGCCGCATCCCCCACTCGGTGTAGAGGGGGAGCCTGCCCTCCCCGCCCCGGTTGGTGCCCACCAGCTGCATCCCCAGGACGTCGATCCACATGGTGAGCGGGGGCTTGGAGAAGAACCAGGAATCCTGCCAGTAGGGGTAGACGTAGTCGGAGCGGTCGATCATCTCCCGCGCCACCTCGCCGTAGTGGGTCTCCCAGGGATCCCACAGCCCCACCGCGCCCACGTAGGGGACGAAGATCAGCGCGGAGAGGAGCGCGGTGGCCCCGGCGGCCCGCCACGCCTCGGGCAGGGCACCGATGCGCCGGACGAGGGGCAGGGTGGCGAGCCGATCCCCGAGGCTCGTCACCGCCAGTCGGCCGGCCTTGGTCCGGGCCTCGCCCATCAGCACTCCAGGGGGATGCCTGCCCGGCGGCTCACGCCGTCGAGGAACCCCCACAGCGCGTCGGCCGCCTCCCGGGTGGCCACCTCGGCGCGCCGGGGCTCGGCGTGGGCATCGACCAGGCCGGCCACCGCCCGGGAGTGGGCGACGTCGTAGGTGAGGTGGGCCTGGAAGAAGCTCAGCGTCCGCTCGTCGGAGATGCCGTAGAAGCGCTGCAGGCCGTGGATCTTGGTCCGCGCCACTTCCGGTACCTGGGCCTCGTAGGCGTAGAGGGCGCACAGCCCGTCGCGCCAGTCTCCGGAGGCGAGCTGAAAGAACCGCTCCACCAGGGCCCGCGTCTCGGGGAGGGGGTCGGTGGCGCGGACCTCCTCCCGGCTCGCCCCCAGCCCCTCGGCGAAGCGCAGCCAGAGCTCGGGATGGTCCGGTCCGTGCAGCTCCTCGTCCACCAGGTTCTCGAGGAGGACCTTGCGCGCGGAGATGTCCGGGCACCGGCTGTGGACGGTGGACACGAAGCGCGGGAAGGCATCCACCTGGGCGAAGTACTGGGCGGCGTAGTCTCTCAGCGTCCGCTGGGACAGGCTCCCGGCGTTCCAGGCGCGGTAGTAGGGGTGGTCCAGGAGGCTGCGCTCGGAGAGCACCTCGGCGAGGCGGACGGAGAGGTCCATGGGCGGCGACATCCTTTCGGCTGGGGGGGTGACGTGGGGCTCTGGTATACCCCGAGTGGCCGGCGAAGCAGGGCCCCGATCCATCGGATGAAGCTGGTCATCGAAGACGACGAGGGGAACCGTCAGGAGATCCCCGTCGACGGGCTGGACGAGATCACCATCGGGCGTGCGCCCGGCAACACCATCCAGCTCGACCAGCGCAACGTCTCGCGCCGGCATGCCCGGCTCTCCGCCCAGAGCGGGAGCCTGATGGTGGAGGACCTGCAAAGCGCCAACGGCACCCTGCTCAACGGCGAGCGCCTCACCGCGCCGCGGGCGCTCCACGACGGGGATCAGCTCACCATCGGCGACTACGGCGTGGTCCTCCAGCACGACACCGACACCCACCGCATCCAGGTGGTGGAGGCGGACATCTCGGACACCGCCCCGCGCGGCATCCACGACACGGCGCCCCACCCGGTGGCCATGCTCGTGGCCGAGGTGCGGCCCCGCCTGCTGGTGCTCAACGGACGGCTCCGGGGGACGGTCCACACCGTGAGCCGGAGCGAGGTCCGCATGGGCAAGGACCCCCAGGCGGAGATCTCCCTCCCCCACCGCTCGCTGGGCGACTTCCACTCCAAGCTGCTCCAGACCGCCTCCGGCGAGTGGATGGTCCAGGGTCTGGGGCGGGCCAGCCTGCGGGTGAACGGGGAGGCCGCCGCCGAGGCGCCCCTGCGCGACGGCGACGTGCTGGAGCTGGGCGGCCTGCGACTGCGATTCGTCGGTCCGGGGGCCGAGGTGCCGGAACTCCCGCGGCGCTCCTCGGGGCGGCTGGCCGTCCTCCTCGTCGGCCTGGCCGTCGTCGTCGTGGCCGCGGTGCTCGCCTACCGCGAGCTGGAGCGCCGGCCCGCGCCGCCGCCCCCCGTGCCGCCCAGCCCGCCCCCCGCGCGCCAGGAGCCGGTGCTGGAGGTGGCCCCGTCCACGGTGCCTCCGGTCGCCCCCGCCCCTGGCGCACCCCCGGATCCGCTCGCCGCCGCCCGCGCGGCCATGGATGCCCGGGACTTCTCCCATGCCCTCCAGCTCCTGGCCTCGGTGAAGGACCCCCACCACGCGGCGGAGGTGGCGGCGCTCAGGAAGACGGCGCGCGCCGAGGCCGCGGCCGGCCGGGCGGTGGCTCTCGCCCAGCGCGAGCTGGATGCCGGCCGCCCCGGGGCCGCCCTGCGCCAGCTGAAGGGGGCCAAGGGCACGCACGCCTGGGCCCTGGAGGCGGAGCTCATCCGGGCCAAGGCCACCGAGGCCCTCCATCCCAAGCCGGCCAAGAAGGCGGCGCCCCGGAGCGCGCCGCCGGCGAGCGAGGCGCTCGGCCTCTACCAGGAGGGCCGGCGCTTCTACGACGCCGACCAGCTCGGCGAGGCCGTCGGCTGGTTCACCCGGTGCCTGGAGCGCGACCCGGACTTCGCCCGCTGCCACCTCATGCTCGGGACCAGCTATGCCAAGCTGAACCGCATGGACGACGCCGAGCGGCACTACCGCCGCTTTCTCGCCCTCGCCCCAGCCGACGACCCGGCCGTGCCCCGGGTGAAGAAGATCCTTGAGGATTCGGAGAACCAGAAGAAAGCTACGGGCCAGGTCCCCCCGCGCTAGGAGAAGCGATGCAGATCCGCATCCTGGTCGTCGATGACGAGAAGGAGACCGGTGACTACCTGCAGCTCCTCCTGAGCAAGGCCGGCTACGAGGTGGTGGCCCTCACCGACCCCACCCAGGTCATCGACCGCCTCCGGGCGGAGGACTTCCACCTCGTCATCCTGGACATGATGATGCCCCAGATGTCCGGGACCGAGGTGCTGGAGAAGATCCGGTCCTTCGACTCGGACATCGCGGTCATCGTCGCCACCGCGCATCCGGCGGTGGAGACGGCGGTGGCCTCGCTCAAGGCCCAGGCCTCGGACTACGTCAAGAAGCCCATCGAGCCGGAGGAGCTGCTGGCTGCGGTGGAGGCTGCGCTGGCCAAGAAGGGCCTGAGCAAGGACCCGGAGGCCGAGCTCCACCGGGCCATCGGCCGTACCATCCGCGAGGCGCGCAAGAGCCAGGAGCTGACCCTCAAGCAGCTGGCCCGCCGGACCGGGCTCTCCGTCTCGCTGCTCAGCCAGATCGAGCGCGCCGAGTCGTCGGCGTCGATCAGCTCCCTGTACAAGATCGCCTCGGCGCTCCGTCTCAAGATGGCGGAGCTGTTCGGCGGCGCCTGAGCGGTCTGCGGCAAGGCCCGGCGAGCGCTAGCGGCCCCGGACGCGAGGGCGGCGGCGCTCGCGCAGCCCGGCCCGCCCCTCGGCGGCATCGGCCGAGGCGAAGGCCTGCGCGCGCAGCGTCTCGAGCTCGGCGCGCTCGGCGTCGGAGAGCGGAGCGCGACCGAGCCGGCGCAGGACGAGCCGGGTCCCGGAGACGGCCAGCGGGGCGGCGGCGGCCAGCTCGTCGGCGAGCATCCGGCCGGCGGCCACCGGATCGAGCTCCAGCCGGTCGACCAGCCCCCAGGCCTGCGCCTGCTCGGCGGTCACCGTCCGGCCGGTGAGCACCATCTCCCGCGCCCGCTGCAAGCCCACCACCCGCACCAGCCGCCACAGCCCGTCCGGGGCGTAGACGATGCCCAGCTTGAGCGGCGGAAGGCAGAAGAGCGCGTCGGCGCCGGCGATGCGGAGGTCGGCGGCGCAGGCCAGCTCGCACCCGGCGCCGAAGGCCGCCCCCTGCACCACCGCCACCGAGGGCGCCGGATGCTCCTCGAGCAGGCGGAGCACCTCCTGGATGCGCGCGTCCGGGGCACGGCCGGCCGCGACGTCCGCCTCGAGGCAATCCAGGTCGTAGCCCGAGGAGAAGGCCTTGCCCTCGCCCTCGAGCACCAGGGCGCGGACCGCCGGGGCGGGGCGCAGCGCCGCGGCCAGAGCGTCGAGGAGTGCCGGGGTGAGCGCATTGCGGCTCGCCGGGCGGTCGAGGGTCACCACCCGGACGCCGGTGGGAAGGTCCTCCGTCCGGACGGTGCCGTCCTCGGCCTGGGTCACGGGTCGAGCACCACCAGCACGTCGCCCTCGTTGACCGGCTGGGAGGGCTGGCAGCGGATCTCCTTCACCACCCCTGGGTCGGGTGCCTCCACCGGCATCTCCATCTTCATCGACTCGAGGATGACCAGCACCTCGCCGGCGGAGACCTTCTGTCCCACCGTCACCTCCACCTTCCAGACCGTCCCGGTGATGTGCGCCGCCACGTCCGACATCGGGTCCTCCCCTCGTTCGCCCTCAGGCCTTCGCGTGGTGCTCGAGAAAGTGGGTGTCCAGGGAGCCGTCCCGGAAGGTCCGGTCGCGCACGATGCGCAGGTGGAGGGGAATGTTGGTCCGGATCCCCTCCACGCGAAAACCCTCCAGGGCCCGCTCCGAGCGGTCGATGGCCTCGTCCCGCGTCCGCCCGGCGACGATGAGCTTGGCCAGGAGCGGGTCGTAGTAGGGGGTGACCAGGTCGCCCTCCCCGTAGCCGGCGTCGACTCGGACGCCGTCCCCCTCCGGCGGCCGGAAGACGGCCAGCCGGCCCGGGCTGGGGAGGAAGCGCACCGGGTCCTCGGCGTAGATGCGGAACTCCAGGGCATGGCCGGTGCGCCGGACGTCCTCCTGCTTCACGGTGAGCCGCTCGCCGGAGGCGATGCGGAGCTGCCAGCCGATGAGGTCCAGCCCGGTGGTGAGCTCGGTGACCGGATGCTCCACCTGGAGCCGGGCGTTCATCTCGATGAAGTAGAAGCCGCCATCGCTGACCAGGAACTCCACCGTCCCGGCGTTGGCGTAGCCGAAGGCGCTCGCCGCGGCGAGGGCGGCCTTCCCCATCGCCGCCAGGAGCCCGGCGTTCCGGCCCTCGAGGAAGAGCGCGCTCCCTGCCTCCTCCACCACCTTCTGGTGGCGCCTCTGGATGCTGCACTCGCGCTCCAGGACGTGGATCAGCTGGCCCTGTCCGTCGCCGATGACCTGGAATTCGATGTGGCGCGGGGCCGGAAAGTACGACTCGAGGTAGACGCCCTCCCGCCCGAAGGCGGCCCGGGCGCGATCCGCGGACTGGCGGAAGGCCTTCTCCAGCTCGGCGGCATTGCCGGCCACGGCCATCCCGATGCCGCCCCCGCCGCCGGCGGCCTTGACCAGCACCGGGTACCCGATGCGCTCCGCCTCGGCTGCGGCGGCCCGCGCGTCGGCCACCACCCCGGCGCTCCCCGGCACCAGCGGGACGCCTGCCTCGCCGGCCAGGACCCGGGCCCGGGCCTTGTCCTTCATCCGCGCCATCGCCTCCGGAGGCGGGCCGACGAAGGTCAGCCCGGCCGCGGTGCAGGCGCGCGCGAATTCCGCGCTCTCGGAGACGAAGCCGTAACCGGGGTGGACGCCGTCGGCGCCCGAGCGCCGGGCGGCGTCGAGGAGGGCCTCGATGTCGAGGTAGCTCTCCCGGGGCGGCGGCGGGCCGATGCGCACCGCCTGGCTCGCCTCGCGCACGTGGGGGAGGCCGGCGTCGGCGTCGGAGTAGACGGCCACCGTCTCCAGCCCCATCCCCAGGGCCACCCGGTTGATGCGCCGGGCGATCTCCCCCCGGTTGGCGATGAGCAGCCGGCGAATCATGGGCGGCGGACCGTACCATCTCTGGTTTGCACGCGGCGATCCGGCTCGACTAGCGTTCTTGGGGAGGAGGAAGGCACCGACCCCCTGGTGAGGACGCGCACCGCCGCCAAGAGAGCGAGGATCGTCCAGCTGGCCGTGGTTCGCGCGCGCGCACGCCTCTTGACCTACCAGGAAGCGATCGGCGCCGCGCTGGCGGCGAACCGGCGCACCCTCGGGCGGCTGCACGCCTCGGGCACCCTCTTCAGCCGCGAGGGCGCACGGGCCGGCCGGGACCTGCTCCTTGCCCACCAGCACCTGCTGCGGGTGGTGGCGCTGCTCCAGCGGCTGGCGGCGGGAGCGGGCCAGGGCGGCCGCGGCGCGCCCCGGCGCACGGCCCGCGCCTATCGCGAGCTGGACCGGCTCCTGGAGCGGGCCTCGGCGCTCACCGAACGGACAGGCGTCTCCCTGGCGCGCATCGCCTGGCGCTGACCTCTGGTAAGAGTTCCCCACCGGCGATGAACGTGGTCACCATCTACGTCCGCATCTACCTCGACTGCCTGAGGCGAGCCGCGGCGAGCATCGCCAAGAGCCCGTGGACGCTGCTCCTCCCGATGGGGCTCCTGCTCGCGCTCCAGCTGGCCGGCGTGCTCGCCTCTCCGCTCGGGGTGGGGGCCGGGCTGGTGATGGGCCTGGTCCTGGCCGCGCTGGGGAGCTGTTACCTCTACTTCCTGGCCGAGCTGGTCGGGAACGCCCGGGTCCGCGTCAACGAGTTCGGGCGCAGCGTCCGCGTCTACTTCTGGGCGGTGGCCAACGTCCTCTTCGTCTACTGGATCGCCTCGCTGCTCCTGGGGGCGATGCTGCGCGGCTCCGCGCAGGCGCAGGCCTTCAACTTCGCCTTGACCCTGGTGGCGCTGGTGCTGCTCAACGCCGTTCCGGAGGTCATCTACCAGAGCAACACACACGGCGGCCTGGAGACGATGGGAAGGGCGGTCCGGTTCCTCCAGTCCAACTGGCTGGAGTGGGGCGTCCCCAACGCCCTGTTCCTCGCCGGGCTGTGGTTCCTCCTCAGCCGGGCGCAGGCCAGCCTGTTCTTCCTCTTCGGCTACCTGGGGCTGGTCGCCCTGAGCATCCTCGTCGGCGCATTGTTCCACCTGGTGATGGTGTTCCGCGGCCATCTCTTCGCCGCGCTCGACGGAACCAGCCATCGCCAGCGCATGTTCCGTTACCGCACCACGGCTTGAGCAATCCGGATCCGGCGCCGCGGTCGACCTCCGCCGCCCCGCGGCTGGCGGCGGGGTTCCTCCTCCTCCAGGTCGGCTTCACGCTGGCCCTCCTCGCCAGCACCCGGCGCTCGCCGGACGAGCGCCTCCTGATCGTCGCCTTCGTCGCCGTGGACCTGGCCCTGGCGCTGGGGCTCTTCCGGGGCTGGCGCCGGGCTCCGGCGGCGCTGGCGGTGCGCGCCGTGGCCGGGCTGCTCGTCTTCGGGGGACTGGCCCTCCTCCGCCACGAGCCGCTCGGGGTATCGCTGGCCGTGCTGGCCGCGGTGGGCCTTCTCCTGCTCGCCCTCGGCCGGCCGGGCCGGCTCAGGACCGCCGTGGCCTCGGCCACCTTGGCCGCCGTTCTCGTCGTGGAGGGCTCCGGTGTGTGGGCCACGCTGACCGGGGATGCCCTGCTCGCCCTCCCGCTCCACCGCCTCTTCGGCTGGGTGGAGGGGCCGACGGTGGAGGTGGTCACCGGAGCGCGCCTCCCCTACCGGCTCCGGCTCGAGCCCGGGCACTGGGTCCATGCCACGCGGGCCCTGCGAGCCGACGAGGACGTGGACGTCCACCTCGTCTGGCCGCGCCGCAGCGCGCATCTGGTGGTGCGCGCCTTCGACGCTCCGGGGGCGGGCGGCTTCGACCTGGCCGAGCTTCAGCACCGGCTCGAGGGGTTGCTCGCCGACACCGAGTTCCTGGAGGCCGCCGATCTGGGCGGGGACTTCGAGCGCAGCCGGCTGATCCGCGTCCACAGCCGGACCCCGGACTTCGACGAGGACGGCTGGCTGGGCCTCTTCACCCGGGGCGATCACGGCTTCCTGGTGAGCGCGGCCACTCCGAGCCGGAACTTCCCGCTGCTCTCGGACACGCTCCGCGCCGCCGTCCTCTCCTTCTCCTTCGACCTCCCCCCGCCGCCCAGCATCCCCCTCGAGGCGATGGAGAAGGTGAAGCGCGGAGTGGTGCTGGTGAGGACGGCCACCGGCTCCGGTTCCGGATTCGTGCTCGACGTGGTCGGGGGCGCGGCCCGCATCCTGACCAACGCCCACGTGGTCCAGCACGCCGAGGACGGCGGACCCGGCCAGCTGGGGGTGGTGTTCACCGACGGGGCGGTGCGGGTGCTCCAGCCGGCGAGGGTCGTCCACGCCGACCCCCAGGTGGACCTGGCGCTGCTCGAGGCGCCGGTCGGCGCCGCCCGCCCCACCCGGCTCCTCCTCCACACCGCCCGCACCACCCCCGTGGGCCTGGCGCTCTTCGTGGTCGGCTTCCCGCTCGGTCCAGGGGCGAGCGCCACCGCGGCGTTTCCGCCGCCCACGGTCAACGCCGGCCGGCTGGCGGTGGAGCCAGACGCCAGCGGAGCGCTGCGCATCGACGTGGCCATCAACCCGGGCAACAGCGGCGGGCCGGTGGTGGACGCCACCGGAGCGGTGCGGGGCGTGGCCATGGGCCACATCCGGAGCAGCGACACCAGCTTCCTCATCCCGGCGGAGGAGGTGGGCCGCTTCCTCGGCCACCCGGCCTGGCTCGGCTGGAGCACGCTCGATCCGCCCGAGGCGCTTCCCGCCCGCGGCGCCGAGTCCGGACAGCGCGAGCTGGCGCTGCAGGCGACGGTGCTCGTCGAGGCCCCGGGGAAGGTCGCCCCCGGGGTGCTGGTGCCCTCGGGCGGGGAAGCGCCCCTCGTCCTCACCAGCCTGTCCGCGGTGGAGCGAGGCGACGGAGGCGCCGTGGTCCGGCTGCGCCCCGGATTCGACGACGAGCGCACCACCCCTGGGACGCTGCTCATCACCGACCCCGCCTCGGACCTCGCCCTGCTCCGGCTTCCGGCCGATGCCGGCGCACCGGAGCCGGTCCTCATCGGGGCCGCCGGACCGATGGCCGAGACCTCCCCGGTGGACCTGGCCGGCTTCTTCTTCACTTCGCCGGGCGGCCGCGCCCCCGGGCATGCGCGGGCGGTGGTGCGCCCCGGAGCGCTCTCCACCCGCAAGCGCGACCGGAGCGGCCGCCTGGTGGCGCTCTCCGTGGAGGCGGGCGCGCTGCCCGACTTCACCGGCGGCCCGGTGCTGGACCTGGACGGCACGCTGCTCGGCTTCGCCCGCCCCCAGCGCGACGCCAGCTCGTCGCTGTTCGAGGTCACCGCCGCCGAGCGCATCGCCGAGTTCCTCGACGGACGGCCGCGCGGGGCGGTGCTCCAGGCGGTGACCGATGGGATCGGCCACTGCGTCTTCCGCATCGACGTTCAGCTCGAGGATCCGCTCCGCCGCATCCGGCGGGTGGGGGTGCAGTTCCAGGATGTGCGCCTTCCCGCCCGCCGGGACCCGCTGGCGCTGGTCTACCTCGCACCGGCCGCGGTCCAGCCGGCCGAGGGAGGCCGTGCGGCGCTCCAGTTCCAGCCGCGCAGCTGTCCCCAGGGCACCACCTCCCTGCGCCTCTTCACCGAGACCGACCGGGCCCGCCGCACCGACGTCATCCACCCCTTCCGCCTCTCCGCTGGCCCGGGCGTGGTGGAGCAGATGCCCCTGGGCGACCAGGCCCCGCCCCACCTCCAGCCGCTCTTGCCCTCGCCCGGCTGGAGCAGCGCCGACTGCGCTCCGGGAGACGTGGCCGGCTGCCAGCGTGCCTGCAAGCGGCGGCGGGCCAAGAGCTGCTACCTGCTCGGCGCGGCCCAGGACGCCCGGGGCAGCCCGGAGCTGGCCGAGCGTCCTTACCGCCAGGCATGCGAGCGGGGCGTGGCGCTGGCCTGCGTGGCGCTGGCCCCGCGGGTGTCGAATACGCTGGTGCTTCTCGAGCGCGCCTGCACCCTCGGCAACGCCGAGGCCTGCACCCGTGCCGCGGCAGTGGCCGAGCGCCCGGGCGGGCGCGAGCCGGCGCGCATCGCCGCCCTCCTCCGGCGCGGCTGCACGCTGGGCGACGCGCGCGCCTGCCTCGTGCTGGCCGACATCCAGCTGCTCTCCTCCAGCGCCGCGGAGACGGAGGCAGCAGCGGGGCTGCTCCTCCAGGCCTGCCAGCGGTGGGAGCCGGAGGGCTGCATCCGCCTGGCGCAGCTCCTCCAGTCCGGTGTCTACGCCGCCCGCGGGCCGCTCACCCCTCTGGCGCTGCTCGACCGCGCCTGCGCGCTCGGCGACCAGCGGGGGTGCCAGGAGCTGCAGCGGATGGGGCTCCCTCCGGGCGGGCCGCTGCGCTGAGCGCGAATGCCCGTTAGCTTGGCCTCGAAACGGAGCGCCCCAACCCGGGAGACAGCCATGGCGGAGGTCGCGTACCGATCCGAGGTTCGCATCGAGCGGGTGAAGGGGCCGCAGCGCCGTGCCTTCCTGCCGGCCGAGTCCGAGCCGGTGTGGTTCGGGAGCCACGGAGCGGTCGCCGCGCACTACGGCGTCCCGCCCGGCGCCTACCAGCCGCACGCCACGACCATCGACTACGTGGTCGCGGCGACGGCCGGTTGACTGACCGGAACCCTCGGAGGCGCGCTGGAGGCGCGCCAGATTCCCGCCGGAGAGGGTCACCTGGTCGCCGAGGCCACCGGGGAGGTGGAGCTGGAGGGCAAGGTGCTCATCCTCCGGCGCATCCACGTCGTCCTGCGGCTCCGGGCCGACCCCGCCCAGCACGAGGTTGCCCGGCGGGTGCATGGCTTCTACGCCGACGGCTGCGCACTCTACCGGAGCCTGAAGGCCGCCATCGCCATCACCACCGAGCTCGTGCTCGAGTAGCTCGGGAAGGGACGCCCTCCGGGGCCCTGGTCCGCCCGAGCGCTACGGCGGATCCGACTGTCCCTGGCGCCGGAGGAACGTCGGGATGTCGAACTGATCCTCGTCCACCGGCAGCGACGGATCCCGGGTAGCCCGCGGGGCCGCCTTGGGCTCGGCGCGCACCCGGGCCGGCATCGGGACCGCCAGCTCGGCCGAGCTGGTGCGGGGGGCGGAACCGGTGGACGCGGGCACCGGGGGCCGGCGCGCCTCCCGGGCGATGAATCCGGTGGCGATGATGGTGATCTTCACCTCGTCGCTCGCCTCCTCGTCGATGAGGCTGCCGAAGATGATCTCCGCCTCCGGGTCGGCCGCGTCGTGCACCAGGGTGAGCGCCTCGTTGACCTCCTGAAGGGTGAGGTCCCGGCCGCCGGTGATGTTGATCAAGAGGCCGGTGGCCCCGTCGATGGTCACGTCCTCGAGGAGCGGCGAGACGATGGCCTGCTGCATGGCGTTCACCGCGCGCTTCTCGCCGCTGGCCCGGCCGGTGCCCATCAGGGCCACGCCCTTGTCGGCCATGATCGTCTTCACGTCCGCGAAGTCGACGTTGATGTAGCCATGGTACTGGATGAGGTCGGAGATGCCCTGCACGGCGTTGAGCAGGACCTCGTCCGCACGCTTGAAGGTCTCGAGCAGCGGCATGGACTGACCGCTCAGGCTGAGCAGCCGCTGGTTGGGGATGGTGATCAGCGTGTCCACCGCCGTCTTCAGCTCCACCAGGCCGGCCTCGGCCTGCTTGCGCCGCTTGTTGCCCTCGAAGTGAAAGGGCTTGGTCACCACCGCCACGGTCAGCGCCCCGAGCGACTTGGCGACGTCGGCGATGATCGGCGCGGCCCCGGTGCCCGTCCCTCCGCCCATCCCGGCCGTGACGAAGATCATGTCCGCCCCCTCCAGCGACTGGGCGATCAGCTCCCGGCTCTCCAGCGCCGCCTCGCGACCGATGTCCGGGTTGGCGCCCGCGCCGAGCCCCTTGGTGAGGTCCGAGCCGATCTGCACCTTCACCTGGGCCTGGCTCGCCGCCAGCGCCTGGATGTCGGTATTGGCGGCGATGAACTGCACCCGGTCCAGCCCGGCGGCGATCATCGTGTTCACCGCGTTGCAGCCCGCGCCCCCCACGCCCACCACACGGATCTTCGCCGCCTGCTTGGTCTGCTCCCAGGTGTCCATCAAAAGATCTCCTCCAGCCACTCCCGCATCCGCCCCTTCACCTTCCGGTAGACGTTCTCCTCCCGGATGCGGAACAGCCGCCGGTCCTGATGGCGGGCGCCGTAGATGACCAGGCCCACCCCGGTGGCGTACATCGGGCTCTTCACCACGTCGACCAGGCCGCCGATCCCGCGCGGCATCCCCCGGCGCACCGGCAAGCCGAGCACCTCCTCGGCCAGCTCCGCCATCCCACCGAGCAGCGTCGACCCGCCGGTGATCACCACCCCGCTGGCGAGCAGGTCCTCGTAGCCGCACTTCTGGATCTCCCGGTGGATGAGCTGGAAGATCTCCTCCACCCGGGGCTCGAGGATCTCGCAGAGGATCTGCCGGCCGAGCACCCGGGGCTGCCGGCCGCCCACGCTGGGGACCTCGATGGTCTCTTCCTTGTCCACCATCGAGGCCAGCGCGCAGCCGTACTTCTGCTTGATGCGCTCCGCCTCCAGGGCCGGCGTGCGCAGGCCGATGGCGATGTCGCTGGTGAGGTTGTTGCCCCCCAGCGCGATGACCGCGGTGTGGACGATGCTTCCCCCGGAGAAGATGGCGATGTCCGTCGTGCCCCCGCCGATGTCCACCAGGCAGACGCCGAGCTCCTTCTCGTCCTCGCCGAGCACCGCCTCGGCCGAGGCCAGCGGCTGCAGGACGATGTCCGCCACGTTGAGGCCGGTGCGATTGGCGCACTTGACGATGTTCTGCGCGCTGGAGACCGCCCCGGTGACGATGTGCACCTTGGCCTCCAGGCGAACCCCGGCCATTCCCAGCGGCTCCTTGATGCCCCCCTGGTCGTCGATGATGAATTCTTGAGGCAGGACGTGGATCACCTCCCGGTCCATGGGGATGGCCACCGCCTTGGCGGCGTCGATGACCCGGGCCACGTCCGCGTCGCGGACCTCCTTGTCCTTCACCGCCACGATGCCCTGGCTGTTGAAGCCCTTGATGTGGCCGCCGGCGATGCCGGTGTAGACGGTGGTGATCTCGCACCCGGCCATGAGCTCCGCCTCCTCGACCGCGCGGCGGATGGAGGCCACGGTGGACTCGATGTTCACCACCACGCCCTTGCGCAATCCCTTGGAGGGATGGGTGCCGATGCCGATGATGTCGATTCCGTTCTCGGTCAGCTCACCGACGATGGCGCAGATCTTCGTCGTCCCGATGTCCAGACCGACGATGACTTCCCCGCCCTTCTGCTTGGCCATGTTCTTTCCTCGTGATCACTTCGCCGGGGCGTCCAGACCCGGACGACCGGCGAGCTGGACGGCCACCCACTGGGGGCGCACCCGGTTCTCGAGATGGATGGTCGACGCGCTGAGGCCCCGCTGCCGCAGCTCGGCCCTCACCCGGATCAGCCGGGCCAGCGCGGCCTCAGGAGGCCCGGCGGCGAGCTCGACCACCTGTCCGTCGAGGTCGACGAGGCGGGACCCGGCATCCCCCAGGTGCACCTCGGAAAGCGCCGGACGCTGCACCGTCCGGTCCCAGGCGGCGATCAGCTCCAGGGCCGTTCGCAGCCGGGCCGCGCTCTGATCCGGCGACCGGGCGGCCTCATCGCGGCTGATCCCGGTGATCAGCGGCAGGTCGAGGGCATCGGCCGCGGCGAGCCTCTTGAACGGCACCCCCTCGCCATCCACCACGTAGAGCTGCCCGAGGACGGCCAGGGCCGCGGGCCGGTGCTCCTCGACGCGGATGTGCAGGCTGTCCGGAAGGGCGCGCCGGACCCAGATGCTGCGCACCCAGGGGTGACTGGACATCCCCCGCGCCGACTCGTCGGCATCGAGGGCCCAGAGGTTCATCCCCCGCTGGATGCCTCCCAGGGCGAGCAGCTCGGCCTCGCTGGCGCGCTGCGCGCCGGAGACTTGGATCGAGCGCAGGGCGAAGCGTGGGGAGTGCCGGGCCCACACGTCGGCCCGCACAGACCCCAGGCCCAGCGCAGCCAGGCCGGCGATGGTGAGCAACAGCCGCGGTGCGTGCGCCAGAGCCGCGCCGCGAAGGCGCGCCGAGCGCTCGTGCCGGCGGCGGCGATTCCTGGGCGAGCCGGGGGCCATTCTCTCGATCGTCGGCCCATGCTCGGGCCGGATCTGGGGGGGCGCCAGTTTTTCGCCACAGCTACGTTGCAATTCGCGCCTGTAGGGAACGCCCCGACCGGGAGGGGGCGCGGCGCGGGGTCAGGCCTTGAGCGACGCCCCCAGGAGGAGCCGTTCGCAGAGACCCGGAAAGTCGATCCCCTGCCCTGCGGCGATCTTGGGCAGCAGGCTGGTGTCCGTCATCCCGGGCAGGGTGTTCAGCTCGAGCAACCACACGTCTCCATCGGCGGTGACCATGCAGTCGCTGCGCGTCGCCCCGCTGCAGCCGAGGGCCCGGTGAGCGGCGAGGCACACGTCGTTGACCCGCGCGTACTGCGCCGGCGGCAGGGGAGCCGGAAAGAGGTACTTCGTCCCGCTGCCCGCCGAGTACTTGGCCTCGTAGTCGTAGAACTCGCGCGCCGGGACGATCTCGATCGCCCCGAGCGACGCGTCATCGAGCACCGCCCCCTGGACCTCGTGGCCGCTGATGAACTGCTCCACGAGCAGCGACCCGGCCAGCCCGGCTGCCTTGCCCACCGCCTCGGCATAGGCCTCGCGGGTGCGGCAGATGTACACCCCCACGCTGCTTCCCTCCCGGGACGGCTTCACCACCGCCGGGAGCGGGAAGGGCAAGGCGTCCAGCCCGGCCAGCGCCTCCTCGACGGTGTCGAACGACCGGTAGGGAGGCGTGGGGATGCCCCGGGCGAGGAAGACCTGCTTGCTGAACACCTTCTCCATTCCCACCGCCGAGGCGAGGACCCCCGAGCCGGTGTAGGGGATGTGCATCGATTCCAAGAGGCCCTGGATGCAGCCGTCCTCCCCGTAGCGGCCATGGAGGGCGATGAAGGCCACGTCGATGCGCTCCTCGAGGAGCCTCTGCGCCACGTCGCGCTGGACGTCCACCTCGACCACCGAGTAGCCCAGGGAGCGGAGCGCCTGGGAGATGGCGGCGCCGCTCCGGAGGCTCACCTCGCGCTCCACGCTCAGCCCGCCGAGGAGCACCCCCACCCGCTTCCCGGACAGCTCCTGCCGCGTCCAGCGCTTCACGTGAACACCCCCACCCGCACCACCTCCGGGACCAGGGTGATGCCGGTGGCGTCCCGCACCCGTCCCTGGGCCAGGGAAATCAACCCGGCCACGTCACGCGCGGTGGCATTGCCCAGGTTGACGATCCAGTTGGCATGGAGCTCGCTGATCCGCGCCTCCCCCAGGACGTGGCCCTTCAGCCCGACGGACTCGATGAGTCGGCCGGCGTGGTCACCTGGTGGGTTGCGGAACACGCTTCCGCAGTTCGGCTGGCTGAGCGGCTGGGTCCGCTTCCGGTAGCCGAGATCGGTCTCCATCGCTGCCCGGGAAGCCTCGAGGTCCCCCTTCCGGAGGCGGAAGCGCACCCGCGTGGCCACCGAACCGGGCGGAAGCTCGGTGTGCCGGTAGCGGATGCTGAGCTCCTTTCGGTCGATCCACCCCACGCCGCCGGGCGTGGCCAGCTCCACCGCCTCGAGCACCTGGACGCACTCGCCGTGCTTGGTGCCGGCGTTCATGGCCAGGGCGCCGCCGATGGTTCCCGGAATTCCGGCCAGGAACTCGGCCCCCACCCAGCCACTGGCGCGCATGAGATTGGTCAACCGGACGATGGCCGCGCCGGCGCCGAGCGTCACCCGGCCGCCGTCCTCGAGCCGCTCCAGCTCCTCGGGGAAGAGGTCGGCAGGGAGCTTGAGGGTCAGGCCGGGAATCCCGCCGTCGCCGACCAGGGTGTTCGCCCCGCCCCCGAGCACGTGAACGCCGACGCCTTCCTGCTGGGCCCGGGCGAGCAGCGCCACCAGAGCGTCCGGAGACCGGGGGCGGAGGAACAGCTCGGCGGAGCCCCCGGCGCGGATGCTCGTCTTCGGGGCGAGCGGCTCGTGCTCGGTCCACTCGACCGGAAGGCCGACCACGATGCGCGCCAGACCTCGGGTTACGACGGCGGGTTGCCTCACTCTCGGGCTCCGTTGTGTGCGAACTCGGCGAGGGGAGCAAGTCCCTTGCCAGCTTGCACCGGTCTCGGACGCCGCCCGGTGCGGCCCGGGAGCCACCCCCACCGGTGCGGCGGACCGGCCGCGGCCTCGCTCAGCTCCCGTTGGCCTTCTTCAGCGAGCGAGCGATGAAGCGCTTCCAGGCCTCGGGGGTCATCGTCTCCTTCCCCTGGAGCTCGAGGCGGAAGCTCTTCCAGTCCGGGTTGTCGGGAAACGGGATCTCGATGCGCTCGAGCCACTCTCCGTCCACCGGCGCCCAGAGGGAGCCGGTGGTGTCGCCGATGCCCGGGCCGGAGATCCGGTAGCGCCGGCACTGCTTGCCATGCAGCCGCTCCTCCCCCACGTACTCGATGCGCGCATCACCCCGGTAGAAGAGCAGCTCCCCCTCCGGCTTGAAGGTCGGGTCGAGGACCCCGATGGTGAAGGGCGCCTCCGGGTCGACCAGGTAGCGCCAGGCGAAGTTCAGGCTGGTGAAGTCTCCGCGTCGGCGGCGGCGGCGACCGCCGGCCAGGCCACGAGCAGCCGCGCCATTCGTCGCAGGGCGAGCATCGGCTCCTGGTTAGCACGAGACGAAAGATGGTTGGATGGCGGAATGAGAATCGCCGCTCAGGCTCTGGTGCTCCTCGTCGCCGTGGAGCACCTCTGGTTCCTGGTGCTGGAGATGTTCCTCTTCACCAAGCCCACCGGGCTGAAGACGTTCCGGGTGACCGAGGCGTACGCCAAGCAGGCGGCGCCGGCGATGGCCAACCAGGGCCTGTACAACGGCTTTCTCGCCGCCGGCCTGCTCTGGAGCCTGTTCGCCCCTGAGGCCCTTGCCTTTCCGCTGCAGCTCTTCTTCCTCGGCTGCGTGGTGGTGGCGGGGGTCTTCGGCGCGGCCACCATCAGCCGGGCCATCCTCGTCTGGCAGGCGGGGCCGGCAGCGCTCGCCCTGGTGCTGGTCCTCCTCGCCCGCGCCGGTTGACCGGCCGGGCTCGAGGTCAGCGCACCATCCCGCCGGCGCTGAGGAGCGCCAGGGCCACGCCGAGGATGCTCTCGCCGGCGATGAGCCCGGAGGCCACCGGGACGACCACCGAATCCACCTCCGCTGGACGGCGACGACGGACCAGCTCCGCCACCAGGGCACCGAGGAAGAAGCTGAGCGAATTGTAGAACGGCATGATGAAGGCCACGCCCAGACCGGCCGACGAGGGCACCCAGGCCCGCAGCCGCCTCGGCACGGTGCGCTCGAGCACGACCAGGGCCAGCCCGACGAGGAGCCCGACCAGCGCCGCCACCCGCGCCGACCCCGGCAGCGCGCCGAGCCCGCCGACCATCACTCGGGAGACGCTGGCCCAGACCTGCACCGACGGCGCCGGGAAGGTCTCCGAGCCGAGGACCTCGGCGCTCGGGACGAGCAGGTTGAAGGCCGGCACCACCACCGCCGCTCCGGCCAGGGCCCCGACGAGCTGCCCGATGGCCTGGGGCCTCGGGCGCGCCCCGAGCAGGTATCCGGACTTGAGGTCGGTGAGGAGATCTCCGGCGTGGAGGCCGGCGCCGCCGGTGACGTTGGCACCCATCACGTTGGCCACGAGATTTCCGGGCAACAGGCCCGCGTACACGAGCTGGGTGACCGGCCCGAGCGCCTTGGTCGGCGTGACGTCCGTCTCCCCCACCACCCGGCCGGCGATGACCGCCATCAGAGCGGTCAGCGGCAGGGCCACCGCCGCCGCCCACCACGGGAAGCCGAAGAGGACGACCACCAGCCCGACGATGAGCGGCCCGAGCAGGGCGAAGCCGCCGGCGAACCACGAGGGCGGGCATTCGACCGCGGCCAGCGGGTCGGCCGCCGCGCCCTCCCTGCGCCGGAATGCCGCGCGCAGCGAGGTGATTGAGCGCGCCACCGACTTCCACTGGAAGGCGAAGACGAGCAGCCCCGAGGCGACCAGAACCCCGGCCCCGGGCCATACCGCCCAGGCCATGATCGTCCGGCTGCTCACCACCGGGAGCGCTCCCTGTTCGTGGAGCAGGGGCGCGACCAGCCCCCAGTTGATCACCCCTCCGAGGAGGAGCGACCACCCGGTGCGCCAGCCGAGGAGCGCGCCCGCCCCCACCAGGAGCAGGCTCCCGTGGAAGCTGAGCGTCCACTGCGCCGCCGGCAGGCCCCCGATGCGGAACGGGAAGCCGACGTGCTCGGGGAGGTTGAAGGGCATGAAGGCGAAGCGCGCGTCGCGAAGCCAGGTGACCAGCGCGCCGGCCACGGCGGCCAGCCCGAGGCGTCGGGCGCGCCGGGAGGCCTCGGCGCTGTCCCCGTGCATTGCCCGGAGCGTCTCGGCGGTGGCCGTTCCGGTGGGGAAGGCGAGGGCCTCGCGGTTGATGAGCTGCCGCTTGATGGGGATGGCGGCGAACACCCCGAGCATGGCGATGGCCGAGAGCCAGAGCACGAGCCCGGCCCAGCTCGGTCGCGCTCCGGTGAGGATGAGAAGCGCCCCCAGCGCCGGGACGTTGCCTCCGCCGGTCATGAAGCCGGCCGACGAGGCGACCGACCCCATGGCGTTGTTCTCCAGGATGCCGAACTCGGCGCGGGCGATGCCGACGGCGCGGAGGAGCCGGAAGAGCGCAAAGGCAACCACGCAGGCGGTGATGGTGACGCCAAGGCTCCAGCCGGTCTTGAGGACGACGTAGAGATTGGAGAGGCACATCAGGCCGCCGAGCAGGACTCCCACCACCACCGCGCGCGCTGTGAGCTGGCGCTCGTCGGGGCGGTAGACCGTCTCCAGCCAGGCGCGCTCCGGATCCGCCGAGCGAGCGAGCTCGGCCCCGGGTTCCACCAGCGCCTCGGTCTGTACCGCGCTCACCGGGGCCGGACTGTACGCTGCTTTGGACGCCACTGGCCTGGGAGACCGTGCCAGAGTTTCTCGGACGGGAGGCCGGATGGCCAAGAACGGCGCGGTCGAGCAGGAGCAGCGGCTCATCGCCATCGACTGGTTGCGCGGGCTGGTGATGGTCCTCATGACGTTGGACCACGCCAGCGGTGCCTTCAATCGAGGGCGGCTGTTCACCGACTCGGTGGTCATGGACCGCTACCCGCTCCAGGCGCCGGACTTCTTTACCCGCTGGGTGACGCACCTCTGCGCCCCGACCTTCGTCTTCCTCGCCGGAACGTCCATCGCCCTGAGCGCCGCGCGGAGGCGTCAGGCCGGCGACGCCCCGGGGGCCATCGACCGCCACCTGGTCATCCGCGGGCTGATCATCACCGCGCTCGAGCTGTGGATGTCCCTGGTCTTCGGTCCCCACGCCCCGGCCCCCATCGTCTTCCAGGTCCTCTACGCCCTGGGCATGGGCATGGTGTGCATGGCCGCCCTGCGGCACCTGCCCACGCGCTGGCTCGTGCCCCTCGCCCTGGTCGGCTGGGTGGTGAGCGAGCCCCTCGCCGCGTGGACGATAGGCCTCCAGCTGCCGTTGGCCGCGGTGGCCAGGCTGTTGTTCAACTTCGGGATCGTCGTCCCCAAGCTCATCGTCGTCGGCTATCCGCTCTTCCCCTGGCTGTGCTCGATGGTGCTCGGGTACTGCTTCGGCCAGTGGCTGCTCGGGCTGCCGGCCGAGGGCCGCAGCGCGCGGGCCGCACGCCTGCTCCTCGGCTGGGGAGTGGGCCTGCTCGTGTTGTTCCTCGTCCTCCGGGGGCTCAACGGCCTGGGGAACATGGGGCTGTTCCGCCACGACGACTCGCTCGTGCAGTGGCTCCACGTGAGCAAGTACCCGCCCAGCCTCACCTTCTGGGGGCTGGAGCTGGGCCTGGCCGCGCTGCTGCTCGCCCTCGCCTTCCGGGCTCGTCTCCACTGGCGGCCGCTGGTGCTTCTCGGGCAGACGGCGCTCTTCTTCTACCTGCTCCACGCCCACCTGCTCGACCTCGCCGCGCGCCTCCTGGGCATGCACATGTCGGCGGGGCTCCTCGCCACTTACGTCTCCTGGGCGCTCGTCATCCTGGTGCTGCTCCCGGTCTGCAGCTGGTACCGCGGCTACAAGCGCCGCCACCCGCACGGCTGGCCGCAGTACATCTGAGCGCCGCCGCTCACCCGCCCGTCGATCGGTGCTCGCCGAGCAGGCCGAGCAGCTCCGGGCCCACCTGGGTGATGTCTCCGGCGCCGAGGGTGAGCACCAGGTCTCCCTTCTCTAGCCGAGGAGCGAGGGCAGCGGCGACGTCGGCCCGCTTCTCCACGTAGGTGACGTCGCGGTGCCCGTGGGCGCGCACCGCCTCGGCCAGCGCCGCGCCGGAGACACCGGGGATGGGTTCCTCGCTGGCGGCGTAGATGCCGGTCACCACCACCACGTCGGCGTCGTTGAAGGCCCGGGCGAACTCGGGGAGGAGGTCCCGCGTCCGCGTGTAGCGGTGCGGCTGGAAGGCCACCACCAGCCGGCGGCCGAAGGCGGCCCGGGCCCCGGCCAGGGTGGCCATCACCTCCGCCGGGTGATGCCCGTAGTCGTCCACCACCGTCACCCCGGCCGCCTCCCCCCGGACGGTGAAGCGCCGCTGCACGCCCTCGAACCCGGCCAGCGCCTTGCGCACCACCTCCAGCGGCACCTCCATCTCCTCGGCCACGGCGATGACTCCCAGGGCATTGAGCGCGTTGTGCGCCCCCACCATCCGCACCGCGAACTCGCCGAGCGGCTCGCCGCGGCGGAAGGCGTGGAACCGGGTGGTGAAGCCGTCGAGGACGACGCCCTCCAGTCGGTAGTCGGCGGTGTGGGAGGAGCCGTAGGTGACGATGCGCTTCTCGATGTCCGGGAGAAGCGCCTGGACGTTGGGGTGGTCGAGGCAGAGCACGTTCAGGCCATAGAAGGGAACGCGGTTGCAGAACTCGACGAAGGCGTGGCGCAGCGCCTCCACCGTCCCGAAGTGGTCCAGGTGCTCCGGGTCGACGTTGGTCACCACGGCGATGGAGGGATGGAGCTTGAGGAAGCTCCCGTCGGACTCGTCCGCCTCCACCACCATCAGGTCGCTCTTGCCGAGCTTGGCGTTGCTGCCCAGGACGTTGACCTTCCCCCCCACCACCGCGGTGGGGTCGAGGCCGGCGGCGTTGAGCACCGTGGCCACCATCGAGGTGGTGGTGGTCTTGCCGTGGCTCCCGGCGACGGCCACCGCGTACTTGAGGCGCATCAGCTCGGCGAGCATCTCCGCCCGGGGGATGACCGGGATCTTCCGGGCCCGGGCGGCCAGCACCTCCGGATTGTCCCGGCGGACGGCGGAGGAAGTGACCACCACGTCGGACTCGCCCAGGTTCTCCGCCCGGTGTCCGGTGGTGAGGTGCGCCCCCAGCTTCGCCAGCCGGCGGGTGATGTCCGACTCCTTGAGGTCGCTCCCGCTCACCCGGTACCCGAGATTGAGGAGCACCTCGGCGATGCCACTCATGCCGATGCCGCCGATGCCCACGAAGTGCACCCGGGCGGCATGGCGGGTCTTGAACAGGCTGACGTGCGGGCGGCGGGTCATCGCCCCGCTGCCTCCGACGGGCGCCGGGCCCCCGGGCCGCCCCGGCCGTCCACCAGCTCCACGCACACGTCGGCCAGCTCGCGCGCCGCCTCGGGCCGGCCGAGCAGGCCCGCCGCGCGCTCCATCCGGTGGAGCCGGGCCGGATCGGCGTGCAGCTCGCGGATGGTGGCGGCCAGCTCCTCGCCGGTGAGCTCCGACTCGCGAAACATCACCGCCGCCCCGGCGTCGACCAGGGCGCGCGCATTCACCGCCTGATGGTCGTCGGTGGCGAAGGGAAAGGGCACCAGCACCGAGGCCTTCTTGCACACCTCCAGCTCGGCGACGGTGGTGGCGCCGGCCCGGCAGACGACCAGCGAGGCGCGGGCGTAGGCGGCGGACATGTCCTCGATGAACTCCACCACCTCGGCGCGCATGCGGTTCGCGGCATAGCCGGAACGCACCGTCTCGAGGTCGGCCCGCCCGGTCTGGTGCACGAAGTCCACCCCCTCGCGCAGCTCGGTCAGGAAGGGCAACGCCTCCACCACCCGGGCGTTCAGCCCCCGCGCGCCGAGGGAGCCGCCCAGCACCAGGACCTCGAAGCGGTCGTGGGCGGTCCGGTTCCGGAGGTAGTTGTCGAGGAGCTTGCGGCGCACCGGGTTGCCCACGAAGTGGGTCTTCCAGGGCGGGAAGCCGGCCCGGGCCTCGTCGAAGGCGACGAACACCGCGCGCACGAAGTGCCCGAGGATGCGGTTGGTGAGGCCGGGGAGCGCGTTCTGCTCCTGGACGGCGGTGGGGATGCGCCGGAACCAGGCGGTGAGCACCACCGGCCCGCTGGCGTACCCGCCCACGCCCACCACCACGTCGGGGCGAAACCGGCTCAGGACGCGCCACGACTCGACGAAGGACCAGGGCAGGGCCAGGAGCCCGAGAAGGAATTGCCAGGGGCCCTTCCCCTTCAGCCCGCGGGCGGAGACGGTCTCCAGCGGGAAACCGGACGCCGGCACCACGCGGGACTCGAGCCCGCGCCGGGTTCCGACGAAGAGCACGGCGTTGCCCGGATGACGGGTGCTGAACTCCTCCGCCAGGGCGATGCCGGGAAAGAGGTGGCCTCCCGTCCCGCCGCCGGCGATGAGCATCCTCATGCCGGAGCCGTCCCGTCGAGAGCGTCGGGCTCCGGCGGGAGCCTCCGGGAGACCAGGTTGCGCATCGGGGCCGTCGAGGCGCTGAGGCTGAGGAGGGCCCCGGCGGCGGTCATCGACACCACCAGCGAGCACCCGCCGTAGGAGACGAACGGCAGGGTCAACCCCTTGGTGGGGAGCATCCCCATGGCCACGCTCATGTTCACCACCGCCTGCACGCCGAGGAGGGCGGTGAGCCCCAGCCCGAGGTAGGTGCCGAAGGTCTCGCTGGCCCGCAGCGCGGCCCGCGTCCCCCGCCAGACGATGACCGCGTAGAGCAGCACCGTGGCAGCGGCCCCGAACAGCCCCAGCTCCTCGCCGATGATGCTGAAGATGAAGTCGGTGTGCGCCTCGGGGAGGAAGAAGAGCTTTTGCCGGCTCTCGCCCAGGCCGAGCCCCCAGAAGCCGCCCGACCCCACCGAGATCAGCGACTGGGCGACCTGGTAGCCGACGTCGTGGCGGTGCGCCCACGGGTCGAGAAAGGCGGTGATGCGCTTCAGCCGGTAGGGTGAATGGGCCACCGCGGAGTAGGCCATCGGCAGCGCCAGCAGCACCGACCCGACGAGGTAGGAGAGCTTGGTCCCGGCGGCGAAGAGGAGGACGAAGAGGAGGACGAGGAGCTCCACCGCGCTCCCGAAGTCGGGCTGGGCCATGCACAGGGCCACCAGCACCCCGCCGAGGAGCAGGTGGGGCAGAAAGCCGACGCTGAACGACGCCACCTTGTCCCGCTTCTTGGCCAACGAGTACGAGAGGTAGATGACCCAGGTGAGCTTGGCGATCTCCGCCGGCTGGATGCTCACCCCGGGGAAGCGGATCCACCGGCGCGCCCCGCCGACCAGGGTACCGACGCCGGGGACGAGCACTGCCAAAAGGAGGACCAGGGTGAGGAGGAGGAGCGGATAGGCGAGCCGCGCCAGCCGCCGGTAGCCGAGCTTGAGCGCGGTGGCCATGGCCAGAAGCCCCACCCCGGCGGCGGCCAGCTGCCGCTGCAGGAAGTAGAAGCCGTTCCCCGTCTTCTCCAGCGCCGTCACCGCGCTCGCCGAATAGACCATCACCAGCCCGAGCGCGAGCAGGGCGAGGACCGCCCCGAGGAGCAACGGGTCCACCGAGAGCCGCACCGGCTCGCTGCGCGCGTCGGGAAGGGCAGAGGACGGCGCCGGCCTTCGCCTCTTCATCCCAGGCCTCTCACCAGGGTGCGGAAGAGGTCGCCCCGCTCCTCGAAGCTCCGGAACTGGTCGTAGGAGGCGCAGGCCGGCGAGAGGAGCACCACCTCGCCGGGGCGGGCGAGCTCCCGGGCGCGGGCCACCGCCCGTTCCAGCGTGCCGCAGGCGTGGACGGTGAACTCCGTGGCGAACTCCCGGCCGATGAGTGGCCCATCCTGCCCAAGCGTGAGGACGCCGGCGACTTTTCCGCCCGCGGCCAGGCGCAGGGGGGTGTAGGGCGCGCCCTTCCCCTTTCCCCCGGCGAGGAGCCAGATCCGGCTCCCGGGCGGGAAAGCCCGCAGGGCCACCACCGCGGCGTCCACGTTGGTGGCCTTGCTGTCGTTCACCCACTCCACTCCGTCGAGCACGCGGACCGACTCCAGACGATGGGGGAGCCCGGAGAATCCGTCCAGCCCCTTCTGCACCTCCGCCGGCGCGACGCCGACGTGCAGGGCGAGGAGGGTGGCGGCCATGGCGTTCTGGAGGTTGTGGGCGCCGCGCAGCGCCCGGTTGTCCACCCGGAAGGAGAGGTCCGCGGCGCCGACGCGGAAGCCGCCCGGCATGGCCACCGCGGCGAAGGCGAACCCGCGAGGCAGCGTGGTGAGCGGATCGAGGGTGAAGCCGAGCGGGGCGACCCGGGCCCGCGAGGCGAGACGGACGATGGCCGGATCGTCGAGGTTGAGCACCGCCGCGTCGCCCGGACCCTGGTTGGCGAGGATGCGGGCCTTGGCCTCGGCATAGGCATCGAGCGAGGGGTAGCGGTCGAGGTGGTCGGGAGTGAGGTTGAGCAGCGCGGCGGCGTTGACCGCCAGGGCGTCCACCGCCTCGAGCTGGAAGCTGGAGAGCTCGACCACGTAGACGCCCGGGGCGGGCGCGTCCACCGCGTCGCAGAGCGGGGTTCCCAGGTTCCCCCCCACGAAGGGCCGGAGCCCCCCCGCGGCGCAGAGCGCGCCGGCCAGCGCGGTGGTGGTGCTCTTGCCATTGGTGCCGGTGATGCCCAAGAGCGGCACCCCCGGCGCGAGGAAATGCCCGGCCAGCTCCACCTCGCCCAGCACCTGGACGCCGTGAGCCCGGGCGCGAGCCACCGACCGGAGCGAGAGGGGTACCCCCGGGCTGACCACCAGGAGGGCCGGCGTCCCGAGGTCCAGGTCCCCGAGCGGCCGCCCGGCCCGGAGCTCGGCGCCCCCGGCGGTCAGCTCGGCGGCCGCCGCGGCGAGGCGCTCGGCGGGCAGCTCGTCGAAGACGGTCACCCGGGCCCCGCGGTGGCGCAGCAGGCGGGTGGCGGCCAGGCCGCTCCGCCCGGCGCCGAGGACGCTCACCTCCCGTCCGGACAGCGAGGCCAGGGCACCCGGAGCCACGGCCTGCCGCTAGCGCAGCTTCAGCGTGAGGAGTGCCACGCCGCAGCAGAGGATGGAGACGATCCAGAACCGCACGATGATCTTCGGCTCGCTCAGGCCCTTGAGCTCGTAGTGGTGGTGGACGGGGGCCATGAGGAAGACGCGCCGCCCGGTGAGCCGGAAGGAGGCGACCTGGATCATCACCGAGAGCAGCTCGGCGAGGAAGACGCCGAGGATGAAGGCCGAGGTGACCTCGTGCTTGCTCAGCACCGCCAGCCCGCCCAGCGCGCCGCCCAGGGCGAGCGAGCCCACGTCGCCCATGAACACCGTGGCCGGATAGGTGTTGAACCAGAGGAAGGCGATGCCCGCGCCGACGATGGAGGCACAGAACACCGCCAGCTCGGCTCCGCCCACCACCTGGGGGACGCCCAGGTAGCGCCAGAGTGGGACGCTGATCAGCTTCTGTCCGCCGCCGGCGGCGGTTACGAGATCCGCCAGGTACAGGCCGCTGCCGGCCACGTAGCAGAGGACGGCGAAGGTCAGCGCGGCGACGATGGTCGGGACGATGGCCAGCCCGTCCAGGCCGTCGGTGAGGTTGACCCCGTTGGAGGCGCCCACCACCACCAGCCAGGCGAAGCCGAGGTACCACCACCCGAGGTTGGGGTCGAAGCGCCGGGTGGGCACGAAGGGCAGCGTGAGCCGCGTGTCGACGATGAGGTGCGGCAGGCCCTCCTTCCAGGTGCAAAGGATGCCGAAGACGCCGATCAGGAAGAAGGCCGTCTGGAGGAGGAGCTTCTTGCGCGGAGCCAGCCCTTTGGAGTTGCGCTTGGACAGCTTCAGCCAGTCATCCAGGAATCCGATGAACCCGAATCCGAGCGTCCAGAGCAGCGCCACCCACACCACCCGCTCGCGCAGGTCGGCGAAGAGGAGCGTGGCCAGCGCCACGCAGAGGAGGATTAGCGCGCCGCCCATGGTCGGCGTGCCCTTCTTGGTCTGGTGGCGGTCGGGCGTGTCCTCGCGGATGTTGTTCGCCTCCCCTTGCGTCGCCCGGAGCTGGGCGATGAAGCGCTGACCGAGGAGCAGGCCGATGAGCAGCGCCGCCACGCCGGCGGCGACGATGCGGAAGGTGGGGTAGCGGAGGAAGTTGAGGAACCGCCCGGCGTGGGTGTCCTTGAGCGCCTCGTAGAGGAGGAAGAGCATCGGTCCTCAGTGGGCCGCCGGCGCGGGCGTCCCGGTCAGTCTTTCCACGATCCGTTCCATGCGCATGCCCCGGCTGCCCTTCACCAGGACCACGTCCCCGGCGGCCAGGCGGGGGGAGAGCCAGGCCCAGAGGGCGTCCACGTCCACGAAGCGTGCCGCCTCGCCCGCCTCGCCCGGGCGCGCCGCCGCCTGGCTGCGCGGACCGAGGAAGACCCGCACCTCGGCCAGGCCCGCAGCCAGCGCGGCCAGCCGCTCGTGCTCTCCCGCCTCCCCGGCGCCGAGCTCGAGCATGTCGCCGAGCACGGCCACCACCCTTCCCCGCCCGGCCAGCTCGCGCGCCGTCTGGAGCGCGGCGGCCATCGACGAGGGGTTGGCGTTGTAGCAGTCGTCCAGGATGGTCAGGCCCCCCGGGGCCTGGAGGACGTTGAGCCGGCGCTCCACCGGCTGCGCCCGGGCCAGCCCCTGGGCACAGGTCTCGGCGGCGAAGCCCAGCGCGCGCCCCAGCGCCCAGGCGCCGGCCGCATGCAGGGCATTGTGCGGCCCGAGGAAGGCGAGCGGGACGGTGTGGGTGCGGCCATCCACCCGCAGCTCCACCTCCTGACCGGCTGCCCCGAGCGGGCGGGCGGCCACCAGCTGGACCTCCGCCGACGCGGAGCGACCGAAGGTCAGCCAGCGCGCCCGGCTCTGACCCGCCTGCTGGACCACCAGGGGCTCGTCGAGGTTGACCACCGCCGTCGCCCCGGCGTCCAGCCCGCGGAACAGCTCGCCCTCCGCCCGCGCCACGCCCTCCAGGTTGCCCAAGAACTCGGTGTGCTCGGCCTGGACGGTGGTGAGCAGGCCGGCGCCGGGCTCGGCGATGGCCGTCAGCCGGGCCATCTCCCCCGGCGCGTTCATTCCCAGCTCCACCACCGCCGCCCGGTGCTCGGCGGTGAGGCGAAGCAGGGTGAGCGGCAGACCGACCTCGTTGTTGAGGTTCCCCTCCGTCTTCAGCGACGGCCCGCCGCCGGCGAGGATGCTGCCCGTCATCTCCTTGGTGGTGGTCTTGCCGTTGCTTCCGCCGACGGCGCCGAGGGGAATCGGGAAGCGCCGGCGATGGAACCGGGCCAGCGCACCCAGAGCGCGGAGGGTGTGCTCGACGGCGAACAGCCCGAAGCCCGGCGGAAGACCCGAGAGGGGCTTTCCGCGCCGCACCACCGCGCCGGCCGCGCCCCGCTCGGCGGCGGCGGCGAGGAAGCCGTGGCCGTCGAAGCGCTCCCCCTCCAGGGCCACGAAGAGGGCCCCCGGCTCCAGGGTCCGCGAATCGGTGGAGACGGAGGCGAAGCGGGCCGCGGCCGACGCGGCCAGCACCTCCGCCGACGCTGCCTCCACCACCTCCGAGGGCGTGAATGCGGCCACCGCGCCGCCTCTAGGCCGGCCCCGGCCTGGCCAGCGCCGCCCGGGCCTCGGCGACGTCGTCGAAGGGCAGCTTCTCTCCGCGCACGTCCTGGAAGGCCTCGTGACCCTTCCCGGCCACGAGGATGACGTCCTCCGGCCGCGCCAGCGAGGCGGCGGTCTCGATGGCCGTCCGGCGGTCCACCTCGACCAGGTACCCGCGCTCTCCGCTCCGCGCCTTCCCGGCGCTGATCCGGCGCAGACCGCCCTTCTCCAGGCCGGGGGTGATCTGGGCGACGATCTCCGCCGGATCCTCGGTGCGCGGATTGTCGCTGGTCACCACCGCCAGGTCGGCGCCCTCGGCGACCACCTGGCCCATGATCGGCCGCTTTCCCCGGTCGCGGTCCCCGCCGCAGCCGAACACGGCGATGACCCTTCCCTTGGTGAGGGCCCGGGCCGCCTCCAGCGCCCGGCGCAGCGCATCGTCCGAGTGGGCGTAGTCCACCAGGGCCACCCGGCCGTTCTCCTCGATGCGCTCCATGCGTCCCGGGACGCGCTTCACCCGGCCGATTCCCTCCTGCACGTCGCGGCGGCTGAAGCCGGCGCCGAGCGCCATCCCGGCCGCGGCGAGGATGTTTTCCAGATTGTGGGGCCCGAGGAGCGAGGACTGGATGGGAATGTCCCCGGCCGGGGTCTTGAGCGTGGCGCGGATGCCCTGCAGGGTCAGCTCCGCGCCGGCGGCTGAGATCTCCCCCGTCCCGGTGCGGCTGAACTTCCAGGCCATGCGCCGGGCATTCCGGACCTCGTTGTAGATGCGGGCCGCGTAGGTGTCGTCCCCGTTGACCACCGCCACCCCGCCCGCGGAGAGGTTCTCGCTGAACAGCCGGCGCTTGGCCTGGAAATAGGCCTCCATGTCCGCGTGGTAGTCGAGGTGGTCACGGGAGAGGTTGGTGAAGGCCGCCGCCCGGAAAGTGAGGCCGTGGACCCGGTCCTGGTCGAGCGCGTGGCTGGAAACCTCCATCACCACCGTGTCCGTGCCGGCGTCGACCATCTCCCGGAACAGGGCGTGGAGGGCCAGGGCATCCGGGGTGGTGTGCACCGTCTCCCGGGAGCGGCCGGCGAACCGCACGTCGATGGTCCCGATCCGTCCTGCCGCTGCTCCGCCCGCCGAACAGATGGATTCCAGGAGCCAGGCGGTGGTCGTCTTCCCGTTGGTGCCGGTGACGGCGAGGAGCATCAGCTCGTTGGCCGGCCGCCGGTAGAAGTTCGCCGCCACCTCGGCCAGCGCCCGCCGCGCCGAGGCCACCTTGAACGCCGGGACGTCGGCGGTGACCGGCCGCTCGGCCAGCACGGCCACCGCTCCCGCCGAGCGGGCCTGGGGGACGAAGGACGCCCCGTCGTGGGTGGCGCCGGGCAGGGCGACGAACAGGTCGCCCGGGCGCACCTTGCGGCTGTCGTGCGCCACCCCGGTGACGTCGAGCGCTGCGCGCGAGCCGGAGAGCTGCTCGGCGCCCACACCTGCCAACACGTCGGTCAACTTCATCGAGAAACCTACTCTCCGCTAGCGGTGGACAGCTCCAGTGTCACTCGCGCCCCCTGGGCCACCCGGGCCCCGGGCGCCGGACTCTGCGCCACCACGCGGCCGCTTCCTACCAGCCGCGGCTCGAGGGCCAAAGACAAGAGGCGTGCCACCGCCTCCCGGCCCACCCGTCCCTGGACATCGGGGACGGACACTCCCCCGGGCTGGAGGCGCTCGGTGAGCGTCTCTCCCGGAGTCGACTCCTCCTTTACCTGTACCCGAGGTGGGATGGGGAGCGTTTTCGGCTCCGGGGCCGCGTTCCGGCGGGCGAGCGGCCCACCCCCCCGCGACGGCGGCACGCCCAGTGTGGGGAGGGCGGCGGAGGCGATCTCCTTGAACGCCGGAGCCGCCACCAGGCCCCCGAAGATGTCCGTCTTCGGCTCGTCGATGACCACCAGGACCACCAGCCGCGGGTCCTCGGCCGGCACCAGCCCGGCGAAGCTGGCGATGCGGCGATCCGAGTAGCCGCGGGCCACCGGGTCCGGCTTCTGCGCCGTCCCCGTCTTCCCCGCCACGCGGTAGTCGTCCATGCGGGCGCGGGAACCGGTGCCCTCCTTGGCCACCACCCCCTCGAGCATGCTCACCACCAGATGGGCCACGCGCTCGGAGACCACCCGGCGCACGGGAGTGGGTTGATTCTCGAGGAGCACCACGCCGTCCGCGTCGGTGACCCGCGAGACCAGATAGGGGCGCATGAGCACTCCGCCGTTGGCCAGCGCCCCGAAGGCGGCCGCCACCTGGACGGCAGTGGCGCTGATCCCCTGGCCAAAAGATTGCGTGGCCAGCGCCACGTCGGCCCGCGGATAGGGCACCGAGCCCCGACCCTCCCCGGGAAGGGCCAGCCCTGAGCGCTCCCCGAAGCCGAAGCGCTGCGCGGTGCGGACCATCCCCTCGCGGCCGAGCCGCTGGGCCACCTTGGACATGCCGATGTTGGAGGACACCTGGAGGATGCGGGGAAGGGTCAGCCAGCCGTGGGGATGGGTGTCGTGGATGACGTGCTTGCCTACCTCCCAGGCGCCGTTCTCGCAGTTGAAGCTCTCCTCGGGCCGCACCGCGCCGGCCTCCAGCGCCCCGGCGGCGACGAAGGCCTTGAAGGTGCTGCCCGGCTCGAAGAGGTCGAGCGCGGCCCGGTCCCGCAGCACCGCCGGGGCCACGCCCGTGGGGGCGTTGGGGTTGAAGCGCGGAGCGTGCGCCAGCGCGAGCAGCTCTCCCGTCCGCGGGTCGAGCGCGACCACCATCCCCGACACCGCCTGGCTGTCCACCACCGCCCGGTCGAGCGCCTTCTCGGCGAAGTACTGGAGGTTCCGGTCCAGGGTGAGCGTCACGTTGGCGCCCTCGCGGGCCCGGGGCGCCGGCGCGCCCTCGACGAGGAGGTTGCGCCCCCGGGCGTCGCGGATGCCCTCCACCTTGCCGCGGGTCCCGGACAGCTCGTCCTCGAATGCCAGCTCCAGGCCCTCCAGCCCCTGGCCGTCCCGGCCCACCACCCCCAGCACCTGAGAGGCGAGCTCCTTCTGCGGATAGAAGCGCTTCGGCTCCTTGAGGGCGCCCAGGCCGGGGATGGCCAGGGCGCGGGCGGCGGCGACCTCGGCCGGAGTCGCCTGGCGCTTCACCCAGGCGAAGTGGCGCGCGCGCTCGAAGCGCTGGGCGAGCTCGGCGGCATCGAGGTGCAGCACGCGCGCCAGGTCCTGGGCGGCGCGGCGCGCGTCGCCGAGCTGCGACGGGTCGATGAACAGCGAGTCCACCTCCACGCTGGAGGCGAGCGAGACGCCGCGGCGGTCGAGGATCTCCCCCCGGCGCGCCGGGACGTCCATCTCCGACTGGGACTGGTCGCTGGCCATCGAGGCCAGCCGGCTCGCCTGGACGATCTGGAGCTGGACGGCGCGGAGCACGGCCAGCCCGAGGAAGGCGAGGAGCAGCCCGCCCATCGCCGCCACCCGCAGTCGCATCCAGCGGGAGACCCCCTCGGAGGGCGTCCACATCCTAGGGATGCCCGGCCACCGCCAGCGGGCGGGGAGCAGGAGCGGGCGACGCTCTCTGGGACGGGGCGGAGAGCACGCTCACCGCGCCGGGGGCGGGCGGGCCGAGCCCCAGCCCCTCGCGCGCCAGCTTCTCCAGACGGGCGGAGCGCTTCAGAGTCGCCAGCTCGAGCCGCAGGCGGTCGTTGTCCAGGGTGAGCGCCCGGCTCTCGGACTCGAGCTGGCTGAGCGTGTACCCGGCGTCCACGATCACCGCGCGCGCGGCGACGTGGAGCACCCCGACCGCGGCGAGCAGCCCGGCGACGACGGCTCCGGGCAAGAGCTGCCGGAGGACCGCCCCCAGCGTCGGGCGGCCGGAGGGCCCGGAGCGCCTCATGCCAGCCGCTCCACGGCGCGGAGCCGCGCGCTCCGCGCCCGAGGGTTTTGGGCCACCTCCGCCGGCGAGGCCTTCACCGCTCGGCGGGTGAGGGCGCGGAAGCTGCCGCCGGCACCGCACACGCACACCGGGAGCGCGGGGGGACAGGTGCAGCGGCCGACCAGGGTGCGAAAGGCCTCCTTCACCCGCCGGTCCTCGAGCGAATGGAAGGCGATGACCGCTGCCCGGCCCCCGACCCGGAGAAGGCGCGGCAGCGCGGCCAGGAGTCGCTCCAGCGTGCCCAGCTCGTCGTTGACCCAGATGCGCAGCGCCTGGAAGGTGCGGGTGGCGACGTGGATCCGGTCCGGCCAGGCGCGGCGAGGCACGGCCCGCTTCACCGCCGCCACCGCCTCCTGGGTGGTGGTCGGGCGCGCCCGGAGGAGCGCGCGGGCGATGCGGCCGGCGAACGGCTCCTCGCCGAAGTCCTTCAGGACGCGGGTGAGCGTTGCCTCGTCCGCGCCGGCGATGGCCTCGGCGGCGGTGGGCCCCTCCCCGCCCATCCGCATGTCCAGGGGACCCTCCGCCTGGAAGGAGAACCCCCGCGCCGGGTCGTCGAGCTGGGGGCTGGAGACGCCCAGGTCGGCGAGCACGCCGTCCACCGGGAGCAGCCCGAGCGGAGCGAGGAGCGCCTCCAGGTCGCCGGCATTGCCCAGCAGCGCGCGGAACCCCGGGGTGGCTCCCAGCCGCTCGGTGGCGGCGCGCACCCCGCTCGGGTCGCGGTCCACGCCCACCACCTCCGCGCCGCGCTGGAGGAGCGCCTCGGCGTGCCCGCCTCCTCCCAGGGTGGCATCGATGATTCGCTTTCCTGGCCGGGGTGCGAGCAATTCCACCACCTCGTCGCGGAGGACCGTCTGGTGAGCAAAGCTCAAGGACTGTCGAAGGGACCGCTCATCGTGGCGCGCGCCTCGGCCGCGTCGCGAAACACCTCGAACGCCCCGTAGGCCCCTCCGGCGCGGAGAACGGCCTGCAGGTAGGGGGAGAGGCCGCACACCTTGAGGTCGCCTCCCGCCCGGCGAAAGGCCTCGGCCCGCGCCACCAGCGCCGGCACCCCGCGGTAGTCGAGGTGCTCGACGTCGCTGAAGTCGAGCAGCACCCAGACGCACGACTGGTCGAGGAGCCGGATCAGCCGGTCCCCGAGCTCGCAGAGCGATGTCTGGTCCAGCTCGCCGCGGAGCCCGAGCGTGGTGTGGCGCAGGCGCAAGCGCGACCTGGTCCGCAGACTCCCCGCATCCCGCCTGGCCGCCCCGTTCACGTCAGCTCTCCTTCCCGTGCCGCAGCTCGGTGAGCACGCGCATCACGTCCTGGGAATCTGCGCCGTGCCGGGCCTCGGCCTGGGCGCGCTCCCAGCCCGGCCGGCTCCACAGCTCGATGACTCGGACCATTCCCGCCCACACCACGTCCTTCTCCAGCCCGGCGTGGGCCCGCAGCGACGGCGGGACGAGCAGCCGGCCGAGCCGGTCGAGCGGACATTCCTGCGCCGGCGCCACGTAGAGCCGCATCAGCGTCTTCACCCCCGGCTCCATCGGGTTCCGGTCGGCCAGGGCCGCCTCCAGCCGCTCCCACTCGCGCACCGGGTAGGCGTGCAGACAGGGGTCCAGCGCGGTGGTGAGGATGAGGCGCTCGTCGTAGGCGCCGAGGAGCGTCTCCCGCAGCCGTGCCGGAAGGCTGGTTCGCCCCTTGGCGTCGATCTGATGGTCGAAGACACCCCGGAACACGCACGGCCCACTCTGGGAGAGGATGGACTACTGATCCGCTGCTTACCACTTCTTCCCACCCGGAGCCAAAACGGATTCGCGAGGATGCTTCGAGGGACCTTGTCTTTCCGCCGGGATCACGCGACCTTGCGTGGTCATGGAACCCGTGCGGCTCCGCGTGTCGTACCGGAGCCCGCTCTCGTTGCTACAGGCCTTCACCCGGAGCGTCGGGAAGGGAGGCGTGTCCCTCCCGAGCAAGAAGCGGCTCGAGCGGGGAACGCGCTTCCTCTTCGAGCTGGTGGCCGAGGACGTTCACGAGCCGGTGGAGGTGCTCGGCGAGGTGGTCGAGATCCGCGCCGCGGCCAACGGGGAGTACGTCCTCGGCATCCGCTACCTCCCCGGCCGGAGCCGGCGCGGGCTGGACGCGGTGCTGCACCGGCTCTTCGAGTCTCACCAGACGGAGCAGGTGAGGCGCTACCCGCGCGTGCCAGTGCACCTCCGGGCGGAGGAGCGCTCCGGCCTGGTCACGGTGTGGAGCGTGCGTGACCTCTCGCGCGGCGGAGCGGGCATCGAGCTGGAGGCCGGTGACCTCCCTCCCAAGGCGCAGGTCGGCGCCCCGGTGCTGATCGAGGTCTGGCTCGAGTCGGGGAGCATCCTGCTCCACGGCGAGGTGGTGTGGATGACCGCCGGGAGCGCGCGGCCCCGCACCCCGCCGGCGCTCGGAGTGAGCTTCGGGCGGCTCCAGCCCGAGACCTTGCACTCCCTGGACCGGGTCCTGGTGCTGGATGGCTTTCCCTCCGGCCCGTGGAAGGCCCAGCTCCGCTTCGGGCTGGACGCCGTGGAGCGGATGCCCTGAGGCGGGGCCGGATGTCGATCTGCCGCCCCCCCCTGCGTCGTACGTCCGAACGGCGGGGGATGAGCCCCCGGCCGTCGTTGCCTTCCAAAGGCAAATGAGGAGACGACCATGCAATACATCTTTCTCATCTACGGCGACGAGAAGGCGTGGGCCAAGCTGCCCCCGGGCGAGATGGACGACATGTACGGAGCGTTCCGCAAGTACAGCCAGGCGCTCGTCGACGCCGGGGTGATGCGCGGCGGCTCGGAGCTCAAGCCGGTGGCCACCGCCACCACGGTGCGCTCTCGAAACGGCAAGGTGACCACCGTAGACGGGCCGTTCGCCGAAACGAAGGAGCAGCTCGGTGGGTACTACATCGTCGACGTCCCCAACCTCGAGAAGGCGCTGGAGTGGGCCGGGAAGTGTCCCGGCGCACGGCTGGGCGGCATCGAGGTCCGCCCGCTGGTCGAGAGCTAGCGCTGACCCACCGTGCTCGGCCGGATCCTCGACCAGGTCGTCCGCCGGGAGGGGACCCGGGTCCTGGCCGGGCTGATCCGGCTCACCGGGGACTTCGAGCTGGCCGAGGAGGCGTTCCAGGAGGCCTGCGCGCGCGCCGCGGGCGCCTGGCCCCGCGAGGGCCTCCCCGAGCGGCCCGGGGCCTGGCTGACCACCGTGGCTCGCCGGTGCGCGGTGGACCTGATCCGCCGCCGCCGCACCGGCGCCCTTCCGGTCGAGGCGCTGCCCGAGCCGCATCTCCCGGAGCCGGTCGAGGATCCGGCGGACATCTCCGGCGTTGAGGACGACCGGCTGCGGCTCTTGTTCGTGTGTTGCCACCCCGCCCTGGCCCAGCCGGCCCAGGTGGGCCTCGCGCTGCGCACGCTCGCCGGGCTGTCGACCCGGGAAATCGCCCGTGCCTTCCTCGAGCCGGAGGTCACCACCGCGCAGCGGCTGGTGCGGGCGAAGCGGAAGATCCGCGAGGCGCGCATCCCCTACGAGGTTCCGCGCCCGGAGGTCTTCCCGGAGCGGCTGGAGGCGGTGCTGGCCGTGGTGTACCTAGTCTTCAACGAGGGCTACTCGGCCACCGACCACCCGGGGCTGCTCCGCCCCGACCTGTGCGCCGAGGCCATCCGGCTCGGGCGGCTGCTCGTCGAGCTCCTCCCCGGAGAGCCCGAGGCCCGGGCGCTCCTGGCGCTGATGCTTCTCCACGACGCCCGCCGCGAGACGCGCCTCGGGCCGGACGGGGTGCTCGTTCCCCTCGAGGAGCAGGAGCGGCGGCGCTGGGACCGGGCGGCCATCGCCGAGGGGACGGCGCTCCTCGACGGGGCGGTGGCCGAGCGACGCGCCGGACCGTACCAGGTCCAGGCGGCCATCGCCGCGCTCCACGCCCGGGCGGAGAAGCCCGAGGACACCGACTGGCCGCAGATCGCCGCGCTCTACGGGGCGCTCCTCCGCCTCGCCCCGACGCCGGTGGTGGAGCTCAACGCCGCGGTGGCCCTGGCCATGGCCGAGGGCCCGGAGCAGGGCCTGCCCTGGATCGACCGGCTGGCGGCCAGCGATGCCCTGGTCGGCTACCACCTGCTCCCCGCCGCCCGCGCCGACCTCCTTCGCCGCGCCGGCCGGGTGGACGAGGCACGCGCCGCCTATGGCGAGGCCCTGCGCCTGGTGCGCAACCCGGCCGAGCGCGGTTACCTGGAGCGACGGCTGCGCGAGCTCGGGTGAGCCGCTTCGCTCGGGCCTTGGGAGACGGCCGCCCTCCGCCCCGCTACGCTCCCCATTGCGTGACCACCGGGCCGCCGCCTCCCGCAGCTCCCTCCACCGGCTGGAGAGCGTGGTGGATCCGCGGGCTCGTCTTCTGGCTGCTCTTCCTGCTCGTCGTCGTCGTGCTCGTGCACGAGTGCAGCTGAGCCCGGCTTGGGCGCGCTCACACCACCGACGCCGGATACCCCGCCGCGGCCTCGACGGCCTGCACCACCGTCTCCCGCAGCAGCACCGGCGCATACGCCCGGAAGCCGGTGAGGGGCGCGATGAGCCCGAGTCTAGCCTCCAGCACCGCCCCGTCCAGCGTCGCGCACAGCGCGCGCCGGGCCCGGTCCACCCCCCGGGCCTGGGCCTCGACGGCGTAGGCCTGAGTCATCGCCGAGCGCACCGGCTCCAGCCCGCCCGCTCCCGAGGCGGCCCGCGTGCGCGTCACCATCGAGTCCACCGCGTAGGCGTCCATCACCACGTCCGCCACGGCGGCCATCACCTCCTGGTGCTTCTCCTGATCGGTGCCGAAGGCCTCCACCGCCGCCTTGAGGGCCACCAGGGAGAGCCACTTCAGGCTCTGGGCCACCAAAGCCGCCCCGGCCAGGGCATCGCGCCCCGCGGGCGCCGGGCCGCTCTTGGCAGCCAGGGCCCGCTCCACCGCCTCGGCCTGGGCGAGGAGCGGCAGGGACCCCTTCGCCGCCCGCTTGAGCAGCATCCCGGTGATCAGCATCCGGTTGATCTCGTTCGTCCCCTCGAAGATGCGGTTGACGCGGGCGTCGCGGTAGGCGCGCTCCACCGGGTAGTCCTCGATGAAGCCGGCACCCCCGTGGATCTGCACCGCCTCGTCCACCACCAGGCCCAGGCCCTCGCTCCCCGCTACCTTGAGGATCGACGCCTCCACCGCGAACTCCTCGATGGCGGCAATGGTCCTCCGGTCGTAGTCGGCCGCGGCCCGGTCCTGGTGCTCGAGCAGCGCGTCGATCAGCCCCGAGGTCCGGTAGCACATCGACTCCACGGCGTAGGTCGTCCCCGCCATCCGGGCCAGCTTCTCGCGCAGGAGCGGGAACTGCCCCACCGGGGTGCCGAACTGCCGGCGCTCGGCGGCGAAGCGCACCGCGTTCCCGAGCTGCTGCTTCATGCCCCCCAGCACCGCCGCCCCGAGCTTGAGCCGGCCGAGGTTGAGGATGTTGAAGGCGATCTTGTGGCCCTTGCCGATCTCCCCGAGGACGTTCTCCGCCGGGATGCGCGCCTCCTCGAAGAAGAGCGGGCAGGTGGAGGACCCGCGGATGCCCATCTTGTGCTCCTCCGGGCCCACGGTGAATCCCGGCGCTCCGCGCTCGACGACGAAGGCGGTAAACTTCTCACCGTCCACCTTGGCGAAGACGACGAACAAATCGGCGAAGGCGGCGTTGGTGATGTAGAGCTTGCTGCCGTTCAGCACCCAGGACTTGCCGTCCTGGGATTTCACGGCGCGTGTCTTGGCTCCCAGCGCATCCGAGCCGCTCCCCTGCTCGGTCAGCGCATACGCCGCCACCTTCTCGCCGCTGGCCAGCCCGGGAAGCCAGCGCCGCTTCTGCTCCTCCGTGCCGAACCAGGCGATGGGAAGCGTGCCGATGCCGGTGTGGGCACTGAAGGTGACGCTCCAGCTCCCGTAGGAGCCGTTCGCCTCGGCGACGAGCATGGAGGTCGTCTTCTCCGCCGCCAGGCCCCCCACCGCCTCGGGCAGGTCGAGGCCGAGCAGGCCCAGCTCCCCCGCCTGGCGGAGGAGGCTCCGGAGCAGCGCGCTGTCCTTGGCCTCGAGGGCCGCGACGCGCGGCAGCACCTGCTCCTTGCAGAACTGGAGCGCGGTCTTGAAGTAGAGCCGTTGCTCCTCCCCGAGCGACTCGGGGGACACGGTGGGGCGCTGACCGACCTCCTCGAGCAGGAAGCCGCCCCCGCGCGGCTCAGCGGATGGAGGGGTGGGCTCGAGCACGGCAGCCATCTTTGACCTCCGGCGTTGATTCCGAAATCAGTCCGCTCTTAACCCGGTGAGCGGACGGTGCGCCAGCCCGGCGGGCGCGGATAGACGAGACAGAGAGAGGTGAAGAGCGGCTC
>Ga0335085_10002058_pt1 | contig 39120 bp, 40 predicted proteins | sample Lox_Sample_45_FD_206712 | JGI IMG/M metagenome (GOLD analysis project Ga0335085, IMG submission 206712) | Soil microbial communities from Loxahatchee National Wildlife Refuge, Florida, United States - Lox_Sample_4.5 | ecosystem: Environmental > Terrestrial > Soil > Wetlands | place: USA...
GCCGACCAGGGCACTGCAAAATCGCAATTTGACATCGGCTATCTTTACAGGCACGGCTTGGGCGTGGCGCAAGACAACGAAGAATCGGACCGTTGGTTCCGCATGTCAGCCAGCCAGGGCCATGAAGATGCGCAGCGAGCATTGGGACTGCGCTTTTCGCCGCTGCCGCAGTGGGAAATGATCAGTCAGTACGTGCTTCTCGCGGTTTGTTTCATTCTGATGTCGGGCTATGTTTCGCAGCAGCACCTTCGTCGCAATCAGGATGCGCGCAATCTGGTTTTAGGTGGGGCCCTGGGACTATTAAGCATCGGAATGTACCTCTTTGCACATTCGACATACGGGCTGTTTCCCTCAGCGGCAGTGGCCAACGTATTCAGGGCGGCCACCTTTTTCCTGGGCGGCGTCGCCGTTGCATCGTTGACCACCGCGATCTGGCCTCGGGCAGAAAAATCCCTCCTGATGCTCTCTGGCCTCATGGCCGCTCTCGCTGCTCTCAGTCTCTACGTTATGCCTCGATCCGACGCGATTGATCTCGCCGCAATCGCCTCGCGCCTGTTCATATTAGTTTCGGGGCCGGCGGGCGTGGCGATCTTTTCGGTTCTGCATTTGCGGAGAAGAGTAAACGGGCCTGAGCGCGAAACTCCTCCCGATCACAACGAGCCATCGCACGCGGTTTAGAATCGGCCTAGGCTGGCCATGTCCACCCGCACGATTCTCAGCAAAGACAACACGCGTTTGAAAGAGCTTCGCAAGGCTCTGGCTGCATCCGGTCGCGATACGCGCCCTCTCGCTGCCATTGAAGGGCCAAAAATGCTGGAAGAAGCGCTGCGTGCGGAACTGTGCGTGGCAACAGTGTTCGTCGCGCAAGGGGCCGAAGATCTGATCGAAGCGCTGCACCTGCCGCCTGACACAGAGATTCTGCACCTGCCGAAGAAGCTTCTCGATGCTGCGCTCGCCACCGAGACACCGCAGCCTGTCGCCGCCTTAGTGGAGCTGCCGCAATGGACCTGGGAGGACGTGCTCGGATTGCACGGAACGACGGCCCCTCTCGTCGTCGTGCTGGCGGGCATTCAGGATCCGGGAAACCTCGGCACAATTCTGCGATCGGCCGAAGCTTTCGGCGCCACGGGTATCGTGAGCTTGCCGGGAACAGTCAAGGCGCGGAATTCCAAGGCCGTGCGCGCTTCAGCGGGAAGCGTGTTTCGCGTGCCTTTGATCACCGCCGGTGAAAGAGAATGCTTTGAGCGGATGCGCGAAGCCGGAGTGAAGATTCTTGCCACAGCCGTTCGTGGCGCCCAGCCCGCCAATCAAGCCGGCATGGCGGAGCCGGTTGCGCTGCTGATCGGCAATGAAGGCAGCGGTGTGCCCGGAAATCTGGCCGCGAAGGCAGATGTGAAGATCACAATTCCCTGCCCCGGCCCGGTGGAAAGCCTGAACGCCGCCGTCGCAACCGGCGTGCTGCTGTATGAAGCGGCGCGGCAGCGCGCCACGCATCAGAGTGTGCGAGGCAAGGCAAGGAGCGCGCGATGAGCCTGTTCGAGAGCATGCCCGGCGCTTCACCACGTTCATCCAAAGGGCTGCCCCACGCAGCGGCAATGGTGCCGCTGGCCGAGCGCATGCGGCCGCGCAGCCTCGGCGAGCTCGTGGGGCAGGAGCATTTGGTCGGTCCCGGCAAGCCGCTGCGCGTGCAGATCGAGCGCGACGACGCAAGTTCAATGATTTTCTGGGGTCCGCCGGGCGTGGGCAAAACCACGCTGGCCAAGATCATCGCCGAGACAACGAAAGCCACGTTCATTGAATTCTCGGCGGTGACCAGCGGCATCAAGGAGATTAAGCAGGTGATGGCCGATGCGGCCAAAGCCGCGCAGATGCACTCGCGCACCATTCTCTTCGTCGATGAGATTCATCGCTTCAACAAAGCGCAGCAGGATGCGTTTCTCCCCTACGTCGAGCGCGGCACCATCCGGCTGATCGGCGCAACCACTGAGAATCCGTCGTTCGAAATCATCTCGGCGCTCCTCTCACGCTGCCGCGTTTACGTGCTCGAGCCGTTGCAGGAAGAGCAGATTGTCACCCTGCTGCAGCGCGCGCTGGCCGATCGCGAGCGCGGCTTGGGCGCACGGGAGCTTGCGGCAGACGATGATGCGCTCACGCTGATCGCCAGCTACTCCAGCGGCGACTGCCGCAATGCCTACAACACGCTCGAAGTTGCCGCGCAGCTTGCGGCGGCCGACGGCAGCAAACAAATCAGCAAGGCGATCTCGGCAGAAGCCATACAAAAGCGCGTGCTGATGTATGACAAGGCGGGCGAGGAGCACTACAACCTGATCTCGGCGCTGCACAAGAGCGTGCGCAACTCCGACGTCGACGCCGCACTCTACTGGCTGGGGCGCATGTTTGCCGCCGGGGAGGACCCGCTCTACCTGGCGCGGCGCATCGTTCGCATGGCGGTTGAGGATATCGGGCTGGCAGCGCCAGAAGCCCTGAATCTGTGCCTATCGGCCAAGGATGCGTACGACTTCCTCGGCTCACCCGAAGGTGACCTCGCGCTGGCCGAAGCAGTGGTGTATCTGTGCCTGGCGCCCAAATCGAATGCGGTGTACACGGCGTATGGCGCGGCGCTCGACGACATTGAACACACCCGGCAGGAGCCGGTTCCGCTGCACCTGCGCAACGCGCCTACGAAACTGATGAAAGATCTTGGCTACGCCGCCGGCTACCGCTATGCGCACGACGAGGAAAACAAAGTGGCCGATATGGATTGCCTGCCCGATTCGCTGCAAGGCCGAACCTACTACCATCCCACACAGGAGGGCCGCGAAAAGCAGTTGGCCGCGAGGATGGAAGAGATCAGGAAAATCAGGGCGAGCAAGCGCGAGACGTAGGTGCCAGGCGGCCGCTTCAAGCATATTCGACCGCATTGGGCTTAGTCTTCTCTTCTGTTCTCGTCGCCCTTCTTTTCTTCGTCCGTTCCGGTTGAATCGGCAGGATCGACCGTCCCAAACGAGTCGTTGACTATGCCGTCGTCCTTTGTGCATTCCTTCTGCCCGCCGGGCAGTTCGTGGGTCGGTTTCGTTTTTCCGCTCATCGCGTCGCCTCCGCATTTAAGATGCCGGAGATGCGAATCGCGTTGGGAACTGAGCAATCGACGACACTCCTTGGGCGCCTTTTCCGATCCTTGGCCCCTTGTTCCCCGCGCTTCCGGGCTTTTCTCAGTCCGCGTACTTGACGGAGCAGCCGTAAGGCCGCGTGTAGGGATTTTCGACTGTCTTGCCCGCCATGGCTGCGGTCAGCGCGTCGCTCACGTAATTGTCTGCGCCCTCGATATCGTTCATATCAATCGTGGGCTGGTTGTCGATCGCACCTTCATAGATCAGCTTGCCTTGCGGATCGATGACGTACATCTCCGGCGTGGTCTTTGCTCCATAGAGATGCCCGAGGTTGCCCTGCGCGTCCATCAACACCGCCGTAGGAACGGCGTGCATCTCCTCGAGGTAGAAGTTTTCCTCCTCATCGGTCACGTAGCCCTGCTGGCGCGGCGCCGACGAAATCACCGTGAACCAGACGACCCCCTTCGCGGTCCATTCCTTCTGAAGCGACTGCATGTTGCCGGTCACATAGTGCTTCTTTGTATATGGGCAGCCCTGGTTGTGCCATTCCAGCACGACGTACTTGCCGCGGTAGTCGCTGAGGCTGTGCGTCTTCCCATGCGAGTCAACCGCCGTGAATTGCGGCGCGGGTGAATTGACGACAGCCTGCGCCTCGGCCTTCACCGGCAATATGGCGGCGGCAAGCGCTGTGATTCCCGCAATGCCGGCTATGCGGGAGATTTGAGGCAGAGACACCATGATTGACCTCCTCGTGGGGAATGCGGATCGTGCAGCAAGGTGGCTCGCCGCGCGTTACTTGTTGGACGGGCCAGCGTTTGTAGGGGTTGCAGCCTGCGGCAAGCGGCTCAAGGCGTCGATCACGATGCCGGGCGTTAATACCTGCGGCAAGAGTTGCGGCGTGCTCTGGCCCGGCGTGTACAGCGCGTACACGGGGACGCCGCTGCGGCCGAGCGCTGTAAGCGCCTGCGTGATCGCCGGATCTTCGCGCGTCCAGTCGGCTCTGAACAGAGCAACGTCCTTCTCTCCGAACGCTTGCATTACATCAGGTTTGTCGAGGGCGACTCGCTCATTCACCTGGCAACTGAGGCACCAGCTCGCGGTAAAGTCCACAAACACAGGCCCTCCAGCAGCCAGTGCGTGCTGCACCGCGTCGGCGGACCAGGGTTGCCAGGATGCGGGAGCAGCAGCGCCACTCATTTCCGGTTGTGCTGAAGACTCCGCCGGGCTGCTCGCGAATTCCTTTGGCGCCGCAACACTCACCACCGCGACGGCAATCAGAATGGGCACAGCGACAGCAGTGGCCCATCTCTTCGCGGGCCACCGCCCCAGAAACCATCCGGCAACCGCCAGCATCAGAAAGCCGGAAAGGAGCACCGCGAGCAGTGCCGCGCCGTAGGCCTGGGCAACAACCCAAGCCAGCCAGATCACGGTTGCAAAAATGGGCACCGAGACGGCCTGCTTGAGCACATCCATCCACACGCCGGGCTTGGGCAGCAGGCGCGTCCACGCGGGCTGCAAAGTCAGCGCGACATAAGGTGCGGCAAGTCCGAGGGCCAGAGCGGTGAAAACGGCAAATGTGATCGCCGCGGGCTGAGCCAGTGCATAGCCGATCGCCGCTCCCATAAACGGCGCAGTGCACGGCGTGGCCACCACGACTGCGAGCACTCCCGTAAAGAAGCTGCCCGCGTAGCCCTGCTTCGCCGCCAGCGATCCGCCCGCGCTGGTGAGCGTGAGGCCGATCTCAAATTGTCCTGCGAGCGACAATCCCAGAAAGAAAAGCAGCAGGGCCATCAATGACAGAAACACCGGCGACTGGAACTGGAATCCCCAGCCCAGCGTGGCTCCCGCCGCGCGCAGTCCAAGAAGCGCTGCAACCAGCGCCCAGAAGGATACGAGAATTCCGCCAGCGTAAACAAACCCGTGGGTGCGCAGCTTGTGCCGCTCTTCCACGCCGCACTGGCAAAGCGCAAGCCCTTTCAAGAAAAGAACCGGGAAGACGCATGGCATCAGGTTGAGCAGCAGGCCGCCGAGAAAGGCAAGGCCGGCGATGCGCGCCAGCCCCAGCATGCTGAACGCCGGCGGGAGAGGAGCGATCGTACCCGGCGTAGCGGCGATCAAGTAGTTGCGGCCACCCGCGAGTTCAAGCACGCCTTTGAGCTGCGCGGGATTCGCCTGCAGGTTCGGATCCTTTGTAAGATCGAGAATCAGCCCCGTGGTTGTGGGCGTGACCGGTTGTGGCGCGGGATCGCTGAGAATGTTCTGGTCCTCAGGAAAAAACTCTGCTCGGCTCTCGCGCCGGCCCGTTGCGACCGCGAGACGGAATCCAGTTGACGTTTGCTGGAAAATGGCTTCATCGCCCGCCGGCAACGCTTGCGGCAAGCGATTGGCAAGCCGATCCCACAGCGCCTGATCGGGTCCGGAAACGGCCACTGGCATTGGCGCGGTTCGCAGAAGTTCAACGTTTTCGTCGAGCTCAGCCTTGCCGGGTATGCAAACTTCGCGGCAGACCAGCCAGTTAACTTTGGCTTGCAGAGTGGCCGGCCCTTGCTTCACGCCATCGGCAACTTGAAAGCTGAACGGAAACAGCACTTCGTTCTCGTAGCCGAAGTCCATCAGCGGCCCGAGTGGAAGACGCGAGGGTGCCGGGAAACCGATCGCTCCGGCGGTCAGGCCGTCAGGCAGCGTCCAACTGATACGCGGAGGCTCGCCGGAGTCGCCGGCATTCACCCAATACACATGCCAGCCGGGCTCCAGCTTGAAATAAAGGCCTGCCTCATTGCTCCCGCCAGGGTAGAGCTGGCTGTGCGGAAAGACCAATTCCACGTGCAGGTGCGCTGCGTCGGCGGAATTCGACGCCCCCAGCGCGGGTTGCGCCAAGACATACAAGAGCAATGGCGCGAAAATGGCAAAAGTACGGCGCATGATCTTTGGATTTAGTCTAATCGCCCGCGGTTACACAGATTTGGCTCAGAGGCGGCCCGGAGCGAGGTATGAAGGAACACAACAGATCGGGAACAGGTCGTTACTGACCGCAAGTCCGCTGGCCTCGTTATCCCGCCCGCCGCAACTTCTCGCGTTCCAACCGCTCGGCGAGAAACATCTTGAGCAGTGACTGGTAAGGGACGTCGCGTCGATTGGCTAGAACTTTCAGATCTTCAATCATCGCAACAGGCAATCGCACTGAAATTGTGCGCAGAGTAGGTTTGAGTTTCGGAAATTTGACCCGCTTCGCCTTCGACCAATCGACGTATCCCGTTGAATCACTTTTCGACAGGAATTCGAACTCTTCGGCTTCGGTTTTGAACTCAGGAACTCTTTTCATGTTTCCTGTACTCCTCAATTTCTCTGCGAGTCATGTCGCGCACAGAAATCACCCGGATCAGCTTGCGGCGGATTGTAAAGGCAACAAACAGCAGCCTCGCGCGGGATGTTTGGCCCAATGCCCAGTATCGTTTCTCGCGGACCGAGTGGCCGGGATCAGTTCGGACAACAATTGGCTCCCGAAAGAAGACATCTTCGGCTTCTTCTGGCATCACCTTGTGGCGTTCCCAATTCTTGGCCACATTCGATTCGTCCCAATCAAACCCAACGCACTCCGCGAGCGGATCGCGTGCCGCCATACTTTGTATATATCACATATGTACAAATCCGGATTTGACTTTAATGCACGATACGTCCCCTAACGTATTCAGCCGCCTAGCTTTCCACCATCGCTGCGTGGCGCCGGAAGATGCAGTCGTTCTGCACCGCCTTGACGCCGGCAGCCCTGGCCCGCGCCACAGCCTCGTCGTGAACCACCTCATCCTGCAGCCAGAGGTAGGGAATGCGCAGCCGGATCACGTCATCCACGATGGGCGGCACATGCTCCGACGCGCGGAAAACATCCACCAGGTCAATCCCCTTCCCGGTTTGCTCGCGGGCTGCAGCATCGGCGGCATCCAGGTCCGGGTAGCAGGGGCCACCCAGCACTTCTTTAAGCAGGGGATTCACCGGAAAAACGCGGTAGCCCTGTTGCGCAAGGTATCGGCCGATGTTGTGGCTGGCGCGGTAAGGCTTGTCGCTCATGCCCAGCACCGCGATGTTCTTCGCACTGTGCAGCATCTCGTCGATTGTGGCGGATTCACTTGTCATTCGTATCATTTCCCAGGCCAGAGCGGCTCGTCCCTGGTTTCGCGCTTCGGTCGCATGCCTGGCTACGGACGCCCGCAAGGTGTGACGTGCGTCATTGTCGACGTCAAGCAGTTGCGTCACGCTTCCCATAGCTTATCCGACAGCATAGGGACTCCGCCGACGTCGCTTGGGCTGTTTTCCGGTCACGATTTTCGGGCCGCCTTCAGCCCGCGCAACACCGATCGCCGATGCGGCGCCCTTTCCCTCTATGCCTGTCATGAAGCCTGAGAAGGGAACCGCCGATCGCGGCGATCTGGGACATGACACAACTGCTTCGCAATCCGGCTCAACCTGTACACCGTCATGTTTCGGCCGCCGGTCCACTCCTGCTTCTCTTGCTTTTTGCTGCCGGCTCGGCCTGCGCCGCCGGTCAATCTGACAGCGGAACGCCCGCCGGAATTGCTACCGCGGCGCCAGTGCCAGTTATCTGCAGCCGGCTGATCGATATTGTCGAGGAGAAGCAGGATGCAATAGTCGACTCCCTCAACAGGCGAGGCCTGGCCTACGAAGCCAGAGGCGAATTGGATTGCGCCATCCAGCAATTCGATCGAGCCATTGAACTCAAGCCGGAATCTTCAATGCTCTTCAATAACCGCGCTGTCGCCTATAGAAAGAAGGGACAGATTGACCGCGCCATTGAAGACTATAACCGCGCCATCTACCTCAGTCCGGAGAACTACGAAGCTTTCAACAATCGCGGCAGCGCGGACTACTATTTGGACCAATTCGACCGTGCGATTGAGGACTTCGACCAGGCGATTCATCTCAAATCGGATTATGCGGACGCCTACAACAACCGCGGTGGCGCGTTCGCCCGCAAGGGCGATCAGGTCAGCGCCATAAAGGACTTCAACGAGGCAATGCGCCTGAAGCCGGACAGCGTTGAGGCGCACTACAATCTCGGAGTCGCTCTTCTGCGGCTGGGTCAATACGGCAATGCGATTGCGGCGTTCGACGGGGCCATTCACCTGGCTCCGCGGTTGGCCGAAGCCTACAACAACCGCGGCGTCGCCTTGAATGCAACAGGTGATTGCGATCGGGCCATTCAGAGCTTCTCTGAAGCGCTTCGCCTGAAGCCGGACTACGTCGAGGTGCTTTACAACCGCGCCGTATCATTCTTCAGCAAAGGCCAGCGCGATCGCGCGATTCAAGACTTGAGCGACGCCATCAGGGTGAAGCCCGATTATGCTGAGGCGTTCAACAATCGCGGCAGCATCTATGCGATTGAGGGGCAATACGATCGCGCGATCCAGGACTTCGACGAGGCATTGCGGTTGAAACCGGACTATTCCAGGGCCGCAAGCAATCGAGCTTTGACCTATCAGCATAGAAACGAGCATGGACCTGTGGCTCAGAATCCCAGCTCCGTCAGCCAACAACCGTAAGCAGAAGCTGGATTTGCTTTTCGCGCTCCGGGCGGACTGCGAGCTTCGCAATACCGGCCGGCTTATACGTCCAGATCGTCGCCGGAGTTCGTACTGACGGCCGTGCCGCGGCGCTTGGCCAGCAGGTAGCCGCGTAAAAACGGCTCAAGATAGCCATCCAGCACCTTGTCCACGTCGCCCACTTCCACCTTGGTGCGATGATCCTTGGCCATGCGGTACGGCTGCAGTACGTAGCTGCGGATTTGCGAGCCGAAGTTGATGTCGAGCTTTGAATCTTCGAGCTTTTTGCTCTCGGCGCGCTTCTTTTCAAGCTCGTATTCGTAGAGACGCGAGCGCATCATCTTCATCGCCTTATCGCGGTTTTTGTGCTGGCTGCGCTCGTTCTGGCACTGGACGACGATTCCAGTGGGAATGTGTGTCATGCGCACCGCCGAGTCGGTCGTGTTGACGTGCTGGCCACCCTTGCCGCCCGAGCGGTACGTGTCGACGCGCAGATCTTCCGGCTTGAGATCGACCTGGATCGAATCGTCAATCTCAGGGGACACAAAAACCGACGCGAACGAGGTGTGCCGGCGCTTGGCCGAGTCGAAAGGCGAAATGCGCACCAGCCGATGCACTCCGCTTTCTCCGGCCAACAGTCCGAATGCATTTTCGCCAATGATTGTGAAAGTCGCAGACTTGATGCCCGCTTCTTCGCCGTCCTGGTAGTCGTTCATCTCGGTTTTGTAGCCCTGCTGCTCTGCCCAGCGCAGGTACATGCGCAGCAGCATCTCCGCCCAGTCCTGGCTTTCGGTGCCTCCGGCCCCGGGATGCACCGTCACAATCGCGTTGAGCGGATCAGCCTCGCCCGAGAGCATGGTGCGCGCTTCGAGCTCTTCCGCGAAGGTTCCCAGCGTCTTGACCTCGCGTTCCAGGTCGGCGAGCACATCTTCGCCTTCGCGCGCCAGCTCGAAGTAGGCGTCGATGTCGCCGGTGCGGCGGACAAGCTGCTCGTCGTCAGCAACCAAACCTTCCAGCCTTTTGCGCTCGCGCATCAGGGGCTGGCTGGCCGCAGGATTTGACCACATGGCCGGATCAGCGAGCTTGGTTTCAATATCGGAGAGTTCCCTGCGCAGACGGGCAGGGTCAAAGATACTCCCGCAGGTCGCGCACCTGGTTGCGCACCGGGGAGTAGGCAAATTCTAAATCGTTCAACGACATGAGAAGATCATACCAAGTGCAACAGCAACCATTCCGGGCAAGTGGAATGCTGTCTCGGTGGATTCGGGATTTGAAGGGAGGAATGGGCATGAAATCGCGCGCAGTGCTTGCATTCGCGGTGTTATCGATTGCAATTTGTGCTCATGGGAGCGCAGAGAAACCCTCGTTCCCACTCACCGTCCATGTGGAGTCGAGCGACTACAGCATCAGCTGCAATCCCAATTACATGTGCTACGGCTTGCAGAAACTGGATGTAGTGATCGACGGCAAAAGGTACATCCTCGCGAGCGAAGACGCAGCGGTCGTGACAGGACTTGGCCAGTATTTGGCGTATGTATTGAAAAACGGGGATTACCCTGGGCGGATCGTCAAGGAAGATACAAACGAAGCGGGAGAGTACCACCGCGTGATTGAGCTGCAAGCCACTTCCGGAGCGAAGATTCGGTACACGGTGATTGGCGAAGGAGCAAATTGAGACGCCACCCATCGCCTGCGCTGCGCAAGCCGACGGTATCCGCAGCGCGATATCACAGCAGGCGTACGGTTATCGCGATGTTCTTCTATTCAGGGCGAGTCCAATGCCTGCCAGAGACGCCGCTACACACAGCCAGGCAAATACATCGCCATGCGCGGTGTAGAAGGTGATGCCATTGCGGAAGGCGAACTCTGCGGGCAGCGCGTCAACCTGGTGACGTGGAATGCTCTGGCGCACGCGGCCATAAGGGTCAATCGAAGCTGTCACGCCATTGTTGGTGTCGCGTAAAAGCCATCGGCGGTTCTCGATGGCTCGCATGCGCGCCATGTTCAGGTGCTGCCACGGGGCGCTGGTGTCGCCATACCACCCGTCGTCGCTGATGTTCACCAGGACTTCGGCGCCGTTGCGCGCGAACTGGCGCACTTCATCGGCAAACACTGCCTCGTAACAGATGAACACGCCGTAGCGATGGCTGCCGCCGCTTTGCGTGTCGAGCAGAAACGTATGACGCAGGCTGCCTCGCGTGAATAATCCAACCCGGCCCGTGAGCTTGTGGGCAAACGTCAGCAGATTCTGAAAGGGTATGTATTCGCCAAACGGCACCAGGTGAATCTTGTCGTAGCGTCCGACGGTTTGACCGTCAGCCGCGATGATCAGCGCGGAATTGTAATCGCGCCACGCATACTGATCGCGCGAGAACTCCACGCCGATACCGCCCACCACCAGCGGCGCGTGTGTGGCCTGGGCAACAGCGCGCAGAGATTGTTGCAAGCGGGAGTCATCTTGAATGAAAGGCGCCGGAGACTCGGGCCAGACCACCAGATCAGGATAGGTGGGATACGGTGGGCATTGGATCTCGCCCATCGGGGCCGCGGTTTGCGGAATGCCGGCTATATAGCTCTTGCATTGCTCGTCAGCCAGTCGAGTGAATTCGGCAAAGTGGCTATCCCATTGCGAGCCCGGCCAGTTGTTGGCGGCGCCGACGTCGAGATTCGGTTGAATGAGAACCGCCGTAGCCGTCGGCTCGGTCCGGGGCGGCGGAACAAAGATGCCGCATTCACCCGCAACCAGCAGAATTACCCCGCAAACTGCCCACGCCCATCGACCCGCCAGCCTGTTTTTGGCGGCGCTGCCCAACAAGAAGCTGCCGGCAAGGAGCGCATTCGCGGCGACAAGCACGAATGTGATGCCGTAAACGCCTGTCCAGGGCGCCAGCTGGTTAATCATCGCGTTGTCGACTTGCGAATATCCCAGTTGATCCCACGGAACGCTGGTGATACGGGCCGCGGCCAGATCAAGTCCGGTCCAGAGAAACGGCGCAAAGGCCAGGGCGAGACGCGTGGATCCTGTGGCTCTGTGAACCAGCGCGAGGCCCAGGCCAAACAAGCCGAAGTACAGCCCCAGCACGAGACTGAATCCCAGCAGCAACAGCGTAGGCGCCAGCGGCGGCATGTCGCCGTAGTGCAGCATGGTGTCGCGAATCCAATAGCAGTTGCCCAGGTACCAAAGCACGCCGCATAGATAAGCGATCAAGAAGGCCCGGCGCCGTGGATGGGCGCTGCCCGCGCAATGTTTCGAGAGAATAGCCCAGAAAAGAGGAATCAGCGCAAACCACGCAAAAACCGAGCGCCACGGCGGCAGCGGACCGGCGAGCGGAAACGGCAGCTCAAGAAGTGCAGCCGAAAGAACCGCGGCAACGCAGGGCTTCCACGAAGAGAACATACACGGGCGAGTGTAAAACATTCGGCTGAGGTAGAATCGACAACATGGTAGTGGCAATTCTGGCCATGCGGATCCTCGAGCTGATGTTCTTTCTCGGCCTCGTGGGATCTGCCATCGTCGTGGTCATCAGCTTTGTCGAAGACGGCAAAGAACTCTTCGGCAAGGAATAACCAGATTTCCCCCCGGGTTGAGCACGGATTCTTGCGCAGGCTCCCGCAAGGCTCCTTATCTACAGTCCCCATTCGACGAGGACTGCCCTATCCTTCTTCAAAATGGCCCGAAGCTCATTTGGGTTTGCCTGCCTTTCGCAACGCTTGAACCCGAACGGGTAACCCGCCAGAAGATACGGAAGAAACGTGACTTGCGCCACACCTTTATTCTTTATTGACACCCCTTCTGTTTGGAAATAGACTCACCGCAGGGCGGTGGTTTCGCTCTTTCGATTCCTGACAGCCGGCTACCCCGCCGGTCCTCGCGATGGCCTCTACTCGAACGACCGTAGCTCCGCCGAATGACCGCGTACGACTGATCGTGGCGTCCTCGGTGATGCTCACGTTCATCTCCTTCTGGCGTGCGGCCGCCATCGTCCTCAACGACCTCGGTTCATCGGCTTTTTATGCAGGCGGTATCGCCGAGCAGGCGGTGGGCGCAGCAGCGCCGTGGTTCATCCTCGGCATCATGCTGTTCAGCTTCGCGGTACGCGCCGTGTACGTCGAAAGCTGCTCGATGTTCACCCGCGGCGGCGTCTACCGCGTGGTCAAGGAGGCGCTGGGCGGCGGCTTTGCCAAACTCAGCGTCTCGGCGCTGATGTTCGACTACATCCTCACGGGACCGATCTCCGGCGTGTCTGCCGGGCAATACATCACCGGCCTGCTCAACGAGCTGATTGTGGTCGCCAACCACGGTCACTGGCTGCCTCCTGCCCTGATGGACGTACACGGCCACCCCATCCAGTTCAACATGGACTACACTTCGGCACTGCTGGCCGCCGCAGTGACGATCTTCTACTGGTGGCAAAACATCAAGGGCATCGAAGAGTCGAGCGACAAGTCGCTGCGCGTGATGCAGGTGACCTCGATCATGGTGGTCATCCTGTTTGTGTGGGGCATATACACTGTCTGGCTACGCGGCGTGAGTCTGCCTCCGTCGCCGATCCCGTCGCACCTTCATTTCAGCGACGACGCGCTTGGATTCTTGCGCGGAAGAGGCCTGCCGATCTTTGGATTCTTCGGCATCATCATGGCATTCGGCCATTCAATTCTTGCCATGAGCGGCGAGGAAAGCCTGGCGCAGGTCAACCGCGAGATCGCGCACCCCAAGCTGAAGAACCTGAAACGCGCGGCGATCGTCATCGCCATCTACAGCCTCATCTTCACTGGTGGCGGCACGCTGCTGGCTGGCATGCTGATCCCCACTGGGCCTCGCACGCACATCTATCAGGACAACCTGATTGCGGGCCTCGCGATGTATATGGCCGGCCCCCTGGTCTGGCGCATCGCGTTCCGCATCTTTGTGGTTGTGGTGGGCTTTTTGATTCTCTCGGGCGCCATCAACACCTCGATTATCGGCTCGACCGGCGTGCTGATGCGCGTGGCCGAAGACGGCGTGCTGACCGACTGGTTCCGCAGGCCGCACCCGAAGTTCGGCACCAGCTATCGCATCGTCAACCTGGTCTTTATCCTGCAGATGTTCACCATTATCGTGAGCCGCGGCAACATCATCATGCTGGGCGAAGCTTACGCCTTCGGCGTCATCTGGTCGTTCACCTTCAACGGCCTGTCGATGCTGGTGCTGCGCTGGAAGTACCATGGCGAGCGCGGCTGGAAAGTGCCTCCGAATTTCCGCATTGGGAAGACCGAGATTCCCATCGGCCTGCTCTCCGTCTTCATGGTCCTGCTAGCTACAGCTACGGTGAATCTGTTGACCAAGTCGGTGGCGACAGTCAGCGGCATTGCCTTCTCGATTGCGTTCTTTATCGTCTTCACCGTCTCGGAGCGCGCGAACCTGCGAAAACACGCGCGCACCGCAAAGGAAATGAGGGACCACTTCCAACTGGAGCACCAGGATACGATCAGCCGCGAATCGGTGGCGATCCGGCCCGGCGGAGTGATCGTGACCATGCGCGACATCAACAATCCACTCGCACTGAAGTGGACACTGGCGCGCACTAGCACCGACGAGCGCGATGTGGTAGTGGTGAGTGTGCGCATGATGGGCGTGGGCGGCCCGGAGTACCTCAGCGCCGAGCAGCAGAGCTTCAGCGAGCACGAGCAGATGATCTTTACCAAAGCTGTCTCGGTGGCCGAGAGCTTCGGCAAACGTGTGTCGCTGCTGGTGGTGCCGGCAGGCGACATCTTTGCCGCGCTGGTGCAGACCGCAAATTCGCTCGAAGTGGAATCGGTCGTTTCGGGAATCTCCAGCTCCATCAGCGCGGAAGACCAGGCGTTCCGCATGGGACAGGCCTGGGAGGCGCTGCCTGAACCGAAAAGGCAGTTCAATTTCTATGTTGTGGCGCCCGACGGCGACGTGAAGGTCTTCTACATCGGGCCGCACGCGCCCGCGCTCAGCCCCGAAGACGTGCAGTTGGTTCATCGGCTCTGGCTGAACATGCGCCGCGACCCCTCCGTGCAGGATCTGCATCACAGCGACATCATCACCTATGCGCTGTCGCGTCTTGCCGGTCAGTACGCCCGTGAGAAACAGGACATCCTGCGCGACCTGCGCAATTACCGCAGCGCCAACGCCCCAGCCAAGATGCTCTACGGCAGCCAAAGCTCGCCGCCAAGCCAGGACGGCATCATCCCATCCCCGCGCGCCATCAAGCAGACCCGCGACCAGTAGTTTTGGGGGGTGACGGTGCGGCGCTAACCCGCAAATTTCCTGCGCAGAGCTGCTGCGCATTGGCGTGGCGTCCATTGCGATGCGGATTCGGAGATGTGGAGCATTTCTAACGCGGCCTCGATCATGATCTCAGGCACGTTGGGCTGCTCAAGAACCGACAAAAGCGCCGGTACAACGCGCTCATCCCTCAATCGAGAGAGGCCGGCAATTGCTTCCTGGCGCACATCCTAGAAGGAGTCATTGAGCCTCTCGATAAAGGCGCCGCGAATCGCCGGCGAATCGCCTTTTCCGAGAGCGCCTATCCCAAATGTTGCCCATTCACGAACGTCTTCATCCTCGTCCCGCGTCAAGTGAAGCAAAGCATCGACTGCCAACGCATTCTCGGCGAAGCTGCCCAACGCGCAGGCCAATGCAAAGCGAACATCCGCGTCCGAGTGGTTCTGAAAAAGCGAAAGGACCGGCACTGCACGCGAATCCCCAATATGCCCTAGAGCCTGAATGGCTGAACTGAGGGGGCCCGATTCCTTTTCTGAAATCGTCATCGAATAGATGACTTCAAATGACTCATTCGGAAACTTGTTTGAAGGATCATCCGATGTCCTCCCCAACTGCGCAAGAACGTCTGCCCCGCGGGCTCGTTTTAAGGGTTCAGTTGAATGGCACCATTCCGCAGCCTTGTCGAAGACCTCCCGGGTGCCGGCGCGATGCAATTCACGAACGGCTGCCCATGGAGCATCGTCATCGTAATCGCCGAGAAGAGTCCTCGCAAAGACTTCGTCAACTGGTTCCGACACGATCCGTTGCCCTTTCCAGCGCCTTGCCTGGGAACCTTGAGCCATCCCTCACGCGAGGAACTCTCCTCCCGGCACCCAGCTCACCACCTTCACACTTGGCGCAACCAGCGCCGCTAATTGCTCTGGCGTCCCCGTAAGCGCAGGAAACGTGCCCCAATGGATCGGCAGCACCGTCTGCGGCGCCAACAGACGGCAGGCCAGCGCGGCCTCTTTCGGCCCCATGGTGTAGTGGCCGCCAATGGGCAACATGGCCACTTGCGGATGGTGCAGCTCGCGGATCAGTTGCATGTCGCCAAACACGCACGTGTCGCCTGCGTGATAGAGCACCGGTCCGCCGGCGATTTCAAGCACGAAGCCCGTTGCGACACCGACATAGTGCGTGCCCTTCTCATCGGCCGCGCCTGCGGAGTGCTTGGCGTCAACCATCGTCACCGCCGTTCCGCCCAGGTCGACCGTGCCGCCAAGGTTGAATCCAATCGTCTCAGGCGCACCCTTAGCCTTGAGATAATCAGCCAGTTCATAGATCGCGGCCACCGTGGCGCCGTGCTTCTTGGCGACAGGCGCCGCATCGGAAATATGATCACCGTGGCCGTGCGTCACCAGAACATAGTGAATCTTCGCCGGCAAATTGAAACTCTGTGGGTACTTGGGGTTATGTGCAATGAACGGGTCGATCAGAATGTTGGTCCCCTGCGGGGTCTGCACCAACACTGTGGCGTGCCCGAGCCACGTAATTCGTGTGCGCTGTGAATCGCTCATGATGTCTCCTGCTGGCACAGCCTGCAGCCGTCAGCTCTCTGCTTTCAGCGATCAGCTTCTGTTCCCCTCTGCCAATCCCAAGTTAAATGACTGCAGCCGCCCGTCGTCCACTCCTCGTCTTCAATGGGGCGTCTCACAGCATAGGCCTGAGCTTTGCCGGTGCGGGTTGTGGCACCGCTGTTCGCCAGACTGCCAATTGTCCTTGACTCATTGCCCGGGCTGTCGTACTCTCACAGAGAAGGCGAACAAATGGCGAAAACTCGACCCCTCTTCCCCATCCTTCAGGAACCTCCTTTGGCCGGCCTGGCCCGCGTGGCCGCCGAATCCCCGCTGGACTCAACCGGGCATCTGATCGAGTACCGCCCGCTCGCCAGCCGGTCCATTCTGAACAAAACCACCTCGAATCGCGGCTTGCCTTTTACGCATGCCATCAACCCCTACCGAGGCTGTGAGTTCGGATGCAAGTACTGCTACGCGCGCTATACGCACGAGTTCCTTGAACTCGCGCCGGGCGACTTCGAGCACAGAATCTACTTCAAGCAGAACGGTCCCTGGCTACTCAGGCAAGAGCTCGCGCGCCTGAAACCCGGCGCCGAAATCTCCATCGGAACCGCCACCGATCCCTATCAGCCGCTGGAGCGCAAGATGGGCATCACTCGTTCGCTGCTCGAAGTCTTCGCGCAGCAAAGCGGGATCCGGCTGGGCATCGTCACCAAGTCCACCCTCATCGAGCGCGACATCGACCTGCTGCAGCATATCGCTGAGAAGAACAGCCTGACGGTGCACCTCACGGTGACCACGTTGCATGCGAAACTGGCTCGCGTGCTTGAGCCGCGCGCTCCACGGCCCGATCTGCGTATCCGCACTGTGGGGCGTTTGCGCGAGGCTGGACTGCGCGCCGGCGTGATGTGCTCGCCGCTCATGCCGGGAATCACCGACAGCCGCAGATCGACGGCTGCCGTGGCCAAAGCGGCTGCCGGGGCCGGAGCCAGCTTCTTCACCGCGGGAGCATTGTTTCTCAAGCCTTGCTCGCTGCCCACCTTCCTGGCCTTTGTGCGCGAAAATTTTCCCGAACAGTTGGCCTCGTATGAGAAACGCTACGCGCAAAGCGCCTTTGTGTCCGCCGCGTACAGGCGCCGCGTCTCAGAGCTCGTGGATTCGATCCGCCGCGAATACAAGCTCGGGCAGCGCCATATCGATGAGAACCCGCAAAGAACCACTGCAGACTCCGGTTCCGCTGTCATGCTGCAACCCTGGCTCCCCTTCGCTTGTTAAAAGGCATTGTGCAGTTGAAATGAAGCCGCAGTGCTTGGTCCCTCAGTCCCTTGGTCTCTTAGAACTGACTGCAAAAATCCTTTCGGATACGCCCCAAGACATCCCTCAGGGGCTAAAGCCCGCAGTTTTATTGGCCCTTTACGGCACGACTGAAGTCGTGCCCTTTCACAAAACCATTGATGCAACCAGTTCTACTCCCCTGGTCCCTCGGTCCCTGCTTTATCGCGTCATGATCACTTCAGAGACGCTGTCTTTCGCCAGAAACTGGCGGTGCCCTGACCACCCGGCAAACAGCTTTTCGATGCTGCGATTGGTGAAGCTGCGTTGAATGGGATACTGCTGCGTCATCTGCATATCCACATCGTCGCCAGCGGTTACGTGGTAGCGCAGCAGCATCGCGTCGTCGCCTTGCGTTTTGGTATGGAAGAAGGCCAGCACCTGTCCGCCGGGATTCATCGATGCATGCAAACGCGAAACGACCGGCGCCACAAACGCCTCGGGCAGAAAATCGAGCGCCGTCCACAACAACACAACATCGAACATGCGCCCTGAAAAGTTCAGGGCCTGCTCAAGATAACCCTCAACATTCAGGATCGGCTTGTCGTCTTCATCGGTGCCGGTCTGCCAGTCTTGCGCGTAGGCATCGTTCACAATGTCAGCCAGAAACACGCTGTGCCCCAGGCTGGTGAGGTAGTTAATGTTGTTCGGCGAAGTAAAGCCGTTGTCGATGATGCGCAGGCCCTCATCGCTCTGCAGGCGCTTACGCATCACCGCCCACGCGCCGGAGTGGCGTGGCACACGCGGACCGCTCAGCCCCGCCGTCGACGCGCCGGACCCGCTCTCCTGCTTCTTGTCGAACCAAAGACGCAACCCGAATCCCTCACGCCTCCGGGCATACGCATTCGCATCCCGGCAGACAACGTCCTACTCCGCAATCAACGTACCGCTGTGCGGCGCATTGGCAACGTCGGCGCTTTTTGAGGCCCCTTGCGTCAGGTCCACCTTGCCGCGGAAGACTGCATTGTCTTCAATGGCGAGACGGAGGGCTTTGATGTCACCCTGCAGATTGCACCCGGCACGCAGTTCCACGCGGCCACTGGCCACGATGTTGCCCTGCACCCGGCCCATTACCAGCACATCTTTGGCCGTCAAATCGGCCGCAATCTCAGCTGTGGGGCCCACGGTCAGCCGGTTCTCAGCCAGATTCACGGTTCCCTCGACACGCCCGTCCAGGACAAGGTCTTCACTTCCCTTCACTTCGCCGCGGATCACAATGGTTTTGCCGATTCGCGCGGACGCATTTTCCATAGCCATAAATTCGATCCTTCCGTTAGTCCTCGTTGCCGCGTTCTTGGGACATCGTATCTGGCCCGGCTGGTCGTAGACCGTCTCCCGCCGTCTTCACGATCACTCAGTCGGGAGGCACACCGTAGCTGAAAGCACGAGAGGCCCTGCCCGCACTATACGCAAGTCGCCCATGTCGCTTCAATGCACAGAGGTCATTGCCTTGGATTTCTCTGGTCCGTCCGGCTCCATCCGCGTGTATCTGGGCCAGTCCTCGAGCAGTTGCAGAGATACTGTGCCCGGTCCTGGCTATCGCTAAAGTCGTCGCTCCCTGTTGGCCGCGCCGGCTTCGGTGTCTTGAATGCGGAGACACTATCTCTGCAACTGCTGCAGCCGGCTCGGGCAAGCCGGTCCGGCTACACTAGTCGGGTGAGGCGCTCCGCACGACTCCTCCTCCTGCTCGCCTGGGCTTCCCCTGTCCTGGTAGAGCCCATCTACGGCAGCGGCCAGGCCTTGACGCCCGCCCAAGGACAAGCCCTGCTCGATCGGGCACTCGCCAACGAGTTGCGCGCGGCCCAGGATGCAAGCCATCCCATGCGCTACCAATTGCGCAAGACCAGCCCGCGCCTTACGACGACCAAGGCAATCTACGAAACCAAAGACGGCCTGGTGGCCCGGCTACTCTCGGTAAACGACCGGCCCCTCAGCCCGGCCGACGAGCAGAAGGAACAAACGCGGCTCTTTCAACTGCAAAGCGATCCTGGCAGGCAGCGCAAGCGCAAACAGGCCGAGGATGCAGACGCCGCCCGCGCTTTGAATGTCCTGCGGGTGCTGCCCGCAGCATTTCAATATCAATATGCCGGCCCTGGTGAAGGACCTGACGGCAAAGTCGAGAGATTTACCTTCAAGCCGAATCCGGCCTTTTCTCCACCGAGCTTGGAGACGCAGGCTCTCACGGCAGTGGCCGGCGAAATCTGGGTTGACCCGGCGCATGAGCGCGTGGTCCGCCTCGAAGGCCATCTGCAGCAGGGCGTCGACTTCGGCTGGGGTATTCTCGGCCACCTGAACAAGGGCGGCTGGATCGTGATCGAGCAGGAAGATGTGGGCGCTGGCCAGTGGCGAGCCGTGCACTTTCAAATGTCCATGAGCGGCCGCGTCGTCTTCAAGACCCGAGTGTTCGACACGATGGAAGACGAGACGCACTTTGGGCCCCTGCCGGTGGGGCTCGACTACCGCAAAGCGATCGGCATGCTGCTGGCGCCCCCGGCGGCAGACGAGTCGAAGCGGTAGAGGCATCCGCAAAAAAAACAAAAAGCGGCAACACTCGCGTGAGTGCTGCCGCTTATCTTTCTAACCTTGCAAAGGTTATTTCACTTTGATCAGCACCATGACGAAGGTGAACAGGGTGAGCGACTCAATGAACGCCAGGCCGATGATCATGAAGGTCATCAGGGCAGGACGGGTTCCAGGGTTGCGCGCCAGGGCTTCAGTGGTCGAGCCGACCGCCCGTCCCTGACCCAGCCCGCAGAGTCCGGCGGCCAGTCCCATGGCCAGTCCGACGCCGATGGGCACCATGTTGATCGCGGCTGAGCCGCCATCTGCAAAAGCTGGAACGGCAAAACAGAGCGCCGCCAGCGCCACAAAGATCGATTGCAATTTCCGCATAGTTCTCCTGCTTCCCTGAAAATTGGCCGCCAGTGGGTGGTTGAGGCTCACCGTGCTGGCCCCCTCACGCTTGCGGCCGATCCGTGTACCCGGAGCGGAAGCGCTCTCCGGCGGAAACTTCTTCCAGCCATTAGCCGTTGGCTTTTAGCTGTTAGCTTCTGCAGTCTGGTCCTCATCGTTTTCCTTGCGCGAGCAACACGACGGTTTGATTCTGAACCAGGAAGCTAAAAGCTAACGGCTAACAGCTAAAAGCTGTCTTTAATGCTCATGCGATATCGCCAGCCCAAGGTAGATCATCGACAAGATCATGAACACATAAGCCTGAATAATCGCAACAACCGCGTGCAGGCCCAGGAACGCGACCGGCACAACCAGCGGGATCATCGAGAAAAAAGCCAGGGTCAGCATATCGCTGGCCAGCATGTTGGCGTAAAGACGGATGGTGAGTGACATCATTCGCGCCAGGTGGGAGACGACTTCCACCGGAAACAACAAGGGCGACATCCACCAGATCGGCCCGGCAAACTGCTTCATATAGCCCACCGGCCCGTGCACGCGAATCCCGTGGTAGTTGTAATAGAAAAAAGTTAAAACAGCGATGCCCAGCGGCACTGCCGGCACCCCCGTGGGAGTCTCCACACCCGGAAATCCGATCAGCAGGCCGATCAGGTTGTTGAGCACAATGAACAGTCCCACGCAAGTGACGAAAGATTGGAACCGCTCGTAGCCGTGCCCGATCACCGATTCCGCCTGGCCGCCGGTGAACTCGTGAATCATCTCGGCGACCTGCTGCGCCGGATTAGGATTCTCCACAGAAAGTGTGAGCCGCACGATGAGGAAGAAGAGGATGAGGCCTCCGGCCACCATCACTTCAAGTGCGAAAGTGTTGTCAATGGGCGCCGCCGGCTGAGCGGGATGAATGCCGATGGCCCGCATGGCGGCAGCCACCATGGGCCCGAACAGATGATTTAGTAAACGCGTGAACGCGAGCGATTGCTGCATGAATGACTAGGTCTTTCCGTTCCGGGGGGATTCGAATGAGCCGGTAATACTTGCCGGGCTTTCTGATCCCTGATCCCTGAAACCTGATCCCTCGCTAATTGCGAAGCAGGCGAACTGCCTCCCAGACCAGCGCCAGGACCGCCAGGGCCAGGCCGCACAAAAGCGCAGTGGCCGACCCTCCAAAACATTTCAGGCTAACATAAATGGCCCCTCCAAAGACGACCAGCCGCAGCAGAAAGAACACCACGGCGAAGCCCGATCCCCGAGGCGTCTGCTTTTGGTCCATCTTGGCATTGATGAAGCGGACCAGGCGGCGCCACTCGTAGATGCTGGCGGCTGAAATTGCCGTCCCCGTCGCCATCATGGCCGCATTGCGCCAACCCGAAGCGACCCAGAGCACCAACGAGGCAATCCCGCCCAGAATCAGAATGAGACGTAGCGCGCGATGCAACAGGGCCTCAACGCTTGCGTCGGTGAGTTCGGGCCCAGCGGCTACCGAATTTTGCTGCTCGGACGGCAGCGCAGGCTCCTGGATGCCGGTCTCCTGAGGATTGTGCGGAGAATCGGAAAAGGAATCGTGTTCGTCGGTCATGATTTCGGGTCGGACTTTCCTTTTTCGGAATTCCCTTCGTCTTTGCTTTCCTCGACCGGGCCGCCCGCATACGCCGTCGCCATCTTGATGGCGCCCACAAGCCCGGCGATGATTCCAAACACAACGCCGGCAATCCCAATCCACGTCTGATGCAGCAGGCGGTCCAGTCCCACCCCGGCCACCCAGCCGATGAAGGCGGCGCAGGGTAGCATCAACGCGATCTGCATCATCTTCTCGGCCTGCACCCAGGCGCCGAGCATTCCGGACATGCCCGAAGACGATTTCTTTTCCGGAATGGGTCGATGGTAGGCCACCTTCGTGGTTATACACGCCGAGGGCATCCGGATGCGAACCCACGCGCATCCGCCGCCGGGCCCTCACAGCGCGCAGCTATACTGGCGATTAGAACAACGATCCGTTCAGGGAAAGGAAGCATGGAGTTCGAATCCGAGTTTGAGCAGAATCTTTTCAATCTGCGTCAGGAAAAACTGAAAGAGATCGAAAAACTGGGCCAGGCCGCCTATCCCAACCGGTTTGCGGCCACGCACACGCTGCCCCAGGTGCGCGCCCAGTGGGACAAGGCGACAGGCGCGGAACTTGAGGCCAGCCGCACGACGGTCTCCGTCGCCGGCCGCATCATGGCCATCCGCCAGCAGGGTAAAGCGGGATTCGCCACGCTCCAACAGGAAGGCGCGCGCCTGCAAATCTACGTGCGGCTCGACGCGGTGGGCGAGCAGGGATTCGCGCTCTACAAGCTGCTCGACATGGGCGACCACATCGGCGTCAGCGGCTACCTCTTCCGCACTCGCACCGGCGAGCTCACCGTCCACGTTGAGACGCTGACGTTTCTCTCCAAGGCCATGCTCGCGCTGCCTGAGAAGTATCACGGCCTGGCCGATGTCGAGCTGCGCTACCGCCAGCGCTATGTCGACCTCTTCACCAACCTCGACAGCCGTGAAGTCTTCGTCAAGCGCGCCAGGGTGCTCCAGGCGCTGCGCAAGTTTTTCGATGAGCGCGGCTACCTCGAAGTGGAAACCCCGATGATGCAGCCCATCGCCGGCGGCGCGGCGGCGCGGCCCTTCCGCACCCACCACAACGCGCTCGACATGGATTTGTTTCTGCGCATCGCGCCCGAACTCTACCTGAAGCGGCTCGTCGTCGGCGGGCTCGACCGCGTCTACGAGATCAACCGCAACTTCCGCAACGAGGGCGTGAGCACCCAGCACAACCCCGAGTTCACGATGCTCGAGTTCTACCAGGCCTACGCCAACTACCACGACCTGATGGACCTGACCGAAGAGCTGATCAAGTTCGTTGCGATGGAAGTGAATGGGACGACGGTGACAGAGTTCAACGGGAACACCATCGACCTCGGCAAGTGGCAGCGGCTGACGATGCGGGAGGCGATTATCAAGTGGTGGCCGGAGGAAGCTGGTCCAGCGCCGACTCAGGACCAACTCAACTCAGTAAGCATCCTAAGTGCGCTCCTTCCCCAAGCTATAAAGCTACTTGATGGGGTACTTCAAGGCAGCGAAGGCGCGGGGACCATGTATGACCCGGACGGTATTCCTAAAGTGACTGGGCCGTTGGTTCAAGCTATGTTGGGCTTTGAAAGGGCATTCCACTTAGTACCCGGCGCTCCACTCGGCAAAGCGATTGCAGCACTCTTCGAAGCCATCGCTGAACCGCACCTCATCCAGCCCACCATCATCTACGAATTTCCTACGGCCGTTTCGCCGCTGTCGAAGCAGGACCCGAACAATCCCGATTGGGTGGAGCGCTTCGAGGTCTACTGTGGCGGCTTCGAGCTTGGCAACGCCTTCAGCGAGCTCAACGATCCCGTGGAGCAACACGCGCGCTTCGCCCAGCAGCTTGCCGAGAAAGCTCGCGGCGACGAAGAAGCCCATGCCATGGATGAGGACTACGTGCGGGCGCTCTCTTACGGCCTGCCGCCGACCGGCGGCGAAGGCATCGGCATCGATCGGCTGGTCATGCTTTTGACCGGCTCCAAATCCATTCGCGATGTAATCCTGTTTCCGCTGATGCGGAAGACAGCAAGCGAGGGATCGAAGGAACCAGGGAACGAGAAACCGGTTGGTTGAGGTTCGTGCTTTCCCACCCTAAACGCAAAGAACGCGTTTAGGATGGGGCACCCACTCACTCCGCCAACGCCGCTAATTACGCTAACTCTGCTTGGAGCTCAATGAACATCCTCTTCATCGGCGACATCTTCGGCAGCGCGGGACGCAAGATCGTCCGCGAGCACATCGGCCATGTGCGCGAGGCCCACAAAGTCGACCTGACCATCGTCAATGTCGAGAATGCCGCCGGCGGCTTCGGCGTGACGCCGCAGATTGCCGAAGAGGTCTTCGACTGGGGCGCCGACGTTCTCACCACGGGCAATCATGTGTGGGACAAGAAAGAACTGTATGACTATCTGGGTTCCGTCAAGCCGTTCACCCATGAGAGCGCGCGCCGCGTGCTGCGGCCGGCCAACTTTCCTCCCGGAGTGCCGGGCTTTGGCCACTACGAAGGCAAAACGGCCAGCGGCGTGGACTACGCGGTTGTCCAGCTTCAGGGCCGCGTCTTCATGACCCCGATTGATGATCCCTTTCGCGCCGCCGACGGCCTGCTGGCTTCCATCCGCGCCAAAGTGATCGTAGTTGACTTCCACGCCGAAGCTACCAGCGAAAAGGTCGCTATGGGCTGGTATCTCGATGGGCGCGCCACGGCGGTGCTGGGCACGCATACCCATGTGCCTACCGCCGACGAGCGCATTTTGCACAACGGAACAGCGTTTCAGACCGACGTGGGCATGAGCGGCCCCTACGACAGCATCATCGGCGTCGAAAAAGATCTCGTGCTGCACAAGTTCCTGAAGGCGATGCCCGGAAAGTTCGAAGCCGCCAAAGGTAACCCCAAAATGTGCGCCGCCCTTGTCACCTGCGACCCCGCCACGGGCCGCGCCTCCGCCATCCAGCGCATCATGCTCGGCGAATAGCGATTGCATCGAGCAGCCTTCCGGACAAGTGCAGCGAAATCAATCAAAAAGGCAGCCCGTTTTGCGAGCTGCCTTTTGATCCCAGAAGCGTGTTGTTTTTTGCCGTCGCTCGCCGGTTTGATCCGATGAGTGGCGCCCACCTCGCACTTACATCCCAGGCGCGTGATGCGCCGGTGAAGGCTTTGCTACAGGCCTGTGCGCCGGCGCGCCCTTCTTCGCCTCCTGCTGAATGAATCCGGCAGAAAGCACAATCTGCGCAGAGGCAGGATTGCTTCCGCTCGCCGACGTCTTTGTGTAGGTGTCGTACGTACCGTCCACTTCAATGCCGGGTTGTGTCTTCACTTCCGAGCCTGCCGGCGGAGCATCCTTGCAGGACGCCGGGTCCTTCAGGTTCACGATGAAGTCCGCCTTGTGATTATCCTTGGCGTCCTGGGTCACCGCGACATCCACTTCTGTGATCGAAGGCTCGATCGAAATCTTGTGAATGTGCGCAGCCGATTCAGTCAGTGCGTCGCCCATGGCGTCGGTATCGGCCTTCACGCCGTTCGTCAGAATGTACTGCTGTGCGTCCTTCACCTTCAGTTCAGAAGGCGGCGGCGGTACGGCGCTGCAGGCCACCGGATTGGTCAGCTTCACCAGGTAATCCTTGGGCTTGACCGACGCGGTTGTCGTGACCGAAATCTTCAGCGTCGTGGCATTATCAGCGATCACGATGCCCGGCACCGGCGTCTGCTGGCCTTTCAGAATTCCCCACAGCCCGTTCGCATCGTCGGGGTTGCCATTGGCCAGGATATATTCCTTGTCTTCCAGGTTCAGGTTTTTCGGGTCGCCGCTCGTATACGCTTGATGCGCCAGCTTGTCGGGGGTCGGCGCGGGCTCAATATGAAGGGTGCCCGGAGGAAAAAGTGTTGACTGCGCCTGAGTCTTGATCGCATTGATCTGCTGTGTGATGGCGGCATCGCCATCGAGCGTGCCGTGATAGCGCTTGTACCAGTAATCCAGCTGCGGCTCAATCTGCGCCTTGTAACCAGCCGGCGCATAGTCATAAGCTCGGGCATAGAACCAGATGGCCTTCACTTCATCCTTCGCGGGTCCCGGTTTGGCGTATGCCTGCGCCAACTGCAACGTGTCTGCCAGGCACGGACCCGGCTTGCTGCACGCATCCGGTGGGTAGAGCATCAATTCCGCGGTATATTCCTTGATGGCTCCCGCAAAGTCCTTCTTTGAAACAGCGTCGTCAAACGCAATGGCCGAATGAAACACCGGGTAGGCGCCCGCAGTTAACTTGCTAAAGTCAGCGTCTGCCATGCCGGCCGGTTTTGTCGCCGTCAATCCCTTCTGAGCCAGTGCAGCCGCATCGTCGCAGGATTGGGGATCGGTGGACGCCCCCGATGCGTCGAGACTTTTACCGCATTGCGACTTTTTCACGAAAACCGAGATGAATATAGCCTTCATGTTATTCGGATCGATCTGTAGCAAGCGGCTGGCCGCACTCAACACTTTGTCAGGCTGGTTACTTTTTTGATAGCAGTCGATCAACTGGTCGAGGACCGCCTTTTTCACAACGCTTTGAGGGTAGGTCTGGAGAAAACTCTCACCGGCGGCACACTGCTGTGCCGGATCGGTCTGAGTCGTGAAATTCTGATAGGCATTGAACTCAGCCGGATCCTGAATCGTGATCTGACCCGATTCCTGGGCTCCGAGTGCGGGCGAGTGAACAAGGCTCATGCTTGCCAATGCCATCGCAGATGCAAAGACGAACTTCTTCATGTAATTGCTCCTGGGAATTGCCGTTGCGGGTGGCGCACCTGCGCCTGGACGACGGTTACTACAATACCACGGCGACCAATGCTGCGTAGGAGGATTATAAAAACCCATGCTGCCCCTGACAAGCAAGTTACCAGCGTCACAAACATCACTCTAGTTGGAGAAGTCGTACCAGCTCCGCCTGCTCGGCCAGAAAGGCATCGTGCCCGTGATCGCTCTCCATTGCGCGGTAGTCGACGCGGGCGCCGGCTTGCCGGATGCTCTCGGCGAAACGGCGTACCTCGTCGGCGGGAAACAGCCAGTCAGAGCTGATCCCGATGAAGCTCACTCTTGCTTGGATGCGCCCGAATGCTTCCTGCGGCGAAGCGAAGCCGCGCAGTGGATCCCACGTGTCCATGGCGCGCAGGATCGCAAGATATGCGTTCGCCTCGAATCGCTCGACGAACCGCTTACCCTGGTAATCGAGATACCCGGCGATATCGAATCGTCCGCTGCTCAGTCCGCCCATTTTGCCGTCGGCCGACCAGGGATCTTCGCCGCTGCGATCGGGATTGCGTCCGAACCGCTCGTCGAAGAGCGGCGCCGACTTGTAACTGATCATGGCGATCTGCCGGGCCAGCGACAGTCCCCGCCGCGGAGGCCGTTGCGGCAGATACCGCCCCCCGGCCCACTCCGGATCGTGCAGAATGGCCTGGCGCTGCAAGTGATTCAGAGCCAGCCCCATGGCAGAGAGCGGAGTGACGCCAATGATCAGCGCCCTTTCCACCCGATCGGGATGATGGATGGTCCAGTCCAGCGCCTGCATCCCGCCAATGGAGCCCCCCAGCACCAGCCGGAGACGCCGAATGCCGAGCGAGTCGAGCAGCCGCGCTTGCGCCATCACGTTGTCGCGCACGCCGACGAGCGGAAAATCGGGCCCATAGGGCTCGCCTGTTTCGGGATCGACAGATCCAGGCCCCGTTGACCCGTAACAGGAGCCCAGCATATTGATGCAGATCACGAAGTCGTGCTCCAGCGAGAGCACTGCGCCGGGAGCAAAAATTTCGGGCCACCACGAACCCACCAGGGCTGAACCGGAAAGTGCATGGCAAACCAGTACGGCATTATCCCTCGCCGCATTCAGCCTGCCGTAGACGGCGTAATGCAGCGTCGGACACTCCAGGGCGCGACCGCACTCCAACGGCAGCGGGCCGTCCATCACGAAGTCGCCTTCGTAGGTCGGCTCTACAATCTTCGATCCCGGCGGCGAGGCGCCGCTGCGGCTGAACGTGTCGGTCATAAAGACAGCTTCTAGCTCCTAGCTCTTAGCCCCCCGGCCGAGTTTTTGAATGAATGATCCAAGCATCTTTGACACTTCATTGCTCAGTGATTCCACCTCGATAAATGCATTGTCCGAGATCATGCTGAGTCTCCGGGCAACCAGAAGCTGCGTTTGAAGCTCAAAGACCGACCCCTGCGCTAGGCCAAGAAACTGACGGAACTCTTTGGCATTCAATCTGCCACGTCCTTCGGCAATATTGCTCGCAATCGAAACGCTTGCCCGTCGCATTTGGGATACTAGCCCATACGTCTCTTCCTTGGGAAAACTTCGGGTCAGCTGGTAAATGCTCACAGTCAAATCGAAGGCCTTCTGCCAAACAACAAGGTCGTGATAGTCTTGCGCCATTTCTTCCTTTTCAGTCTTTCTCAGAGTTCGTCAAAGGCGAGCTAAAAGCTAGGAGCTAGTAGCTAGAAGCTCATTTTATTCTGCCGCGATTGGCTGCCTCTCACGCGCAAACGCCTTCCCATTCGCCGCTTCAATCGCCTGATCGAGATCGGCCAGGATGTCCCGGATGTCTTCGATGCCCACCGACAGCCTCACCAGTTCGGGCGAAACTCCGGTGCTCGACTGCTCCTCCGCTGATAGCTGCTGGTGCGTCGTCGACGCCGGATGAATCACCAGCGACTTGGCGTCGCCAATATTCGCCAGCAGCGAGAACAGCTTCAGTGTGTCGATCAGCTTTTTGCCGGCCTCGTAGCCGCCCTTGATTCCGAATGTCACCAGCGACGACTGACCGCCCGGCATGTATTTCTTCGCCCGTTGGAAGTAGCGGCTCGAAGTGAGTCCGGGATAGTTGACCCACTCCACGCCGGGGTGCTCATCCAGATGCCTGGCCACGGCCAGCGCGTTTTGCGAGTGCCGCTCCATGCGCAGGTGCAGTGTTTCAAGCCCCTGCAGAAGCAGAAATGCATTGAACGGCGACAGTGCGGCGCCGGTGTCGCGTAACCCCTGGATGCGCGCCTTGAGGATGAACGACAGCGGCCCGAACACCTCGGTGTATTTCAGGCCGTGATACGACGGATCGGGCTCTGTAAATTCCTTGAAGCGGCCCGAAGCGGCCCAGTCGAACTTGCCGGCGTCTACAATCACGCCGCCGATGGCCGTACCGTGCCCGCCAATGAACTTGGTGGCCGAGTTCACCACAATATCCGCGCCCCACTCGATCGGCCGCACCAGAGCCGGCGAAGCGCAGGTGTTATCGATAACCAGCGGCACCTTGTGCTCGTGCGCGATGGCTGCCAGCGTTTCAATCTCGGCCACGTCGAGCTTGGGATTGCCCAGCGTCTCGGTGTATACGGCGCGGGTCTTGTCGCTGATCGCCTTGCGCAGGCCGTCGAAATCATCGCCGTCAACGAACTTCACGTTGATCCCCAGCCGTGGCAGCGTGTAGTGGAACAGGTTGTAGGTCCCGCCGTAGAGCGAAGTGGTCGAGACAATCTCGTCGCCCGCCGCTGCCAGCGTGGTGATGGTGAGCGTTTCCGCCGCCTGTCCCGACGATGTGGCCAGCGCCGCCGCTCCGCCTTCCAGCGCGGCAACCCTCTTCTCAAAAACGTCTGTAGTCGGATTCATGATCCGTGTGTAGATGTTCCCGAACTCCTGCAGCGCAAACAGGCGGCCGGCGTGGTCGGCGTCGTGAAAGACATACGAAGTGGTCTGGTAAATGGGCACGGCCCGCGATCCGGTCGCGGGGTCGGGCGACTGGCCGCCGTGAACGGCCAGGGTGGCAAGCTGCTGCGGGGTTTCTTCCGGCATAATGATCTCCTTCAAATTCGTTGGATTGCTTCCAGGGGAACGTTAGGGAATGTCTGCGTGCGGCGCCTGAAACGAAAATGGCCCGCATCCTCTTTGGGACCGGGCCGCTTGTTCTCAGACTCTGTTGACCGGTTGCGCCGTTAACGCTTGCGCCGTTCCAGAGCCACGCGGACGGGTCCCCATGGCATACACATGCACATGGCCATGACCACAATCGCGCAAGCCCATGAGATCGGCATAGAAGGCAGTATCAAGTCCTGCCGGCGCATATGTCAAGCTAAGACTGGCGCTGCCTCTCGATCAACTGTTCAGGCCCTCTCCTCGGTTCTCTGTTCTCTGACCACACCTCTCCGGCCCGCGCCCCAATCCTCCGGAACGATACAATGACTCCCAAGATGCGCCGCACACCTGCCTTCGCTTTGTCGTGGATCGCAATTCTGCTGGTGCTTGCATCCTCCGCCTCCTTGCGCGCGCAATCAACATCTCAGCCCGACGCCGTCAATATCCAGGACCTCGGCAGAGGCTACGTGCCGCTCGGCCAACCCTGGCAATTTCACATCGGCGACGACATGCGCTGGGCGCAGCCGGACATCGACGACGCCACCGGCCATTCAGGATGGGAATCGATCAGCCCCTCGCAGCCCTGGGGCGCGCAAGGGCACTACGCCCAGGCCGGCTATGGTTGGTACCGACTCCATCTTCACGTCACTCCGGCGCAGGGCTTCAACGGCCGCTTTCAGTTGGTCATTCCGGCTGTCTCCAATGCCTGCCAGGTCTACTGGAACGGCACGCTCATCGGTACTTACGGCTCGGTTCCCCCGCATCCCTCATGGCCGGCGCTCAACGCCCCTGTGGTCTTCACGCTGCCCGGCAATCTCGACGGCGTGCTCGCGATCCGCGTCTGGCAGGGCCCCCTCGGCTCAAGTTCGTCGGGCGAGGTGGGCGGCCTGACCCGGCCTCCCCTGATCGGCGACTCTCAATCCGTTGCCGGATTGATCGGCACCTGGAACTTCGGCTTCCTTTACGGAACCCTCTACAACAATGCCCTGAACGTCCTCTATTTCGCAGTTGCGCTCGGGGGCATCCTGATCTGGCTCCGGCGCCGCCACGAGACTCTCTTGCTGTGGTTTTCCATTTTTGCCGTCGCCCCGGCAATTTGGAGTTCCATGTTCACGATGCGGATCCCCATCTCGAGCCAGCTTGCAGAATTCTCTCTGCAGATGTTTTGGCAGATGCGTAACGTGGCGCTCTGGTTCCTGCTGATCGATCTCCTCAACCTGCGCTCGCGCCCAAGCCTCGTTCGCTGGGCTAAGATCTTCGCCATCCTCACCCTTTCCGCCGCGTTTCTCGACGGATGCCTCATCTATGTGCCAGGCACGGTCATCTCCCCGCAGACAGGCGCATGGATCGACGGAGCCTTCACCGCAGTGATTAACCCGTGCGATCTCTACCTGCTGGTGCTCGTCGCATTTGGATTCCGTCAGAAGCTCGACTCCGTGCGCTGGGTCCTCGCAATCAGCGCCTCGCTCTCGCAGTTGCTCACCGTCGCCGACGCAACCGCGCAACAAGGTCAGCGGTTTACGCACTGGACCATCACGCAGAAACTCGAGCTGCCTCTTTTGCATATCGGCCCGGTCTACTTGAACGCCCAGGCCCTGCTCGACCTGCTGCTCTTCTTCTCCATTGTGTACGCGGTTTCTCGTTATTTCCGCGACCAGCAACTGCGCAAGGCCATCCTCGAACAGGAACTGAGCAGCGCGCGCGAGTTGCAGCAGGTGCTCATCCCCGAAAAACCCCCCACCCTGCCGGGCTACACCATCTCCACCGCGTTTCAACCTGCACTCGATGTCGGCGGCGACTTTTTCCAGGTCATTCCGCTCGAAGGCAGCGCCGCCGGCTCCACGCTCATTGTGCTGGGCGATGTCAGTGGCAAAGGCCTGCGCGCCGCCATGGCAGTTTCGCTGATCGTTGGCGCCGTGCGCGCCCTGGCCGAGGCTACTTCCAGCCCGGCGGCAATTCTTGCCGGTCTCAGCCGGCGCCTTCACGGGCGTCTGCAGGGCGGCTTCACTACGTGCCTGGTCCTGCGCCTCGATCCTGACGGCGCCTGCACTATCGCCTGCGCCGGCCATCCCGCTCCGTACCTCAATGGCCGCGAAATCGACCTGCCCGGAGCCCTGCCGCTCGGCATCGATCCGGCTATCGCCTACGAGGAAGTTCGCCTTCAGATCAAGCCGGGTGACCGCTTCGCGCTCTACACCGACGGTCTGCTCGAAGCGCGTTCGCCTTCCGGCGAGATTTTCAGTTTCGAGCGTCTGCAGTCGCTCTTGGCCACACATCCCGACGCGGCCCGCGCCACTGAAGCAGCAGTGGCCTTTGGCCAGGAGGACGACATTACTGTGCTCACCCTCACCCGCTCCGCCACCGCGTAAGCACGGCAGAAACTATTCGTCCGCCTTCCACACGAACGCACCCGACTGCGGCAGCCCCACGTGCGCCAGCACCCGATAGGCAAACTGCCGTGCCATCTCCTCTGTTCCCGCCGGATGATTGTAGAAGGCCGGAATGCACGGAAAGATCGTCGCGCCCGCCTCGGCGGCCAGCGTCATGTTGCGCAGATGAATGCGATTAAACGGCGTCTCGCGCACGCAAAGAATCAGCGGACGCCGCTCCTTGAGCGCCACATCGGCGGCGCGCGCAATCAGCGAGTCGGCCAGCCCCAGCGCAATCGCAGCCAGCGTACCCATCGAGCAGGGCAAAACGATCATGCCGTTCGAAGGATGACTGCCCGAAGCAATCGCCGCGCCAATGTCGGCATCGGCATGCTGAACCGTCTTTACCGGAGTGCCTCCAAGCAGCTTTTCGAGAAGATGGCTCCGGCCCGAAACGTCCAGCTCCTCCGCCAGCACGCGCAGCGCATTCTCCGACGCAACAAAATGCACCCGCTCCACGCGCTCATCAGCCTCAAGCGCGCGCAGCAGTTCCCGTGCGAGAATCGCACCCGATGCTCCGGTGATGGCAACGGTCAAATGCATGCCAACCGGCTGTTCCGCGTTATTGGATTGGCTCACTCGCGGCATCGCCTTTCTTGCCCTCGTTCCACTCCTGCATCATGCGCGCATACTCTTCCGAGTGCCCGTACTTTTCCAGCCGCTTCATTTCGTCAAAGGCCAGCGCATGTTCGCCCGCCCCCCACAGGGCCCTGAACAGCATCACCGACGACAGCTCCGACTCCGGCGACAGCTTGATGGCCGCACGGCCATGCTCAATGGCCTCGCGATGCTTCCCAGCCTGAGACAGGATCCAGCACATGTAACTGTGCACCATCGATGCCTCAGGAAACTCCTCCATCAGCGGGCGAAAGAATGCCTCTGCCTCGGCCCACTGCCCCTTCGCGCCCATCTCGACGATCTCGCGAATTGTGCCCAGCACCCGCTCCGCTGCCTCATCGGGAATCTGGTTCATGGCGGCTTACTCTCCCAGCACCCGCTTGAAGATCGCATCCACATTCCCCAGCTGCCGCGTGTAGTCGAATGCTGTCGCTAGCTTTTCCGCGCTCAGCAGTTTGCTGATTACCGGGTCGTGCGCCACTTCATCCCGGAAGTTCAGGTCCTCTTTCCACGCCCGCATCGCATGGCCCTGCACCAGCCGGTACGCATCCTCGCGCAGCATGCCCGCCTCGGCCAGGTCCAGCAGCAGTTGTCCTGAAAAGATCAGCCCGCCCGTCGATTCCAAATTCTTCTTCATCCGCTCCGGATACACCAGCAGCTTGTCGATCAGATCCGTCGTTTTGGCCAGCAGATAATCCACCAAAATTGTCGAGTCGGGAAAAACCACGCGCTCCACTGACGAGTGCGAAATATCGCGCTCGTGCCACAACGGAATGTTCTCCATCGCCGCCTGCGCATTGCCGCGCAGCACCCGCGCTAGTCCGCTGATTTGTTCGGAAGTGATCGGATTCTTCTTATGCGGCATGGCCGAGGAGCCTTTCTGTTTTTCCGAGAAATACTCCTGCGCCTCGCGCACTTCGGTCCGCTGCAAGTGCCGCACCTCCACGGCAATCTTGTCCATCGTGCTGCCGACGATGGCTAGCGTGGCAATGTACGCGGCATGCCGGTCGCGCTGGATCACCTGCGTTGCCACCAACGCCGGTTTCAAACCCAGCGCCGCGCAGACTTTTTCTTCTTGCTTCGGACTCAGATGGCCAAAGGTTCCAACTGCCCCCGAAAGCTTGCCCACGCGCATGTCTTCGGCGGCCGCGTCAAAGCGCCTCAGATTCCGCTCCATCTCCGCGTACCAGTTCAACAGCTTGAGCCCGAAGGTGGTTGGCTCCGCGTGAATGCCGTGCGTACGCCCGATGGTTGGCGTGTGCTTGAACTCCAGCGCGCGCCGCTTCAGCACCGCCAACAACGCGACGAGCCCCTCGCGAATCAGTCCTGACGCCTCTTTGATCTGCAGCGCCTGCGCCGTGTCGACGATATCGTTTGACGTAAGCCCATAATGCAGCCACCGCGACTCGGCATCCAGTCCCTGTGCCTTCAGGCTTTCCGCCACTGCCGTCGTGAAGGCGATCACGTCGTGCTTCACTTCTGCTTCAATCTCAGCCACGCGCGCCGCCGACACAGTCGCCCTGTTCGCGATGGCCTCTGCGGCTGTCTTCGGAATCACGCCGTCCTCGGCCAGCACCGTGCTCGCCGCTGCTTCCACCTTCAGCCAGCAGCGGTACTTGTTCTCTTCCGTCCAGATGCCGCCCATCTTCGGGCGCGTATAGCGTTCGATCAAAGCCGTCTCCTCAAACGAGCCTGGTGCCAGTAGCTTGTAGCCTCTAGCGCAAATAGATCAATCAGCAAGGGGAGCCGATAGCCGCACGCTGCGAGCTACGGCCGACAAGCTACAGGCCACCGGCTACGAGCTACTGGCTTTTTCAACTCAACTCTAAATTGTACGAGGGAGACAGGCTTACCCGCGAATGATTCCCAGCCGCTGGCGCAGTTCGTCGTAGAGCAGGCCGCGGCCCGGCGTGTACGGCTGAAACCATTCGCCGTCGATGACCAGTTGCGGCACGGCGCGCTTACCCACACGGCGCAGTATTTCTGCCGATGCGGCCGGGTCGGCATCCACATTGACTTCGGTGTAGGCGATGCCGTTGGCATCGAGAAATCGCTTGGCGGCCCGGCAATCGCGGCACCATGCAGCGGTATAAACCTGCACATTCATAGAATCATTCTAGGGCGGTCACGCTGCTACCATCTGTGATGACGGCCACTCGGTGAAACGATGTCTGCCGACGAGATCAAAGCGCTGCTGCATCTTCAGCCGCACCCCGTCGAGGGTGGCTGGTACCGCCGCACCTACACCTCCGACGTGAGCGTCGCCCTGCTGCGCGGCGTGCGACCCTATGGCACCGCCATCTACTACCTGCTTGAAGAAGGCGCCTTCTCTGAGATGCACACACTCGCCTCCGACGAGATCTTCCACTTCTACCTCGGCGATCCCGTCGAGATGCTGCAGCTGCTCCCCAGCGGGCACTCCGTGCTCTCAACTCTTGGACCAGATCTGAGAGCTGGACACCACGTCCAGCTCACCGTTCCCGCCGGTGTCTGGCAGGGCACGCGGCTTGCGGACGGCGGCAAGGTGGCCCTGCTCGGCTGCACCGTCACGCCCGGCTTCGATTTCGCCGACTACCGCAGCGGCGCCTATGCCGAACTTTCCGCCGGCTGGCCCCAGGAAGCCGCGCGGATCAAGAAGCTGACGCGGCGGTAGCCGGTTAGCGGCGCTTGCGGATGAGGAGGATAAAGCAACCGGATTTAACGAATTACCAAGTGGTTTAAGAGCAGTGAGCAAGAAAACAACAAAAAATACGTAGTGAAAAGTGCGTTCCCAACTGATCCGCGAATGTCTGCGATATGGGAATCATCTATGCTGAGCCCCTTGAGCCTTCCCTCAATTCGTTCCCACACTTTGCGAAGCAGCATCCACGGAATCGGGAGAAGAAGGATTATGGCTACCTCAAGAAAATGTTTTGATGCCGACGTTTGCTTCCAACTCTCAAGTAGAAAATCGAGCAGAAGCAGTTCCGCGGCGACCCACATTCCCATTGAGATATTGAGGTTCTCCTTCCAGCCGACGAGGCCATCGCCCCATCTTCCTAGCAAACCAGGAAACCGAAACATTGCGCACTCCTTTCAAGCACAACCTTCAGCGCTGGGAATGTGCTGCTGAACTGGGAAGAGATAGCATACCCTACCGCCGCTCCCGAAAAAATCCTCGCAGCAGCTCCGCCGACTCCTCCGCGCAAATCCCCCGCTCCACCCACATCTGGTGATTGAGCTGCGGATGATTTAGCACCGAGAGCACTGATCCGCACGCGCCCGCCTTGGGATCGGCCGCCGCGAACACCAGCTTGTCCAGCCGCGCATGAATCATGGCTCCCGCGCACATGGCGCACGGCTCCAGCGTCACGTAGAGCGTGCAGCCAGCCAGCCGGTAGTTGCTCAGCGCCTTGGCTGCAGTCCGCAGCGCAATCATCTCCGCGTGCGCCGTGGGGTCAACATGGCGAATCACGCAATTCTGCGCGTGCGCAATAATCACGTCGTTGTAGACGACGACCGCGCCGATGGGCACCTCGCCCCCTTCGGCTGCCAGCCGCGCCTGCTCCAGCGCCGCCTTCATGGCTTCTGCGTCTGTCATCTTGGTTTCGATGCCGGGCCCGCCGGTTGCTGTTGCGTCATGCAGTGCAGCGCGCCCAGTCCCCAGATTAGGTCAACGCAATGCACACCGATCACTTCGCGATCCGCAAACGCCTCGGCCAGGATATTCAGCGCCACGCGGTCATTCGGATCGTGAAATGTCGGCGCCAGCACCACGCCGTTGGCGAGATAAAAGTTCGCGTAACTGGCCGGCACGCGCTGCTTGCGAAAGATGATGGGCCGCGGCATCGGCAGTTCGATTACCGTGAACTGTTTGCCGTCGGGCGTTCGCGCCGCCTTCAACGTCTGCAGATTCTCCTTGAGCGGCTCATGATTCGGATCGTTCGTGTTTGGCTCGACCGCCGCGATGATCGTCGCCGGCCCGGCAAAGCGCGCTATGTCGTCCACGTGCCCGTGCGTATCGTCTCCCGCGATACCGCGCCCCAGCCAGATCACCTGTTCCACGCCGAGATACTCGTGAAACACACGCTCCAGTTGCTCCCGGCTCACTCCCGGATTGCGCTGCTGCACCTCGCTTAGCAGGCACTCCTCGGTCGTCAGCAGGGTACCCGCCCCATTCACATCAATCGACCCGCCTTCCAGCACGCAGTGCTTCGCACCGTTCTGGCCTTGGACGGATGGTTGCCAGGCGCGAATATCCAGCAGCTTCGTTACCTTTCCCGGAATCTTCTCGTCAAGCCGCCAATCGTCGTACTTCGCCCATCCATTAAACCGCCAATGTGTAATGGCGACTTTGCCTGCGGCGTCGCGCACAAAAATCGGGCCTGAATCCCTCGTCCATCCGCGATCCGTTGGCCAGCGGTGAAAAATGACTTGATTCACTCTCGCGCAGCCGCGCTCCAGCATGCTGATCACACGCCGTTCGGTTGCCGCATCTTCCACGATCAGGTGAACCCGCTCGCGCTCGGCAATCAGCCGCACAATCTCCGCGTACAGCCACGGAATCGACGAGAACTTTCCCGGCCAGTCTTCAGGATTGTGTGGCCACGCCAGCCACGTGGCTTCGTGCGGCTCCCACTCAGCGGGCATGCGATAGCCGAGTTGCCGCGGTGTTCCTGTCCGCGCAGCCGTAGTCAATCCTTTATTCCCCGGGGCTGATAATTGCCTGCCCTTATGAGCGGCCAGGCCACCTCGTACGGCATGATGTCTTCGTGCTTTGATTTCCAATGAGAATCGATTCCGTCCCATCTGTTTCCCTGGAAGACATGGTCGCACTCCGGGCACTGGTATTGCTCTCGATCCGAGCGTTCCATGCGTAGGTCGCGTGAGGGTGGATCCAGATACCGCTGGGTGATTGGCGCATACGCATCCACGCGGCGGTCGCGCAAAAACGGCCAGTTGCGGCGCGTCTCCTCAATCAATTTCGGATCGATTTCGCCCAGCACGATCTCTTCCGCATCGTGCCCGGCCTTCGCCACCACGCGCCCGAAGGGATCGGCCAGAAAACTGCCGCCCCAGAACTCAATTCCCTTCCCCTCCGCGCGGTTGCCCAGAATATCGCCATGCTCCATGCCGACCCGATTTACCGCAGCCACGTAGACGCCGTTGGCGATGGCGTGCGCGCGCTGGATCGTCCGCCACGCGTCATACTGCGCCGCGCCAAACTCATCCTTCTCTGCCGGGTGCCAGCCAATCGCCGTGGGATAAAACAGTACCTCCGCGCCCTGCAGAGCCGTCAGCCGCGCCCCCTCGGGATACCACTGGTCCCAGCAGACGAGTGTTCCCACCCGGCCGGCCGCCGTATCGACCGCCTGGAACCCCAGATCGCCGGGCGTGAAGTAATACTTCTCGTAGTAGAGCGGATCGTCGGGAATGTGCATCTTGCGGTAGACGCCGGCGATCTCTCCCGTCGCATCGAGTGTGACCGCCGTATTGTGATAGAGCCCCGCCGCCCGCCGTTCGAAGAGCGACGCCACGATTACGATGCCGAACTCGCGCGCCAACTCGCTCAGCGCCTTCGTCGACGGCCCCGGAATCGGCTCTGCCAAATCAAACAGCCGCAGGTCTTCCCGCTGGCAAAAATACTGCGTGCGAAAAAGCTCGGGCAGGCACACCATCTGCGCGCCCAGCCGCGCCGCTTCGCGAACGTGCCGGAGCGCAGACGCGAAGTTGGCCTCCGGATCCGCGCCCATGCGCATTTGCACCAGGGCGACCGAGAATTTTTGCGCGGCATTCATGCCTTAGCTTTCGCGTCTCCGTCGCGGCCCACGAGGACCGGCGCAACACGGCCCGCCGCGCCGCGGCCACTGTTCCCTATCACACGGCTCGCCGGCAAAGCGGGATTTGCCGCAATCCTCT
>Ga0335085_10002059_pt1 | contig 39107 bp, 34 predicted proteins | sample Lox_Sample_45_FD_206712 | JGI IMG/M metagenome (GOLD analysis project Ga0335085, IMG submission 206712) | Soil microbial communities from Loxahatchee National Wildlife Refuge, Florida, United States - Lox_Sample_4.5 | ecosystem: Environmental > Terrestrial > Soil > Wetlands | place: USA...
GAACGCCGAGCAAGCCTCGAAAAGGACGATGTGCAGGCCGACCTGGCGACCCCTTCTGGGGAAGGCTGATACGGCTGGGGAGAGTGAGCGAAGCGTAACCCCAGCCGCTGCACCGGGGTAGTGGCGGCGGCATGCTCATAAGGAAAGCGCACGCAACACGGGAAGCCCCGACGCGTGATAAGGGATGATCAACCGGAAGCCCGCGAGGGACAGACTGGGCGCGGCGGGGTGGCGGAGAGGTTCGTAGTACCGTTGAAGCCGGGTAATGCTGGTGGAGGGAAGGGACCTCAGTTCAAGGCGGATGCCAGACGTGGCGAGGGACCAGGAGATTGGGCAACCTATCAACTCCGAACAGCGTCCAGAAGCTGCAGACGGCGTTGCACGCGAAAGCTAAGGCAGAACCCGGCTACCGTTTCTATGCCCTGTACGACAAGATCAGCCGCGTCGACATCCTGGCCCACGCCTACGCCCTATGCCGCTCCAACAAGGGGGCAGCGGGAGTGGACGGTCAGGACTTCGCCGGGGTTGAGGCGCACGGGCTGGGGCGCTGGCTGGGCGAACTGGCGCTTGCTCTCAGAGAGGAGACTTACCGACCGTATCCCATCAGACGCGTGTATATCCCGAAGGCCAACGGCAAACTGCGGCCGCTACGCCAAGCACGATCCGGTTCGGTCGTACGTCTGGAAATCATCGCGAAGGGCGGAAGGCTCACGCCCCCGTGGAGAGGCCGCACTGCGTCGGGTAGGCAGCTACCACCAGAGCGGCCCGGCACGCGGTGATTGCCGTGCGGCGGAAGCCGACCGACCCGCGGCGGCTCGCGGAAAGCGTCTCGGTGCAGGGCCGACCAGCATTCTGGAACCGCAATTCATTCCCGCCGAAAATTCTTCTTCCGCTACAGACATGAGTTCGGTCGCGCGTCTAACCAAAACATTTTAATTCTGATAGAGTGTCGCGCAGGAAGATCAGCTTAGAGATACGTGTGCATGGGCAGCAATTGGCGCGCATGCGGACCGACTGCGGAAAAGCTTTCGACAGATAGCGAGACGTTGTGGGAGATAGTCGAAAGCATTGCGGAAGGTTTTGCGGTTTTCGATGCAGATGGCCGACTCTTGATATGTAATGAAAGCTACCGGTCCTCGTTTCCAGAGGGTTCGGATTACATTGTCCTGGGTATGCGCTTTGAAGACATTGCGCGCGAGGGATTGGCACGTGGCCGCTTTCCTGATGCCATAGGTCGGGAAGAGGAATGGTTGGCGGAACGGCTCGAAGAGCACCACAACCCGATGGGTGCCAGCGAGCATCGACTTTCGGACGGCCGCTGGATCCAGGTCGCCAAACGCCGCATGGCCAATGGATGGACAGCTAGCCTTCGCGTCGACATCAGCGCGCTCAAGGCTGCACAGACACAGACCGCGCGCGGCCAGGAAAGACTCTTCGACCAGGAACGGGCCGCCGAACGCAGATTTCGCTCGGCCGTGGAAGCGGCGCCGAACGCCATGATCATGGTCGATGCATCAGGCCGGATTGCCATGCTGAACGACCAAGCCGAGCGCATGTTCGACTACAGTCGTTCCGAATTGCTAGGGCAGCCGATCGAGGTTCTAGTGCCCCCCCGTTTCCGGGGGGCTCATCCGGAATTGCGGACCGCGTTTTTCAGCGAGCCTGGCCCCCGCCCGATGGGGGCGGGCCGCGATCTTTTTGGTCTGCGAAAAGACGGTTCCGAGTTTCCGGTGGAGATCGGTCTCAATCCGACGGACACCGACGTGGGGGCGATGGTAATCGCCTCGGTGGTCGATATTTCCGCGCGCAAAAAGGCGGAATTGGAGCTGCGTGAAAGCGAGCATCGGTTTCGTTCGCTCGCGGCGATCGTCGCGTCCTCCGATGACGCGATCGTTGGAACGGCACTAGACGGAACGATCACCGCTTGGAACAGGGCGTCAGAACGCATCTTCGGCTACAGCGCTGACGAAGCAGTCGGCCAGTCGGTGCTGATCCTCGCCCCTCCGGGAGGCGAGGAGGAAATGTTGGCGATCCTCGATCGCATCCGCGCCGGCGGGCGAGTCGAGCATTACGAGACCCAGCGGCGACGCAGCGATGGAGCGGTGCTCGACATCTCGCTGACAGAGTCCCCGGTCTACGATGCCGATGGGCGGCTCGTGGGGATGTCAAAAGTCGCCCGCGACATCACGGAGAACAGACGCGCCGAAGCGGCGTTGCGAGAATCTGAAGGCCGGTTGCAGGAATTGCACGCCGAATTGCTGCATGTCTCGCGTCTGAGCGCCATGGGCCAGATGGCGGCGATGCTCGCGCATGAACTGAACCAACCCTTGACAGCTATCAGCAACTACATGGAGGCGGTCAACGCTCTGCTCGATCGCGGCCGTGAGGTTCCGGCCGATCGGCTGCGCGGTGTCGTCGAGCGCGCGGGGGAGCAGGCGGTGCGCGCCGGTCAGATCATTCAGCGCCTTAGGGAACTCGTGTCTCGGGGCGATACCGAGAAGCGCATTGAAGCTTTGCCGCCGCTTCTCAGGGAGGCACGCGAACTGGCATTAATCGGTGCGAGACAGAGGGGATTACCGATCCGGGTCGAGGACGATATTCCCGAAGTGACTGTGATCGTGGATAAGATCCAAATCCAGCAAGTCCTCCTCAATCTCTTGCGCAACGCTGCCGAAGCGATCTCTGGGCAAGAGGATGGGGGGATCGTGTTGGACGCCACGGAGCATGCTGACGGCACGCTGGAGGTCAGCATAGCCGATAACGGGCCTGGGCTGCCGGAGGAGGTGCGCGACAAGCTGTTTCAGCCGTTTGTCTCGACCAAGAAAACCGGCATGGGCGTCGGTCTCTCGATCTGCCACACGATCATCGCGGCGCATAGCGGGCGGCTGTGGGCAGAGACCAATCCAGGCGGCGGCACAGTTTTTCGTATGACTTTGCCAAGAGCCTCCCTCGAGGAAGCATAGATGGCTGAGCCGAAACTATCTTGCATCGTCGACGACGCAGCGGCATCGCGGGATGGCGCGTTATTCGATCGATTGAAAAGCCGCGCCGCATCGAACCGCAGCAGATATCTCGAACAAGAACATCGCCGACCAACTCGGGCTAAACTTCCGGACCATGAGGTCCGTTTTGTGCATGTGACGTAAAAGCGGAACGCGCAAGGCCTTGTGGCCTCGTGAATGGCGATCGCGGCAGGGAGGGAGATGTAGAGCAATGGGCTTAACAAAGGCGAGAGCAGCTGATCTGCATCAAGGCGCATGGCGCAGGAACCAGTATTCTCGTCACATCGTTGAACGCTACGGCATGTTTCGACACCTAACAGATAAGCGCCAGACTGGGCCGGTGTGCGCTGATCCTCCGCAGAAGGAGCCGACCGTGCCCTTGGATGGAACGCGTAACGCAGCCTTTCAACAACCGCAGCCGAATGTAGCGGGCGGGCCAGAGGACCCCCAACCCCGGGTTGCGGTTGCGGTCGTGGACGATGATGCGGCCGTCTGCGATTCAACGCGGGTTTTATTGGAGGCTCTCGATTTCGAGGTTCATACCTTCAGTAACGCTGCAGATTTTCTCGCGGCTGATCCGGACGTCGCGTGCATCGTTGCCGATTATCACATGCCGGGCCTGAACGGACTTGAGCTTACCGCCGAGTTGCGGAAGCGAGGCAACGCGGTCCCCGTAATCATGATCACCGCGATGAGCGATCCGCGTATTGAAAGTCGGGCAATCGAATTGGGCATCAAATCGGTGTTGAAGAAGCCCCTTGGAAGGGCCCTGGTTACCGCCCTACAGAGCGAGCTAGGTTGAGAACGCCCCGGTCGCGATCGGTTTCCCTGCCGCTCACTGCAGGTTCGCTTCGGAATGCAACGCAAGACGGTTCAGGCGAGGATTAAAGCCGGCGTTGCGATCAGAATAAAGACCGTCATCGGGACCCGATCGATGGGGGAGATGCGCCGTTTGCGGTCGGTTTCGCAATGCCTGCGAGGCGTCATCAATGGACGGTCGGCGCAGATGAAATGGGATCGCGGAGACGAGAAAGGCGCTCGGTGACATTGCCCCGACGAATATCATCAAGCACGGAGAGCACGCCGTTATTTTGCAGCTTTGTCGAGCAGATCGGTGCGCCGATAGCTTCGCTCGGCAGCAAGCGCTGCCGGGCATGCCGCGCCCTCGCAATGGATTGTCGCTGATCCCGTCGGGCATGCCTACAGGTTTAGCGGCAGCTAGCCGCTAACTTGTACAAGCAAAAAATTTTCGTTTGCTTCAGTCCGCGCAGTGCGTCGCCCAATATCTGGTAACCTGTCTGTTAAGCACGAATTTTCACCGTTTAACATCATCTATCATCGTATTCCGGAAGGTGGAATTCAGGGTGGAACGATGGTGGACTTGGAGGTTAAGTGATTGAAAATACGAGGCGAGAGAGCGAGATTGCTTCGCTGCGCTCGCAATGACAGTGTCCGGCCTCGCCTTCCCCGCCAAATGCGCCAATCTGCGCCGCGGCGCTGCCGAAAGACCGGCACGAGTCTTGCGACGGTGGGGCGATGTTCGGCTATGTCGTCAGACGCGTCCTCGCGACCATCCCGGTAATGGTGGTCGTCGCCGTCTTTGTCTTCGCGCTGCTGCATCTGAGCCCCGGCGATCCCGCCGCGATCATCGCCGGCGATAACGCTACCAGTGCCGATATCGCTCGCATCCGCGCGCGGCTCGGCCTTGACGAGCCGCTGCTGATCCAGTTCGGCACCTGGGTCTGGCACCTTATGCATGGCGATCTCGGCATCTCGATCTTTACCAATCTGCCGGTCTCGGCGCTGATCGAGCAACGGGTGGGGCCGACGATCGCGTTGACGATTTCAACTCTGATCGTCTCGATCCTGGTGGCGATCCCGATGGGGGTGCTGGCGGCGTGGAAAGCCGGCACCTGGATTGACCGCTTGGTGATGGTCTTCGCGGTCGTCGGCTTTTCGGTGCCGATCTTCGTGCTTGCCTACATTCTCATCTTCGCTTTGGCGATCAAGACGAGCCTGTTGCCGGTGCAGGGCTATGTATCGCCCGAGAACGGTTTGCTGCCGTTCCTGTCGCATCTGGTGATGCCGTCTTTCGCGCTCGGGATTACCTTTGCCGCGCTCATCGCCCGCATCACCCGCGCCAGCATGCTCGAAGTGCTGGCGCAGGACTACATCCGCACCGCGCACGCCAAGGGATTGTCGAACGAGCGGGTGCTGTTGCGCCACGCGCTGAAGAACGCGGCGGTGCCGATTGCGACGATCATCGGTATCGGCGTTGCGCTGCTGATCGGCGGGGTCGTGGTGACGGAGACGGTGTTTGCGATCCCCGGTCTGGGGCGGCTTACGGTCGATGCGATCCTGCGCCGCGACTATCCGATCATCCAGGGCATCATTCTCATCTTCTCGGCCGCCTATGTCGTGGTGAACCTGTTGGTCGATTTGAGCTACGCGTTGCTCGATCCCCGCATCCGGTACTGAGCATGGCTGTCATCCCGAGCAATATCGATCTTGTCGCGGCGGCGCAGCCGCCCAAAAAGCGCGGCGCGGTTGCCACTTACGTCCGCCGGCATCCGACCGTTGTTATCGGCGGGGGGTTGCTGGGGCTGATGATCGCGATGGCGATTTTCGCGCCGTATCTCGGCACCACCGACCCGACCGCGCTAAGCCCGGCGAACCGGCTGAAATGGCCGTCCGCGGCGTATTGGTTTGGCAGCGATATGCTCGGCCGCGACATTTACAGCCGGACGATTTACGGCGCGCGGGTGTCGCTCACCGTCGGGATCAGCGTGGCGCTGCTTTCCACCGGGCTGGGCCTCATGATCGGACTCGTCACCGGGTTCTACCGTTGGGTTGACGCGGTTGTCATGCGCGTCATGGACGGGCTCATGTCGATCCCCGCGGTCCTGATCGCGATCGCGCTGATGGCGCTGACGCGTGCCAGCCTGGAGAATGTAGTCTTCGCGATCACCGTCGCCGAAGTGCCGCGGGTGACGCGGCTGGTGCGCAGCGTCGTGTTGACCTTACGCGAACAGCCTTTTGTCGAGGCCGCCTTCGCCAGCGGCACGACGCAAATCCGCACGATGTGGCGGCATATCGTACCCAACACGATGGCGACGCTGCTGGTCCAGGGGACCTACATCGCCGCCTCGGCGATGATCACCGAGGCGATCCTCTCGTTTATCGGCGCCGGCACGCCGCCGACCATCCCGAGCTGGGGCAATATCATGGCCGAAGGGCGCGCGGTGTTCCTCGTCGCTTATTATATCGTGCTGTTCCCCGGCATCTTTCTGTCGCTGACCGTGTTGGCGATCAACCTTTTGGGCGACGGGTTGCGCGACGCGCTCGACCCGCGCCTCGCGCGCCGGCTCTGACTCATGGCCGCGGTCGTCGAAACGCAAATCGCGCCGCCGCCAGCGCCCGCCGCAACGCTGCGCCCGCTGCTGGAAATCGACGATCTGCGTACCTGGTTCTTCACCCGCGACGGCGTCGTGCGCGCGGTCGATGGGGTCTCGCTCTCGGTGATGCCGGGCGAGACCTTGGCGATCGTCGGCGAGTCGGGGTGTGGGAAGAGCGTGACGGCGCTCTCGGTGCTGCGGCTGATTGCGTCGCCGCCCGGCCGCACCGTGTCGGGGTCGATCCGCTTTGCCGGGCGCAACCTCCTGACGCTCAGCGAAGCGGAGATGCGCAAGGTCCGCGGCAACGAGATCTCGATGATCTTTCAGGAGCCGATGACCTCGCTCAATCCGGTGATGACGATCGGCCGGCAAATCGCCGAGACGCTGATCCTGCACCAGGGGCTCGACACCGCGGCGGCACAGCAGAAGGCGGTGGCGATGCTGCGCCTCGTCCACATCCCCGAGCCGGAGCGCCGCATCCGCCAATACCCGCACGAATTATCGGGCGGCATGCGGCAGCGCGTGATGATCGCGATGGCGCTGGCATGCAACCCAAAGCTCTTGATCGCCGACGAGCCGACCACCGCGCTCGACGTGACGATTCAGGCGCAAATCCTCGACCTGCTGCGTGAACTGAAACAGCAGATCGACGCGGCGATCGTGCTCATTACCCATGACCTTGGCGTGGTCGCCGAGATGGCGCAACGGGTCATCGTCATGTACGCCGGCAAGAAGGCCGAGGAGGCGCCGGTCAAGGCGCTGTTCCGCCGGCCGCTGCACCCGTACACGCGCGGGCTGCTCGCCTCGATGCCGCGGCTCGGCGCGCCCGAAATCGGCGCTCCGCCGCGCCTTGCGGAGATCGCCGGCACGGTACCGTCACTGCGCGAACCGATCCACGGTTGCGCCTTTGCCGACCGCTGTTTCGCCGCGACCGACATCTGCCGTCGCGAGCCGCCGCCGTTTCAGGAAAAGGCGCCCGGCCATTTCGCCGCCTGCTTTCATTCCGACCGGCTGGATACTCAATGACGGCCGCGCCCCTGCTCTCGGTCAAGGGCCTCGTCAAATACTTCCCGGTCAAGAAGGGGGTGCTGCAGCAGACTGTCGGTCAGGTGCGCGCGGTCGACGACGTGTCGTTCGACATCGCGCCCGGCGAAACACTGGGGCTTGTCGGCGAGTCAGGCTGCGGCAAGTCGACCGTCGGCAAGACCGTCCTCAAACTGCTCGAACCGACGGCCGGAGAGGTCTGGCTAAGCGGCGCGCGCATCGACGGTCTGTCGAAAACCGAGATGCGGTCGTTTCGCCGCCAGATGCAGGTCGTCTTTCAGGACCCGTACTCGTCGCTCAACCCGCGGCTCACCGTGCGCGACATCATCGCCGAGCCACTGCGCAATTTCGGCATCGCCAGCGGCGCGGAACTTGAAAAACAGGTCGGTGAATTGGCCCAGAAGGTAGGGCTGCGGTCCGAAACGCTCGACCGCTATCCGCACGAGTTTTCCGGCGGTCAGCGCCAGCGGATCGGCATCGCCCGCGCGCTGGCACTGCGGCCGAGCCTCATCATTTGCGATGAGCCGGTGTCGGCGCTCGATGTGTCGGTGCAGGCGCAGGTGATCAACCTGCTCGTCGATCTGCAGCGCGATTTCGGCCTCAGCTATCTATTCATCGCGCATGATATCGCGGTCGTCGAGCATATCAGCCACCGCGTCGCGGTTATGTATCTCGGCAAGATCGTCGAGTTGGCGGACCGCGCGGCCCTCTTTGCCCGGCCGCAGCATCCCTACACCGAGGCGCTGCTCTCGGCGGTGCCGGTGCCCGACCCGGAGATCGAGCGCAAGCGCATCATCCTCACTGGCGACGTCCCCAGCCCGATCGACCCACCCTCCGGCTGCCGCTTCCGCACCCGTTGCCCGCTCGCCTTCGACCGCTGCGCGCAGGAGGAGCCGCCGATCAAGGAAGTGGCGCCGGGCCACCACGTCGCCTGCCATTTGCGGCAGCCGGCGCTTCACTGAAATCAACCCCCACCCTAACCCTCCCCCGCTTGCGGGGGAGGGGATTGCAGGTGCTAAGGCTCTCCCTCGAAGCGAGGGGAGGCCGGGGTGGGGGTGCGCTACGCGACGACGGCTTCCGCGCCCACCGGGAGGCGCCACATCACCCGGCGCTGGCCGTGGTAATCGTTGATCGCGAGGTGCTGGCAGCAGCGGTTGTCCCAAATCCCGACCGTACCGTTCTCCCAGCGGATGCGCGCGGTGAATTCGGGGCGGGTGCAATGCGCCTGAAGGAATTCGACGATCGGCCGGCTTTCCTCCTCGGTCATGCCCTTGAAGCGGATCGTGTGCTCGCTGCTGACATAGAGCGCCTTGCGGCCGGTTTCGGGATGGGTGCGCACGACCGGGTGTTCGGCCTCGTAAAGTGAGGCCTTATGCGTGTCCTTCATCTTCATGTGCTTGTTTTCTTCGCGCCCGGTGCGGTCCGGCCCGGCGCTGTCGACGCCGGTGAGACCGTCGAGCATGCGGCGCATACCGGGCGACAGCGCTTCATAGGCAAGATACTGGTTCGCGACCAGCGTATCGCCGCCATAGGCCGGTATCTCGCGCGCGTAGAGCATGGTCGCGACCGGCGGCTTTTCGAGATAGGTCGTGTCGGAATGCCAGCGGGCGCCGACATTCTTGCGCTGGTCGGGTTCTTTGCGAATCTCGAAGATTTCCGGGTAATCGTGGAGGCCTTCGGCAAACGGGTAGAAAGCCGGCTCGGCGAAATAGCGCGCATAGCGCAGCAGGTCGGCGCCGCTCAGCTCCTGGCCGCGGATATAGATCGCGCAATGGGCAAGGAATGCGTCGTGGATTTCCGAGCGCTGCTGGTTGGAGAGCGGGTGGCGCAGATCGACACCACCGATTTCGGCGCCGAGCGCGCCGGCAAGCGGCTCTACGGAAATTGTTTCATAGCTCATCGCCGTCCTCCCCTATCGCTGGCGATGGTAAGCGCGCGTGGCTGACCCGTCGACTGGCGCCCGCGCATCGCTGGGTTACTCGACGGTACGGCCCGCGGTGCGGTTGCATTTCGGATCGGTGCCGCGCTCGCGATAGCCGATCACCGTTTCGCCCCGGATGTAGTAGTCATGTTCGCAGATGGCGAAGCCGGGCTGCGCACCGCCAGTATAGAGCAGCACGGTCGACAATGATGGCGGCGGCAAGCGCACCCGCTGGTCCGGCGTCCCCATCTTTTGAACCAATGAATCGACCGGGCGCTGTATCCATCCCGGCCCGTGCGCGTCGGGTTCGCCGGGAAAGGGGTTGCAGGCGGCAAGCGCAAGCAACAGCGTGGCGATCGCCAATCGAGAATACGGCATCGTCCTCTTTCCTTTTGCCCGACCCTAGCACAGACTCGCCGGCAACACGGCGGGCTACGGCGAAGACAGAGGGGAGACGCGGTGAAACGCAGCAGTGAGCGGTTTCTCACCACCCATACCGGGAGCCTGCCGCGCCCGGATAATCTCGTCCGGATGATGTTCGCGAAAGAAGAAGGGGTGCCGGTCGAAGGCGCCGCCCTCGCCGCGAGGATCGCTTCGGCGGTGGTCGAAGTGGTTCGCAAGCAGGTCGAAGCCGGGCTCGATGTCGTCAATGACGGCGAATTGTCGAAACCGAGCTACGCGACCTACATCAAGGACCGGCTCGCCGGGTTTGGCGGCGAAAGCCGGCCGCTGACCTATCAGGACCTCGTCGACTTCCCCGAACTGGCCCGCCGCGTCTTTGGCGATCCGGGCCGATCCCGGCGAAAGACGCCAGGCTGCAACGCGCCGATCGCGGTGCGCGACCCCGAAGCCGCGGCGACCGATGTCGCCAATCTCGCGGCGGCACTCAAGGGCGTGACCTATGAAGAAGCCTTTATGAGCGCGGCCTCGCCTGGCGTCGTCTCGCTGTTCTTCCACAACAGCTACTACCCGAGCCATGAGGCTTATCTGGACGCGATCGCCGAGGCGATGCGCCAGGAATACGAGGCGGTCGTCGATGCCGGTTTCGTCCTGCAGATCGATTGCCCCGACCTGGCGATGGGCCGCCACATCCAGAACGCGCATCTCACCACCGCCGAGTTCCGCAAGGCGGCGGCGCTGCATATCGAGGTGCTGAACCACGCGCTGCGCAACATCCCGGCCGAGCGCGCACGGGTGCATTTGTGTTGGGGCAATTACGAGGGCACGCATCATTGCGATGTGCCGCTCGCCGATATCATCGATGTGGTGTTCACCGCCAAGCCGGCCGGGTTATCGTTCGAGGCGGCCAACCCACGACATGCGCATGAGTGGAAGGTGTTCGAGACCGTCAAGCTGCCGGTCGGCAAGGTGCTGATCCCCGGCGTCATCGAGTCGAAGACCAATTTTGTCGAGCATCCTGAGTTGATCGCCCAGCGCATCGGCCGTTATGCCGCGCTGGTCGGGCGCGAGAACGTCATCGCCGGCAGCGATTGCGGTTATGGCACCTGGGTCGGCCAGGCGGCGGTGGATGCCCAAGTCGTTTGGGCCAAGCTCGCCAGCCTCGCCGAAGGCGCGCGCATCGCCAGCCGCGAGATTTGGCGCTAGCTGGTTCGCGAAAGAGGTGAATCTCGCCTTCAACGAGCGTTAGTTCGTGCTTCCGGGCGCGCGGCGACGGGGTCGGCAGCACGCGCGCTTTCTTACCGCAGCAAAAGGCGTGTGGCGCGAGCCATGCGCTGAAGGTATAGTGCCTCCCACAAATTGATCCGCTCCACCCATTTGCGGTTGAGGGCGGGCGAATGAACAGGGAGGCTTCCGTGACCGACAGCACGATCGGTGTGTCGTCGCCGTGGTATCGCTCGCTCAGCCGCGAGCAGTGGCGGGTGCTTTTTGCTTCGAACCTTGGCTGGCTGTTTGACGGTTTCGAGATTTACGCGCTGTTCCTGACGGTCGGCTTCGCGCTGCACCAGCTGCTCGACGCGTCGCAATATTCGCAAATCCCGCGTTATGCCGGCTACGTGCTGGCGACCACGGTTTTCGGCTGGGCGACCGGCGGCGTCATCGGCGGCATCGTCGCCGATTACATTGGCCGCAAGCGCACGATGATGCTGGCGGTGCTCGCCTATACGCTGACCACCGGATTGAGCGCCATCGCGTGGAACTGGGAATCGTTCGCGATCCTGCGCTTCCTGGTCGGCGTCGGCATCGGCTCGGAATGGGTTACCGGCGCTTCGCTCGTCTCGGAGCTATGGCCGGATCACGCGCGCGGCAAGGGCGGCGGGCTGCTGCAATCGGGCGCCGGGATCGGCAGTTTTCTGGCTTCGGGCGTCTGGCTGTTGATCGGCGATATGGGCCCCAACGCCTGGCGCTTTATGTATCTGGTCGGCATCCTGCCGGCGCTGCTGGTGTTCTGGCTGCGGCGCAACATGCCGGAATCGTCGCGTTGGGAAGAGGCGAACGAGCGCCGCCGCGCGGCGCGGGCGCAACAGCAGAGGGGCGTGGCGGTCGAGGGTGTCGATGCGGCGCTGACCCGTTCGACCGTCGTCGACATGTTCACCGATCCGCTGATCCGCAAGCGGCTCGTCCCGGCCTTCTTGATGATGCTGTCGGTGACCTTTGGCTTCTGGGGCGTGGCGACATTTGTCCCGACCTTTATCGGCGGGGTCGCCAAGCAGGCGGGGCTCGATGCGCCCTTCTTCTCGGCGGTGGCGGGTCTCCTGGCCGCGGGATTTGGCATTTTCGGCTTTATCGCGCTCGGTTTTCTCGCCGATTGGATCGGCCGCAAGCCAACCGCAATGCTGTACTACGCGATGAGTCTCATCCTGACGCCAGTGCTTTACAAATGGGCGCACGGGATGGGGCAGCTGCTGGTCGCCTGCGCGGTGTTCGGCTTCTTCACGACCGGTATCTGGTCATGGGCGCCGATCTGGCTGCCGGAACTGTTCCCGACCCGCGTTCGCGGCACCGCGGTCGCGTTCTGCTTCAACGCGCCGCGCTGGTTGTCGTGCAGCGGGCCGCTGATCGCTGGTACGCTGATCGTTGGGCTGGGCGGCTTTGGCAACGCGGCGACGATCGTCGGATTGTTCTTCATCCTCGGCGTGGTCGCGGCTCCGTTTCTGCCGGAAACCAAAGGCAAGCCACTGCCCCACGCGCTGTGGAGCGAGACCCCGCCAGCACCGGCCGAATAGGCGAGGCGCCAGCCAGCGATTTGGGGGCTGGGACTCGGGCCAGCTTCGCCTTAAGCGCGGATATTGATACTGGGGCGCTACCTTCAATCGAGGCGCCTTGACAGGATTTGCCGCGCCGAACCATTGTGCCGGAAGCTGAACAAAAATGGCGTTTGCCGCGCGCTGGCGGCGGTTGCAGGGAGGAAGTCATGCGGTTGGGACGTTGCCTGGGTTTGGCCCTTGCCCTTATGGGTGTGGGCCCCGTCGCGATGGCGGCGGACGCGATCAAGATCGGGTTTCCGATCCCGCTCTCCGGCCCGACCGCGGTTTATGGCAAGCCCATTCTTGCCGGCGCAGAACTGGCGGTGTCCGAGATCAACTCCGCGGGCGGGGTGCTGGGACGTAAGCTTCAGCTGCTGTCGCGCGACAGCAAGGCCAATGCCGATGAGGCGGTGCGCCTGTCACGGGAACTGATCATCAAGGACAGCGTCGATTTTCTCGCCGGCACGCTGACCTCGGCCGAAGCCCCGGCCGTGTCGACCGTCGCCAAGGAAAACAAGATCGTCTTTATCGCACCCACCTCGAAAAGCACGATCCTGACCGACGAGAAGCATATTCACCCGTATATCTTCCGCGTCGCCTCCAACACCGATGTCGAGGGCGATGCCGCCGCCTCGCTGATGGCGAAGTGGAAGGACGTGAAGACGGTCGCCACGATTGCCCCCGATTACGCCTATGGCCGCGACGCGATCGCCGCCTTTGTCGCCGCTCTGAAAAAGGACCGGCCGGATATCGAAATCGTCGACCAGCAATGGCCAAAACTCGGCGAGGCCGATTTCACGCCGTTTATCACCGCTCAGATGAGCAAAAAGCCCGACGCCGTGATGTGCGACGTGTTCGGCGGCGATTTTGTCACGTTGTCGAAGCAGGCAACGCCGCTCGGCTATTTCAAGGCGATCAACAATCGGTTGATTGACGGTGCCGAGGTGGGCACCACCGACGAAGCGCAGGCGCTCGGTGCGGACTATCCGTTCGGCATCGTCTCCGACGCCTACGATCCGGTGATCTTCACCGGCAACGAACCGCCGGAGCACAAGAAGTACGTGGAGGCCCTGAAGGCCTTCACTAAGTCGGCCTATGCCTCGGGCTGGTCGATCGTCGGTTACGAATCGATCTACGCTCTCGCCGAAGGCATCAAGAAGGCGGGCAACATCAAGTCCGACAATGTCTCGAAGGCATTGACGGGCATGACTTTTGACACGCCCGTTGGCAAGCGCACCTTCAGCGTCAAGTCGCACGAGACATTCTCGCCCGAATATTGGGGCGTGATGACCAAGGAAGCGGCCTATCCGTTCGCGGTGATCAAGGATCCCCAGCTTCTGCCGACCAACTTCCCGACCAACTGACGACGGCTTGAGGGGATCGGCGCTGCCCGGCTCGGTGACATGAACGCGGGCGGCGCCGGAATCTTGGGAGATCGGTGAGCGGTGGCGCCCTCGTTTCTGTTCAGTCAATTCATGGGCGGCCTGACCACCGCGATGTTTCTGTTCCTGATCGCCTCGGGACTGTCGCTGGTATTCGGCATCATGCGCGTGATCAATTTCGCGCATGGCTCGTTCTACATGCTCGGCGCCTATCTCGCCTGGCAGGGCGTCCAGTGGGTGCACCCGACGGGCGGCGGGTTCTGGATCGCGGCGTTGTTCGCGGCGACCGTGGTCGGCCTCTTGGGTGCAGTGGTCGAGCGGCTCTTCTTTCGCTCGCTCTATGGCCGCGAGGAACTTTACCAGCTGCTGTTTACCTATGCCTTGGTGCTGATTTTGGGGGACGCCGCCAAGTTCATCTGGGGCACCGACCAGCTGTCAGTGTCGACGCCGCCGGTGCTGGTCGGCAGCGTCACCATCTTTGGCACGACGCAACCGCTCTACAATTTGTTCATGATGGCGATCGGGCCTGCCATCGCCTTTGCCGGCTGGTTGGTGCTGAACCGCACCGGCGTCGGGCGGTTGGTACGCGCGGCGCAGATGGACCGCGAGATGCTCGACGCGCTCGGCGCCAATGTCGGCTTCATCTACACGGGCATGTTCGTCTTCAGCTCGTTTCTCGCCGGGCTGTCGGGGGCGCTGGTGACCCCCATTCAGAGCATCGTCCCGGGGATGGACGTGCTGATCATCGTGCAGGCCTTCATCGTCGTCGTGATCGGCGGGATGGGGTCGTTCTGGGGCACGTTCTGGGGTTCGGTGATCTACGGCGAGGTATTGTCCTTCGGCATACTGATTTTTCCCGGCTTTTCGCTGTTTTCCGTGTTTGCGCTGATGGCCGTGATCCTGATCGTGCGCCCCTGGGGCCTGTTCGGGCGGCCGCTGTGACAAGCGACAGCCGCGCCAGCGCCGCCTCGTCGGAAGCCGCCGCCGGGTCTCGGGCGATCGGTGGCGGGTCGGGAGTTCTGAGCCGTGTGCCATGGACCCTGATCGTCTTTCTGATGGCTTGCGCTGTGCCCTGGATCGGCTCGCGCTACAACACCTTTCTCGCTGAGCAGATCGCGATCGATGCGCTGTTCGCGGTAAGCCTCAACCTGCTGCTGGGCACCACCGGCCTCGTGTCGTTCGGGCATGTCGCTTATTTCGGCGTCGGCGCCTATGTCTGCGGCATCCTGATGAAGACCTATGAGGTGCCCTTTATCATTGCCTTTCCGGCGGCGGGGTTGGGGACGGCGCTGTTCGCGCTGGTGTCGGGCTATTTCTGCGTGCGGCTGATTAAGCTCTATTTCGCGATGCTGACGCTGGCGTTTTCGCAGATCGTCTGGGCCATCGCCTATAAATGGAACGACGTGACGGGCGGCGACCAGGGGCTGCCGGAGATCCCGTTTCCCAATCTCGACTGGATGAACGCGATCCCCGGTCTCGACAGCCTCAAGACGTCGGATCAATTCTATTTGCTGGCGATCTTCCTGATCGCGCTGTCGCTCGCTGTTTTGCACCGGATCGTGCGGTCGCCGTTTGGGCGCATCCTGACGACCATCCGCGACAACCCCGAGCGCGCGGCCTTTATCGGCGTCAATGTTCGGCTTTATCAGCTTGCCGCGTTTATTGTCGCCGGCAGCTTCGCGGGATTGGCCGGGGCGCTCTACGGCATCTTCAGTCGCGGCGTATTCGCCGACTATGTGTTCTGGTCAAAATCCGCCGAGGTGATGATCATGACGATCCTCGGCGGCATGGATTATTTCTGGGGACCGCCGATCGGTGCGCTGACCCTGGTCTGGCTGAACCAGGAGATCACCGACTACACCGAATATTGGCCGTTTGTGCTCGGGACTATCCTGTTGGTGCTGCTTTTCGGGTTCCCCGGCGGCATTCTCGGCGGGCTCGACGCGCTGTGGACCCGCTTGCGGGGCGCTCGCCGTGCTTGAGGTCAGCGGCATCAGCAAGTCTTTTGGCGGGTTTCGCGCGGTATCGGATGTGAGCTTCACGGTCGATACCGGGCAGATCGCAGCGGTGATCGGCCCGAACGGCGCCGGCAAATCGACGCTGTTCAACCTGATCACCGGGCATCTGCGACCGGACACCGGCACCGTGAAGCTCGACAAGCGCGACATCACCGGCGCGGCGCCGCACCGCATCTGCCGCATGGGAATCGGTCGCTCGTTTCAGCGCACCAACATTTTTACCAAGCTGACCGTGTTCGAGAACCTGCAGGCCGCGTTCCTCGTCCATTACGGCCGCGGGCGAAATTTCTGGTCGCGCTCCGATGCGATGTATCGCGACGAAACCGCAGCGCTGCTCGCCTCGATTGGCCTCCTCGACCAGCGCGACACCGTGGCGGGCACGCTGAGCTACGGCAACCAGAAGCAGCTCGAATTGGGCCTCGCGCTGGCCAGCGACCCGGCCATGCTGCTGCTCGACGAGCCGACCGCCGGCATGTCGGCGACCGAAACGCACGACACGATCCGTCTGATCGAAAAGATCGCCGGGGAACGCGCGCTGACCTTGCTCTTTACCGAGCATGACATGGAGGTCGTCTTTCAGATCTCGCAAAAAATCGCGGTGCTCCATCAGGGCCAGCTGATTGCCGACGGGACACCGCAAGAGGTGCGCGCCGACCCGGAGGTGCGCCGCGTCTATCTGGGCGAGCACTGATGTCGGTTTGCGTATTTCCGTCCGTTTCCGTCGCCTCCGCGAAAGCGGGGCCCCAGGGGTCATTATTCCGTCGCTTGCTCTGGGTTCCCGCTTCCGCGGGAAAGACGATCAGACCGGTGTGACGATGCCGCTTCTCACCGTCGAAAACATCCACACGGCCTATGGCTTGAGCCGGGTCCTGTTCGGTATTTCGCTCGAAATCAACGCTGGCGAGTGCGTCGTCCTGCTCGGCCGCAACGGCGTCGGCAAGACCACGACGATACGCTCGATCATCGGCCTAACACCGCCGGCGAGCGGCCGGGTGATCTGGAAAGGGCAGAACATCGCCGGCTGGCCGCCGCACCGGGTCGCGCGCGCCGGGATCGGCTTTGTCCCTGAGGATCGCCGCATTTTCGCCGAGCTGACCGTGTGGGAAAACCTCGATGTCGCCGGCCGCGCCGGCGGCCGGCGCGGGCACTGGACGATCGAGCGCGTCTATGAGCTGTTTCCGAAGCTCGAAGAGCTGCGCAATCGGCAGGGCGGGTTTCTCTCCGGCGGCGAGCAGCAGATGCTGACCATCGGCCGCACGCTGATGGGCAATCCTGAACTCTTGCTGCTCGACGAGCCGTCGGAAGGTCTTGCCCCGCTGGTGGTGGAGATGCTGCGCGAAAAGGTCGGCGAGCTGCGCGACCAAGGTCTCACGATCCTGCTCGCCGAGCAGGGCGTGGAGTTTTCGCTGTCCCTCGCCGACCGCGTCTACGTATTGGAAAAAGGCGCCGTCCGCCACACCGGGCCAGCCGCCGAACTGCGCGATAATCGGGAGCTTCGCGAAAAGCTGATGGCGCTTTAGCCGCAATTTCCGGGGCCGATCCTCCACCTTGCGATAAAATTTCCGGTAGAATTGTAGTGGCGACGCATCAAGCAAAGAATAAGCGCGACAAATGATAGTTCATTGATCTACGCTGTTGCGGTTGAAGCGTGCTCCAAAAAGAGAGCGCGGGAGGCATGGTTGGCGGCGGAAGTGCTGCCAATACGACTGTGACAGCCGGGGCACGGCCGCATCAATCCTCCCCATTGATGAGACAGAACGGCGGCGGAGGATTCACGATCATGAGCGTAGCGGCGGACACCACAAAAAAGCTTCCCTGGTACAAGGAGCCGACCAAGGATCAATGGCTGGCTTGGTTAGCGGCCTGGCTCGGATGGACGCTCGATGCGTTCGATTTCACCATGTTCCTGTTAATCATGGTGCCGATTTCCAAGGAATTTAACGTCCCACTCACCGATGTCGCGTTCGTGCTGACGGTTACGCTGTGGTTGCGGCTGGTCGGCGCGGTCGCTTCAGGCTGGCTGGCCGATCGGGTCGGCCGCAAGATTCCGCTGATGATCTCGATCATCTGGTATTCTCTGGCGAATTTCGCAGCGGGCTTCTCGCCGAGCTTCATGTTCCTGTTCATCTGCCGTGCGCTGTTGGGCATCGGCATGGGCGCCGAGTGGCCTGCCGGCGCTGCGCTGGCAATGGAGACTTGGCCCGTACGCTCACGCGGCTTTATGGGCGGCGTGCTGCAAGGATCGTGGGGCATCGGCTTTATGATTTCGAGCGGCATTTACGGCCTGTTCTTCAATACGATCGGTTGGCGCGGCATGTTGTGGATCGGCGTGCTGCCGGCACTGTCGGTGTTCTATGTCCGTAAGTTCGTGAAGGAACCGCCGATCTGGCTCGAAAACAAGCGCCGCCAGCGGGCCGAGGGCCGCGAGGTCAAGGCGCCGCTGCTCGTGATCTTCAAGCGGCAAGTGTTGGGCAACACGCTGACTTCGTGCTGGTGGATGGCGAGCGGCTTTGTCGCTTACTACTCGGTCAACGCGCTGTTCGCGACGCATCTGCAAAAGGATCTTGGGCTGAGCCCGGCGATGGTTGCGACGCCGATTTTCTTCGGCAATCTCGGGGTGTTTGCGGCCTCTTGCTTCTGGGGCTACTTCTCGGACCGGATGGGCCGGCGGATTGCGATGATCATTCCGGCGCTGCTCGCCGTGCCGCTGACCCCGATCTATCTCTTCCATACCGAGATTCTGTGGGTTGTCGTTGCTTTCCTGCTGCAGGGCATGTGCGCTGGCGGCGGCATGCAGGGGCAGATGGCGCCGTACCTCAACGAGCGCTTCCCGACCGAGATACGGGCCAGCGCGACCGCGTTCTGCTATCACCAGGGCGCGATCTGGGGCGGTTTTGTGCCGCTGGTTCTCACCTGGGCGGCAACCCATTTCGGTGTCAATCTCTCCGTCCCGATGATGATCGCAACCATTGTCGCAACGCTGAGCTTTGCCCTGTCCCTGGTCTTCGGACCGGAGACCAAGGGCAAGGTGCTGGTTGCCGACCTCGCGGTCGCCTAAAGCCGAGCTGGCAGGCTGTGCGGATCAAAGAATGATCTGCACAGCCTCGCCAGCAGTTTGGAGCTTGGTGTCATAACCGGCGCTGCGCTCGCGTATGCGCGCGAGCGTGGCGCCTTCATCTGCTAACGGGCAGAGCACCGTCTCGTTGGCGCTGTTGTGGCGCACGAAGCGAAAGCTCGCGCTGGCGATGCGGTTCGGCTCGATATCGATCTGCGCCATCATGCCGATCCAGTCGCCGTGCTGCCGCCCGCCGTGACCGGTGTGAAACGAGAAACTGCCAAGCCCGTAAAAGATCGGCCTGCCTTTGTAGGCCTCGACCGGCAGCGAGTAATGCGGTCCGTGACCGATGACGATACCGGCCCCGGCGTCGATCGCGGCATGCGCAATCTCGGCCATGTATTCAAGCACTTCCTCGCCCAGCCCCCAGTGGCAGGACGCAACGACGATATCGGCCTCGTGGCGCAGCGCGGCGATATCCTCGGCAAAGCGGGCGAGATAGGTGCGGTCTGCCCAGGTCACGACGATCGGTGGAACACCGGGTCGGTTCATCGGCGGAATTTCCGGCCGCGTCTTGTGCGCGGGCACCTGATAGGCGGTATGGCCCCGCAACGCGGCGATGCCGGTGCTTTGCGGCCCCGCTTCGTGATTGGTCGGCCAATAGACCGAACTGCGCTGGATAAAGCCGATGCGGAGGCCGCCGCGTGTGACGATCGCCGGTGCGCGCGCCGCTGTGAGGTTCGCGCCGGCACCGGTATGAGCGATCTCAAGCCGGTCGAGCTGCGCGATCGAGCCAAGGATCGCCGCGCTGCCGTAATTGACGTTATTCGCCAGCCCGACCGTGGCAAAACCGCCAAGCCGCAGCGCCTCGCCGGCGATGGCAGGGTCGGCGAAGAACCCCTCCTGCTCGACGCTGTGCCCCTCGGGCGGGTGGTAGAGCAGGCATTCCAGATTGCCGAAGACGGCATCCGCCGCACCAAACACATCACCGACTCTGCGGAACGGCACCGTGGGGTCGTCGACATTCATCAGATTGACGTCGCCGACGAGGATCAACTTCACAGCCATCGCGCTCCCCCTCCGTCCGATAAGGCTTGCGCCAATTATGGCGTCATTCGTGCGGAAACCTATCACCCGTTCGTGCGCTTGCCACCTCGGGAGGAGCGACGAACGGTGCTTTATGCCTCGGCACCTTCTTCCTGGGCCTCGCGGGCGGCGATCTCGGCCTCGATGTCCGCGAGCGATTTCTTGCCGCGGGTCGCCTTGGTCACCGCCTGGTCGAGCTCTTCCAACGTGCAGAGTTCCAGACCCACGGGATGACGCGCCTTGAGGTTAGGGCTGTTCCAATGGGTGCGATCACGCACCGCGTTGATCGTCGGTTTGGTGGTGCCGACGAGCTTGCAGATTTGCGCGTCGGACAATTCCGGGTGGTTGCGCAGCAGATAAAGGATCGCGTCGGGCTTGTCCTGCCGCTTGGCCACGGGCGTGTAGCGAGGCCCCTTGTGGCGGTGGTACTGCGGCGGAATTGCCGTCTCCAGCAGCTTCAGTCGTGCGTCGGGATCGGTTTGGCAGCGCTCGATCTCGGCCATCGTTGTCTGGCCGTTCGCGACCGGGTCGAGCCCCAGCATCTGGGTCGCGACCTCGCCGTCGGCGATCGCCTGCACCTCCAACGGGTGGAGCCCGCAGAACTCGGCGATCTGGTCAAAGGTTAGCGACGTGTTCTCAACCAGCCAGACGGCGGTGGCTTTCGGCATGAGCGGTGAACGCATGATAAAGTCCTGGTTTCTTTGGTGAAGGAGCGCGGTAGGGCCGCGCGGCATGATACCGATATAATAGCCCGCGCCCGACGATGAAAGCGCCATGCGACGCATGGAGGATGAAGATGGACGAGGAAGAACTGCTCCCGCGCCGGAAACCGGCAGCGCCAAAGGATCTGACCTTGCTGGGCATCGCCGAACTTGAGGAATATATCACCGGCCTTGAAGCGGAAATCGCTCGCGCTCAGGCGGAGATCGCCGAAAAGCAGAAGCACCGCGGCGGCGCGGAGGCGTTGTTCCGGCGGTAATGTAGTGATATCGTGATATCATCTAGAGGTGACGATGGCGCAGTTATTGGTCCGCAACCTTGAAGATGACGTGAAAGAGCGCCTCAGGGCGCGTGCCAAGCGACACGGTATGAGCCTCGAAGAGTTCGCGCGCGACATCCTGCGCGATGCGGCAGTTGATCGCGACAAGGAGCGCAAGCTGGGCAGCGAAATCGCCGACCTGTTCAGGGGCAAGGGCTTCAAGGAAGGTGAAATCCAAGAGTTGCGGGGGTATCCAATCCGCCCCGCCAAATTCGACGAGTGATCATCCTCGATACGAATGTCCTATCGGCGCTGATGGATGACGCACCCGCTGCGGTGGTAACCAGTTGGCTAAATGGACAGCCGGCGTCATCGATCTGGACGACCGCGGTTACCCTGTTTGAGATCAGATTGGGGCTGCTGATCATGCCGGTTGGCCGACGGCGCGCGTCGCTGGAGCACGATTTCCGGCGCTGTCTCACCGAAATTCTGCAAGAGCGTATCGCCGATTTCGACCAAGCGGCAGCAGAAGAGACCGCGGAGCTGCATGCGCGCCGCAGACGCGAAGGCCGGACGCAAGAACTCCGCGACGCAATGATCGCCGGCATCGCCATTGCGCACCGCGCGACGCTGGCGACGCGCAATGCACGCCATTTTGCCGATCTGCCGGTGCCGGTCATCGACCCCTGGGCCGATTGACCGGCGCGGTCTCCAAAACCTAACGGTCGGTGAGCGGCGGCAGGCCCCTTTCGGCCCGCACGTCGTTGATAATCTGCAGCACGCGTTCGCGGTAGGGGCGGTACTGGATGCCGAACTCGGTGACCACCCGAGAATTGTCGATCAGGAAATTCCCCGAGCGCTCACGGCCGCCGGTCTCGTGGTCGAAAGTGATCCGCGCGTCGGGGATGAACTCGCGGACGATGTCCGCAATCTCGCCGAGGCTGATCGTCTGCCCGCCGGTGTTGTAGATGGCGTGCTCGGGCTTATCCTTCATCGCCACGCGGGCGAAAATCTCGGCGATCTCGTCGACATGCACGGGGGCGCGCATCGCGTCCTTGTAGGGCATGTTGACCGGTTCGCCGCGTGCCGGCTTGGTGACGATAAAGACATGATCGACCGAACCAAAAATCTTGTCCGGCCCGGTAACATTGGCCGGGCGGATCGTGGTGATCTCCATCCCGTGCTTCTCGCGATAATCCTGCGCCTGCCATTCGTTGAAGATCTTGTGCATCGCGTATTGCACATGGCCGTGCTTGAGGTCGGTTTCGTCGACCATGCGTTCGCCGTAGTTCTTTTGCTCGCCGCTGACCGCGACCGAGCTGGCGTAGATCACGCGGTTGACACCGGCGAGCCGCGACGCCTCGAAGCAATTATCCATGCCGAGGATATTCAGCTTGAACGCGACGCGCGGCGGCAGGTCGCTCCCAATGTAATAGGCGAGATTGATGACGCGGTCGGGCTTAGCCTCGACAATGCGCGCGAGGAAATCGTCGAACTGGCTTACATCGCCGCGCACCACGCGCACTTGCTTGCCGTAGGCCGAGTAGTCCGCCGTTTGCGGGTTGAGGTCCATGACGACAACCTCCTCGCCGCGCTGGACGAGAAGCGGGATCAAGCGGCGGCCGATAAACCCGGTTCCGCCGGCAACAAAGGTGGTCATGGCTTTCCTCCCGAATGACTCTGCCCGATGGCTCAATGGCGAAGGTTAGACCTCGCGCGGGCGATCGGGCAATGTTCCGGCGGCGCGGGTCAGGCATCGCGGCCGCGAATTAGAAAGCAAGCGGCGGATAGAGACTGGGCGGCGAATGGCCCATCTTCCTTGTCATGACGATGCCGAGGAGCAAGGCAATGTTGGACGAAGAAAAGTGCTGGTCCGCAGTTCGCGCACATGACGCGTCACAGGACGGCCAATGGTTTTATTCCGTGAAGACGACCGGCGTCTATTGCCGGCCGGGTTGCGCCTCGCGCCAGCCGTTGCGCAAGAATGTCGCGTTCTATGCCACGAACAAAGAAGCCGAGGCCGCTGGGTTCCGCCCCTGCAAGCGCTGTCGGCCAAACGAAGGTTCGCAGGCCGATCGCCATGTCGCGGCGGTCGAACGCGCCTGTGCGCTGATCCAGAGCCGCGACACGCTGCCAGGCCTCGACGAGCTGGCGAGCGCCGCCGGCATCAGCCGCTACCACTTCCATCGCGTCTTCAAGCAGATCACCGGCGCGACGCCGCGCGATTGGGGCAAGGCGCATCGGCTCGGCCGGTTCGCCGACCGGCTCGATGCCGGCGACAATGTTGCCGAGGCTGTCTACGCAGCCGGGTTTGGCGCCAGTTCGCGCGCCTATGAGGCGGCGGTGACCGGGCTCGGCATGACGCCGGCTGCACGCCGGCACGGCGGACGCGGCGAGACGATCCGCTTCACCACGGTCAAAACAGCGCTCGGCTGGGCGCTGGTCGCGGCAACCGAGCGCGGCATCTGCATGACCGCACTTGGCGACGAGAAAGCGCCGCTCGAAGCCGATCTGCGGCGGCGTTTCCCCGCGGCGCTGATCTGGCCCGCGGACGATCAGCTGAAGCGCTGGGCGGAGCGGATCGTGAGTTTTGTGACCGATCCTGCCGAACAGCCCGACTTGCCGCTCGATATTCGCGGCACCGCGTTTCAGGCGCGGGTCTGGCGGGCGCTGCAAAAAGTGCCGCCCGGCCGGACCGCGACCTATACCGAGATCGCCGCCGCGTTGGGCCAGCCAAAAGCGGTGCGCGCCGTCGCCGCCGCCTGTGCCGCCAACAAGCTGGCGTTGCTGGTGCCGTGCCATCGCATCGTGCGGCAGGACGGCGACCTCGCGGGCTATCGCTGGGGGGTCGAGCGCAAGCGCGCGTTGCTCGCTGCGGAGAACGCCGTGACGGCGGCTGATGCTGCAGAATAACGTTTGGTATCGCGTCCCGGCGGAAGCCGGGACCACCTGTCAGCTTTTCGAGAGGTTGTCGGGTGGGCTCCGGCTTTTCGCCTGGGGGAGTGGGGCAGATGGGACGCCAGACAATTGATCTCTCCGAGCCGGACCTCGCCGCCTCTCTCGACCGCGACGGCTATGCGGTGCTGCCGGGATTGCTCGGCGCCGCGGCATGCGAGGCGCTCGTTGCGCTTTACGACGATCGCGAGCGTTTCCGCAGCCGCGTCGTCATGGCGCGGCACGGCTATGGCAGCGGCGAGTACAAATACCTTGCCTATCCCCTGCCGCCGCCTGTCGCCGCGTTGCGACAGCGCCTTTATGCGCACGTGGCGCCGATCGCCAATGAATGGGACCGGCGGCTGGGCCGCGCGGCGGATTACCCCGCCGCGCTCGATGATTACCTTGCGCGCTGCCATGCTGCCGGTCAGTTGCGCCCGACGCCGCTGATCCTCAAATACGGCCCGGGCGACTACAACTGCCTGCACCAGGATTTGTATGGCGAACTGGTGTTCCCCCTACAGGCCACCGTGTTGCTGTCGCGGCCCGGAGAGGATTTCGCCGGCGGCGAATTTTTGCTTACCGAGCAGCGGCCGCGCCGCCAATCAAAAGGCGAGGTCGTGCCGCTTCGCCAAGGTGATGCGGTGGTGTTCCCGGTGAATCACCGCCCGGTGACCAGCACGCGCGGCTTTTACCGCGCGACCATGCGCCATGGCGTCAGCCGGCTGTATTCCGGCAGGCGTTTTACGCTTGGCATCATTTTCCACGACGCGGCGTAGACCCTCCCGCCAAAGGCCCCAGTCTGTTTGGGTGCAAGCAAAGAGCGCGGCCGAGGCGGCCCAGACTCAACGGATGATGCCCGAGAGGTCGGTAACACCCTTCAGCAGGATCGTCGAGCTGTCGCTCAGCGTGATCAGCGTGTCCTGGCCGCCATTAACCAAGACTGAAGTGGCAACCGTGTCGCCTGCGGCCAGCTTGATGATGTCGCTGCCGCCATTGCTGAACCCGACCACCGTGTCGTTATAGAGAACCGAGCTGTTGTCGCTGAATTGGAAGTCCGGACCACCCGCGGTGATGAGCATGTTGCCGCTGCTCGCGGTGACCGTGTCGGCGGAGCCGATCGTGACGACCGTGCTTGGCCCCGCGCTGCCGAATATCGCGATGTTGTTGGCATAGGCGCCAATCACATCGACGCCCGAGCCGCCGGTGATCGTATCGCCGTCGGCGAAGACGTTAAGCGTGTCGTTGCCGTTGCCGCCGGTGAGCACCGTCCCGGTGCCGGTCGCGTTGATCAATTCGGGGCCACTACCCGCGGAAATGCTCTCGTTGTTGCCCGTGGCGGTAATCGTATCCGCGCCGGAGCCGCCGGAGACCGTGGTGTTGTCGCCCGCGATGTCGATGACATTGTTACCGCTGCCGACATTGACGATGTTGCCGCCAGTGTTGACGTTGACAACCTGGCCACCGAGGCCGGTATTGACCGTGTCGCCGGTGCCGTTGACCTCGATAAACCCGCTGCCGGAGCCACCATTGGCGGCATTGTTGCTGCCATTCAAGATCAGGTCGACAAACGCGCTGCCGCCGGCGATCGTCTCATGAGTACCGTCGACGACGAGCGTGTCGCCGCCCGTGCCGTTATCCGTAACCGCGAAGGCGCCGGTGATCAGATCGATTTCGGTCCCACTCGGACTGAGAACTGCAAACCCCTGATAGCTGGGATCGAGAGAGGGCGCATTTCCAACCGCGCCGACAAAAACCTCGAGGTTGAAGTCGCTGGGATTGACTGGTGGGACATCGCCGGCGGTGTCAAAGCCGACGGTCACAGTTAGCGGGGGCGCTGTCGCTATGAACTGTGAACCCGCAATCGTCGCCATCAGCACTCTCTGGCGCACGACACGCGCCGACCGGTCCTCAATATGCCGCTCTTTAGGTGATATTACATAAAATTTTATTCGTACTGGACGAAGGTTCTATATGTCGGTTCGCACACTCGCGATGCGCTGTCTGATTGCAACCTGTTACGACTTATTTCGACGGCGGTTCGCGGGTTCGCCGGGATCGGCGACGGTGCCGCCTGGACACGCTAACTCATAATAATCGTTAAGAATATCGGCGTAATCTGTACCCCATTCGATGAACGCGGGCCACTGAGCGCCGCGCGCGACTTCCGCAACGATTGCGGCATTGATTTCGCCCGGGGTGCTGGCTGCTGGCAGCAGCCTGCCCACCTTTGCGGCGGTGATGCGTTCGGCGACCGCGCCCAAGTCGAGCGCGATCGGATAGAGGCCGAGCGCATAGGCATCGCTCAGCGCGTAGCAATAGGTCTCGGGCCAGATGCCGGGGAATAGGGCGAGATCGCAGGGATTTTCCGCTGCCAACCGCGGCAGGTCTTCGCGCCGATATTCGCCAGTCACCTGGACATTCGGAAGCCGCCGTAGCGCCGCCTCGTCGGCGGCGCAGCCGAACAAGCGGAACTGAATAGGCAGGTCCCGCTTTAGCGCATCGCGCGCGCAGGCCAGCATCAATTCACTACCTTTGTTCATGCCGATCGCGCCGATCACCGCGACGCGCGCGACGCCGCTTGACGCCGGCCGCCTGATCGCGACACGCCGTTCCGGTTCGGGATGGGATTTCGGCATGCACGCGATCCCGGGAAAATGCTGGGTGACGCGCGAAGCGGCGTCTCGGCTCGGCGCAAAAACACGTCGCGCACCGGCGAGCAGACCGCGATGCATTCTCAACCACGCGGCGATACTGCTTCCGCGATCACGATAGGCATCGCGCAAATCGGGATGCGGGGAATTGAGGGCGATGCAACGCTCGCAAACATCGATCTCCGGCTCTCCGCAATAGCGGCCGGTCTCATCGATCAAATCGATGCGCGGGCAAAAGAACGCATAGTCATGCATGGTGACGCCGTAGGAGCAGCCGAGTTGCTCCGGCAGAGCCGCCCAGCGAGCGCCACCCATGATTTGGTGGAAATGAACATGCCACACGCCGATACTGCCCAAATCGGCAAGCAGGGCGTCGCCATCGGCGGGCATCCGATAAATGCTCTTGGTGCCGAGAACGAGATTGCGGACCGTCACGATATCGCGGTCATCGGCATTGGCTTCGAGGATCAGCGTGGCCTCGCCGCGTGCTTGGAGCCGCCATGCCAAGTCCTCGACATGAAGCCTGGTGCCGCCGCCAATGCGGTGCGACACATGCAGCATAAACCGGTCACTGAGCTGCTTGAGGCGCGCCACGTCGATCGCCCGACGGACCGCGGCGATCGGGTCCTCGTGGAGAAAGTCGATGATCCGCGGGATGTAATCGGGATAAAGCCGGTTCAGCGTCGCGAGATTGGTTTCGATCTGGGTCTTGCGGCCGTCGGCGCCAAACGACACCGCGCCGTGATGCACGACAAAAAGATCTGCCGCCAGGTGATGCTTCCAGCCACGTGCGGCGGCAAGGATGCAAAGCTCGTTCTCCTCGCCATAGCCGTGCCCCCAGCGCTCGGTGTTGAATGACCCCACCTCGCGCAGCATGGCGCGGCGCAAATACGCGCAGAACCCGACCGCGGTGGGAATTTCGATGGCGCGGTCGGCATTGACATCCGCGCAGAGGCGATCCAACGCCTCCCAGGTCATGTCGTCCGGCAGCGCATTATCTTGATTGATCTCTGGGTAGGAGCAGATCGTTGCCCGGTTGGAAAGCGGCGTCACCGTGCCGATATTGGCCGCGCGATAGGCGGCGGCCCGCAAGCGATCGATCCAGCCGTCCGGCACCAGCGTGTCGGCGTTCAGCAGGATCACGTCGCGATCGGAGTGCAACGCCATACCGGCATTCGCGGCGCCCGGAAACCCCAGATTGGCGGGATTGACGATCAGCGTAATCGTACCAGCCCGCTCGTAGGATTTTAACGCCGCGCGCAGGTGCGGGTCGGGGCCGAGGTCATCAACGATAACAATTTCCCGCCGCGTTTTATTGGCGGCGCGAAGCACCGACCCGATGCAAGCGATCGCCTCGTCATAGCCGCTATAGACCGGGATCACGACATCGACGATTTCAGCGACCGCCGAGGCGGGTGAACGAAATTGCGTCAGATCGATCCGCAGCGACAGGTCGAACGTGCCGGACTGACGATCAGCTCCACGCAAAGCGTCGAGAATGCCCGGGACGATCGCCTCGCGGATTACAGAATAGACCTGGCGGTCCCCGGGCGTGCCGGCCGCGGCGATCCTCGCGGCCACCGCTTCGAGGCCCTCGATCACACGGGTTACGGGCGTGAATGTAAACGGACCGGGAAGCGCCGGATTCGAGGTTCCGATGACTAGAATGTCCGCCGTGATGCCACGGTGACGCGACACGTTGTTGGGGATACGAAAGTCAAACCCACACTGTTCAACGCCATGCACATCACGCACATCCGCACGCGGACGATCGGCAGTGACGGCGATCCGCTCGCCGTTTACAACAACGTCGAGACGAACCGGCCGATCAGGCGCCTCCCGGCAAAACACCCAGCCAGAACCGGCGTATTGATCGAGCCGTTCCATGACGCCGACATAAGTGGCGCGGAAACGGCGCGGGCCGGGGGCGACCATGGTTCCCGACAGGCGATGGCGAAACTCGATCTGGTGTTCGCTGCCATCAAGGCAAAGATCGGGCAGCGCCTCGGCGAACCCAAAACCGCCGTCGGCGATACCATGTTCGCGCAACTCCGGCCGAAGCCGATCGGCTATCACAATGCGCAAGAAGCGGCCGTCGACATGCATGTCGAGCACCGCGCGAGACGGCTCGCGCACCCGTTCGCGCACCCAACCCGTGGCGGTAGCGCTGGCGAGCGGCTCGAAAATTCCGTCGATCTGCATTGATCCGAGCAACAGCGGCGTCGGTGTCAGTTCCGTACCGTCGCCGAAGACCCGGATTACGGCGCCCGCGTTAAATTTGTCTGGCGGGATCGGGCAAAGAAACCCGCTGAAACCGTCATGACCGTCGATCCCGACAAGCTCGCGCCGCAACCCGTTGGCTGTCGTCTCGAGGACCAGGTGGTCATCGATAAACATCGTGATCTTGACGCGCCGACGGCCGTGCTGCCGGTCATAGGCCCAACCGAGAACAGCCGCCCCGATCAGACCATCAATCGCGCCGGCCGTATCGAAACTTTGCGCGCGACCGTCGGGGGCCGCACAGCCGATATCGACAACGTCGCTGGTCGTTGCATTCTCGGTCTTTGCGGCGGGTGACGGCGGCGCTGCGCTGACCGTGGCGGTTTCAGCGGCAGGTTTCCGCGAAGACCGCCGGCGGCGAAGCGGACCTTCCATGGGCTGCGTCACATCACGGCAGGGCGGTATGTCATGCCTCTTGCCGTTCGATGGAGCGACGCCGCGGACTCCGCTCGCGTCCCTCGCGCCGCCGGTTCGAACTCAACAGTAGGACACGATATTCCGACCAGACGCACGCCGCCTTGGTGTTGTTTTTCATCGCGCAGCCAAACTGGTAAGTGCCCGGCGGCATCTTGGAGAGCGAGAACAACGAGCCAAAACCACAGTTCAGCGTGTAGGTGCTGTCGATGTGATGCCGGCCCACGGCCACATCCTGCCGTGGCCAGTATTGGTAAACCTGGGCGGCATAGAATTCGTTGGTGGCGACATTGCGCAGCAGCACATAGCGGCTGGTTGTTTCGGCATCGGGAAAGATGCCCGAGCTCAGCATCCACCCTTCGAGATGGACCTCCGTCCGGGTGTCGATGGTCATCCCGCTGCGGATCGACCGACCATTGAGCCGCTCGAACCAGCATTCGACATCGGCGCTCGGCTCGTTGCCGACCAACTCGTCGAGCGTACTGCGATAAAATATCGTCGTGTCTCGCTCTTGGCGGAGGCGCTCGACAAGTTCCCGTTCGCGCGTGAAATACTCAATCGTGCGGCCGAGATTGTCGATCTGCAGGTGAAGCTCCTCGGCATAACCCTTGATCCGCTCGCGCAGATCGGGGTTGCTGATCTGGTTGATCTGCTCCCGCAGCAGCAGCAAAAGCTGTCGCGGATTAGTCCGGCCGCTCAGCGCTCTCTTTGTTGCTTCGAGATATGCTGAACCGTTTTTGAGATCGGGTTCAAGATGGGCGCCTTCGGCCCACTCGTTCCAGGCGTTGATAAAGATAAGCCGCTGATCACCGATCAAGTGCTGGCGCGTGTAAGACACCAAGCCGCGCAGCCAGTACTCATATTTCGACGGGTCGGAGCGATGAAAAATCAGCGCCTGATGGCGTTTGCGCGCGCTGTTGTCCCAACTGGGAAACAGCCCGCGATAAAGCGGATAGTCGGGCACCGGCGCGGTCAGCGAGTGCCGTGCCACCAGTTCGTAGTCGCATACCCAGCCCTTGAAGTCCTCGGGCAGCGCCAGTTCGTGCCTAATTTGCCCGACGGCATGTTTGTGCGGGGGAAATTCGCACGCCGAATCAAAACCGTAAGGCCGCGGGTCAGTTATGTCGAAGGTCTGCGCCGCGCAGAGATGAACACCCGGCAGCCCGGCTTTCTCGCACTCTTCACGCCACCCCGCCGCGGTCAGGGTCGGCACCTCCAGAAGGTCTGCCCGATAAAGGATCAACAGCGGCATCCCGTTGACGCGGATGTAGCGCGGATCTTTCAGGATAGGGATCACGTCGCGGATAAATTTCATATCCGAGGCGGTATCGTGCTCCTGAACCAGCAAAATCTCGCGGTTGCCGCCGTCCCAGCGGCGGCTCCAATTCTCATTCGCCCAGCAAATGCAAAAGGGAAAATCGATGCTCTTATCATCGATGTAGCGGTTGAGCGGATGCTCGAGGATGCGTCGTCCGTTGAACCAATAATAATAGAAGCAGAACCCATGCACGCCGTGGCCGCGCGCGAGTTCGACTTGTTTGTGGCGGATCTCATCGAGACGTAGGTCATAGAAGCCCAGCGCGCCCGGCAAGCGCGGCTGATAATGGCCCTCAAACAGCGGTGACGCCTTGGCGACGTTATGCCAATCGGTAAAGCCGGGTCCCCACCAACGATCGTTTTCCGGGATGGGATGAAACTGCGGCAAGTAAAACGCGATCAGGCGAACATCGGGCTCGGCCGGACCTCCCTCGGGGCTGGCGGACTGAGCTTGCCATTGCACGTGATCCATGCTCACCAACCGCGTCGGTCCGGCCGATCACCGATCACACTGCCACCCTGGCAAGGCAACCAGATTGGGCACACACAGGTCCTCAATGCCTACTTTCCCGGGAAGGAACGATTGTCTCGACCTTCCGAACGTTGATATGAGCAATAAGCCTAAACCTCAGCTCCCCAAGCGATGGCATTACGCAGCAACGTGATAAACGCGCCGGTCTCCCAGGGGACGCGAAACCACGGGGGCGTCGTGTCGGCTGGGTCGGTGAAAGCCCGCGCGGCACGGATCGCGGGGTTGTGGCAATGGCCGAGGGCGATATAAGTCACACCGCCTTTGCCGACCGACCGAATATAGCCAAGGACTCGGGTTCGGCCGTCAGGCCGAAGCGAGGTATCCTTCGCGTAAAGGGTACCGATCGCCGGCGACACCGCGTCCGGCCCGTAATCGGCGGTCAGCAGGATTTGTGTCGCGGCAGGGTCTTGCAGTTCGACAAAATAGGGTTCGTCCTCAAGAACGAATGATGTTCCCAGACCGCGTGTGATCGGGGAATCCTCGGCGCTTACCTCAACGCGGAATTCGCGGATCGGCGGATGTGTCAGGAAATAGCAGCCGAGCAGCGCGTGATGCTCGCTCTTGACGGTCCGGCGCTGGCGCGATCCCTCGACCCGCTCGGCGCGGCCGCCGCTGGTCCCGTGCAACGCGAGCCAACGGCCGCCGGTTTCGAGCCAAGACCGGATTGTGTTGCATTGGTCCGCATTGGGGTAGGGACCGGCAACATAGGTAATCAACAGCCGGCTGACCCCAAGCCATTTGCCGATGTCGGAAAAGTCGTTGGCCACCGTCGCGGGAACCGCCTTTTCGGCGAGCAGTTCCAAGAGCCGAAGGCGGGCATAGTCATGATCGTGCCCGCCCATCGAGCCGGGCGGAAACCCGCCGGCGATCACATGGGCGCGACCGGGATCGGGCTCTGTCATCATATACCTCGCGCGGCAAAACATGCGGCAGTGAGGGTCACCCTACCGCATCGCTCGGCTTTCCGTCTCAGCGATTTTCGGCTGCCGGTGAGCGGTTTGCCAAGACTGCGGCAGGCTGTCGCCCGCGACCGCGAAACCCCTTCAAGCTGTGCTCTTCAGACTCTCGATCGCCTTCCGAACGGCCGGGTCCAGGCCAGCGCCGCCAGCATCAAGGTGGGACCCGATCTGTGCGCGCATGCGCGGGTCCCAGAATTTGACGAGATGATCGGCGATCGCCGCGGCGGCCTCGTGCTCGCCCTGATGGGCGAAGAACTTGCCGATCTGGTTGGCCATATAAACGAGCTTGTCAGGCGACATGCGCTTCCATCTCGCATTCGACGCGGCGGGCATGGGCGAACAGTTCGAAGCCGTCATCGCGCGCGACCGCCGCGAGGGTGATGCCCGCGGCCTCCGCCGTCCGAACCGCGAGCGCGGTCGGTGCCGAGACCGCGACGATAACCGGTGCACCCATCGCTGCCGCCTTCTGCACCAATTCGACCGAGACGCGGCTGGTCAGCAGCAATAGGCCGCGAGAGGCGGCGATGCCGGTGTGGGCAAGCGCACCGGCGAGCTTGTCGAGCGCGTTGTGGCGGCCCACATCCTCGCGCAGCGCGAGAAGCCCGCTCCCTGGCTCCCAGAATGCGGCGGCATGCACGGCGTGCGTTTCCCGATTGAGCCGCTGCGCCCGAGGTAACGACGCGATTGCCTGGTTCACCATGTCGCGGGAAATCCGCAGATCGGCGGCGACGGGGCGCGGCGGGCGCGTCGCCTGCTCCAGGCTTTCGATCCCGCATAACCCGCAACCGGTCGGACCGGCAAGATGACGACGGCGTTCGATAAAAGCCTCGTCGCGCGCCGCGGAAATCTCCATGCGAAGCTCGATGCCCTCGGCGCCCGGCACGATATCAAGCGCCTCGATCTCGCCCGGCCGCTCGATAATGCCCTCGTTTAGGCTGAACCCGATCGCGAAATCCTCAAGGTCGGCCGGGGTCGCCATCATCACCGCATGAGTGACCCGGTTATAGGTAAACGCGATCGCGGTCTCTTCCGGAATCAGCCGGTCGCCGCCGCGCAGGCGACCGTCGCGCCACGCCCGGCGCGGTGCGCGAACAACAGGCGCTGGTATCGCCGGCGTCACTCGGCGGCTTCGGCATGGACGATGCGGCGCGATTGCCTCGCCTGCGCCTCGTATTCCTCCTGCCAGCGGCTCGGCCCGTTGGAAGGCGATACCTGCACCGCAGTCACTTTGTATTCGGGGCAATTGGTCGCCCAGTCCGAATAGTCCGTCGTCACCACGTTCGCCTGCGTATCCGGGTGATGGAACGTCGTGTAAACGACACCGGGCGCCACCCGTTCAGTGATGAGCGCGCGCAAACTCGTTTCGCCGGCGCGGCTGGCGAGCCGCACCCAATCGCCGTCGCGGATGCCGCGTTGCTCGGCATCGTGCGGATGGATTTCCATCCGGTCCTCGTGATGCCACACGGTGTTGTGGGTGCGCCGCGTCTGCGCGCCGACATTGTATTGGCTGAGGATGCGGCCCGTCGTCAGCAGCAGCGGGAACCGTGGCCCGGTTTTTTCGTCTGTCGGCACATATTCGGTGATCGGCATATAGCCTTTGCCGCGGACAAAGCCGCCCACATGCATGATGGGCGAGCCTTCGGGCGCCGCGTCATTGCAGGGCCATTGCACCGAACCCATGGCCTCAAGCTTCTCGTAGGACACCCCGGCAAAGGTCGGGGTCAGTCGGGCGATCTCGTCCATGATCTGCGACGGGTGATTGTACTGCATTGGGAACCCCATCGCCTTGGCGATGGCGAGGGTGATCTCCCAGTCGGCCATGCCGTTTTTTGGCTGCACCACTCTGCGCACCCGGCCGATGCGCCGCTCCGCGTTGGTGAACGTTCCGTCTTTTTCGAGAAACGTCGAGCCGGGCAGGAACACATGCGCGTAATTGGCGGTCTCGTTGAGGAACAGGTCCTGCACGACGACGCATTCCATCGCCGCCAACCCGGCCGCGACGTGGTGGGTGTCGGGGTCGGATTGCAGAATGTCCTCGCCCTGGATGTAGATGCCGCGAAAGCTGCCGTCGCAGGCCGCGTCGAGCATATTGGGGATGCGCAGCCCGGGCTCGTCATCGAGCGATACGGCCCAATCGCGCTCGAACAGCTCTCGGGTCGGGGCTTCCGAGATATGGCGATATCCCGGCAGCTCGTGCGGGAATGATCCCATATCGCACGAGCCTTGCACGTTGTTCTGGCCGCGCAACGGGTTCACCCCGACACCGCGGCGGCCGATATTGCCGGTTGCCATCGCCAGATTGGCCATCGCCATCACCGCCGTGGTGCCCTGGCTGTGCTCGGTGACGCCAAGCCCATAATAGATCGCGGCATTCCCGCCAGTGGCGTAAAGACGAGCGGCGGCACGGATGTCTGCAGCGGCCACGCCGGTAAAGGTGGCCGCCGCCTCGGGGCTGTTTTCCCGCTGGGCGACGAACGCACGCCACACGGCGAAGGCCTGCTCGTCGCAGCGCTCGCGCACAAAGCCCTCGTTCACCAGGCCCTCGGTCACGATCGTATGCGCGAGCGCGTTGAGGATCGCGACATTGGTGCCGGGACGCAGCGGCAGGTGGTGCTGCGCGGCGATATGCGGCGAGCGGACGAGGTCGGTGCGACGGGGGTCGATGACGATCAGCTTGGCCCCTGCGCGCAGGCGCTTTTTCATACGCGAAGCAAAGACCGGGTGCGCGTCGGTCGGGTTGGCGCCGATCACCATGACGACATCGGCCTCTTCGACCGAGTCGAAATCCTGCGTGCCGGCGGATGTGCCAAACGTGGTCTTCAGCCCGTAGCCGGTCGGCGAATGGCAAACGCGGGCGCAGGTATCGACATTGTTGTTGCCAAACGCGGCGCGCACCAGTTTCTGCACGAGGAAGGTTTCCTCATTGGTGCAGCGCGACGAGGTGATGCCGCCGATCGCGCCCTTGCCGTATTGCGCCTGGATGCGGCGGAACTCGGAGGCGACGCGGCCGATCGCCTCGTCCCATGACACCTCGCGCCACGGATCACTGATCGTTTCGCGCAGCATCGGCTTGAGGATGCGATCGCGGTGCTGGGTGTAGCCCCACGCGAAGCGGCCCTTGACGCAGCTATGGCCGTGATTGGCCTTGCCGTCTTTCCAAGGGACCATGCGGACGACCTGGTCGCCCTTCATCTCGGCCTTAAAGCTGCAGCCGACGCCGCAATAGGCGCAGGTCGTCACCGCCGAATGCTCGGGTTGGCCGGCCTCGATGACCGATTTTTCCATCAAGGTGGCGGTCGGGCAGGCCTGCACACAGGCGCCGCACGAGACGCATTCGGAGGCGAGAAAATCCTCGTCCATCCCCGCCGCGACATGGCTGGCGAAGCCGCGCCCGTCGATCGTCAGCGCGAACGTGCCCTGAACTTCCTCGCAGGCGCGCACGCAGCGCGAGCAGACGATGCACTTGGCTGGGTCGAAGGTGAAATACGGGTTCGACTGGTCCTTGTCCTGCCCGAGATGGTTTTCGCCGTTGTAACCGTAGCGGACATTGCGCAGGCCCACCGCGCCCGCCATGTCCTGCAATTCGCAATCGCCATTCGCCGCGCAGGTCAGACAGTCGAGCGGGTGGTCGGAGATGTAGAGTTCCATGACGTTGCGCCGAATGCGTCCCAGACGCTGGTTCTGGGTCGTGACCTTGATCCCCTCGGCAACGGGCGTCGTGCAGGAGGCCGGCGTGCCGGCGCGGCCCTCAATCTCAACCAGGCACAACCGGCAGGAACCAAAGCTGTCCACCATGTCGTAGGCGCAGAGTTTCGGCACCTTGATGCCGATCTCCATCGCCGCCCGCATGATCGAGGTGCCTTCGGGCACGGTGACCGTGAAGCCATCGATGGTCAGCGTGACCATCTTTTCTGACCTCGCAGCCGGGGTGCCGTAATCGATCTCTTGGACGAGAGACATGACGCGTCTCCTCATTCAGCCGCGGCGCTCAGTGGCGCACCGCCGAAATCATCGGGAAAATGGGTGACGGCGCTCATCACCGAAAACGGCACGAAACCGCCAAGCGCGCAGAGCGAGCCAAAGCGCATCGTCTCGCAGAGGTCCTGCAGCAGCGCGAGGTTTTCCGGCACCCGCTCGCCGCGGACGATCTTGTCGATGACCTCGACGCCGCGGATCGAGCCGATGCGGCACGGCGTGCACTTGCCGCAGCTTTCGATCGCGCAAAACTCCATCGCGAAGCGCGCCTGACGCGCCAAATCCACCGTGTCGTCAAACACCACGACCCCGCCATGCCCGATAAGGCCGTTCTTCGCCGCGAACGCCTCGTAGTCGAACGGCGTGTCGAAGAACGTGCGCGGGAAATAGGCGCCGAGCGGACCACCGACCTGCACCGCGCGCACCGGCCGGCCGCTCGCCGAGCCACCGCCAATCTCGTCGACGATCTCGCCCAAGGTCAGCCCGAACGCCGCTTCGAACAGCCCGCAATGCTTGACATTGCCGGCAAGCTGGATCGGCATCGTGCCCCGCGACCGGCCGTAGCCGAGATCGCGGTACGCATCCGCGCCCTCGGCGAGGATCACCGGCACCGAGGCCAGCGAAATCACGTTGTTGACAACGGTCGGCTGGCCGAACGCCCCGTTATGCGCGGGCAGCGGTGGCTTGGCGCGCACCTGACCGCGCTTGCCTTCGAGGCTGTCGAGCAGCGCGGTTTCCTCGCCGCAGACATAGGCGCCGGCACCGACCCTGATTTCGATGTCGAAATCATGAGCCGAACCTGCAACGCCTTTGCCGAGCACGCCCTCGGCGTGGGCGATGTCGATGGCGCGGCCCATCACGCGGATCGCATGCGGGTACTCCGAGCGGATATAGATGAAGCCCTTGGTCGCCCCGACCGCGATCCCAGCGATCGCCATGCCCTCGATCAGGCAAAACGGGTCGCCTTCCATCAGCATGCGATCGGCATAGGTGCCGCTGTCGCCCTCATCGGCGTTGCAAACGATATATTTTTGCGCCGCTTGCGCATCAGCGGTGGTCTTCCACTTGATGCCGGTCGGAAATCCGGCGCCACCGCGCCCGCGCAGCTCGGATTTTGTCACTTCAGCCACAGTAGCCTCGGGCCCGAGCGACAGCGCCCGCGCCAGGCCGAGAAAGCCGCCATGGGCGCGGTAATCGGCGAGCGACAGCCGGTCGATGATGCCGCAGCGGGCGAAGGTGAACCGGGTCTGCTGTCGCAGAAATGGGATATTCTCCGGGCGGCCGAGGCGCAGCAGATGCGGGCCGCCCTCGATCAGCCGATCGAACAGGTTCGCGACGTCGTCCGGCCTTACGGGTCCGTAAGCGATGCGGCCTTCCGGCGTTTCGACCTCGATCATCGGCTCGAGCCAGAACAGGCCGCGCGACCCGGTGCGGACGATCTGGACCTCGACCCCGCGGCTGCGCTCGGCGGCGATGATCGCGCGCTCGACGGCGCTCGACCCGAGCGCCAAAGCCCCGGCATCCCACGGGACAAAAATCCGCGGCAGGCTCATGGTTGCCGCGCCTCGTCGATCAGCGCTGCCAGCCTCGCCTGGTCGAGCGCGCCGACGACCTTGCCGTCCAGCATCGCCGCCGGCGCGCAGGCGCACAACCCAAGGCAGAACACCGGCTCCAGCGTGACGCGGCCATCCGGCGTCGTCTCATGCCAGCCGATGCCCAGGCGGTCTCGCGCCTGGGCGGCCAGCGCATCGGCGCCCATCGACTGGCACGCCTCGGCCCGGCACAGCTTCAGTACATGGCGACCCGGTGGCGCCTCGCGGAAGTCGTGATAAAAACTGACGACGCCGTGCATCTCGGCACGCGACAGATTGAGCGCCTGGGCAATCAGGGGCACCGCCTCGCGATCGATATAACCGAACTCTTCCTGTAGCGCGTGCAGGATCGGCAGCGCGGCACCCGCGAGGTGCTGGTTCGCCGCGATCAGTTCGGCGGCGCGTTCCCTATTCCAAGCGATGCGGCGTTGCATCGGGCAAGCATGAAAAGAAGCGCCACCGCATTCAATAAAGCAGGCTCGTTTGGCGATAGAACAAATCTATCAACGATCGAGATCATCGAGGATCGGCGCAAGCCGCCGCGCCTCTGTCACCAGCGCCGCGATCAGCGGTGTCATCGGATCGCGATGCGGCACCACCAGTCCAATCGTCGGATAGGCCTCTTCGCTGGAAATCGGGATCGCGCGAATGGTGTCGGTCAAACCCAGCGTCTCGGCCAGCCGCGCCGGCATGACGCTGGCCCACTGCCCTGTTCTCACATGCGAGAACAGGAGGATCATTGAATTGGATTCGAGGGTCGGTGCCGGCTCGGCGCCCGCGGCACGGATGTAACGGTCGATGATCCGCCGGTTCTGCATGTCCGGAGTGAGCAGGCACAACGGCACCTGTGCCACCTCGGCCCAGGTGACTTCGTTGCGCGCGCCGAGCGGGCTGTCGGCTGCGGTCAGCAGCCGATAGTGCTCGCGATAAAGCGGCACGGTGCGGGCGCGCCCGACCGGCTCGTTGTCGACATAGGTCAAACCGGCATCGATCTCCAGATTCTCCAGGAGGCCGAGGATTTCGATCGAGGTCCGCGACCACACGGTAAACGACACGTCCGGGTGCCGCGCGCGATACGGTGTGGTGAGGCTCGCGACCATCGCCAAGGCGGTCGGCACCGCCGCGATCCTGATGTGACCGGCCAACCCCTGCTTTAAGGAACGCATCTCCTGGCGCAGTGCCCGCTCGTCCGCGACCATCCGGCGGGCCCATTCGAGCGTCCGCTGGCCTTCGGGTGTGAAGGCGTGAAAGCGCGAGCCGCGCTGCACCAGCAGCACGCCGAGCATGTCCTCCAGCTGCTTGATGCCGGCCGACAGAGTCGGCTGTGTCACCCCGCACGCCTCGGCCGCGCGCCCGAAATGC
>Ga0335085_10002060_pt1 | contig 39090 bp, 35 predicted proteins | sample Lox_Sample_45_FD_206712 | JGI IMG/M metagenome (GOLD analysis project Ga0335085, IMG submission 206712) | Soil microbial communities from Loxahatchee National Wildlife Refuge, Florida, United States - Lox_Sample_4.5 | ecosystem: Environmental > Terrestrial > Soil > Wetlands | place: USA...
CACGCGCCATCGCGATCGCGCCTGGTGGTGTGATCACGACGGAGTGCATTGAGTTTCCCAGACGGCTTGCTCCCGCAGGAAATGGTTGGCTAGGACAGATTCCATATCGCGAAGGGTTCAAGGCTGTGATTCGAATGGTTGAGACGGAACTCCTGAGAGCCGCACTAGCCGATGCCGAGGGGAACAAACTCAAAGCGGCAGCTTTGCTCGGAATCCAACGCCGGCTTCTTTACGAGAAGATGCGGGAACATGGCATGCGATGACCCTCCAGGCTCCTACTTCAGGTACGCGCGGAGGGCGCTGACCAGATCGTCGGCCGCGCGGGCCTGTTCGTCACTCACCGCGCCATCGCGGGGGAGGATGTGATACCGGATATGGCCTTCGATTACCTCGGCCATCAGCGCGTCCATCGCGCCCCGGCAGGCCGAGATGTTGTGCAGGATGTCGGAGCAGTCTGCGCTCTCCTGGTCGAGGGACTTCTCGATCGCGGCAACTTGCCCCATGATCCGGCGGACCCGGTTCAGGAGCTTCTTCTTTTCCTCTATCGTGTGTGCCATAAAAATGTCGCGCCACCAAAAATAATTACGAAAAAGAGACTTTACAAGGATACCCCGGCGGGTATACGCTGTCTATGGGAGACCGAACCGGTCAAGCCCACATCCCAAGAGAAAGGAGGCCCATCTTGTCTGACGGCGGTCATAGTCGCTTGCGCGAACAGCAGCTCGATACCGACTCAGCGGAGCCTCCGTCTCTAACGGGTTCCCTCCTCTGAGTTGATAGCGTTCGCTATCCGCGCTTCTTAAGAAACCTAGCCATTATTCCACCCGCACGTGATGAGTCGTGAGAGCGGCTCGTCATTGAGACTGGCCATTTCGGCTTGGATGCCCGAGGTGTGCCTGGGTAGGAGATGGCCTACGCCGCCTTACGACCGGGGAAGTCCCATGATGACGATGAATCATCCCACCCGGCACGAACCGGAAACCCTTGTCGAGGCAAAGCCGATCCGGGTCTCGAACAAATGGGCCGCGCACGCGCTCACCTTCCTGATGGTCTTCGGACCCGGCCTGATCGTGATGGAAGCCGATAACGATGCCGGGGCGGTCTCCACTTACGTCCAGGCCGGCGCGCAATACGGCACGCACCTGCTGTGGCTTCTCCTGCTGCTGCTCCCCATCACGTATTTCGTGCAGGAGATGGTTGTACGGCTCGGAGTCGCCACGGGGCAGGGCCATGCGGCCATGATTTACCGACGCTTCGGGAAATGGTGGGGGCGCTTTTCGCTGGCCGACCTGCTGCTGCTCAACTTCCTCACGCTCGTGACGGAGTTCGCGGCCATTGCGCTGGCTCTGGGCAAGCTCGGCGTCGACCCCCGCATCGGCGTGCCCGTCGCGGGGGCAGCCCTGACCGGCCTCGTGCTCACGGGGAGCTACCGGCGCTGGGAGCGCATGGTGGTGTTTCTCTGCCTGCTCGACCTCGCGTGGTTTGCCATCGCTTTCCTCGTTCATCCGGCGGCGGGCGACGTTCTGCGCCACACGATAGTCCCGTCGCTCCCCGCGGGCGGATTGACCGGCGGCTGGCTGTTTCTCGTGATCGCGATTGTGGGCACGACGATCGCCCCGTGGCAGCTCTTCTTTCAGCAAAGCTGCGTGGCCGACAAGCGCCTGCGGTTTGCGGACCTCAACTGGGCGCGGCTGGATACGCTCGTCGGCGCTGTGTTCACGATCATCGTCGCCGGATGCATGATGGTGGCGGGCAACGCGGCCTTCGCGCGCCATTGGGATTTCGCCGACCCGGCCCAGATGGCGGTGCAGATGGGCGGGATCTTCGGGCCGTTCTTCAAGAACGCGATCCTCTTGCTGATGATCAACGCGGCCGTCCTCGGCACGACCACGATCTCGCTCTCTAGCGCCTGGGCGTATGGCGAAGTGCGGGGCTGGCCGCATAGCCTGCAAAAGCCGATTTACGAGGCCCCGGCGTTCTATGGCGTCTACGCCCTTTGCGTGATGGCGGCGGCGGGTCTGGTGCTGATCCCCGGCGCGCCGCTGCAGCTCATCATCCTGAGCGTGCAGGTGCTGGCCGGGCTGATGCTGCCCTCCGCCATTATCTTCCTGCAGCTTCTGCTCAACGACCGCGAAGTGCTGGGCGAGCGGTTCGCCAACAAGCGGTGGAACAACGTTGTCAACTGGATCATCGTGATCCTGCTTTTCGTCCTCTCGCTGCTGCTGGCGGCGCAGGTGGCTCTGCCGAAGCTGTTTCCGAATTCCTGAAGGAGAACTGAAATGACCTTGACCACTGAATTTGACGAGATGACGCAGCAAGAGCGCAGGTTCTTCTCCGTCGTGCATCCGCTCGATGACGGTCCCGAGAAGAAGGTGGATACCGAGCATCTAGGCCCGATGAAGATGACCCGCACCGTGCGCCTCTGCCTCTATGCGCTGCGAGGATATTTGCTCCTCATGTCCGGACTGCTTGCATTTCGAGTGCTCCAGCTCGCGGGCGTGATTCACGGCTGAAGCAGAATTTCTTAAAGAAAGGAGGGCATACCAATGCGGATGAAAACGACAAACGCGCTGAGAACGGTCGCACGCTGGATTCAACGCGTCATCGAAGTGCGCCTGCCGATGGATGCGCTGTATGGGCTCCGCACCCGTTGAGAGCAGAAGTCAGCAGTGATCGTGAATTTAGTACCGAAGTGAACGTGACCGAGCCTCCGGGTAAATTGGGCGAGTCCGTTCTGGCGACAGCTTAGGCCATTCCAAAACGGCCTGAAGTTCTCGTCAGGCCGGACCCACCCGCAATCAGAATTGACGAACGGCGTGCGTAATCGTACGCCCACAGGAGAAGTGTGCTTATGAGCTTGATTCAGACAATGAGCATGAAGCTGACCATATCGCTTGGGCTGATCGCGAGCGCCCGGGCCGCGGACACATCCGGAAAGATCCTGGGGATTGTAAAAGACCCGGCGGGAAATCTGATTCCTCAGGCAAATGTGACTCTAGCCAACAAAGCCACTGGGGTTAAGCAGACGGCCCATGCAGACGGACAAGGCGCATTTGCATTCCCCGTGGTCCCGGTCGGGACGTATGAACTCCTCGTGACAATGGAGAATTTCCGGCCTTACAAGCGGACGGATCTTGTCATTGATCTTGGGAGCGCGGTGCAGCTGGAGATTCCCCTCGAACTCGCCGGTGTCAATGAGAGCGTGACGGTCACGGAGGATGCCGCGCAGGTCGAAACGTCGGATACGAAACTTGGCCAGGTGATCGGCAACAGGCAAGTGACGGCGCTGCCGCTGAATGGGCGCAGCTACACGGATCTTCTGGCGATCCAAGGCGGCGTTACACCCATAACGACGAGCGGAGCAGGAAACAGCACTTCGGGAGGAGGATTTGGAACGGTGCCGGTTGCCGGCAATGGCAATACGGGGCAATTCTCCATCGACGGGCAGCGCGAATCCGCCAACGGATTCTATCTCAATGGCGCGAGTGTTCAAGAGACGATTGGGCAACAGGCCGGAATCATTCCCAATCTAGACTCGATCGCTGAGTTCCGAATTTTGACCAGCAATGCCGATGCCGAATACGGCGGCTATAGCGGGGGAATCATCAACGTAATCACGAAATCCGGCGGCAATGATTTTCACGGCTCTGCGTTCGAGTTCCTCCGCAACACGGATCTCGATTCCCGCGGATTCTTTTCCCCCGAACGCTCCACATTCCAGCAAAACCAGTTCGGCGCCACCGTGGGCGGGCCGATCCGGAAGAACAAGGTCTTCTTCTTCGGTGACTATCAGGGGCAGCGCACCATTCAAGGCCTTGAAACGGGTTTGGTTCAGGTTCCCTCCCTCGCAAACCGGATCGGCAATTTCGCTGATGCGGCTGGCACGTTGACCGGACAGGTGAATGGAGCCTATCTAGCCCAAACGCTCACGGATCGTCTCGGCTATGGGGTGGCGGCCGGCGAGCCCTTCTATACGCCCAACTGTACCAGTACGGCGCTGTGCGTGTTTCCGAAAGCGATCATTCCGCAGCGGGCGTTTTCCGTACCGGCGACGAGGCTCTTGCAATATATCCCCACTCCCAATATCGGCAGTGGACTATTCTCCTCAGGCGCGGAAAAGAACCGACTCAATGACGGGAAGGGTGCGCTGCGCGTCGACTTCAACTCGGAGAAACGCGGAGCGTTCTACCTTTATTACTTCGCCGACTCCTACGACCAAAACAATCCTTATCCAAGTGGATTTGGCGGAGCAACTGTCCCAGGCTTTAACGCGCTGTCCAATGGCCTGACGCAGTTGATCGTCCTAAGCCACACGATCAGTTTTGGCCCCACCGCAGTGAATGAAACCCGCGTCAGCTTCACCCGTCTCAACAATCAGCTCGGCACGCCACAAGGCGGCGTCGGAGTGAGCCTTGCCGATCAAGGATTCGCAACCGGACCCACTGGCATCCAGCCCGGTTTCCCGAAGTACGAGGGTGTCGAGACGCTGTACTTCAACACGTTCACTGTCGGTACCAACCCGTTTTCCTTGGGCCAGATGAACAACACCTATGAAGCGAGCGATAATTTCTCGAAAGTTCGGGGGAGCCACACGCTGAAGTTCGGCGGCCAGTACACTCGATTCAAGGTCAAGCAGCTCCCGAACCTTGTCGCGAACGGGACGTTCTCGTTCTTCGGCTCCGGGGCTCAGTCAACAGGCAATGGATTCGCCGACTTTCTCTTGGGCTTGCCCGACAATTACTCGCAACAGTCCTCACCTGCGTTCTATGAGCTATCGGTCAACGCTGGTGTCTTTGCAGAAGACAGTTGGCGGATCCGTCCGAATCTGACGATCAACTACGGACTCCGCTGGGACTACGTTCGGCCGTGGTCGGAGGACCACAATCAAATCTCGACGTTGATATACGGCGAGAATTCGGTCCAATTCCCGGGCGCACCCACTGGATATGTATTGCCAGGCGATCCCGGCGTGCCTTCCACCATCGCGCCGACGCCGCTGAACGATTTCTCTCCGCGCCTCGGGATCGCGTATTCTCCCGCCTGGTCGAGCGGCTTCCTAAGCAAGTTAACGGGCGGGCCTGGCAAGACGAGCATTCGCGCCGGTGCTGGGCGTTTCTTCACCGCGATCGAGGGCTTGACCGTTGCGTATCCCACTGGGAACCCCCCGTACGGCCTGACCTACGTCAGCCCGGAGCCGCCTCAATTCGCTCAACCGTTCGTTGGAGCGCTGACGGGCACGCAATACGTTCAGCAGTTTCCAGTCAATGTTCCACCGTACAACGTGTCGCCCGCGAACCCGTTCACAACCGATTGGAGCCGATACGTTCCCCTCAACGGCGCCATCAGCTACTTCTACAAAAATCGCACGCCTTACGCGATGACGGCCAACGTCACGATCGAGCGCCAAATCGGCAACAGCTATCTGGCGACTGCAAGTTACGTCGGTTCTCTGGGCCGCCACTTGCTTACTTCGCTCGGGGCGAACCCAGGCGTTCCATCTTTGTGCCACGGTCTGAGTCAGCCCCAAGATGTCGCTCCCGGCACACCCACGTGCGGCCCTTTCGGGGAAAATGGCGTCTACATCCGGGCCAACGGAACCATCGTGAACGGGACAAGAGCGCCGTTTAGCAACGAAATTGGCAGCGATGGCTACTTCGCCAATATGGGCAACTCGAATTACAACGCCCTGCAACTCACATTGAAGCGGACTAAAGGTGCCCTCACTGTGCTGGCGAGCTACAGCTATAGCAAGTCACTCGATTGGTCGTCGAATCTCCAGGAGCAGGTGAACCCCTACAACTATCGTCAGGATTACGGACCTTCCGCATTCGATATCAAGCAGAACTTCGTTTTCAGCTACAACTACGAGCTGCCGTTAGCGAAGGTGTTCCACGCGAAGGACCGGCTGGTTGAGGGCTGGGCAATTTCGGGGATCACTCGACTTGCGACCGGGCTACCGGTCACCTTTGCTAGCTTCGGCGACAACGCATTGATCAACGTGCAGAACAATGGGATCAACGGCATCGGCATCGACCTCCCGGATGTGATGCTGGGCAACCTGGAAATCAATAGCAACCCGCGCAATGGCAAGCCGTATTTCAACACGTCTCTGTTCAGTCCAAACGCGCTCGGCACGCCTGGAAACGCCGCGCGTAGGATGTTCTATGGGCCGGGCATCGACAATTTCGATATGGCGCTGCACAAAATCACGAAGTTCGGCGAATCTCGAACGCTAGAGCTGCGTTTCGAAACATTCAATACGCTCAACCATGCGCAGTTTTTTGGTGGCAGCGCTGTGGATGGAAATATCAATAGTTCCACCTTTGGCTACCTGACGCATGCGGCCTCTCCGCGAATCTCGCAAGTCGCCGCGAAATTTACTTTTTAAACGCTTCGGGTTCCGATGGACAACAAGATGAATGTTGAACAGATCGAGCGTCAGCGAGCGACTCTGCTGGAAGAGGCGGCGGGAATCGTCAGGGCAGCAGAGGTGGCGCGCCGTGCGGTAAGCGCTGAAGAAGACGGCCGGGTCTTGGCTCTGATGGCCAGCGTTCGAAGCTTGGAAGAGCAACTCATGCATTTAAAGCGAAGACATCATCAAGATGTGCAGATTGCGGACAGGAGCGAAGACAAATGAGCAGGACACATTACCTCGAGGAGTTGGAATCGGTTCGACGGAACCTGGTTGAAATGGGCGAAACAACATTGGCCCTCTTCGATGATGCAGTCGGCACGATTTCTGAGTCGAATTCGGATCGTACGGCAAAGGCCAGTGAACTTGAAGCCAAGACAGATCACCAGCATCGGCTCATCCGTGATCAATGTCTGAACGTAATCACGCTCCAGGCACCGGTGGCGAGGGACGCCCGGTTCGTTACCGGGGCGCTCGACGCAATCGTCGATCTGGAGTTGATTGGGGATTACTCCTACGAGATCGTTACGTTGGCGTCCGGAATGCACCGGCGGCCGCCTTCGCAAATCTTGTCGCAGTTATTCGATGTCGGTAACAAAATCCGCGAAATATTGAGGAAGGCGATCGACTCCTGGCGCACCGAGGATTCAGCCCAAGGGCTTTCCATCAGGCCACAAGAGTCCGCGATCCGTGCGGAGTGTGGATATTTGTACGAGAAGCTTACTCAACTAACGTCGGGCCCTGGAGAGGCAACGATGTACGTCGATCTCATCCTGATTTCGCGCCACCTTGAGCGAATTCTGCGGCACGCCGTGTGCGTAGCCGATCAGGCAACCGGAGCCGCTTCGAGCGCCGGGACGCAAGCAGGACGAGAAAGCAGAGAGGACGAATTCGCGTGAACGTTCTTGACTTTGCAGTCCGGCTCTTTGCAGCGCTCCTGATGGGTGCCGGCGTTGGGCTGGAGAGGCAGTGGCGGCAACGAATGGCAGGAACGAGGACGAATGCTTTGGTGGCGGCGGGCGCTGCGGCATTCGTCATGTGCGCATTCATGGTCCGCGATACATCACGCAGCGAGGCGCAAATCGTCTCGTACGTCGTGTCCGGTGTCGGTTTCCTTGGCGCGGGTGTCATCTTCAAGGACGCTGGGGGCGTGAGAGGGCTTAACACGGCTGCGACCATCTGGTGTTCGGCAGCCATCGGGGCGATCTGCGGACTTGGGAATTGGCATCTTGCATTGATTGTCGCGGGAGCCGTCCTGTCTACGAATGTTGTATTACGGCCTCTCGCTTACCGTCTCTACCCGGCGCAGGTCTCAAGTGAGGAACAGGAGGTCACCTACGCCTTCGAACTGATCTGCCGTCCGGAAGACGAAGCCCACATGCGAGCACTGATGCTACAGGCCATGTCGCGGAGTCCGCTCACGTTGACCTCGCTGCGCAGCGAAGACATCGAAGGGACGCACAAGATGAAGGTCACCGCGCGCATCAGAGGGCTGGGCCGGCAGGATCAGGCATTGGAGCAGCTTGTCGTCCGACTATCGCTTGAAGCTGGCGTCAGTTCCGTAAGCTGGGCCGTGCAGTCCGAAGTACCGGAGTAAACGGTTGAAGCCCGCGTCGCCGTCTTCAGTTCGTGTCCGTTCGATCGCTCGGAGCTACGCCGGCCAAGCCTTGCTCGCCGCGAAAAAGTTGATCGCGCAAGGATCGACCTCCTTCACTTATACGTCTTTCAATTGCTGACCATCCGGTGAACACGCGACCGATTTTACGACCACGCGCCGCCCAGCAACAGAGCACGCAGCAAGAGAACGCCGATGAAGGGGTCGAGCGCCGGACCTAGCACGAGCGGTGTAGCATGCGTTTGTTGTTGGAGACGGGTAGACCGGCCACGTGTGTGTCGATCGGGAGGTCAAAGAACCTGCACAAGCGCGAAATGAATTCCCGAATTTGAAAGAGGCAAACGCGGGCGGCGGTTCAAATTCCGTCCCCGGCAACCGTCAATCCAGAAGCCGGCAGGAATGGTGGCCGCTGCAGAATTCGAATCTGCGACCTCCGCTGTGTGAAAGCGGCGCTCTAACCAACTGAGCTAAGCGGCCTCAACCGTAGGAATGCTATAACCACGAGCCTGGTTTGAGGATCTGCGATCGACTTCTGAGCCATCAACTGCCTACTGATACCGTCCGATCTTATCTAATTCCGAGCCCAGTCCGCCACCTAAGTGTGAAGCTTCCGACCTTCGCTATCTCCTTGAGCACAAAGCAAATATTTTTGCAACAGACTTCTTTTTAAGTACCAAAATACACTCGTGGGTGGGCAATTGGGTGGGGCATTGGTGTTCTCTCCGGAAAAATGCCAGCGTTGACCTCTGAAGAAGCCACAGCCCGCGCGGAGCTCACGTGTTCGCAGGACCGGCACCGCTAAGCGGTTTGAGAATCGTTGGCCGGGCGATCGCGCAGTTCGCGCAGCGCTTCGATTTGGGAAGCCTCCCAGGCTCTGAACAATGATGGGTCTTCAACGAACCGCTCCCAAGACTCGTTCAGGAGCGCCGCAATTGGCATGGTATTTCGATCGAATGGTGAGATTCCGACGGACCGGCAGTACTCTCCTACCGCCTCCGCAATACGTCCAAGGAGAGTGTCAGGGAAAGCGAGCCGAAAACCTTGTGGCTCGCTCTGCCCCGAGGTTTGCTGCAGGGCTTCCCATTGCAGGTCAATTTGGTGTGCCTCCTTGAGGTAGCCCTGATTCTGCAGCATGAGACGGATGGCGATAGTTCGTGCGGCGTCTGCCGGGTGGCTCGCGGTGGTCTCAAAGAACTCGGGGCTAAGGCGCGCACAGAGACGGGTATTGGTCCACCCAAATGCAGGTCCGCACACGTAGGTTGCCAAGAGGTCGCATCCGAACTCTACGACCCACGACTCGAACCAACGAAGCCTGTAGGCGTGCAGCGCGTCGATTGATGCCCTAGGCCAGGATTCGCGCTCGGCGCGAACGATCTCATTTTGAAAGTGAGATTGAGAGCAGGCACGGAGCATCTCGACAAGAACTGCCGAATCTCGAAACAGCAGGTGCGCGAGCTCATGATAAATGTCGGGCAGGCCGAGGAGATGGTCCGGTTCGGAGTGCGGAACCAGGATGAGATCCATGCGGGGAAGAATGCAGTAATACTGCGTTGTGATCGCGCTACAAAGGGGTCGGGCGTGGGGAAAGTTGAACTCGTCGCACATTGCGGCGACGAGGCGGGTAAGGAAGCGGTCTCGTGGCTGAAATCGCGAGAGTGCAGAGACGGGCCCTTCGTCAGCTAGCTGTGCGTATTCGGTGAGGCGCTTGCAGGCGTGGTACATGTTCCGAGCGAACTCCGGCTGCATGTGATCGAGGTCATCGATCAGACTCTGAACCGTTTCGATCGACCTCTCAATTTGGGTTAGCAGCCGATCCCGGTAAGCGGCTATGTCGGGCTCCGCAATCGTGCTGCCGGCGAGCTCGCCGCGTAGAAAGCGAAAGCGTTGCAGCAGGTCGTAAAAAAGTTGATTGAGAAGCTTTGTCATCACCGGCGACGCAGGCGGCGGAACATGGCCGACGCACTGGCATCTGCCGCATCGCAGATCGTATCGAGGACCTCGATAACCCTGTCATCGATCGGCGCCTTTCCGCTGAGCGCCGTCTCGGCGGTGTCCAAATCTTCCACCAGGTAATTGAAATCGCTCTTATGTTCTGCCGAGAGGCGCTCGACCACTTCAGATGGTATGGCGCGTGAGAGAGTCGAGGACGTCAGTTGGGCCCGAACGGCGGCCACGATCGTGGCAAGTGTCTCCGTTTGGTTCTGTTCGGAGGAGCCCCTGAGAGATTTCTTGAGGGATAGGACGGCGGTGTTCACCGTTTCTGCGAACTGCGACGTCGCCTCGTAGTCATTGGATAGCGCAGAGAGATCGCTCATGGCTGTTTCAGCTAGCTGTTGACGACATTGGGTAGTTCAATCTCCTCCACGCCGTAGAGCGCCTCGTCTTCATCCGACTCAGATGCGACAGCGCGAAGGAACTCGTCGCACAGCTTCATATCAATCGGGAGGCGCATGACACGGTCTGGAACGGGGTATGAAAGTAAGGACATCCGGAAGGTATCCTCCAGCACTTTCATCAGATCCAGCGACCCGCGGGCTATGGCGACGTGGAGAGGTTTCACGGATCCGACTAGCTTGAAAGGATACCCGGTATTACAAACAATGCCGTCTGTTTGGGATAGTGGCAGCGCAACGCCAATTCGGGGATTTTGGTAGCCGTCGCTTCCGCGTCTCGCGATGCGAACTCCGTTTGTGAAGTTCTTTTGAACCTCGACAGCGCCGAATTGGACCGAGGCATCGAGAATGCCTTCTTCGATCAAACGACGAATGGCACTTTGAAATCCGAGCCACTCTGATTCGAACAGACGACCGTCTCGGCGAAGTACGATGGATCGGATCGCGCCCTTCGAGCTGAGGTCTCTTTTTAGAGATTCGTAGACGATTTCCCGGACCTGCGCGGCCAGGAGCTTCTCCTTTTGCTTCGAGGGATACGTGCGAACGAAGCAATCCTTCCCGCCGCGATAGAAGAAGGAGAAGGCGGCATGATTGTTCAAGACGTCGAACGAGATGTAGGCATCATAGTGGGTGCCCTGAGGTAGAACCCAGCCCCACTGGCGGTTAACGATAAGGAGTCCGAGAGCGGTATATCGAAGATAGCTCGTGTACTTGCCGCGTTGTTCGGAAAGAACCTCAGTTTCGCGCTTCTGCGACCGGATGACGGTGCGGTAGAAATCAGCGACTTTTCGCGCCGAGACACATTGCACTTGGATGACATCTCTCAGCTTGGCCTTGATGTAGTTGTGGAGCCCGCGATTGGCGTAGGCTGGCAAAATGAGGACGCCGTGGCCGTGGTTGACTCGGCTGGTCGTTAGAGCTGCGGTAATCGCATCGACCTGCTGCTTCAAAGTCTTCGCACTTCGATCATCGTAGAGCACCAGATCAAGTTTGTATGGGCTGTGGATGAAGCCGCGTACAGTCGCCTCGAGGTTTTTTCGGAAATCAGCGGCGATGTCTCGATCCAGACTTTGCGGGACGAGGATGTACTGTGAGTCGAGAGGTGAAGTGACGGCAAACCCTGCTTGAGGATCGAGCAGAAGATTCATGCGTTTCGCCGGCAAATCCTTCAACAATACCGTGGTTGCGGACGGCTGCTGGGCAACACGAAGGACTTGGCCTTGACCGAATTCGAGCGGCGGAACCGCGAAGTAACGGGGGCTGACCTGATGTGCGTTTTGTGTGATGCCGAGTTCAGTGGCTCCGAACGAAGCACGAGCGAAGTACCGACGAACGATGTCTTCGGTAAACTTGAACCGCTCAGCCGGCCGCTTTATCGACCTACAATGCAGCGACGCCGCCTCGGGATCGTCGGTCCGCCTGATCAGTTTAGCGAGCGCCGCGGCGCCGAAGCGGTGTTGATCCCGTGATGGGTAGCGATAGGTGATTGCGGCAGATTCGGGATTGAGTGCGGTTATCCATTGCGGCGGATTCTTCTGCCAAGCTGCGCGAGTGTAGTCGTAGACGGAGACCGGGTCGTTGCTTCCATATGGAACAAACCTTGCGTCCGCGATATTCTGTGGAAGAAGATCGAGGAGTTGAACGACGTAAAGCTGGTGGCCGTAGTGATATAGAAAGTGCCGCATCTTCAGACGGCGGATTTCGTCGGGCTTGAAACGATCGACCAGCCACGAACTGTCGATGTACTTGTAGGACAAGTTCACGCCAAGAAAGAGGCGGCTGTCGAGAAAACGCAGGTGAAAATGGAATCCTTCAAATAGATCCGTTTCCCGATTCGAGTCGTGGTAATTGATTGGCCGCCGGCGAAGGAATGTTCGTGGGTTGGATGACCAGAGTTCGGGGTCGTTGTTCAATGGCCCACGAAGGGCGAATTCTAAGAAACGTAGCGCGATGTTTCGATTCTCTTGGTCGGCTGTGCGCAGGCGATGCACTTCGCCCTGTGGCCGCAAGGTCACGATAGTCGGCGTGATCGTCACTTCCTGCTCTTTGAATTCCCTGTCAGCAGGAATGGCGAGGTAAGGCTTTCCGCTGCGGCGTACGACAGCAACGGCCGTTCGTGCCTTGATGGCCACAATCTTCGAGAGGAGGTTGAGATTGCGGTCGATCTGGTCGTCATCGCCCTGGGCTGCACGGAGAACGCCGTCAATCTCAAGGAGACGGTAGTCGAAGATCAGGTTGGGTGCGTTTCCGAGTTCGAAAAGTGTTACAGCGTGATCAGACATGACCCTGCCTCCTGACAGAGATTGCGAAAGGTGCAGAATGCGCAGGAGTTTGCGCTGTTGGCGAACTCGAAATCGGCAAGGTCCGTATTGGCGAACGACGCATCCCCGCAGAGTGCCTGAATCTCTTCGACACTCTGAAAAATTCGGTCCTCAAGCTCGACGAAGCGGTCGGCGTTGAAGCGGTGGCGCATCACGGCAGGCGCCCGTCCGAGGCGAACCTCGACCAGCTCGACTGTTTCTGGCTCAGTGATGCTCCATTTTGGGTTCTTGCAGAGTAGCCATGCGTAGAGAGCGGTTTGCAGACTAGCGTCGCTCCCCGCGGCGGAGTCGTAACACTTCCAGTCGATGATAGTCGGCTGATTGTACCCGCGGAAGAACATCAGGTCGATCTGCCCGGTGATGTTTGCGCCGTGATAAGAGACCGGAACTGAGAGCTCCGAGAAGTATTTGGGCCGACCTTGGACGTATTTGAGGAGGTCACTCATCTCGGAGAGGTTGAAGAGCGCCGTTTCAATGCCATCGATTGTGTCTTTAACCTGCTGCTCGGTGGTGCCATCTGGCCGCTCGTGGATCGTCAGTGCGCAATAATCGTCACCCGCTTTGGATTTTGAGATGCTGCCATCCCGATATCGCATGGCGCGGGAGAATGCATATTGCCTCTCGGCAATCGCCCGGGCTTCTTTGACGATGAGATTCCAATCGAGTGGAGTGCGATTTTGCCAGTGCGGTACAACGAGATTCTGAATTGCAGTGTGCACAACCGAGCCTCGCCACAGATCGAGGGTTTTGAGTTGCTTCAAGATGAACGCCTCTCGACGGAGCGGATCTCGACCGTTGTGCCAAGCCGCGATCTCTCGGAAGTAGTAAGCCCGTTGGCACCGTCGAAAAAGACGGTCTGAGGAAAAGGACCAATCGAGAGCCATAGGTTAGGAGTCCTCCTCCGGTTCGTGCCTTTTTGCGCTCCTCTTTTCGAGCAAGTCCAAGAGCGCGTCCCAGTCGTCGGGAGCGGCAATTTGCTGGGCGCGCGCAAAGAATCGCCTCGCCTGCACGTGGGAGTTCAGCGACTCGAGCTCCGCTGGAAGCTTGTTTGCGAGAGTGAGAAGGTCCATTGGATCGGTTCCAAGAGCCCGCGCGATCGAGCGAATCGTGTCCGCTGAAGGGGTGTATGGAACCCGGTCATTTTCGACTTTGGAAAGGTAGGTGAAATCGACTCCCGCCATGTCCGCGAGCTGGCGGAGTGTAAATCCCTTCTCCTTGCGAAGTTCCCGAAGTTTCGATCCAAAGATATCCATTGCCTTTACGCCAATCCTAGACCAATGTTGACTTGAAGTCAACAACAAAGAATCTCGATCTGGGGCCGGGCGGACCCGTCATCTCAGATAGATAGGGACTTCATTCTTCATGCCGCCAGTCTGAGCGCCTCTCTGCCTGCCGTTCTTCGGCTTCGGCGATATCGACGAGCTGCTGTTCGTCCTCCCACCAAAGGAGCGTCAGGAGGGAGTCCTTTCCAATTCGCAAGCAGCTCTCGCGAATGTAGTACCGCTCCGAGTGGTAGGCCGAAAACCAGTGGTCGGCCCGGACTTCCGCTGAGAGCTGCGGCAGACCTGGATTCTGAAGCATTCGGGCGGTAACCGTCTGCTGGTAGGGATGCTCCGCCGGCTGCAGAAACGCCGGGACTTCGCGCCGCTTCGGGACGAACCATTTCCGCTCTGTTTGCTCAAAGTAGACGAGGATTGCCGGGAATGAGCCGTGTTCGACGAGCCTGATAGCGGTAGCTGTTTTGCTCATCTTGAAGTCGGCGGAGAGAGCCGCGACGGTGTCAACTGTGATCGGTTTTGCGCGAGCCAGGGGTACGAACATGCTGAGCGGCAGTAAGAGGTCTGCAGCAAATCGGTTTGCCCGCGATTCCGGATTGTTTACAGTCCATTCCGTCTGCATCATGCGATTCGAGCAACCAAACGCGTTCCTGCCTCGATCTCGCATCCAGTGGCCAAGTTCATGGCCTGCGGAGAACCTCTGGCGACTTTCGATAGAAGTGCTGTTTACGGTAATCACTGCTCGATCGTTTGCGCCGATGATGTTCGCCTCACACCCAGTAAGAGGCTCGCGGGTGATGAACGCACCACAGGCGTAGGCGATTGCGTCGATGTCGAGATCCGCAGGCTCGGTTATACCAAGCTTCTCGAGGATCTGAGCTGCGCTTGAAGCTTGATCGATCATTTGTCTTCGGGCACCTTAACCTGCGAGAGCAGGTCGAGGAGGGCCATCTTTCGGAGTTGTACTTCGATGTCTTCGTCGGAGAGGTCTTTGAAATCGCGATTCTGCAAAGTGAACGCGGGCTGGAACTGCGGAAGCTGAGACATCGCTGCCATGAACAGAGTGCGGCGTCCTTCGTTAGTCTTTGGTAGTTCAAAGGTTGCTTCTGCCATCGCTGCGACCTGGCGTCGGTAACCTGCTCTCGCAGCGATCAGTTCCACCTGTTGTTGTGAGCGAACGGCTCGCCGAAGGATTCCCTTTATCCGCGCACTGGTATCGGCAGGGTTTCGATTCTCCTCGAGCGCAGACTGAAGGATCTCATCGTCTGTCGCATTCAGGATGATGTCCCCAAGGCCATCGATTATACGGGCCAAGCGTTCGCTGTCGTTTCTTGCCTTATCTCCCATAAAATTCATCCATAGTCTTCTTTGCTCGGCGCTGAATCTTGCGAGTCACAGTTCGATACTGTGTCTCAGTCATATCGAGTGCGGCTCGGATTTCCGGCCCGGTGGAGCCGTCCTCAAATCCCATGAGCACATACGTTGCCGCCTCGTCATCGGAGAAAGAATCAAGGATCGCATCGGCAAGCTTTTTAGCTTCAGCAAGTTCAGTCGCGCGGACGGCAATCTCTTCGGCGTTAGGCGCCGGGGCTGCGATAGTTTCGAACGGCGAGGCCAAACGGCCCTCATCCGATCTGAAAGAAAGCTCGGAGTCGAGGCCGGCGTAACGCGGCGAGTCGGCGTTACGCTTTCGGTGCCCCGCCCAAGCGCTGGAAAGACTTCTGATGGCTCCAAGCAGGCATTCAGTAAACGAGACCCCGTCATCGGGATACCAGTGGCGTGGTCCATTTATCAGGCTCGTCACGGCATCCTGTAACAGGTCCTCGTGATCGCGCCCGGCGGCAGCACGGCGGCCGATCCGGCTGATTCGGTTAATAGCAAACTGCTCAATCCGTTCGGTTTCCGCTTCAGATAAAGCTTCAGCTGCCCGCAGCACCTCGTCGGAGGTCGCAGCCCTCTTGGGCACCTCGGCTTTTGCTACCTTTGGCTTGCCCTTCATCGTTCCTCTTAAACTTCGCTCATAAGCAGGCTCATTGATTCTATGCGCGGATTCTCGGTCAGCTCGACATGAATCCCGAAAAAAATGGGCGAGGCAGAAAATGTCGAGGTCCGCCCGAAGCTGAGCATACCTAATTAGGGAGGCCGCTCCCTGAATAGGACCAAAAACAATGACCAATGAAATCGAACGGACCAAGGGCCACGTGGCAGGGCACGAAACGCTGCCCGTGGCCGAAGTAAACACCGTCGAGCACGTTCTTGAAGAAGTCGAAGGGGTGCTCGAAGAGCTGGTGGATCTTGAAGAGTGCGCAATCAAGGGCCACAAGCCGCCAAAAGCTAAGCATTATCGTATCCGGATTGATGGACAGAAGTACACCGTAGACGTCCCCTCGATGACCGGACGCCAGTTGCTCGAGCTTGCCGGAAAGACGCCGGTCGACCAGTTCATGATCGTCGAAAAGGTGCGGGGTGAAAAGCCGCGCCGGATCGGTCTCGACGAGAGGGTTGATTTCACGAAACACGGGGTTGAGAAATTTCTGAGTCAGCCGCTCGGGCAGAAAGAGGGCTGAAATGCGGCGCGATTTCAACCTTCCATCCTCCGATGAGGCCTTCCTGAACACGTTGGGAAGGCCTTGGGAAACCGTAATCGACGGCGGCGCGCGGTGGGTGTTAATTCACGACCGCGTGCCCCCTGCGGGGTACACCGTTCAGAAGGTGTCAGAGGCTCATCGAATTGACCCGGGATATCCGGACACCCAGCTCGATATGGTCTACTTTTCACCGGCGCTGCAACGGGTAGACGGCAGGACAATTGGTGCGCTTTCCAACCAAATGATCAGTGGAGGCTCATGGCAGCGGTGGTCCCGTCATCGCGAATCGAGCCACCCTTGGCGGCCTGGGATCGATGACCTCTCTTCCCACATGTTCCTCGTCGACCATTGGCTGGAGAGGGAGGTACTGCAATGAGGGCGCCGGCCACGCTACGCATGACTGCAATCCATCACGGCCAGTTGATGGAGCACCTTTTTCCCGGGGATGGCCTGGAGGCGGTTGCCGTCGCGCTTTGCGGTAAGGGGCGTGGCCCGACGCGCGACACGCTCCTCGTGCAGCAGATTGAGCGAATCCCATACTCTGTGTGCCGCAGAGAACCGGCCTACATCGAGTGGCCGACCGAGTTCATCCTGCCTCTTCTTGAAAGCGCAGCCGCGAGGGGCCTCGGAATCGTCAAGTTCCACAGTCACCCAGGTGGCTATCGACAGTTTTCGGGATTAGATGATCGTTCGGACCGAGCTCTCTTTCCGTTCGTCTCGAATTGGACCGGGGACCCCGCTTCGAATAGCAGTGTAGTAATTCTGCCTGAGGGACGGATGTTCGGCCGCGTCGTCGATTCCAGCGGGGAATTCGGCGACCTCGGTGTCGCCGCAGTAGTTGGGGACGATCTTCGATTCTTTTATCCTGATGCGCCCGGCGCGGTTCCGGAATTCGCCATGCGTCATGCGCAGCTTTTTGGCGCCGGCACCTCTGGGATGGTGCGGAAACTCCGCGTCGGCGTGGTCGGGTGCTCTGGGACTGGTGGCCCCGTGATCCTCCAACTCGCGCATCTCGGCGTTGGCAGACTCGTTCTTGTGGATTCGGACCGAATCGAAGTGAAGAATCTCAATCGCATTCCTGGCGCAACTATGAAGGATGCGCTGAACAGGGCGTTTAAGGTTGAGGTGGCGAAACGCTACGTTGAAGGTATAGAGCTTGGGACGGAGGTCCTGGCACTCAACACCGATTTGGCAAACGCGGAGGCTGTTCGGGCCATCGCGGAGTGTGACATCATCGTCGGGTGCATGGATGGGGCTGAAGGGCGCCATCTATTGAATCGGATCGCGTCGTTTTACTTGCTCCCCTACTTCGATCTTGGCGTTCGCCTGGATGCAGACGGCCGGGGCGGGGTGGAGCAAGTTTGCGGCACGGTTCACTATCTAAAACCAGGCGGGTCGAGCCTCTTGAGCCGTGGAGTGTACACGCTCGAGGAAGTTCGGGCTGAGGGACTCCGGAGAACCGATCCGGAAGCGTATCGCGAGCAGTTGCGGTCGAAATACATCGTCGGTGTGCAGGAAGATCGGCCGGCGGTCATTAGCGTGAACATGCAAATCGCGAGTATGGCTGTAAACGAAATGCTCGCGCGAATTCACCCATTCCGTGACGAACCGAATGCGAACTTTGCGGCAAGCCGACTGAGCCTGAAGCACGGCGAAATGTTCAGCGAGCCTGATGGCACGCCTTGTCCGCTTTTCACTCGGCACGCGGGGCGAGGCGATGTCAATCCGCTGCTGGATCGGCCAGACCTGAGCGAGTGACATGTATCGATTTCTCTGCAAAGCAGTACGCCACGCGGTTCGCTTCCTCGGAATTGGGACTGCACCATTCGAAGTGGAGGCGGTGGACTCAGCGCCAGAACGCCCACGAGACGATACGGTTTATCTGATCACGGATGAGGGCGTTCCGTGGAGTGTGGCGATGAAATGTCCGTGTGGATGTGGCGATGTGCTGTTCCTGAGTTTGCTTGAGGGCTCCCCGCGATGGACGATTGAACAGCACCGCAATGGTACGGTGAGCGTCTCTCCGTCGATTTGGCGGACGAATGGATGCCGGAGTCACTTCTTCTTGAAAAAAGGTTTGATTGCATGGTGTGGACGGCATGCCCGAAACGAGGCGGGTGCCTTCCAATAGCGAAATGGCATGACTCCAGAAGATGTAGGCGTTTCCTTGCAATTGATCTAAACTGAAAGGGCGGATGGAGGGCACGCTTCTCACAATCGGCTACGGAAACAGGCCTCTTGAAGAGGTCGTCGGCCAGTTGTCCAACGAGTCGGTGCAGTTTTTGATCGACGTTCGCTCGAACCCTCTATCGAAGTTCAATCCTGATTTTAGCGGTGAACCCTTAGAACGCTCGCTGCAGGCGGTCGGGATCAAGTACGTGTTTATGGGTGACACCCTTGGGGGGCGGCCCGAGGACATATCGTGCTATGAGAATGGGCACGTGATCTACGAACGGGTGCAAGCACGACCCTTCTTCCAAAAAGGTATTGAAAGGCTGCTTAATGCTCTGGCTCAACGCTTAACCGTTTGCCTCCTTTGTAGTGAGTCGAACCCGGCAGATTGCCATCGAACCAAGCTTATTGGCGTGGCTCTGACTGCAGCCGGCGTTGACGTGGTGCATCTTTGTAAGAACGGCGAGCGGCTTAGCCAAGCGGAAGTGATGGCTTCTTTAGAATCGCTGCAAGGTGACCTGTTCGGGGCTCAACTGCGTTCAAGGAAGGCTTACCACAGAAAGGCCCTTGTCGGGGGCCGCGCGCACGGACACAAGGCCAATGGCTGAGCCGGAGCTGATCTTAACGATCGGCGTCTACGGAAAGTCCTTTGAAGCATTTTTTGGCGCACTAAAAGAAGGCGGTGTGGATACGTTTTGCGACATCCGTCTGAGGCGAGGAGTTCGCGGACCGCAATATGCTTTCGTAAATAGCAAGCGTCTTCAAGCCGAGCTCGCGCGGCGTCACATCGCCTATCGCTATGTCCCGGAGCTTGCACCGACTCAGCGAATCCGCGAGCTCCAGCATGACGCGGACTCCGAAGCTGGAATCACCAAACGAACGCGGGAGGAATTGGGAGAGGTTTTTAAGCGGGAGTATGAAAAGGAAATCCTCGACCAATTTAATGGATCCGCTTTTCGCGAGTCCTTCGCCGGCTCTCACAAGGTCGTCTTTTTTTGCGTGGAGGGCGCGCCGGGGGCGTGCCATAGATCTCTCGTCGCATCACGTCTCGGCAGCATCTGGAATGTTCCCGTGGAGCATCTTTAATGGCGCAGAAAAATGTCCTCATCGTCGCCCGAACAAGGATGTACGGCGCGAAGGTTTGCGTCGGCGCGTTGTCCGATCAGGGTGAATACCTCCGACTTATGAACCCTTCTTGCGAGTCCGATCAGGGTGGCAAGGTGCCATATCGAATCGGCCAGTGGTGGCAGGTCGATTGCGAGCCTTGTGGGGAGCAGCGCCCCCCGCACGTTGAAGATGTTTCCGTCACAAACGCACAACAGATTGGCGAGGAAGAAGATTTGCGCGGCTACCTGCTGAACAACACGACTCCTTGGGAGGGCACGATGGACGTGCTGTTCGACGGAAAGATCCAGTTCACAATGAATGGCGGCGGATACATTTCGTCGTCCCATATTCCAGACCGGGCAACCGGCTTTTGGATTCCGAGCGAGCCGCTCCGCCTTGATACGGACGATCGCGATAAGCGCGGGTACTACGAGCGATTCAATCGGCACTTAAGCTACGTCGGAACGAGCGAGGAGCTCATCGAGGTAATCGAACCTGGCACGCTTGTTCGAGTATCTCTCGCTCGTTGGTGGAGGCCTCGCGACGCTGACCCAACTTTCGAAGAGCGCTGTTACGCGCAGCTGTCCGGTTGGTATTAAGACTAACGGATTGTTGCTGGATACACAGAGGCTTGGGGTCAACGGCCGGCGCAGCTGCTTGCCCATCAATCGGGAGCAGTCGGGTCCTGCGTACCCGTTTCCTAAACGCCCGTAAGCATCCCGCCCAAGGTTGTGATGTACCGTATTCCCCGATGGTGGCCGAGACGAAATGTCCGCAAGGGGTTTATACAGATGGGTAGTACGACAACTCCGCGACGAACTGCCCGTCGAACTCAAGGCCCTATTCGCAACGGCCTACAAGACCGGCATGGGCATCGCGATCCAGTGGCCCGCAGGTTGACTTCGAGACCGGCCTGACTACGGCCCGTAGGAAGAAACCAAGAATGACGAGCCGGGATCGGTGCCGATCATCGATGGCGCCATGCGCGACCTCCTAGTCTCCGTAAAAAAGAAAGGGACCAGAACTGGCTGAACTCGCCGTGGGTGTTCAGCCGCAACGGCGAGCGCATTCCCGATTTTGTTGGTCCTCGGATGAAGCCCCTGCTAGCGCACTCCAATCTACACCGACTTTCTGCGATAATAGCCGATTCATGCAGGATCAGACCCGGAATCAGCCGGCTACACCCGGTGAGCGGTGGCTCTCTGTCGAGGAGATCATGGCCCATCTTGGGGTGGCCCGCGACACCGTGTACCGCTGGATCGATCAGAAAAAACTGCCAGCACATCGTCTTGGCAAGCTGTGGAAATTTAAGGTCTCGGAAGTGGACGACTGGGTCCGATCCGGAGGAGCAGACGAAACCACGTCCAATAAATCCAAACCCATTCAAGCTCGGAGGCGCCGGCAATGACCAGCCGCGGCACCACTGAAACCCGGCAACGGCCTGGACGGTGGGTCTACACCTCCCGACTTCAAAAGGGCGGAGCGCTGCTGAGCGATATGCGTCAGCTAGTGCGTACCTGGAGCGACGCACCAGTCGACGAGCAGCGCGACAGCGGTGTCCGCAGCAACATCCTGAACAAACAGACACGAACGCGCCTTGCCGACGTGTACCGCCGTGCCTTTTTGCCGCGATTCGTCGAAGGGCCGATCCCGAACGCATGGAAGCTCGTGAGACCCCTCGAAGATGTTGGCGCGCCCATCCAGACCTTACGGCCGGTGTATTACTGGATCACCGCGAAAGCTGAGCCGCTCCTTGCCGATTTCTGTCGCGAGTTCATCTTCCGCCGCCAGGCGCTTGTCCGAACCGGTATCGGTACCGAGGAAGTATTGATTTGGCTGCGCGAAATGGGTTGCCCCTGGTCACAGGCGGCGGCTACGCGTGTTGCTCGTGTACTCTTGGCTGCTCTTCGTGATTTCGGACTCCTGGAAGGGCGGGCGCGAAAACGACTGGCCGCATACAACGTGACGGTACCGGCCTTTGCTTACCTGTCGTTTTGCATGCGACTGAACGGTGCATCCAACCGCTTACTGCTTGAAAACGATGATTGGAAGCTACAGCTCCTGAAACCTGGGGATGTCGAGCAGTTCTTCCTGTTGGCGCACCAAGCCCGATTTCTGGACTATCACGCTGCTGGCAGCACAGTAAGCATCAACTTTCCAACCAATTCCCCGGAGGAGTACGCGAATGTTGTCACTCGATGAACGACTCGATCTCCTCCGTGCGGATCTGCTCTCCGATCCGCCGGCTTTCGTCATGGCGCGTGAGCTTCCTTTTGCGATTTTCCGCTATGATCCGGGCCATGAAGAAGAGTCCGAATGGTTGGTCCGAAGAAAAATCCAGTTGCTCGCAACGCAGGTTGAGAACGAGACCCATCAGTGTGTGGCTTCCCTCTCCCTCGCAGGTCTCTTCTGGCGTTCGATCGAGGAATCAGAAAACATCGAGGGGCTCTATCGCATGGAGAAAGAACACTCGTTCCAGGTAGCTGAACGGCAGGTCAACCAGTATCTTTCGGATGCGGACTTCCGGCCTTTGTGCGACTTGCTGCGCGAAGAAGAGTCGAAGCTTCCGTCCAACACGCGGGCGCTGTTTCTCACCCACGCCACGGTCTTTGCCCCAAGCGCCTATCGCATTTCCTCGCTCTTTGAACAACTACACCGCAGCTTCCGGACGCCGACGGTGCTGTTTTATCCAGGCACCTGGAGCCATACGCTCAACTACATGGGCTTGCGATCCGATGATCAGGCTTTGGGCAGCTATCGCGTAAAGATCTACGGGAGAGAGTCATGACACGAATTGCTGATCTGCTGGATCGCGATTTTAGCAAGACCATCGAGGAGATCATCAAGGTCAACAACGATGACGAAGATACGGTCTACACGGAGCTGACCGAGTATGTCGCGACCGATCGGATCAAGTCCGAATATGAACGGCTGTTCTCCGCGATGGCCGCTGCGCCAAAGTCGCCGAACGAGGGCGTCGGGGTTTGGATTTCCGGTTTCTTCGGCTCAGGCAAGTCATCCTTCGCCAAGAATCTGGGGTATGTCCTGGCCAACCGCAACGTCCGTAGCGAACCGGCGAGTTCGTTGTTTCTGAAGCAGGTGGACTCCCACCGCGTATCGGAATACGTTCAGTTCCTGAACCAGGCTGTTCCCTACGAGATTTTCATGTTCGACGTGCAGGTGGACCTATCGGTCCAGACGAACGCCGAGCAGATCGCTGAAGTGATGTATCGCGTCCTCCTCCGCAACCTCGACTATGCAGAAGACTATGACATCTCTGAACTCGAAATTGAATTAGAGAGCGAGGGCAAGCTGGCGCAGTTCCAGGAACTCTGCCGGCAGACTTACAGCGACGACTGGCGCAAGATTCGAAAGGGCAGCCAGAAGTATGCTCGCGCGAGCGCTCTGCTGCGCCATCTCGATCCTGAAACCTACAAGACCACAGAAACCTGGCTGGACATGGTGAAGCAGCGTCCATCCAGAAGGCTGACAGTTGGCGATTTCGTTCAGCGATCTTTCGATCTCTGCGCCCAACGTCGGCCCGGGAAGGCCTTTGCGTTCGTTGTCGACGAAATGGGCCAATACGTGGCGCGGAGTGGCGAGCGGCTTGAGAACTTGCGCGCTGTCGTCGAGCAATTCGGCAAAGAAAGCCTCAACCGGTTGAAAGCGCGGACGATTCCTGGTCCGGCATGGATCATCGTCACGGCACAGGAAAAGTTGCAGGATGTGTACAACTATCTGGCAACCGGTCGCATCGACTTACCCAAGCTGCAGGATCGATTCAAACACCAGATCGATCTTTCTCCCGCAGATATTCGCGAGGTCGCCACTCGCCGCGTGCTGCGGAAGAAAGAGGGGCGAGAGTCCATACTTCGAAAGCTCTTTCAGGACTCCGGCGCCATGCTGATTCAAAACGTCAAGTTGGAGAAGTCCTCCCGACGTACGGATTTTGATGAGGAGCAGTTCGTTCAGTTCTATCCGTACCTGCCGCACCTCATTGATCTGTCGATCGATATCATGACCGGCATCCGCCTCCAGCCGAACGCGCCCAAGCACTTGGGCGGCAGCAACCGCACCATCATCAAGCAGTCCTTCGAAATGCTCGTCTCAGACCGGACTCACCTTGCCGACCAGCCTGTCGGCGCGTTGGTGAGCATTGACAAGATCTACGAGCTAGTTGAGGGCAATACGCCTTCGGAAAAGCAGAAGGACATTCTCGACATCCGGCAACGGCTCGATGACGACAAGGCTTATCCGGGCATGGCTGCCAGAGTGGCGAAGGCGATCTGCCTGATGGAGTTCGCCAAGACCGACTTGCCGCGTACCACGAAGAATATTGCGGCTCTCTTAGTTCAGCGTGTCGAGGAGGCGCCGCCTATACACGCCGTGTCGGCAATCCTGGATCGTTTGAAAGAGGCGCAGTTCGTTCGCGAAACCGAGGACGGCTGGAAACTTCAGACGGCTCAGGAGAAGAGCTGGGAGCAGGAGAAGCGCAGCTACAGCGCTCCCAACCGCAATGACCGCGCCGAACTCCTGCGCACCGCTGTGAAGGAAGTGTTTGAATCCGCCAAAGCCGTGAGAATCAACTACCGTAACCTGCGGAGTTTCGATTTCGGGATCACCCTCGACGGTCAAAGCGTGACAGCGGCCGGTAAAGCCGCCCGCATACCGACTCAACTCAGCAGCGTTCATGAAAGCGAGGATTTCGCCAAGCGCTGCGGGGTCATCAGCACCGAGAGCCTCCAAAGCGGAAACAAAGACGCCGTCCACTGGGTGTTCCTCATCACGCGCCAAACCGAAGCACTGGTGGAGGATTTGCACGCGTCGCGCCGCATGATTGCGAAGTACGACCACGCAGCCGCGCAGCAGCAGCTTCGTGATGGCGACCGTGCCTTGTTGCAGGCTGAGCATTCCCAGCGTGACAGGCTTAACGCGCAACTCGTGGCCAGCCTCGAAACGGACATTGAGTCGGGGGTCGGTTTCTTCCGCGGGTTGCGGTTCGACGCCGGCGATCTCGGTAAAGACCTTCCGGCGATGATCCGCGCGCTTGCGGAGAAAGCCATCCCAGAGCTGTATCCGAAGCTCGAAATGGGCTCGCGAGAGGTGGACGGGACCGAAGCGGAAGAGTTCCTCAAGCAGGCCAATCTGAGCGCGTTGGGGCCACTATTTCAGCCGGGGGAGAAAGGCCTTGGCCTCGTCACTAAGGAGGGTGGACGATTCGTCCCCAACGTGAGGGCCGAAACGGCTCAGGAGATCCTCACCTATTTGAAGCGGGAGCACTCCTATGGTGAAAAGGTTACGGGCGCGAAACTGGCGGAAGAGTTCGGTGGCCTGGGCTATGGCTGGTCATCGGATATCGTGAGGCTCGTGCTGGCGGTACTCTTTCGTGCCGGCGCCGTCGAAGTCACGCACCAGGCGCGCCGGTACCGCAATTATCAGGAACCCCAGGCGCGCGTGCCGTTCACGACGAATCCGGCATTTCGCGCCGCCAGTTTCTCTCCAAGAGAATCGATCGATCTTAAGACTCTCACGAAAGCCGTCCAGGAGCTGGAAGCAATGCTCGGACGCGAGGTGGACGTAGAGGAATCGGCAATCGCCGAGGAGTTCCAGAAACTGGCGCGGAACGAGAGGGAACAGGCGCTTCCGGCATTGGCACAGGTTAAAGCCCACGGCCTACCGCTGGTCCAGCCTCTCACGGAATGGGTGGAGAGCCTCGACGCGGTCCTTGGCAGCCACTCGGATGATTGCGTGCGAATGTTGGCTGGCGAAGGCCGCAGTCTCCGGGAGCAGCGGGAGAGAGCACAACGTATCCGGGCGTTCTTGACGGATGCAAACATCGAAGTGGTGAAACACGCCCGGTCGGCGCTGCGTGAGCAAACGCCTCTGCTGGTGCAATCTACAGGCAAGGAAATTCCAGAAGCAGCGAGCCTTACGGCGTTGCTCGGCGAACCGGAAATCGTCAGCCGCGTGAACGAGGCGGCGCAGGCCTCTGAGGCGATCGATCGGGCCTACCGAACGCGGTTTGAGGAGAAGCATCACCAGCGTCTCGAAGCATACAAACAGGCCCTCAGTCGGATCAAGGAGCACACGGCCTATCGGGCTTTGGAACCCACAGAAGCTGATGCTGCGCTGCTGCCGCTTCAGCGCCGTGCGGTCGAGACGTTCGAGGTGTCTCCATTCACCGCAGCGGACCGCAAGACCGGCGCAACACTCACCAGTCTTGACGAGGATCTGGAATTGTTGCCGTCGCTCGAGGCCGGCGCACTCGCGAAACTGGGCCAACTTAACGACTCGAAGCGCGAAACCGCAGAAGCCGTGGACGTCGTTCGGTTAAGCGATTTCTTGCCCACGACCCAACCACTGACCGACTTCTCCGACACCGAGATCGATGAGGCCATCGAAAAGCTGAAACAAAAGCTGTATGCGCTACGCGAACTGAAGCGCCGGGTGCTCTGGGACTGACGCCATGACTCCGAAACAGGTTTTCGAGGACAGCTTCCGAATGGCCGAACTGCTGATCCACGTCTACCGGCTGTTGGAAAACGACGGCCTGAAGACGGAAGGTGAGATGGTCGCCTCGCTGCGCGGCCTTCTGGCCATCGACAAGGACGAACAGATTCAGCTCATCGTGAATGCTATTTTCCTGGGCTGCATTCGCGAGGGTGCCAATATCCCTGGCGCGCAACTCAAACCGCAGTCTCTACAGAATCTGCTTCGCCAGGCAGTCGTTTCCGGATGCACTGCCTACGAAACCTACCTTTCTACTCTGCTGGCAGAGCATATTCTGACCGTCATTGAAGTTCGGCAGCAGGATTTCTTTCCAACGGATCAGGAGGTAGTGAAGTATTTCGATGGCCTCACACTCGGTATCAACGAATCATTCCGGCTCCTAAGCCAGTCCGACCGTGCTGTATTTCTCCGCAACAAAATCGTCACGTTTGTTCAGAAGAAGAACCTTGGCTCTGTCGCAGGCCTCAAAACAGTGGGACTTCTGCTGGGCGTTGACGACCCCTGGAATTCGCTGGCCGCCCACCTCCATAAGGAACGCAAAGACCTTACGAAGACCGTCAGCGATGCCATTGAGCGGCGCAATGCCATTGTGCACAAAGCCGACCGCAATCTGGAAGCCGGCACGCTTGAAAAGCAACCCATCGCCTTCGCCTGGGCGCAGCAAGCCGTCGATACGATCAAACACGTCTGTCTTGGTTTCGATGAGCTCGTGACCGCACGTATGGCACAGCATCGCGCCGATCTTGCCACCCGGCAACAGGAAACCGCTCATGTCTGATCTCCGTACATTCACCCTTTGGGCGCGCGATCTGCTGACGCGCGAGGCAGCCGGCCTGTTTCAGCAGGTCTACCGGCTGGATGCGCAAACCGGAGCCCGGTTGCCAGTGCCGAAGGGCGATCTGCTCGAAACCTCCGCTGAGGCGCAGGCCAATCGAAAACGGATCGAGCAACTTCTTGGTGACGAAGTGGATGCCGGCCTGACGCGCGAGCAAGCCGTCAGCAAGCTAATCAAGGAAACGGCTTTCACCCACCTCAACCGTCTGGTCGCATTCAAGCTGATGGAGGCACGCGGATTAGTCAGAAGCCCCCTGGCGAAGCGCCATGCCGCCAACGGCTTCATGATGTGGCTCGGCGCCCGCCCAAGCGAGGAGGCTTTGTACAACCAGGGTGACAACCCGAACGACCGCGATGGATTCGGAGAGGCGCCGCGCGATCGAGTGTACCGGCACTTCCTGCTCTGGCAGTGCGGAGAGTTGGCCAAGGAGATCCGCGTTCTGTTCGACCCTGACAATGTGCCAAGCATGCTGTTCCCGCGACCGGGAGTGTTGAAAGAACTCATCGATGCGCTCAATTCCGATGATCGGAAGGACGACTGGGCTGCCGGGAACGAAGAAACAGTTGGCTGGGTGTACCAGTATTTCAATGCCGAAGAGAAAGCGGCCGCGTTCGATAAGGTCTTCAAAAAGAAAAAGAAGTTTGAGAAGACCGACATTCCAGCCGCGACACAAGTGTTTACGCCGCGGTGGGTGGTTCGCTTCCTGGTTGAAAACAGTCTCGGGCGCTTTTGGTTGTCTATGCACTCAAACAGTTGCCTTGGAGATAAGCTCAGTTATCTGGTTCCTTTGCCCGCCAGTGCGCCCGTAGCAGTGGTTAAGCCCGCAAAAGATATCCGCGTTCTCGATCCAGCAACAGGGACGATGCATTTCGGACTGGTCGCGTTCGATTTGCTCGTGCAGATGTACCAAGAGGAACTGGTCCATGCCGGAACTCCGGGCTGGCCCGCGCTGCCATCGGTTAAGAACGAAGCTGCGATTCCCGGCGCGATTCTCGCTAACAACCTATTCGGCATTGACATTGATCTTCGCGCAGTGCAGTTGGCCGCTTTGGCTCTCTACTTAAAGGCGAAGGCAATAAACAAAGCCGCTACGCTAACAGAAAGTAACCTTGCTTGCGCCGATGCGGCCATCTTCCGCGGGCAGCACCTCAGCAAAATCACTAGCGAAATGGCGCTGCCACGTGGCGTGACACGGGATCTCTTTGCGAAGTTCCGCGACAGTCTGGAAGAAGCGAGCTTGATGGGCTCGTTGGTTCGCCTGGACAAGCACTTTCAGAACTTCCAGAGCGAACAGCTCCGGCAGTCGATTGACGCCTACGTTGAGAAGAAACGTAATGAAGGCATCGACGAGTCCTATTTTGCGAACGAGGCGGGCAAGGGCCTCCGGCTGTTAACCGTTCTGGAACAACGATACGACGTCGTATTTACGAACCCTCCCTACATGTCGCAACGCAATATGAATCCAGCAATGAAGGAGTTCATGTCGCGAAAGAAGAACTACGAGAAAAGCAAGGGCGACCTCTACTCTGCATTCATTGAACGCTGCGCGGAATTTTTGACACCCGAAGGGCGGCTCGCCATGATCACACAGCAGTCCTTCATGTTTACTTCGACTTATCGAGGTCTGCGAAAGCTCCTGCTCGGCAACGCAGTGATAGAAGCGATGGTCCATCTGGGCCCGCGCGCGTTCGCGGAAGTGACCGGAGAGAAGGTGAACACCACCAGTTTCGTGCTCCGGCGGGAACAACTGGAATCGGAGCAGCGTGACGCGCGTGGTGTCTACTTTCGACTGGTGAAGGAGCCGGATGCGGAATCCAAGCGGACCGCCTTCGAGCAAGCCCTCGCTCGCCGACGTGCCGGCCACCCCGATTCTCGGGTTTACGAATACCTCCAAGATGATTTCAGTGACATACCCGGTGATCCTTGGGTCTACTGGATCACACCGGATGTGCGCCACCTCTACAAGAAATACGCGCCTCTAGAGGACATCGCAGAGCCGAGACAAGGGCTTGCAACGACCGACAATCCACGCTTCCTGCGCTTTTGGTGGGAAGTGGGTCGGTCACGGATCGCTTTCAATTGCGCATCTCTGGCCGATGCTGAGACTTCTCTGAAGCGATGGTTTCCCTATATGAAAGGTGGCACCTTCCTTCGGTGGTACGGTAATCAAGACCAGGTCATCAACTTCTTTCAGGACGGCCGCGAACTCAAGGCCCACGTTGAACAGCACACTGGTGAGAGCTGGTCCAAGCGCGTCACGTCAACCGACGTGTATTTTCGCGCGGGCATCACCTGGAGTAAGGTCTCTTCCCGGCCGTTTTCGGTCAGGCTAAATCCAGGCGGCTTTCTTTTCGACGTCGGTGGATGCTGTGCTTTTCCTGAAAAGCTTGGCGTACACGAGCTACTCGGCGTCCTGAACTCTGAATGCGTTGCGGGCCTTCTAAAGTTTATCTCCCCGACAATCAACACAGAAGTAGGCCAGATCGCATCGTTACCGTTGCCCACGAAAATACCCGGCACGATAGAACCGCTGGTGATTCAAGCTGAGGACTATGCGAGAGCGGGCTGCACGGAGAACGAAACAACCTACGATTTTGTGGAGCCCTCTCCATGGGCTAACGGGGAAGAACTGGTGACGGCGAGACGTCGTGAATTAGGCACTGTGGAGAAGAAGATCGACGAAGAAGTTTATGCCCTCTACGGAGTCTCGCCCGCGGGTCGGAAAGCTATCGAGGAGGAACTCGCGACAGCACCCGTCGATGATGACGAGGAGGGTGAACCGGAAATTGAGGTCAGCGATGAGATCCCAGAAGAAGTTCTTTCGATAACGCGCGAAGAACTGGCTCAGCGCTGGGTTAGCTACGCTGTCGGGATCGCATTAGGGCGTTTTGCCCGTGCCGGGCTGGGGCACCTGACGGACGCCCACGGGCTGATGGTGTTGAACCGGGACCATCCCGACGATCTCGCGCAACGGGTGATCGACATTCTGACGGCCATCCACAACGAAACGGAAGCCAACCAAATCGTTCGAACGGCCATCGGTAGCAACAGCGATCTCCGCGATGCGGTTGCCGGCTATCTGCTCGGACCGTTTTTCAAAGCGCATGTGAAGCGCTACCGGAAGCGCCCGGTCTACTGGCTCTTGCAGTCGCCCAAGCAACACTACAGTATTTATCTGTTTCATGAGCGAGCGACCGATCAGACTCTTGCGCTCGTCCAAGGCAAACAGTATCTTGGCGGCCGCATCTTCCAGCTCGGAACACAACTGGACGAGGCCAAACGAAAGGAAGCAGTGGCCGAGGGCAGGGACAAGGCCAAGTGGCGGAAACAGGCGCAGGAGTTAGTGGAACAACTGGCAGACCTCCAGGCGTTCGACCAAGCGATTACCGCGACAAATTGCGAGCCGATTAGTACTGCCGGAGGCCAGCCCTCCGCAGCTCGCTGGGCGCCGGAGTTTGACGACGGGGTCTTGCTGAACGCCGCTCCCCTGTACCGGCTCGCACCAGCTTGGAAAAAGGCCGATTCAAAACTCGACCTGCCCGAAGCCTGGAAGGCACTCAAAAATGGCAAATACCTCTGGGCAAAGACCGCGATGCGCTACTGGCCTTGCGAAACACTGGCGGCCTGCAAAGAGAATCGCAGCTACCGGATCGCGCATGGATTGGAGTAATTGCCGATGGGAGTGATCACCGAGGCGCTCGAAAAGCTCGTCGGCGAATATGTTCGCGACCGCGGTCTGGTGCTGTGGTTTGACCCGGAGCATCATTACGAAGATGTCGTCCGCGAGCTAAAAGCCGGCCAGGAGCGAGTGCTCACGTTCGGTGGCAGCTTCTACCAATTGCGCAGGGAAGCCGAGCCACTGATTAGAGGATTCGACGCGCCTAAGCTACTGGTGTATGTGACCGCCACTTGGGAGCAGTCCAGGGAGCCGCTCGCGGAATTGCTGGCGCTCGGTGTGGAACTCCGACCAGGCGTTTCTGGCAACCGCAATACGCGGCTGGCAGTTGTGGCGCGGAAGGCGCTGAAAGGCCGCGTGACTGATGCGCGGCTGGATGATCTTGACAAGCAGATCGAACAAGGCGATCTCACCCTGGCCGAGTTGGAAGCGCTCGCATCGGATGGCGCTACCGGGTCGCTGCCGACGGCGCTCGCAGTCCACTTTGGAACCGCACTGGTGCACGAGGCCGCCTTGGAGTTTCTCGCGCGGCCTGAGCGGGACAGCGAACTTGCGGCCCGGAAGGGAGTCGCTGACTGGGCAAGCGCGCTTGGCGACTTCTATGGTTTGACAGCAGAATCCGGCGTTTCAGCAACGAAACTACGCAAACTGCTCGCGCGGCAGACGATGGCGTGCGAACTGCTGTTAGCGCTCGAACAGGATGTACCCGAGGCGTTATCGCGCCTGGTAAACGTGGCCACCACTGGCGTGATGCGGCGATTAGCGGAGTTGGCTGTTGAGTGGCGGAACCGGCGAGACTTGGCGGCGACTTACCCGGCGATGTCGGCGGAAGTGGGCGTCGCTCTGCACCTTGATTCGATTGATTTCCCGGACGCGGCTCTGGAGCGCAGTTGCACGTTCCTAACGCTCGAACAGCGGCTTCTGCGGCGCGTTGCGGAAAAGGTCATCCACGATCCGGGCGCCGCCGCGATCGCCGAGTCGCGGCAACGGGGCTTCTGGGCGGAACACGATACGGAGTTGCAGGCCGAGTGGGCCCTGGTGATGCAGGCCGGCCAATTGATCGCTCGGGCGAACAGCATCGAGAAAGGCTTGAAGTCACGGGCATACTCCTGGACGGAACTGGTGGAGCTTTACACCGGACAGGCGAACTGGGCGGAACTGGATACATTGCAGCGGCGTCTGGAACGGCGGGCAAGCAGTCTCGAATTTGCCTTGGCGAGCCCGCCAGCCGAAGTGGAGCAGCTCGTCCATGCCACGCGACTTCGGCATCAGGAAGTTTCTGGAGCAGTTGCCGAGCGGTTCGTCCGCGCGTGGCGGGAATCGGGATTCTCAGCGGGTCGACACCATCAACAAACGGAGATCTACGATCGCTACGTCGCGCCGGAACTGCACAGCAAACGCACCGTCTACATTCTGGTCGACGCGCTTCGATGGGAGCTGGCGCGGGAACTTCCACAGGTGCTCGGTGGTGACTTCGAAACAGAGCAGGAGTTGACGATCGGAACCGCGCCGAGTATTACGGAAGTCGGAATGGCAGCCCTGCTGCCGTCGGCGTCGAGCGGTCTCCAGATCGGCGGGACCTCGAAACTCCAGATAAGTCTACATGGGCAGGTTCTGAAAAATCGCGCTGATCGAATTGCATATCTGAAGGCACGCGCCGGCGTACCGGTCCTGGACTTGAGGCTGGAGGACCCGCGTGGTTTCCGTCGGAAACTTAAGGACCTTGCCGAAGGACCGGCTTTGGTCGTGGTTACGTCGCGGGAAATCGATCAAAGCGGAGAGGATGAAATGTCCGCCGCGCGCGAGCACATGGAGCGAGTGCTGACTCATTTGGGATTGGCGATGCGAAGGCTCGCCGAGGAGGGTTTCGAGAAGTTCGTTATCGCAGCGGACCACGGCTACCTGTATGGCGAAGATCTGGCGGAGAGCGAAAAGATCGACCCGCCAGGCGGCAAAACGCTGCTTTGTCATCGCCGTGTGTGGGCGGGTCAGGGAGGCGCAGCGAGCGACAGCTATCTTCTCACGGAGGTGTCCAAGTTCGGAGCGAGTTCGGATCTGGAGATGGCCGTGCCGTGGAATCTCGCCGGTTTCCGAACGGCAGGGCCATCGGCTTACTTCCACGGCGGCTTGTCGCCACAGGAGATCTTACTACCGGTCCTGGTGGTGATGGCCAAGAAGACGGCCGCTTCGAAGGGCGCGAAGAAACTGGCTTGGGATATTTCGCTTGGCAGCGCCAAAGTTACGGCGCGGTTCCTCAGCGTACGGATTCAGGCGCGATCCCAGGGGCTTTTCGAAGAAGCATGGCCAGCAGTGCGAGTGGAAGTGCGGGCAGGAGGAGAGGTCTGTGCAATACCTGTGAGCGGATCTTACGGATTCCAGGAGGCGACGGGTGCTGTTGCGCTCCGCTCGATCGAGTCTGAGCCGGCGGTAACCGAGGTGAATGCCGTGGCGCTGATGTTGACCAGCAAAGCACCGTCGCGCGGGACTGTCAGCATTCACATTGTGGACGCGGCCACCGGCGTGGAACTGAAGAAGCTGGAGAACGTGGAGGTGTCGCTTGCCATCTGAAGCCGACGCGATAGATGCACTCGTCGAGCAGAAGGTCAGCCGCATATTTGCTGGAAAGGTGGTCCGAAAAGAGCTGGTGCGGAAACTTAAGTTCGGTTCCACTGTGCCGGTCTACGTGCTGGAGTATCTGCTCGGGAAATACTGCGCGACGGATGATCCGCTGGCGGTAGAGGCGGGTTTGAAGATCGTTAACTCGACGCTGGTGGAAAACTTTGTTCGGCCTGATGAGGCCAACCGCGTCCAGTCGATGGTGAAGGAGAAGGGTCGCTACACGCTGATCGATAAAGTGAAGGTGCGCTATTTGTCGGATGACGACAAATACTGGGCAGAGATCGTCAACTTCGGCCACAAGTTCGTGCACGTGCCCGATCGCTATGTGCGCCAGTTTGACCGGCTACTGGTAGACGGCGTTTGGTGCGAGATCGCGTTACGGCACGAGTATGACGACCAAGCATCAGGGAAGCGGAGCCCGTTCTGGATCGAGGATTTGCGACCGATCCAGGTGGCGGCATTCGATCTCAACGAGTATGCGGAAGGGCGACGGGCATTCTCAACAGAGGAATGGATCGATTTGCTGATCCGGACTATCGGGCTGGAGCCGGCGGGTATGACAAAGAGGCTCAAAATGCTTTATCTATTGCGCCTGGTTCCGCTGGCTGAGCAGAACTACAACCTGGTTGAACTGGGTCCGCGCGAGACGGGCAAGAGTTTCGGCTACCAGCAGCTTTCCCCGTACGGCATCTTGTTGACCGGTCCGACTACCGTGGCCAATTTGTTCTACAACATCGCAAGTGGCAAGATCGGCTTGGTAGGCCTCTGGGATGCCGTTGCCTTCGACGAGGTGGCCGATCTTCAAAAGATGCCGAAGGAAGTGGTGACGACACTGAAGACCTATTGCGAGTCCGGGACTTTCGCGCGCGGAAAGGAGCAGTTGTCCGGAACGGCGTCGATCGCGATGTTCGGCAACACCAACCAGCCGGTGGAGGTTATGGTTCGCTCGTCACACCTGTTTGCACCTCTGCCGGATGTTGTTCGCGAGGATACGGCGTTTCTCGATCGCATTCATTTCTACATTCCTGGATGGGAGATCCCGAAAATGCAAATGGCCATGTTCACGCGAAGCTACGGCTTTATCGTGGATTACCTCGCCGAGGCGCTACGCGAGATGCGGCGTCGGAATTTCACCGAGATCATCGACCATCAGTTCAGCCTTGGGGCGCAATTGAAAAGCCGGGATGTAAAGGCAGTGAGAAAGACCGTGGCCGGCCTCGTAAAGTTGATTCACCCGCATGGTGAAGTGGCGAAGGAAGATCTTCGAGATCTGCTCGAACTGGCCATGGAGGGACGGCGGCGCGTTAAGGAGCAGCTGAAGAAACTTGGTTCATTCGAGTTCTTCCAGACCTCATTTAGCTACATCGAAAAGGAAACCGGCGAGGAGAAGTATGTCGGCGTACCCGAGGAGGGTGGCCGCAACGTGATTTCGAGCGATCCACTCGAACCGGGGTCGGTTTACGCCGCCAGCGTCGACGATCAGGGAAAGGTCGCGTTGTGTCGGCTCGAAGTGGGTTGCGCGGGCGGAACCGGCAAGTTACGGCTTGCCGGCGGCATCGATGGTGTCATGAAAGAGTCGATCCAGAGAGCGTTTGGCTACTTGCATGGGAACAAAGTTAAGCTCGGCATCGCGCGCGAGTTCGACACAACGGACTTTCACGTGGAAGGAATCGACCTTTTGCAAAACAGGCTGCCATGCGAATGCGGCGTGGCGTTAATTGTAGCGATCGTCTCGGCGATCAAGAGGATTTCTGTGCAGCCAGCGCTAGTGATCCTCGGCGACATTAGCATCCAAGGGAACATCAAGGGAGTACGGACCTTGGTTGAACCCTGCCAACTCGCGATGGAGAACGGTGCACGCCGCGCGCTAATTCCGATCGAGAATCGGCGGCAGTTTCTGGAGGTGTCCGGTGATGTGGCGGAACGGCTGGACCCCATCTTCTACGGCGATGCCACGATAGCGGCGAACAAAGCCCTTGCGATAACGTAGGCGATTGCCGAGGCGAGAAAGTAGGCATGACCAAAGCGCAGACTGACAATCCATGGGAGGATCTTGTGATCAGCATCCTCTCAGTGAACCAATACTCGCTTGAACGCACGTACCAATCACTCGAAGGTCTACGAAACGAGGGCTTATTCGATCCGCGGCGGCTCGTGGGATGGGATCAGAAGGAGATCGCCGACCGCCTCAAGTCGGCCGGATGCGACAGGGGATCTTTCATGACCAATTTGTTCGCCCTTCGCCTAGCGAATCTCGGTGCACTAATTGAGAGCAAGGGAATTGAGGAATGCGCGAAAGTGATCTCTGCTTGCGACACCCGCGCAATTGAGGAGTTGCTTCTGCCGGTCAACGGAATCGGGCCGAAGGTGATCGCGAATTTCTATTTTCTGCGCGATATCCCAAAGAAGTGATTCGGCTGGTCCGACCTAGTCAATTTTCCAGAACACCCACCCATTCACCGCGTGCTTCGTGAGGCTCTTCGCCCAACCGGGCGGAAACTTGTGGCGTCCGAAGCGACGGCGCGTTATAAAGGTGTGTCATGAAGTCTGACACGATTACGGTCGAACAACTGTTCCAGAACCGTCGCCAGTATTGTGTGCCGTTCTATCAGCGAGCCTACGTTTGGACGCTTGAAGATCAGTGGGAGCAACTCTGGGAGGACATTCGGACCAAAGCAGACGCGCGTCTAGCGAATGGTAGATTCACGCCTCACTTTTTGGGTGCGGTCGTGCTCGATCCGCAGTACAGAGAGGGACTCATCGGCGTTGAATCCTACCACATCATCGATGGGCAACAGCGCCTGACGACACTCCAATACGTTCTAACCTCAACGCTTTTCGCCCTCAACCACATGGGAAGCGCGCCCCTGGCGCCCATAATCACCGGTTGCCTTAAGAACGGCAACCCCGAGACAATGCGCGATCCGGCCGTAGAAACGTTCAAAGTGTGGCCGACCTTTCGTGACCGCGCCAGCTACCGCGCAGCACTCACTGCCGCAAATCTCAACGAACTGGCACAGCGATTCCAGCCGCATTTCACGCAGGCGGGTGAGCTTCGTAAAATCGGCATGGAACACCCCTCGGCACTGGGCGCGGTCTGGTATTTTACCAACCAATTTCAGCAGTGGCTCGCGGAAACGGAACCCCAATCCAACGTGTCCAGGCCGGAAGCCTTGGTATTGGCCGTCCTGCGCGACCTGAAGATCGTCTCGATCGTCTTGGATGCTGATGACGACGCCCAGATCATCTTCGAGACCCTCAACGGCCGAGGGGCGCAACTGCACGCCACCGATCTGATCCGCAATTACGTGTTCATGCGTGCAGACCGCGAGCAAGCCGACTCCGAGGCGCTATACAACAGTCTGTGGTCGGCATTCGAAAGCACCTACTGGGCGGAAGAACAACGACGAGGCCGACTGAAGAAGCCTCGACTTGAATGGCTGATCCACTCGACGTTGCAGGCGGAACTCCACGAAGACGTCGACTTGGCGCGCTTGTACCACGAGTATCGCCGCTTCGCCACGCCTGTTCAACAGCCACGAACGGCGGAACAGCAGCTTCTTACCCTCAGTTGCTATGCGGGCCACTACCGGGAACTAGTGAATGGCACGGGCACTACTCCTATTGCCGAATTCGGCCGCCGTATCGCCGACTACGACATTACGACTCTATATCCCCTTGCCTTGATGATTTCCACCTCCTCAGCCGACGACGCCGAGAAATCGGGATTGTTCACCGATCTTGTCTCCTATTTGGTGCGCAGAGCAGTCTGTGGCCTGACTTCCAAGAACTACAACAACGTATTTCAGGGATTTCTCAAGCAACTGCATGGCGCTGGTATAAAGCCAGCAGCGCTGCGGACAATCCTGCAAACATCCACGGGCGATGCATCGCGCTGGCCGTCCGACGCGGAATTTCGCAACGCCTGCCTCACCGCACCTCTTTATCCCGGGCGTCTTGACGCGGCAAAGGCGAAGGGAATGCTCGCGGAGCTTGAGAGGGGCTTGCGCTCCATCATCCGCGCCGAGGAGGCATTCGTAACAGGACTCGATCCACTCGACGTAGATCACATCCTTCCCCAGTCGTGGTATGCGCATTGGCCGCTTGCGGACGGCACCAGCGCCTCTTCTGAGGAGGCTTCGGAAGTCGAATTGGTCGCGAGGTCAGGTCTTCCGCTGAATGATCGGCAGCGCATGATCGGAGAGCGCCAGGCGGCTTCCCGCAACCTGGGCAATCTAACGCTGTTAAACCTGAGCGTGAACCGCCAGGCTCAAAATCACGCCTTCAAGGAAAAGAGAGACTTGCTGATTGCAAACACAAATCTGCGGCTGAACATTCCACTGATTTCGCTCACCTCTTGGGACGAGGCGGGCATTGCGTCCCGGGGCCAACAGCTCTCTGATATGGCTCTACGCCTCTGGCCGGGTCCGCGGCCGTGAGTTACTCGCGGCTGGCGGACTGTTCAGATAGTCCATAGCCAAGTCGATGTCGGTCCCGCGAAGCCGCCCTGCAATCGTTGTCACAACGGCCCAAACGAAGCGGCCCGCCAGCACGCAAGCACCGCAGTTCCTCAAGGAGAAGGAGTGCTGGTCCGGGCAATAGTGCCAGCCGAGGCAGCCAGTGCTGCTTTATCAGCGCTTGGAAACCGGACGGCGAGGTGTCCGGTCGCGTTCCGTTATCCAGCGTTCCATCTGGCCGACTAGTTCGCTCAGAGGAATTTCGAGCACGTCGGCGATCCGCCACAACCGGCTCGTGGTTGGATTAATGATCCCGCGCTCGACTCGGCTGATGTACGTCCGGTCGAAGCCGCAATCGGCGCTGAGGCGCTCCTGCGAGAGGCCGGCCTGGTCGCGGAGTTCGCGCACGACGACGCCGATGGCTTTTGCCTTCAGATCGGTCGGCTGGATCTGCCTCTGGCGCCGTTGCATGGGCAAATCCGATGGTGGTAGTGTTGAAGCGTATTAGCCAACGGCATATACGCCTCATTTTGAAGGTGCGCGCGTTAGGCAAACGCAGTGCGCGCGTCGGCAAGCGAGATCAACCCTTCGTTAGCCGCGCCAGTGTTTCTTGGTGTATCGTATGGTGTATCCTCCCCTGCAACGCTACGCTGGCTACACCGCGACCGGTGAAGCCCTCCGTAGGTCTCGTTCGCCAGGTCCCCGATGAAAAGTCCCTCGAAAAACTCGGCCGCTGAAGTCGAACTCGGACAGCAATCGCAGAAGCTTGCGGAGGACGAGTCGAGGTTGGTTGCCCGTCACATCCTCGACGAAGCGATTACGGAATTCCTCGAGTGGAGAGCATTCTCGTATTGGCTCCGGCTCTGCGTGGAGACCGACGGCTCCGTGTCGGAGTGTCTCGCCACGATGCTCCGAGAGCGCTGTCCAGGATTTTTGGAATACGCGGTGGATTACGCGAGACTGCATCCTGATGAACAGGAGTTTCTCTGGCTCCGATTTTTGGAGTGGGCCGACGAAAAGCTTTTTCAAACGCCTACTACTGAGGGCTGGCGCCACGCGCTCGGCTATTACGCGACACGGGATCCCCGCATGGATCAACTTCGAGCGT